>Ga0114129_10014494_pt1 | contig 11236 bp, 8 predicted proteins | sample RhiMetdeltSRZDD1_FD_80071 | JGI IMG/M metagenome (GOLD analysis project Ga0114129, IMG submission 80071) | Populus rhizosphere microbial communities from Tennessee, USA - Rhizosphere MetaG P. deltoides SRZDD1 (version 2) (version 2) | ecosystem: Host-associated > Plants > Roots > Rhizosphere >... | reverse complement strand
GCCGGCCGAGGAACGTCGCGACGAGCGCGCCGGCCATCCCCAGCAGCGCCGTGACGAAAAAGCCGCCGGGATCCCGCCCCGGCATGATCAGTTTCGCGAGCGCCCCGACGACGGCGCCGATGATCACGATCCAGATGAGCTCGAGCATAGTGGCTCCCCCCGGTGGCCACTCTCACGCAAGCGCACGCGGCCTCAATGGGCTCTTTGCCGGCGAACGCGCGATTTTGGCCCTAGGAAGAGATGCGCGAATTCGGCCCGTGGTACGCGCGAAACGCGGCGCTTCCCGAGTCGCCCATGTAACGCGCAAGCATCATCGGGTCGACCTGGCGCACGTCGACGATCATGAGCGCGTCGAGCGCGTCAGCGAATTCGGCGTCGACGCTGAAGCCGAGCAGCCGCGCGCCCAGACGCAGGTAGTGCCGCAGCAGCACCGGAACTCCTTTGCCGTCGGGCTCGATGCGCGCGATCAGGCGTGATAATTCATCGAGCGTCGTTGGCGCCGAAATGACGGCGTCCGACGCCGGCGCGCGCGCTTCGTCGCAAAACGGGCGCCGTGGTCTGACCTGGCTGGCCAGGCGGCCATCGGCGGGGTAGCGCGACAGATATTCGACCATCAGCCGACGTGACGCCGGCGCGTAGCGGCTGCTGATGCTGACGGGACCAAGCAGGGTCGCGTAGCGCGGAGCGCACTCGATGAATCGGCCGATACCGCACCAGAGCAGCATCAGCGGGGCAAAGCTGCGCTGATATTCCGAGCGTACGAACGAGCGGCCGAGCTCGATCGCCGGGTTCACCACGTCGAGCAACCCGGGCGGGTATTCGAACAACGAATGGGTATAGAGACCGCGCGGCCCACGACGCGCGAGGATTTCGTCCGCGAGCCCGAGCCGGTAGGCGCCCGCAATGGCGTTCGCGCGGACGTCCCAGACGAACAGGTGCAAATAATAGGTGTCGAACACGTCGACGTCGGCGCATCGGCCGGTGCCTTCGCCGACGGCGCGGAACGTCAGCTCGCGCAACCGCCCGAGCTCCTGCAGCACCCAGGGGATCTCGGCTGCGCGCGCCAGGTACACGCGGAATCCACCCCGGTCGACCAGCCGCTGGCTCGGCGGCAGGGCGTCGATCTCGGTCTGCAGCGCGCTCCGGGGGACTTCGTCGATGACCTGCATCGACCCGACCCTCGTTACGCTCGCGTCGTTGCGGACGGGTCGCCGTAGAATTGCCGCTCCCAGCGCCTGAGATTAGCGCTGCCTTCGCGGACGAACGGCGTGAACACAGCGAGACCGAGCAGCACGCGGTTGAGAATGTTGGCCGGGAAGCGCAGCGGCTTTTCGAAGTCGACGAAGAGGACGACGCGCACTTCTGCGGTATCGTTCCAGACTTCGTGCTCATAGGCGTCGTCGAAGATCAGCACGCGACCTTCCTGCCAGCGGCGTTCCTCGACCCCAATGCGGATCGCCAGCCGCTCCCTCGTCTCGGGCACGACCAGGCCCAGATGCAAACGCAGCACGCCGTTGTAGGGACCGCGATGCGGTGGCAGATGCTTGCCCGGCTCCAGGATCGAGAACATCGCCGTCCTGAGGCGAGGGATGCCCTGGACGATCCGCCATGTCTGCGGACAGAGGTCGATGTTCCGCTGGGACCTGATGCCGTACGCGATGAACGGGAAGATCTTCCAGCCCGCGTCGCGCGAGATGGACGCCGCGTCGGCGGTGATGTCGTGCACGTTCGGCAGCTCAGCCCTTCGCACCATCAGGGCGTCGAGCTCGTCGCGGACGGCGCGCCACTCGCGTTCGAGGGCGGCGGCCCACGGGAACGCGGCGGTGTCGTACACCCAGGGGTTGCCTCGCTTCGCACACGTGACGTTCAGTCGCTCGGCGAAGGCGACGATCGCCATGAGGAGCCGCATGGCGGCGCCGGGCCGCTCCATTGGCGCGATGCCCTCGGTCTTCCAGGCCTGAGCGGGTACGCCCTCGCGCGGCGAGGCTGTCATCGCGTCTTCTTCTTCGGCGACCGGCCGCGCCGGCGGCCGCCGGCCGGCTTGCGCGCGGCAGCTTTCCGCTGTGGCGGCTCGGGCGCCGTCAGGCCCTTCGGTGCGGGCCGCTTCATCACGTCCATCAGAAGGCGGCGCATGATGGCTCCGAGTTTGTTGCTGAACTTGCGGGGGACGACGTTGCGTAGCTCCGGATGGTTGAAGCTCCGCCACGTTCGGCCGACTCCGGGATGCTCGGACAGCCAGCGCAGGAACTCGACGACATCGTCATCGGAGGCCGGCTCCGGCTGCGCGATGTCACGCGCCCTCATGGCCGCTCCCGGCGGACACAGGATCGAGCCGATCGCGTCGATGACCAGCGCATCATTCATGACGAATATGTGCGCGATGTTCCTGCCTCTCACGGTGATGCAGCGGCTCGGATGATTCGTCGCGAGGCGAGCGGACCATGCCGGCTGGGTGTCGTCGCCCGGCACCCGTGCGCCATCGACGATCGGTGACGGATCGGCCGAATCGAAACTCGTCGGAATCCAGTCCCAGCTCACACTGCCGATCGTGTTGGGCATCGGCGTGTGCCCGTCGTTCTCAGTACGCACGCCGCGGATGTTGTAGAACTTCTGCAGCAGATGAGGCTCCATCGGCCCCGTCAGTTGCTGGACCTGCAGCCGCGCGTATTCCAGCTCGGAAGGACTGAAGCCCGTCAGGGCAGGGTAACGGACGAGGTTGCCATTGGTTTTCGGATTGTACGGGTCGGCACGTACGCCCGGGCTCGTCATGTCCATGCTGGGATAGGCCGCGAGCGGAAAGTCTGGGTCGTGGGCCAGTGCCGATTGAGTGGTGCTGTTGCGGTACGTGGCCTCGTCCAGGAGTTGCACGACATACAGGGATGGGAGCGAGGCGATCGTCTCCATGATCTCCTGCTTGAACACGCCTGGTGGGTTCGTACCGTTGAACCAGTCGTCGCCCTCGAACCAACGATGCACCTGGCCGGGGTAGCCGTAGAACGGTGTGGCGACCGTGATGGCGTGCGTCATGTTGGCGACGATGGGATCGTTGCCACGCAAGATCAGATTGACGATCATGCCGCCGAGGCTGTGACCGACCAGCGCGAAACGCGCCAGCGGATCCGGGCAGCCAGCGGCCAGCACGCGCGCCTGAAAGAACGGCAGGAACTTGCCGACAAAAAAGTTCACCGTCTCATCCAGCCGCCGCCGCCAGTCCCAAGGAAGGACGAACAGATCGACGTTGTTGCTCGCGCACCAGGCGATGAGTCCGTCGTGCGGGGTATGTCCATCGCTGTCACTCACGGCCGCATCGGCAACGATGATGCGGCTGCCCCTGTCTCTGAAGGTCCCCGCGCTGTCGCGGTACATTTTCAAGTCGCGCGCGCCCCCATCGAACGAGTCGGACGCGACCCAGACCACCTCATAGTCGAACGTCTGCGGCGTGGCGACGCCATCGACGAACTTCCGCGTAGCGCGTGTCAGCTGACTCGCAATGCCGCCGGGAAAGAAGAACAGCGTCTGGCGGGGAGACGTCGACTTCGTGGCCGCGGGGTGTCGATACCGATCGATGAAGACGTCGATGGCGGGCGTCAGCAGCCGCAGGTGCTCGCTGTCTCTCGTTTCCGCGTACGTCAAGGTCATGGCTCGGCCGCTCGCACGCGCTCTCGGCGTGTCGGCGCCTCCACCATCGGGACGTACGGCAGAAGCCATTCGGCCGGTGCGCCGCTGGCGTCGGTCAGCGTCACCGGCTCGAAGTAACGGATCCGGTCGTCGTCGGACAAGTCATCCGGCCGCTCGAAATACTGCGGGTCGAGCGTGTCGTCGCCGGCCACGTACGAGCGCGGTGCCGTCGGCGTGCTGCGTGACCAGATGAAGCAGTGGAAGTTCGCCGACGCGATGACCCACCAGCGCACCGGATTCAGGCTGCGCGCGCGTATGATCCGGCGCAGCGTCTTCACGAGGATGCCGAAGCGCGCGACCACCGTCCACGGCCGCCGGAACATCCGCTCGATGAAGTCGACGATGGCCTCGCGGCGATCGGCGAGTGTCGTGTGACAGATCGTCTCGCCGTCGAGGTCTCGCAATCGCAGACTCGGCGCCAGGCGGCCCGCGCGCACGTCGTCCCAGAAGGTCGCGGTGCCGGCGAGCGGCGCGACCACGCTGAGGTAGACGGGCATCGGCATCAGCGGATTGCGCGCGATCGCCTGGATCTGTCGCTCCATCTCCGCCGCGGTCTGGTGGCACGAGTCGAACAGGTAGCCGTAGCAAATCGCGATGCCGAGCGATTCGGCGAAGGCGATGTCGTCGCTGACGCTGAAGCGACGGCTCATGTTCTGCGTCTTGTTGTAGCGGCGCAGCATCTCGTGATCGAGCGATTCGAGACCCGCGAAGAGGACCATGCACTTGCGCCCCGCCAGGGTGCGGATGAGGTCACGGTCGTGCAGCACGTTCTGCGTGACAAGGGCGCTCCACCCCCGCACCTTGGGATGCGACGCAAGCAGCTCGGCAACGGCGAGCATGTGCGCGCGGTCGTCGGAGAAATTGTTGTCGAGGAAGTTGATCATCGGGTACCAGCGCCGAAAGCTGAGAACGGGACTGGTCTCGATCGCGTTGTCGATCGCGGCGGCGAGCGTGGTGAGGTCGTAGCGCGCATGGCCTCCGACCTCCGCCGGGATGACGCAGAACCGGCACTTGAAGCTGCAGCCGCGGGACGCTTCCATGAGGTGGACCAGCGGGTTGATGCCGTTCTTGGCGAGGAGCCCGTGGTCGATCGCGTAAGACGAGATGCGGTCGATCGGGGATCGGTAGATCTGCTTGAGCGCTCCGCGTAGGTAATCGGCCACGACGTCGCGCACGCTGTCTACGCCACCGGCACAGACGACGTCGAAGAACCGCGTGGCGAACTTGGGGAATGACGTGCAGATGCTCCCGCCCGCGACGACGGTGGCGCCGCTCCGGCGGAAAAAGTACGAAAGTTGGCGCATGCGGTCGAAGTCCGGCTGGAGGCCGGACAGAAAGACGAGATCGTATCCGCCGCAGCGCGCCGGATCGAATGGTCCGTGCCAGTCCTCGTGATGCAGACGCACGTCGAAGTGCCGTGCGTCGATCAAGGACGCGACGTGGAGACCGGCGATCGGCTGCATGAAGTATCGCGTCCGCCGCTTGTCGCGGCTCGGGCGCAGGTGGGTGCAGACGACGAGTGCGCGTCGCATCGAAAGCATGCCCCCCAGGGACCGCATCGAAGCGTCCAAACCTACACCCGGAACGCACCCTTCGTGAAGCTGGATTAGAATAGGGGCCCGTTCGGAGGGGCGGGGACGACCATGGGCGCACGCGAACGCGTGCGGGCATCTACGCTCGCGAGACGAGCAGGGGGGATTTCCGATGAGTGAATTCGGGACGACCTCTGCATCGGGCCAAGGCCCGTCCGAGCACCGGTTTCTCACGATCGCGTTCGTCGATCTCGTCGGTTTCACGGACCTCGCCGAACAGCTCGACCCCGAAGAGCTCGGATTGTTGTTGCGCCGCTACCAGCGACTCGCGCTGACCACCATGGAGCGTTTTGGTGGCTTCGTCGCGCAGGCCTTTGGGGACGGCGTCCTGGTGTACTTCGGCTACCCCGCTGCGCACGAAAACGACGCCGAACGGGCGCTGCTCGCGTCGCTCGCCCTGCTCGACGGGCTCCGCGATCTCGACACGACGTTCCACGGCCGAACGATGCCGCGACTGCAAGCGCGCATCGGCGTGCATTCGGGACTGGTGATGATCGCGCAGGAGCTTCTGATCAGCGCGGGCTCCAGCCGATCGGGCGTGGTGGGGGAGGCGGTGAATCTTGCAGCGCGGCTGCAGGCCGAGGCGCCCACCGGCGGCATCGTCATCAGCCAGGAAACGGCCGAGCTCGTCGAGGGGATGTTCGAGTGCACGCCGCTCGGCTCCAGAGCCATCAAGGGTCTCTCGCGCAAGGTGGACGTCTACCAGGTCGTGCGCGCGCTGCCCGGCACCAAACGGACCGAGTCCCGCCTGCGCCGCGGCGCGGCGCGGATGGTCGGGAGAGAGGCCGCCATCGAGCGCGTCGTCGCCCGCTGGAAAGCGGTCAGAGACGAGTCTCGCAGCCAGATCGTGGCCATTGTCGCCGATGCCGGTCTCGGCAAGACGCGTCTGGTGCTCGAGCTGTCCGGCCGGCCCGAGTTCGCCGACGCGACGCTGTTGCCGACCCAATGCCGCGAGATCTTCGCGAGCACGCCACTCTATCCCGTCGGCGCCTTTCTGTGGAGCCGTGCTGGACTGACGGTCGACGACGCGGAGTCGGTACGGCACGAGAAGATTTCGGGCTACCTCGAGGACCTCGGCCGCAACACGCCGGAAAAATTCGCGCTCGTCGCCAGTCTGCTCGGCATGGCTGTCCCGGCCGGTGGCAGCGCAGTCGCCGCGACACCACAGCTCTTCAAGCAGCGGCAATACGAATTCGTCGTGTCGGTGATCGCGCAGGCCGCGAGTGTGCGGCCGGTGGTGCTCTGGATTGAAGACGCCCACTGGTTGGATCCTTCGTCGGCTGAGCTGCTGAATGACATCGTCGCGGCCTCGGCAAAATTGCCCGTGCTCATCGTGTTGACGATGCGCCCCTTTCCCAAGGGCCCGGTGCTTCCGGGCATCGATGAGACGGTTCACCTGGAGCCGCTTGATCGGCAGGACTCCCTGGAGCTCGCGCGATCGGTGCCGGGCGCAGGCGCGCTGTCCGACGAGATGGTGCTGAAGGCCGTCGACGCCGCTCAGGGCGTACCGTTCTTCCTCGAACAGCTGATCATCTCGCTCCTCGATGAGCAGGTCCGCGGGCCGGCGGCGCATCGCAGATTGGGCGGCGTTCCGCTCATGCTCGCCGAACTCATGTCGGAGCGTCTCGATCGCCGACCGGGGGCGAGACGCGTCGCCCAGGCGGCGGCGTGTATCGGTGGGGCCTTCACGCCGGACTTCCTGCTCACTCTGCTCGACGACGACGACACCGCGCAGGTTCACGAGCGCCTGGAAGCCCTGGTCGACGCGGAGATTCTCGTGCCGAAGCGGATCGGTGGGGAAATCCGTTATGAATTCCGGCACGTCCTGCTCCAGCGGATGGCGCACGAATCCATGATTCATACGGAGCGACGCGCCATGCACCGTCGGATCGTAGATGTTCTGCGCGATGCCGAGGCCGGCGAGCCGGTCATCCCGGAAGTGCTCGCCCATCACCTCACCGAGGCGGGCGCGTTTCCGGAGGCGACGCGCGCCTGGCTGCAGGCCGGCGTGGCCGCCGCGAGGCGATCCGCGCATATCGAGGCGGTGGGGCACATCCGCCGCGGACTCAGCCTGCTGGACAAGGTTCCCGACGTCCCTGCGCGACGGCAGTTCGAGCTCGATTTGCAGGCTTCATTGATGGGCTCGCTTCTTGCGACGTTGAGCGCGACGTCGCCCGAGCTGGCCGCGTGCTGTGAGCGCGGTCTGCAGCTGTGCGACGAAGGGACGGCGGCTCACCGGGTCTTCCCGTTCGCCTTCGGACGGTTCACGTTCGTGAATTGTCGCGGTCGCACCAGCGAGGCGATTTCGCTCGCGAGGGACTTCATCGCCCGTGCCGAGCAGGGCGGATTCGAATCCGAGCGCGTCATCGGTCATCGCATGCTGGGCCAGGCCCTGATGGCCCACGGCGAGGCGGCGGCCGCGAAAGCGGCGCTCGAACAATCGTTGCGGCTCTACGTTCCCGAGCGAGACGCGGCGACAACGCATCTGTACGGCCAGAACACCGAGGTGCATACGAAGTCGCTGCTGAGCATCACGCACCTGTACTTGGGCGACGTGGAAGCCGCGCTCGAGGCGGGCGTCGACGCGCTGCGCACGGCCGACGCGGCCCGGCATCCGCATTCGACGGCGATCCCTATGTCCTATGTTGGTGGCTGGGTCTTTGGGCTGTGCGGCGCCGTCGAGCAGATGATGGCGGTGGCCAAGGATCTGCTCGCGCTCGCCGAACAGCACCGTCTCTATGGATTTCGTGCGATGGCGGCGGCGTACATGGGATGGGCGCTCTGCCAGGCCGGACAGCCGGAGCAGGGGATTCCTATGATGGCCAAGGCGATCGCCGCCTTGGATTCAGTCGAGTTCCGTTTGTCCGAGGCCGGTCATCTGGCCATTCTCGCCGATGCCCAGCGTCGCGTCGGCCGGCTCGCGGAGGCGGCCGAGACATCCGAACGCGCCATGCAATTGATGCCTGTAGGCAGCCAATGGCTCGAGCCAGAGCTGCGTCGGGTGCAGGCACTGGTGGCGGCCGATGTCGCGCCCAAGGACGCCGCGCGCGCCGAAGCGCTGTTTCGCGGGGCCGTAGAATCGGCGGCCGTGCAATACCGCTCTCCGGTTCTCGAGCGCCGATGCCTGCTCAGTCTCCACGAATTCCTGAAAGCGTCCGGGCGTCGGGACGCGGGTGTGGAATCCCGACTGGCCGAGCTTTCGCACCTCGACGATCTCGCTCGGCGTGTCGCCCGCGCCATGCAGACGTTCTCGCGTGCGTGAGGCGCGCAGCTCCACATTCGAACGGCCGATCTGCACGGAGCGCTCTCGCGTGGCAGCGTGCTGGTTTGGCGTGCGCGTGGGCGTGCAAGTACTCCGCGGCGTGGCGCAGCTTCCGGTGTTTCCCCGGCTGTCGCAAGCGCAGCGCGACGGGCAAATCCAGGCCTGGGCTCGGGGAATCCTGGACCAGTTCGGCGTCGAGCTGGAAGTCATCGGCAGTCCGCCGCGGAAGGGCCCCGTGCTCCTCGTCTCGAATCATGTCTCGTGGCTCGACATCCCGGCCCTTCACGCGGTCTGTCACTGCCGGTTCGTGGCGAAGGCGGACGTGGCGCGGTGGCCGGTGGTGGGCGCGCTCGCATCGGGTACCGGCACGATGTACGTGAGTCGAGAGTCGCGACGCGATGTCTTGCGCGTGGTGCACCGAATGACGGAGGCATTGCGCAACGGGGAAATTCTCGCCGTGTTTCCCGAGGCAACAACGGGCGACGGCAGTGACGTCCTACCGTTTCATTCGAGCCTCATCCAGGCGGCGATCGCCGCGGACGCGCCGGTGCAACCGGTGCGTCTCACCATTGTCGACGGCCGATCGGATAAGCCCAGCCGGGCTGCGAGTTACATGGGCGACGAATCGCTCCTGGGATCCGTCTGGCGCACGCTGCGCGCGCGAGACTTACGGGTCGTCGCCACGTTCGGCACGCCGCAGCTCAACGACGGCCGCGACCGCCGCGCTTGGGCCCACGCGCTGCGCGCCGAGATCGCCGCGCTCCAGCATACGTCGACGCGCTGACGTCTTTCGGCGTGATCGTGCGCGCTGGGCGCTGCAACACGTCGGCCTGCACGCGACGACCGACGGCCTTGAGCCGTTCATCGGTGAACGTGGCGAGATATTTCTGAAGACGCGCTCTCTCCTTCTTCGTGCGCGGCGTTTTCGGGAATGCCTTCTGCATCTTCCGAATGAACGCGAGCGCTTCCTCGGACGTGACCTCCGGTGCCTTACCCGGTTTCTTTGCCATGTTCGGATCTCACAGGGGATCGCGTCTCAGGGTAGTGCAAGGATGACGGTGATCCAGGCGAGCGTCTCCGGCCAGTCCACGAGAACCTGGTGCACCGCAAACGGGCTCTGGATCGTGATGACGTGTCCGAGGTCATCGAGCTCGACGTGGCGCGTCGTCCATGCCGGCTGAACGGTGTCTCCGGCGACGGTTGAAACATCGGTGATTGGAGAGGGCAGCGTCGGCGGCACCCAATCCCACGTCGTCGCGCTGATCGTGTTGCCGGCGAGCGTGTCGCCTCGAATGTTCCAGAATCGATTCTTCCTTGCGCCCAGCGGCGACGCCAGGACCCGAACCACCAGTTCGCCGATGGCGAGCTCGAATGGATTGAAACCGCTGGCTGCGGGCGGGTAACGGCGGAGCGCGCCGTTGGTTTGCGGGTGGTACGGATCGGCGATGACGCCCGTGGCGGCATCCGTGCTGGGATACGCGGGGAGCGGATACTGTGGGTCTCCGTTCAGCCGCCCCGCGTTCGCAGCATAGGTAGCGTGAGGCAAAAACATCCACGCGTAGCAGCCGGGAAATGAACACAGCGTCTGGATGATGTCTTGTGTGTAGGATCCGTTGAGTAACGCGTCGCCTTCGAACCATCGGTGGAGCTGGCCGCCGTAACCATAGAACGGTGTTCCAACCGTGATGACCTTCTGGAGTCCTGCCAGGATCGGGGCAGTGCTGCGCAGCACCCAGTTGACGACCATGCCGCCGGCGCTGTGTCCGATCAGCGAGAACCGCGCGAGCGGGTCGGCGTTGTTGCAGCCTGCTTTCACCTGTTCCTGGAAGTAGGGCAAAAAGTGAGTGGTGAACAGATCGGCGACGTCCCAGACGGCCCGCCGCCAATCCCATGGGAACACGAAGTAGTCGAGGTGGATCCACTCGCACCACCACGTGAAGATCATGTAGGGCGACACTCCGAAGAGATTGATGACCCCGTCCGCGACGATGATCTTGTTGCCGAGATCGCGGTACTGAAACAGCCCGAATTTTGTCAGCCTGAGGTCGCGCGCACCGCCGAGAAAACTCGCGGCATTGAGCCAGACTTCCTCGTAGTCGAAGATCTCGTCGTCGCCGCCGGGCTGATATGCCCGCTTTGCGCGCACGAGTCGTGAGCCAATGCCGCCAGGCAAGAGGAATACCGTCTGGCGCTGGCCGAGTGCCGGGCCGTTCCATGCGTTGTAGCGGGCGATGAAGTTATTGATCTCGGGTTGGAGCACGCGAAGCTGTTCGCTGATGCGTTTGGTCTCGTAGCTCATGAGCGTGCCCTCCTCCCCAGCGTCGCGAGAAACGCCTCCGCGTTCCGCCGGAACACCTTGTCGAGCACCTCGTCCGCGTACCCCTCGGACTTCCAATCACCCAGGAGGCGCTCGTAACCGAGCAGCGGGTAGTCTGCGCCGAACATCACGCGATCCTGAAGGCGTCGGCGGATCTCCAGCTTGAGGTCGGGCGTGAAATAGCGCGGTGACCAGCCGTGCAGCTCGTACCAGACGCTGGTCTTGTGCAGGAGGATGGCGATCATCTCGGTCTGCCAGGGCCACGCCGGGCGCGAGGCGACGATGATGAGCTCGGGGTGGCTGGCGGCGACTTCGTCGAGATGACGTGGATGGCTGGCGCCCAAGCGCACGCCACCGCCACCCGGCTGGCCGGCGCCGATGCCGGTG
>Ga0114129_10014493_pt1 | contig 11236 bp, 10 predicted proteins | sample RhiMetdeltSRZDD1_FD_80071 | JGI IMG/M metagenome (GOLD analysis project Ga0114129, IMG submission 80071) | Populus rhizosphere microbial communities from Tennessee, USA - Rhizosphere MetaG P. deltoides SRZDD1 (version 2) (version 2) | ecosystem: Host-associated > Plants > Roots > Rhizosphere >... | reverse complement strand
GTGTGTCTGTCTCGGTGTCTGCGGTTGACAAGAAAAGAGTTGCCGTCAAGGTCACAGATAGAGGCATCGGCATACCCCACGCACAACTGAAAAGAATCTTCAAACGTTTCTACCGGGTGCCTGGGAAGTTCATGGCTCGCGTAAAGGGAACTGGTCTGGGGCTGTTTATCGTGGAGTCAGTGGTTACAAAACACGGAGGGCGTGTCTTTGTGGAAAGTAAAGGTTTGGGCCAGGGAAGCACATTTACTGTACAACTTCCTATCGTTGGATCGTAATGAACTCGATACTCATAGTTGAAGATGAGAAGCACTTGGCTGACGGCTTGCGCTATAACCTCGAGGCAGAGGGTTATACGGTTGAGGCTGTCGCCGATGCTGAAACAGCGTTTGGAAAGGTGAAAAACAGCCCGCGCGGCTTCGACGTTATCGTGCTCGACGTTATGTTGCCCGGCTTGGACGGGTTTGCTTTAGCCAGGAAGTTACGGGAGCAAGGTCACTTTGTTCCGATATTAATGTTAACGGCTCGCGGGCAGGCTGAAGACGTTCTCCGCGGGTTTGAGTCGGGAGCGGATGACTATTTACCGAAGCCTTTCGAGCTGTCAGTTTTGATCGCGCGAATTCGCGCTTTACTTCGCCGCCGTGAATGGTTTCATAGAGATCAGCGTCAGACGCAGTCACAAGAGCCTGTCTTCGAGTTTGCCGGGCGCAAGATCGACTTCGAGGAACTCGAACTCCACTCCGGATCGCAAACCGTGCAGCTGACTTTGATGGAGGCCGATCTCTTGCGCTACCTGATCGAGCATGACGGCAGAATCGTTTCGCGCAACGCAATTCTGGAAGAGGTTTGGGGACTTCGAGAAGACACTGACACGCGAGCCATCGATAACTTCATTGTTCGATTGCGGAAGTATATTGAGGACGAACCATCAAGACCTAAGCATCTGTTGACCGTCAGAGGTGTCGGCTACAAATTCGTTTCGCAGGCGTCGACGCAATCGAATGGGCGTTGAGATCGTTGGTGATAATTCGTGTGAATTCGTGGATCGCTCTTCTTGATGGACATCACAAACGATCCACGAAATCACACGAATTAACACGAATAAAACTGACGGCTAGCTCGAGGCAACGATGATCGAAGCTCGCACGCCGAGCAGGTCCGAGAAATCCTTCGAGTAGATCGCATTTACCTTTCGCACGCGACCAACCTTTTCGACAAGTTCCTCTGTTGAGATAAATCCGTTTTCGGTATGCGCGATTGCCCAGGAGGGAATGTGCGACGCTGTTCTAAGTAAGTCTTCAACGAAACCAAGATATTGCTGCTTGCTCTGTACTCGCGACCCAAGTTTTGATCCGCGTTCCTTCTCAAACTCCAGCCAGAAATCATCTCCGCCTCTTAACCACTCTTCACGCCAGGTTACCAATGGATCGCGCCCAACGGACATTTGCGTAATCGGAGGCGGAAGTCTCAGAAAGAGTAAGTCCGTGTGCTGGCGCTCGGCGATAAAGTCTCGAACATCCTGGTTGGAACTCTTGTTTCGCAACGTGTTGTCGTGAGCAGCGGGTAGACAGTCGAGCATCAAACGAAAAGTCTTCGACAATGATAGAGGCTCGCGGAGTGAACGCGTCTCTTCGTCAAATGAGAGCACGTAATCGCCAACCATCATGACAATCGTGAGCGCTAGTTCTTTTTTGAGTGGCGGAAGCTGTTCGGCTGCGAAACGAACATTATCAAACCAACAAGCGTCGGCTTCGTTGAACCATTTGAGCAAAGATAGGTTGTCGAGCTTGTCGTGAGGTACGTACGCGTCCTCAAGCACTTGATCCAGATCAGCTTCACTAAGTTGTTCGCCATGGTTCTCTATAAGCGCAGTGGCTTTTATATGCGACCAGACCATTGGGTCGTTGGCGGCTACTCTTACTCGCCAGCGCTTAACGTGCATCGCCATATTCGGTTCACCCGTTAATGGCAGCGCCATAGAAGCGAACCTTAAGCGTTGGAGTACGCCTAGTTCGAAACTCAGCCAACCGTTTGAGAATTGCATATCGTCTTATCTCGTAAACGAAGAGAATATGTCCCACTTCGATTCATTCTGCGGTTGTGGAGTTGGGGAAGTGTCTTGTTCTTCTTTCGCGAATGATTGCAGTTCTGTAAGCAAGTCCAGGGAAAGAAAAACCCTCACAACTCCAGGATCGAATTCGATTCCCGCTCTATCGGCAATCTCTGTTCGCGCTTGTTCTGTCGTGAGTGCCGGACGAAAAGGTCGTGCATCGGTTAGCGCTGCATACGAGTCTGCGACACGCAGTATTCTGGCCGCCAAGGGTATCTCCTCTCGTCGCAAAGAGTCAGGATAGCCTTGACCGTTCCACCATTCGTGATGCCACCGGACGAGGAGTTGTGCGGCGCGATCAGCGCCGACGCGTGATGCTTCGCGCTCTCCAATCACTGGATGCCGCGCCAGGTCCAGTCGATCATCTTCTGACAATGTCCCAGCGTGTTGAATGTATACGCGTTCCATTGCCACTTCACCAAGATCATGCAGCAGCGCGGCAACTCTCAATGAGCCACGATCATGACGAGCGAGATGGAATATCCTTGCCATCTCGTCTGAAATTGTAGCGATTCTTGAAGCGTGCGGGTTTTCGTACTGCTCAAAACGATCTGAGGTGGTTGCAAGCTGCTGAAAAGCCTCAGCGGCAGCGTTGTCGATCAAATCGTTACCTGGCGAACGGTTTTTTTCTCTTCTCATTTGTTGCGGGGCTTGGGAATTTCAGATTTAAGATTTCAGATTTTGCTGTTTGGTTTTAATTCGTGTACTTCGTGGATCGCTTTTCTTGAGGACATAACAAACGATCCACGAAATCACACGAATTAACGCGAACAAGAATCAATCTTAAATCTGAAATCTGAAATTCGTATACTGACCTCATCCAAGTGTCAATTTCATCATACGAGATGAGTGGTCGCAAATGCAGCGAACATTACGCCAGAGACTCCAGGAGCTCTCTCGCCTTCCTACTGTTTTGGTCCGCAGCGACAGCGCGCTCTGCTTCGGATCTCGCGCGGACCTGGAACCCCAGGTCGCGATAGAGTTCGGCAAGCATAACCCGGTACTCGGCATTGTTAGGTTCGAGCTTGATAGCGGCTTGAAGTTCCGCTTCCGCCAGTCGTCGAGTGCTTTCATGCAGTGCCAGGGCGCGGCCATAGTAAGCACGATATCTTGGTTCATGAGCAACCGCACGTGCTGCTGAGCCGAGTAAGCCCACTGCAACATTGCGGTCGCCCAATTCCAAAGCAGCAAAGCCCTTCTTGAATTGAATCTCCGCTAGTTGAGCTGGAGTTAGATTAACGTCCTGCGCGTCGTCAGACGAGCCGAGCACGTCTTCAGCTTGGGGAACCGTAGCTTTCGGTGCTGATTCAGCGAGCCGTGCAGCTCGTGCCTGGGCATTGAGCTTTGAATCGTACGTAGCACGCAATTTCGAATCGCGCAGCGTATCGTAAGCTTGTGTAATTCGCGCGAACCCCGATTCAATTTGCGCAAGTAAAGAACCATCGGACCCTCGAAAGCGATCCGGATGATACTTGCGCGCAATATCGTAATAAGCCTTCTTGAGTTCTGACAGTGACACATTCCTTTCCACGGCAAGAATCTCATAGTGTGACTTTGCCGAAGACAAACGTGCCAGGAAGTCTTCGATCTTGTTAGTTGACTCCACGACGACGGGCTGCTCAACCACAGGCTGTTCGATTGTTTCGACTTCAGCCGGACTCTCTGCAAGTGAACCGCGGAACGCAGTTTTCCAGAACTGACGAGCTAGTAGTCCGACTAGTAAAAGCGAATAGACGACGCGCAGCGTATCAGATTCCGGGAGACCACTAATTGCAACCAGGTCTGAGAGCGACATAGGCGCATCTACTCGTGACAGCAGGAAAACTTCTGTGGGCAGAAGATTAACTACCTTGGGCGGATTGGCTACAGGCGAGATCACTTCAGCATTGTTAAGGAAGCGGGATGACGTGAACTTCGAAGGGAGGCGTCGGCCTGTTTCTATAAGCAATGAGGGGACATCAATTTTCAAATTTAGTTCTTGAAGAAGATGTGAACGATGATCGAAATCCCACGAGCCTTCAGTCCAGAGAAGGGCAAGCCGTAAAGCATCTGAGATTTGGCTGAGTTGTTGTTGCTCGAGCTGCGCTTGTGAAAGTCGCTTTTCGGAGAGCAGCATCCTGGCGAGAGTAAAATCATCAATATCTTTCCCGAGATACCGGAGGTCTTCAGAAGTCACCAACTCGGTCTTCACAAGATACTCGGCCAAACGAAGAGTTCGTACGTTGGCCGCAGCATACAGAACGGTGCCCGCTCTAAAGTAAACGGCCACTTTGATCTTATTGAGTTCAAGCTTGAGTCGCCCTGAGAATTTTTTGATTAATATTTCGCGGAGCAACTCAGGGGCGGGGTTCTCATGAAGTTGACCGTTCACGGCGACATGATAGCAATTCTTCAACCACACATTACGCAGATTACGCAGATTTTTGAGTGAATGATTTTGAGCTTCGCCAAACTCTTCAAGATCTGCGTAATCTCTGTAGCATCGCGCAACTTGTTGTTTTGTTGACGACTTTTTTGGACTGAGTACAAGTTGCCCGAGAAACAGTAGCTGGACACCACCGAAATTACTAACCAGCTTGAATTGGCAATCAGCAATGATATAGTGACTTAAACAGACAATTTTTTGAGCCCCCAACAAAAATGGTTTCCAATCGGGTGAGATCTCTATGGGTGAAGGAGTCTTCAAGGGACATAACAGTTCCAGTGGTAGCGACGAGCAGACCTCAGATGATACGAACGGTGAACAAGCTGCGCACGAGCGCGTCGAACTCTTAATAAACGAGCTCAGAAAACGAACGGCAGAACTTGAAGAGGCGAACCGCGAGTTAAGGCGCGTTTCTCACTACCGATCGCTTTTCCTTGCACGAATGTCGCACGAACTCCGTACACCCCTGACGTCCATTCTGGGGTTTACCGAGATACTGTTGGATCACGAACAGCTTACCGAGACGCAACGGCGGTTCTGTCAGAAGGTTCAGGACTCGGGGTTTCAGCTGCAAGCGAGCTTGAATCAACTGGTCGATCTGTCTCGTATAGAAGCCGGTGAGACAGAGGTTTTTCTGCAAGAGTTTTCGTTTCGAGAAACTTTGCGCGAGTGCTGTGCGGCAGTTGCCAGGATGGCGCAAAAGCAGCAAGTGAAGGTTGAGTACGAACTCGCACCGGAAGTAACAACTGTTGTCTCGGACCAGGGAAAGCTTCGGCAGATACTTTTTAACTTTGTTGCCTGGGCTGTTAGTCGCAGTCCGTCAGGCGACTTGGTAAAAATTCTCGTTACCTTAAGTGCGCCAAACACTCTGGACGTTCGTGTGCTTGATACTGGACCTCCGATCGATGAGCCGGCACATGTTTTCGATCCGGAAGACAAAGTACAGGCGAGAGAGCCGAATATTAATGAGCTGGGAATCATCATTGGTCGTAAGTTAGTTGATCTAATGGGAGGGAATGTAACTCTAACCAATGGCGATTCTGGTGGTTTGGAGTCGCACATTGAATTACCGGCGCGTCCACTGAAGGGATAAAGCGGAGAATGGAAGAGATCTTAGTTCGGGAATGCTCCACCATCGAAGAGTTTGATTGTTGCGTGGACTTGCAGCGTGAAGCCTTCGGACTTCCCGATATAGAGATCACACCACGACGACACTTGATTGTTTCGCGCCAGGCAGGCGGGTGGACGTTGGGTGCGTTTGTAGGAAACACAATGGTCGGCTTTGTGCACCATCTTGCGGCCGTTCGAGGGAACGACGACATCTTTGGTTATTCGCACATGATGGCCGTGGCCAGAGCTTATCAAAACAAAGGTGTGGGCGTGCGGTTGAAATGGGCACAAAGAGAGCGGGCGATGGTGGAAGGCCGGCACTTCATCAAGTGGACGTGGGATCCCATGCAGGCTCGCAACGCACACTTCAATCTTAATCGGCTCGGGGTTGTTGTTGAGACCTATGCCGACAACTTTTACGGGATGGATTACAACGCGGATCCGGAGCAGGCCGTCGAGGATCGTCCGGGTTTACAGAGTGATCGTTTGTTCGGCAATTGGTATCTGACTTCACCTCGTGTCGAATCGCTTTCGCGCGGCGAAGTTGCTGCAGATCTTGGCAAACCCGACGCGAGGATTGCGATACCGGCGGAATGGTCGACCCTGATACGAACTGACGTCAAGAGAGCTCGAGCGGAACAAGCGCGAGTTCGATCGGAGTTTAAGACTGCCTTCAATGAAGGCTTGATATGCGCCGGATTTGAGCGAGGTGAAGAGCGCTCACACTATTTGTTGTTCGAACGGAAAAATATCGAATAGGACCGGGAGACGACGAGCGGTTTTTGGTTTCGTGTTAATTCGTGTTATTTCGTGGATCGCTTTTCTCCGCAACTTAAGAGTCGATCCACGAATTTACACGAATTAACACCAACCAAGCTCTAAGGAAGACTCAAGTATTGACACAGTCTCTCAATTGGTGAGATTCACGAGTTTTATCGCAAAGTCATTAGTCAGAGTTCGAAAGCCATATGCTTTTTGCGAAGTTCGACAAATACGTTGATCGTCACGCGCGCGCGTTTACCGAACGACTTCAAACGCTTTGCCGGATGCCATCTGTTGCCGCGCGTGGAACCGGGATGCGCGCGATCGCCGAAGCTGTTGAGCAGGCAATGCAACGCGTTGGCATTGGTACTCGTGCATTCAGGATGGGAAGCGGGTATCCAATTATTTACGGTGAGTGTGGTGGTGGGCCAAGGAGCTTTCTCATTTACGGCCATTATGATGTTCAGCCGGTCGGGCACTTGAGCGAATGGTCATTCGGTCCGTTTGCGGCGACGATCTATGAAGGAAAGCTTTACGCACGAGGAGCTGCAAACAGTAAAGGCGATCTGGTGGCGCGCTTGGCCGCGATTGAGGCGTACCAAAAGACTTTCGGTAAGCTACCCGTGTCGCTGCGTTTCATCGTAGAAGGCGAAGATGGTCTGGGCAGCCCAAGTCTTTATCGCTTTACCAATGAGCACGCTGACTTACTGATAGCGAATGGATGTATTTGGGACGAAGGTTATCGCGATACGAAGGACACGCCGGTAATCAGTCTGGGATTCAAAGGAATCACGTTCATTGAGTTGCGCGCGTTTGGTGCTAGAACGGATTTGCATTCGAAGTGGGGAACAATTGTTCCCAATCCCGCCTGGCGATTGGTGCAGGCGCTGGCGACGATGACTTCTCCTAAGGGCGTTATAACGATCGATGGTTTCTCGTCACACATCGCGCCGATCAGCGAAGAGGATTCCGAGGTGCTGAAGACGATAGAGATCGACGAAGCCGGACTGAAGCGTGAGTTCCGAATCGGGAGCTGGGTAAGATCGATGAAAGGTCAAACCCTGGTGAAGGAACATATATTCGGCGCGACTTGTACCATCTGTGGAATTCAGACCGGCCACACCGACGCAGGCGCCAAAACTGTTCTACCAAGTACTGCAATGGCCAGACTGGATTTTCGTCTCGTTCCTGATTTGACGGGCAAGATCGTCACCCAGCTTTTGCGAGAACACCTTGACGTACGCGGATTCAGGGACATCGAAATAATAGAACTCGGCTCAGCGCCACTAGCGAAGTCTTCAGCTAAATCAAATGTTGCTTGCGCTGTCATCAGTGCAGCCAATGAAGTCTACGAAATGTCACCACTCATTTATCCGATGGACCCGTCGAGTGGTCCAGTCGGCGCGGTTTGCGGAGTTTCAGATCCCTCAACACCGATAGCTTCCTTTGGGACGAGCTACGCTGGATCTAATCCGCACGCACCCGATGAGAACATTCGAATCGACGATTTTCTGCTGAGTATCAAAATGATCGGCCGAGTCATTCACAAGTTGGGCGAAGGCAAGGCAAAGACATCGCTTAGTGATGACGAAAAGAAACCCACAGCGCCGCTGCCCAAATTGAAGAACTCGGAAAGGAAGGAATAGCGTTTGGCCGCAGCCAAGTCACCTGCAGTCGAAATCGAGAAACTAAGGAACGAGATTCGACGTCACGAGGACCTCTACTATGTTCAGGACTCACCGGAGATATCGGACCTCGAATACGACGAACTGCTGTCGAGACTGCAGGCTCTTGAAGAAGCTCACCCGGAACTCATAACCCCAGACAGTCCAACTCAGCGCGTTGGTGGCCGTCCTGCGGAAGGCTTCCCCGAGGTTGTGCACCGCCGTCCAATGCTTTCGCTGGACAACAGCTACAACATCGACGAGTTGCGTGCGTTCGATCAGCGTTGCCAGAGACTTGCCGAAGGTCGGAAGTTAGAGTACGTGGCGGAGCTGAAGATCGATGGGCTTTCGTTGTCGCTGCAATACGAAGATAGTGTGTTGACCCGCGGTGTCACGCGTGGCGACGGGCGAATTGGTGAGGAAGTTACGCAGAATGCGCGCACGATTCGCAGTGTGCCCCTAAGGGTGAAGTCGAACGCAAAGAAGATTGCAGGTGAAGTCGAAGTGCGTGGGGAAGTGTTTATTCCCCTCGACGTGTTTCGCAAGACGAACGCCGAACGTGAAGAACAAGGTGAGCCACGATTCGCGAATCCTCGTAACGCAGCAGCCGGCGCGATTCGGCAATTGGATTCGCGACTCGTTGCGCGGCGAAAGTTGGACATGTTCGCGTACGACTTGTTTGTGGACGGAACCAAACCATTCCCAACACACTGGGAAGCGCTGAACTGGTTGGAACAGGCAGGCTTTCGAGTGAACTCAAACCGAAAGCTTTGTAAGTCAATCGATGAAGTGATTGGGTTCGCCACCAAAATGGAGGAACTGCGGGATGATCTGGGTTACGAGATTGACGGACTAGTCGTGAAAGTCAACTCAACTGCGTTGCAAGATGATTTTGGTTCCACACAAAAGGCACCGCGTTGGGCGATCGCTTACAAGTATCCTGCACGCCAGGCCTCTACGAAGGTTCTCTCCATAGTCGTTCAAGTCGGAAGAACTGGCGCTTTAACACCCGTGGCTAATTTAGAGCCCGTGTTTCTTGCCGGTACAACAGTGTCACGCGCCACGCTCCACAACGAGGACGAGATTGAACGGCTCGGACTGAAGATTGGCGACTGGGTAATGATCGAGAAGAGTGGCGAGATCATCCCCAAGGTTCTCAGCGTCATCAAGTCGAAGCGAACCGGAAAAGAAAAACCGTTCACACCGCCGAAGGAGTGCCCGGTTTGTGGAAGTGAGATCTCGAGAATTGAAGGCGAAGTAGTGGCGCGCTGTGTGGCCGCTGATTGTCCTGCTCAGCTGGTTGGTCGATTGCTGCACTTTGCTTCCCGTCGCGCAATGCGAATAGAGGGATTGGGTGATGTGCTTGCTATCCAGCTTGTGGAAGCGAATCTGGTGAAAGACGTCGGAGACTTGTATGACCTGACGCTTGACCAGGTGGCGGGTCTTCCGCGCATGGCAAAAAAGTCGGCGACTAATTTGCTGGACCAGATTGCAGCAAGCAAATCGCGCGAGCTGTCAAACCTGATATATGCGCTTGGTATCAGGCATGTCGGTGAGAGAACAGCGTCGATACTGGCGAATCACTTTGGTTCACTCGCGTCGGTTGCCAATGCTTCGACCGAGGAATTGGATGATATTCCGGAGATTGGATTGACGGTAGCTGAAAGTGTTCGCGATTGGTTTGATGATGAGGGCAATCGCCAGCTTTGTGATAGGCTCCGGGCCGCCGGAGTAAAAACAGAGCTTACAAAACAGAGCAGCGCCGGACTCGACGAACGCTTTGCTGGTAAGCAGTTTGTTCTGACTGGGAAGATGGAAGGTTACACGCGGGATGAAGCGCGTGAATTAATCGAAGCGAGAGGCGGCCGTGTTAATTCATCCGTAAGCAAGAAGACAGACTTTGTAATTGCCGGTGAGGATGCGGGTTCAAAACTGGATAAAGCGACTGCCCTGGGGATTAACGTGATTGATGAAGCCGGCTTTAAGAAGTTGTTAGAAGAGGATTAACAAGCATAGGACCTATTCGACCTATTGGAGACCAGTATGACTAATCCCGATCAAAATCTTGATCTACAACTCGTGTACACCATCTTTTGCGACGACGTTCGTCTTGAAGCAGGAAACAAACTATCGTTCATGGGAGTTTTCCAAAACATAATGGTGCAACAGCTCCCAGCCTCACTCATTAAGTTTGCTGTGGTAAATCACTGGAAGGGACAGGGAACGTATCTGTCTGAGGTACGCATCCTGACGCCTGATCGCCAGGGTTTTGTTGTCGTCTCACAACCCACCAGCTTTGAGATCAACGCCGGCGGGTTTGCAGATAACATTAGTTTCTTCGTTAACGTGACGTTTCCGAAGGCGGGAAATTATTTTGTCCAGACATTGGTGAATTCGAACTTGTTTGAGGAACAAGTGCTCACAATCTCTGATGTTGCCGAGGCCAATCTACTCGGCGCGTCAGAGGCGATCAATTAAGCACCGAATCAGAACGGAAGCGAAGCGACCGAATGTCCGACGAACTTTAGTTTGTCGTGCGCTATCTAGTCGAGCCCTGAAGAATTTGAGGGCCGAGATTCGCACGACACGACAAACTAGAGTTGGTCGGACATTCGGTCGCTTCGCTCCCGTTCTGATTCGTCGGAGCCGGACCTTTAATTAACTTCGATATTGAACAGCTTTATCTTGGAGTTTAGTGTAGTCGCCTTAATACCGAGTAGCCGCGCGGCTTTCGCTTGATTCCCCGCGGTCTCCGCCAGCGCCATTTTGATTAAGTGAGTCTCAAAGCGCTGAACCTCGTCGTAGAAGTCTATTCCTCCAAGAATGTCTAATGGTCGCAACTTGTTTGCTTCATCGGTGAAAGCCTTGTCGCGAGCCAAGGTTTCCGCTTCTGACAACAGTGCGTCCGCCAGGTCCACAACGCGTTGAATGCGATCACGGTCCGGTGGCTCCGCAAGTTTAAGATGGGTCTGGTTGCCAGCCCTCAGGTTGTCAGCTTCCGTCAACAAAGCGGGATCGACACTCATGAATACTCCCCTTTCAAACTGACCTCTATTCTGAGAACACCAGACTGATAGATTCCGTGGCAAGTTTTTTTGTTGCCAAGCCTTAGGCGAAGTCATAGGTCATATGGGTCCTATCGGTCCTATGCTGCTGATCACCAATCAT
>Ga0114129_10014492_pt1 | contig 11236 bp, 12 predicted proteins | sample RhiMetdeltSRZDD1_FD_80071 | JGI IMG/M metagenome (GOLD analysis project Ga0114129, IMG submission 80071) | Populus rhizosphere microbial communities from Tennessee, USA - Rhizosphere MetaG P. deltoides SRZDD1 (version 2) (version 2) | ecosystem: Host-associated > Plants > Roots > Rhizosphere >... | reverse complement strand
CATTCACGTACAGCGAACCCTGGTCTCCCAATAACCTAAAGGCTACATGTACCCATTCACCGGTTGGCAGAGGGTCGGTATCGATCGTTTGATCTACTCCTCCTTTGGTCATCTGAAAACGTAAAGTGCCAATTCCTGATTTCGGTGTAAGGAACATATTGGCAGAAGTGCCGGAACCAAAATCAAATATACGTGCCCACGTAGCGGCGGCATCCAGCTTTACCCATGTGGCAATGGTCATATCTGTGGCGCCGCTCACTATTCCTGCAGGCAGCGTTAAATGATCGTTCGTGCCATCGAGACTAATGGCAGAACCGGTTTTACCTGTTACATAAGTTGGGCCATTAACAGCAGTGGCATGGCGTCCCTTACCGGAAACATCATTTGCATTTTGCTCGAAGCTATAGTGCGCAATGAATTCATTAGTCTGGTTCATATTCACCACGAATCGCTGTGTTGAGCGCGCCCCGCAACCATTTTTATAATAAGCTGTGCATGTTGTATCGCTCGTTACGTTGCTGATGGTTATTTCACGGGTGGTTTGCCCGGTATTCCAGGTCCAGTTGTTATCTATCGGCTGTGGGCCGAATTTAACGGTAGCGCCTGGCGCTATGGTTACAAAAGAGGTTTGTTGCCAGCTACCGCCGTTGACCTGAACAAATGGAGATACCGGTGTTGGCCTGCAACTGGTATCAAGTGTGTGGGTTAGCGTACCAAACCCAGGTTGATCGAAAGTGGTGGGATGTGAAGCCGGACCACCTTCGGGTCGCACCCTTTCTGCCATTGCGGTGATAAATTGTATGTCATCTTTCTGACCTAAACGCCTGGCGAAATGGTTATAGATCATTTCCCATACCGGCCGGTATTCACCGCGTGTGGCATTTGAAACAACTGTCTGTGAATTACTCGCGCAGGTTGTACCTGACCCCCACCAGTAAGTGGCAAATGGCACATCTTCGCCGTAATTGTATTTAGCAACATACTCAGCACCTTTTCTGAACCTGTTATCATCATACCCATACATATCGTCGCCCTGATTCCAGGCTATTTCACAAAAACTCGCCATCAGGCCCACACCTAATATCGTGTGTCCCTGATCGCGACCGCTCTCCTGCCACTGGCCAAGCTTATCTGAGAACACATAAGGTACTGCATGTTTTATGGAACCGTTTCCGGCGCCATTTTTAAAATACGCTATTCCTTTGTTATATATATCGCGATTATCGCACAGAACGCCAATGGCCAGCATGGCTGCCATATTACACAGGTCCCAGTTTGCCCAGTAATTTGTAATACAGGCATCATTATGATCGCCTCCAAATTCATTACCGAGCAGAAAGCGTTCTACCAGCGGGTAATAGTAAACGTTGAGCATATAGTTTTGAAACCTCGCCAGATCAAACCCCGAATAACCGCGCATGATCTCTGCTGCATTGGCAAACTGGTAGCCAAACAGTCCCGAAGCAAGGTAGCGGTCGGCAGTGCCCGTAAGGCTTGTATGTGTTGCTGACCAGGCATTAAGTATCTGAACGGCTTTATCTCCGTGAGCGGTGTTGCCCGTGATCTTCCAAAGTACAGCATGCTGATAGGCCGCTGCAACATCTTTATACAGCAAGGCAACATTATCGTCGGTACCACCACGTGTAACGGTTGCCACTGCACGTGGCGACCAGCTCAGTTGAGCCTGCGGGTTCGATACCAGTACATCATAGCCTGCTTTCCAGGGTTGTTCGCCTGCATTTACTTTGGTTTTCATTCTGTCAAAATCTTCCTGGGTATGCAGTATCCCCGGATGATTAAAAACCTGTGCATTTGCAGTTGCCGTAGTCAATAACAGCAAAAGCATGATCATTGTATTTTTCAGGCATATCAATTGGTGCAACAATTGTTTTGTAGCACTTATGATGTGGTTCAACATAAGCATGGCATTCATAATAGGTGTTTTAATGATAAATGGAAAATGAAAGAGGCGCCTGTGAAGGCAGCAGTCGGTTGGTTTTTTCATTTGGCAATGTTTGGGTAGTTAGCAAGATGTATACCATTGTTTGTACAACAATGGAAGTATTGAAAGTACCTATATGAATCCGATTGCCTGGGGAGCTACGTTGTCAAAAATGGGGGGGTAAAGCTGTCAGATTTGGAAGTATGCATTCGATAGTGCGGGGGGCAAACATTTGTTCGGGTATTCCGGCAAGAATCAGTTATATCAATGACCAACATGCGAATGCTCTCACATCTATTTATCTATTGGTTTCACTTACCCGGTTAAAAGGCCGTTCTGATAAGGGAAAAGATTTTGTTCTTTTGGGTGGAGATAACCTAACGGAGGAACCGCCTGCACGAGTTTTTATAAAAAAACCGGCCCGCTATAGCGGTGCCGGTTTACATTGTAAATCCATCATACACCAGCTTAGTTATCTTTTATTTTTAAAATCCAGCCATCCTGTACACCATAATTCGTTCCTACGTCGCCGCTGTTATTGCTTTCAGTAGAGCTTCAGATTGACGATTTAAAGATTTAAATGGCTAATTTGAACCTTAGAGAGATTATACCATAGCGACACGCGTATCGTATAAATTTGCCGATTTGCGCCTTAGAGAGCTTATCAAATCCATAGCTTGCTGCTTGTAGCAAATCGCCTCTTTTAGCTTCTGATCTTATTAATTCAGCCTTTCCACCATTTTCTTCGATAGTTTTTGCTAATTGTTCAATTAAACCTGACCAGGTAGGTAAGCCAGACCAAAGAGATATGCCTGATCCAATAAATAAAACTGTGTCTTCCTGGGCTAGTATTTGTTTTAACTTTTCCACAATTTAAAGTTTGAATAATTATATCGGGATCTGTGAAAATCTGTTAGGCGTTGAATCATTTAAGAAAAAGTGCTAACCAAGATTAAATCAAGTAATTATTTTTTATCTTAAAAGTAATTAATTTATCCGTTACCGTGAATACTAAGAAAAGTATAGTTATTGAATTCTTAAATACTTTAGGGATGTTTGGACGCCGACATAGAATGGAAAGTGCTAATTAGAGCAATTAATCGGCAATTTAAAATTCCTTCTATAACGGCATTGCTTTTATTTATACTTCACCCTCCCCACCAACTCCCTAAAATACTCCCTCGACCAAATATCAAGCACCGTATCATCAGGAATAAACCGCACGATATCCTCGCGTATAAGATCAAATGAAACAGTGTCGATTTTGTGGTTCAATAATTCGATCAATTGTTCTTTTGAAATAGTTTTTTCGGTCCAGTGTCCGGTGTCCTGCGCACGAAGTAAAAAGTGATGCAGGTGTAAAGGAACTACTTTTTTAATGTACCATTCCAAATCGTACCAGTCCCTTCCTTTTACCCGCTGCTTCCAGCTGCGAAACAACAGTGCATGCATTTTGCCTGCAAACAAGTTGGGCAAGGTGAAGCATTTTACATAAAACGAAAACGGACGTAACAATAATTTTTCTTCGGTTTCAAATCCCAGCGGAGGTTCACGGTCAACTTCCAGTTTAATCTTAATACCTGGTGGCGCCTGTACGCCTGCCTGCGGAATGATCCCTTCCAGTACCAGTTCCTTCCAAACCGTTTCTGATTTTAAAAAGGCTGAATCAATATTGTTCTGCTGTGTTTTCTTCTTTTCTTTAATGCTCACTTTCATGCCTACCGCTTCGAATTCTGTAGCAATACTTTCGAAGTACGGCTCAAGCGAAAAATCAGGATTTACTTCCAGCAGCGAAAAGTCCATGTCTTCTGAAAACCGGTTCAGTCCATAGAAAATACGTAAAGCGGTGCCGCCATAAAAAGCAGCCTTTTCAAAAAAGCCGGCTCGTTGTAAACCTGCCAGTGCTACTTCCTGCATCACTTCGCGCAAAGCCGCTTCGGCCTGTTCTTTGTTCTGTGGCTTATACTCTTGTATCCATTCCTTAATCATAAACTGCTTAATGTTTTGACCAGCATTTGCAGACTGCTTTTTTTAGGCGCATCTGCAATCCAGGAACTGATTTCTTTTACATTGAGTTTTTGCAGCAATTCTTCATCAATGCGTAAGTCATCTATTAAAAATTCCTTTGCCTGCTTTGTGCTGCGTAAAAAAATGCCGGATGTTAAAATGATTTTATCGCAGAGGGCTTTTTCAGGCGAAGCGATGAGCGCAACCTGTTTGGGCGTAAGTGATACACTTTTTATACCAAAAGAATAATATGGTAAAGGTGCATGAAAGTAGCTGTACCTTCTTTCCTGTGATTTATAAATTTTGGTACTCTTTATAGTTACCGAACTGATTTCATAAACTCTTTCAGGAATGAATGTCCAATAAGAAAGCGCTGATTCAAGTGAAACGTAACTGGGCCCCCAAAGATGATTGGCCACTAGAAAAGCTTCCGGCCCGGGTATACGCAGTTTGGGTCCTGGTATATACAGTCCATTTTTTATTGGAGTAAGCTCTCCCTTTTTAACCAGCTCATTGATTTTATCGTAAGGCCTTTTATAATCCCTTAGCAAATTCAAAATGATTTGCAGGGGTAATGGTTCTTCGGCATATTCCTGCACTGCTTCCCTGAAATCCATATGTAAAATATTTTAGCAAAAATCGGAAAAATTCCGATAAATAGCTAAAAATTTGGCACATAAATGTAAAAAATTAAGGGTAAAATCGGAAAAATTCCGATAAATAATCAAAAAATTTACAATTAACAGTATCTAATAATCCAGGGTTATACATTTCCCAAAAATCGAAGTACACATAATTATTATTGCAGCAATAACAGGATAATCGAGGCAATAACACCTGCTATTGTGAGGTATACACCCGAACTAAAAAGCTTTGTTCCGGGTTTGAACATCCAGAATGCTGAGATCGACAAAAAAAGCAAGGCAACACCAAAGAGTGTTGTGAAATAATGGGTGATGTTTTTACTGGCTGTTTTATGTAAATCGACAAAAGGAACTATCCACGAATACCATTCTTTGGTTACATAGCTGGCCATGCCGGTTTGAATATTGTATGTACCCTCCTGAAAATAAAGCGTATTGCCTGCTGATTTATTGACTTTGAAGTTTCGTAATTTCAAATTAGCGCCCAACTGCGATTCAGACAAATTCGGTGACAATTGTTTTTCATGAAATATTTCATGTTTTAATAAATTGGTATCCCTATATGTTTGTATAAGTCCGCTCAGGCTATAGATAATCACCAATCCTACAACGAAAAAACCGATCTTGTTGTGAAGATAACGCATATACCAGCGAAGATTTTTCCCTGTACTATTTGTATTCTGTTTCATGTGGTAAAATTTAAGATTGTTGCTTCGCAAATTAATTCAGCTGCAGCAGCTACCTTTTTGAAATGATACAAACAGGGGAAAATTTGCGACAAATCCGGGAAATTAACCGCAAAAACAAGTTTGGATCCTTGGATATTCATCCTGCTATGCAGGGGCAATAGTTCTTCGGCATGCCACGTATCCCCAAACATCGTATTGGGCAGATTGATCGATTTATTTTGCAGCCTTTCCAGAAACTTAATTCATAATCTCCATTAACGCCATCCGTGTTATTCGAATCTTCTTCACCAAAATTCATACTGCCCGGATAATCGCTTAACTGGTTAATGATTTTTTCTTGTTAGCATTTACATCAAATTGGGGAAAACGTTATAAGAAATTTTCTGATAGAATTTATTTAATCTTTTTCCATTCAAACTGGCCGTTTTGAGTAACCAGGATTTTTGTAATGTTACCATTCTCCTGTATAAATTCACCCGTCATGTCCCTTACAGCTTTCAATTGAAATTTTGTTGTTGTTTGAAACAATAGTTCAAATGATTTTTGTTTTGAAACGTTTGCGATCAGGCGGTTGTTTTCTTTTAAAATAACAAGCGTTCGATTGGGATCGGTTGTCAGTGAATAGGTGCCAACGTAGGAGTTCAGAATATCATCGCTTATTTTAATCCCGGTTTGTAACGATTGTCCTAATACGATTTCGGATATATCCTTCGATATTTCGTCTTTGGGTGCACCCTCACTGTTAAACAAAACAGCAATAAAAACATTCTGCTGCGGATAATAGATTTCATTGGATGTAAAACCATTCATTTTGCCGCTATGTTCAATAGAGCTGACATTGCTCAAATTTTGAATATACCATCCATATCCATAAGTAGTTTTAGTACCATTTTTGAGTGTAAAAGGGGTAAATGCTTTTTCCAGCGTTTCTTTCTTTAATATCTTATAGGCTAAAAGTCCTTTAAACCATTTATATAAATCTTCTATATTTGAAAGTAACCCGCCGGCTGAATAAGCAATTGTAGTGCTCCAGAAATTTGCATTTTTAAAATCTCCATTATCTTTTCTGTATCCATTAATCCGGCGTGGTATAATGATACCATCACTGTCGAAATAAGTATGATTTAATGCCAATGGTGTAAGAATGTTGTCCTGAACATAGCTTTGATAAATTTTTCCTGAAACTTTTTCAATGATGTACCCTAATAAATAATAGCCTGAATTACTGTATGAAAACTTAGTACCGGGTTCAAATTGTAACGGATAATTTTTGAAACTGTCAATAAGCTGTTTAGGGTCAAAGTCCCATCGTTCCATATATGGGGTTTGATAATTAATCTGCATTTAATCTCTGATACCTGAAGTATGGGTCAACAGATTTTCAATGGTAATTATAAATCCTTTCGAAGGATAATCAGGAATGAATTTTTGCAAACTATCCTGTAAAGAAATTTTGCCTTGCTCAACCAATTGCAGAATAGCAACTGCTGTAAATTGTTTTGTTATGGAAGCAAGCTTAAAAACCATTTCAGGTGTGATAGGCGCATTTAATTCAAGGTTAGCGTTGCCAAAAGCTTTTTGATAAATGATCTGACCCTGCTTTGCTACCAGTATTGCACAGCCCGGCTCTGTTGGTTTAAATTGTTTGGTAAGAAGCTCATCAAGCTTTTTTTCAATCTGGGTGTTTTGCGAATAAGAGGAGGTTATAGTAAGCCCGGCAACTATGAAATACAGGAATAGTTTATGCATTCTAAAAGTATTGAAAACGGTTAAGTGGTATGACGCGCGATAACTAATATACGCAATGTCGGGCACTGGTATAATTGAAAATTAAGTTAATATCTCTTTTGTTGCCAGGCTTATATATTCTGCATGTAATATGAGTTTACGATTTTATCGACCCCCGGTAGGTAAGTGAATCCCATCCATATCATCTAACCGCGCTATGATACCCCATCCAAAAAAATTGTTAGCCAGCCCGATTGGCCTGCTCAGATTAATTTTGCCTGAAGTAAGTGCTGTATCCATTGTATGTGCCGCACCCTGAAGGTAAGCTGTCAGATAAGCTGTTCCGCCACGTTCTAAAAGCTCCTGCCCAGGCAAATTAAAATTTAAGTAGCATCCAAAAGTATAGTCAGAAGTTTTACCTACTTCAAGGTAAAGGTCTTTGATCAGCTCGAGTTTTGTTTGGTTAAGTTGAGGAATTAAGTATTCACAAAGATGGATCCGGAAGTAATAGTTTAGATCTTTAAAATCGGCACCATACCCTCCCTGCCATTGAAAGGAAATCCGTTCAAAATCTTCGGAGGTGTAATTATCAGCGAAAGTTTGAAATTCCTGAGGGTTCATTTTAATTTTTTGTATCATAATAATTGGCAAAGCGCCGGATATTTCGCAGCCATTTCATTTGTTGTTGAATACTATCCATATCGCATACCAGCTGGCGCCGGGTTAACTTTTGAAGCGCTGCAAAGCCGGATATTTCTCCAATAACTTTTTGTAGTTGTTCCAGGGCCATCCACCCCATAGCAGGAAGGCAATGAACAGTAATAGCAAAAGTTTGCTTGTTCCTTGCCGGATAAGGCAATTGCCATAGCTTATGATTGATCACTGCTGTTTCGGACAGGAACTGTTGCTTTAGCTGTTCAAAATTCCGGTACAGGTTAGGAAGTGTATAAACGCCTTTCTGCACATCCTTCCATACATCAAAAGCGTCGTTGGTAAGTTGTAAAAGACCGGCTACCGGGTAAAGGATCTCCAGTATTTCCTGAGTGGGATAATGATCCAGCACAGCACAATATAACAGTACAGCATAGTAGCTTTTGTTGTAGGTGATTTGATAAAGCTCCTCTTCTGTGATATTGTCGTGTAGTTGTTTTAGCGATGCCTGTTGCCAGTGCGAAAGTTCCTGCATATGATTTATAAGCAACTGCCGGTGAGGTGAAAGACCTAGTAATTCGAGGTATATTTTTGTAACGAGATTATCTGTTGTGTTTACAGGAACATATGCCTCAGGTTTTGACACCAGCGATGCGATCTGTTTATGATCAAGTATGTGGTCATCAAACAGGTCGTCGAAGAGAGGTCCGAAAACACTGAGCAGGATGATTCTCTTATATTCGTCGCTATTTAATTTTTTCCCGGTCAGTTTGTACAGGTTGTCGCTTATCACATTCAGGGACAGCTGCCAGTATTTGGTGGTTCTTTTGATTTGCGCCGGGGTAAATGTTTCATGACTGCCGGGTGCAACGTCAGCCAGCAGCACCGGCAGGTAACTGTTAAGATATCGTTCCTGTTTTTTAAGTTGCCGGTACATTGTAAGCACCCTTTTCAAAATATGAAAGGTGCTGACAGATGGATGGTGGCGAGTGTGCAGGCTGGTGTTACGCCCGGTTGTGGTCATGTATATGTACGTTTAGGGTAAATATAATAAAAGGTGTAATACAAAGAGACGTGGGATTTATCCATTTAATTTGCACCACATACCGCCATCAACAACCTGGTACCAGACATTACTTTTCTGGGAAAATCAATTTCTCCCTCCACCAAAACAGCGAGGGATTTTACTAATCCGGTTGCTTATACAATAACCGCAGAAGATGGAACTACAAAACAATATATATTCTCTTGTTCCATTTCCGACTCAGCAACCATGCTTTCAGGCAAATGGAGTGTTGTAAAGGATTCTCTTACTAACGATAGTAATTTTGTGATGATAGATGGATACCCTATACCTGGTGTTTATTTTGGAACCGCAGTAGATTATTGGGAGTTTACGTCGAATGGCTTCCTTAATATCCATGAAAATAACCAAAGCGGAAGTGGTTTTATTTATCACATAGTACCAAATGCAAGATTATATATCGACCTTCTCAGCCCTATCTATGACGATGCCTATATTCTTACGTTAACGTTAAATAAGGCTACTATTTTCTGGACAAAAAGGAGTGCAAATGGTGGTAGGTATACCAGAACGTTGTATTTGAAGAAGTAAATACATACACACGCATTGTCCTGCGCCTTCGAAAGCTTTACAAACACGCGATCCAATGAAGGAGTGCCGTTTCATCCTTACATTTTGTTTTTTAAGAAAAAGAAAGCTTTTTCCTTTTCTCCGAAAGTTTTTGATTCGAAATTCCTATATTCGCAATGTCTCTTTTTTGCGTCAAATAAGCCTCCTTTCTTTCTGACGCATTATAGTTTTTAGTAGTTTTTAAAAGTGCCGGTTTATTGTATCGCGGCTTTTGTGCTCGTTTATCAGTATTAATTATTGTATCACGATTTTTGTTCTCGTTCATCAGTTTCATTTAAAGTTTTAGCAAGCCTTTATTAGTTAACTTTTTAAAATTAACGTTATGAAGCTTTCTGAATTTATTCTGCTAAATGAGAGAGATAAAAAATGCGCTGTAATGAATAATGCAGTTGCATTGGCTCAAAGAACCTACCCGGATGTTATCATTTTTCTCTTTCAGCTGGACGATTATTACATAGAAACTTATTGCAACAAAGCCAACAAGACCATTGAAGAATACCGGGTATTGCCAGATACGAATGCAATAGGCCATTATCTGGAAGCCATTCCACTAGATGACTTAATAAACTGATTAGCTTTTAAAATGTAATGACCTGCCGCGGTTTATAAAACCGGGGCAGGCCTTTATTATTATCTTTTGTGAAAATGTAAAAAAGAAGTGTTACCTTTGTTTTGTTAATTTGAGCCTCGCATTAGTATTCATTAATTACATTGCCTAGTTATCTGCATTATAGTTAGTTTCTTACTTCTTGCCTTTCTCGAAATTATTTATCAATAAATTTTTACAAATGAACATTTATGTTTCAAATTTAAGCTTCGACGTGCAGGATGAAGACTTAAAAGATTTTTTCGCTCCTTATGGAGAAGTTACTTCAGCTAAAGTTATCACAGACAGAGAAACCGGCAGGTCAAGAGGTTTCGGCTTTGTTGAAATGGCTGATGAAGCTGCTTCAAAAAAAGCAATCGCTGAACTTGATGGCGCTACTGTAGAAAACAGGACAATCAGCGTATCTGTTGCAAAACCAAAGGAAGACAGATCTTCTCGTGGTAATGGCAGAAGTGGTTTCAATAATGGAAATAGTTATAATAAAAATAGATACTAAATTCATTTCGACTACAGGTCAAAAGCCCCGAAAGGGGCTTTTTTTTTGCCCTTCTTCCCATCTCAACGATTAACACAGCGGCCCGCTGATATTACCCCACTGCGCCAGGTTGAATTAATAGAATTGTTGTTCAGGCTATTAATGACTGGATGCTTAAGATTAGGAAAAAAATTGGGCATAGAAAAGAAAGTAACCACGTATGTTGCCCGACATACCTTTTCAATAACGAACCATTTTTCCTGGCGTCGGGGTTATATGTAAATGCATTTAATTTAGCCCATTTTGAAGAATTATATGTAAATACATATAGGGCTGTTATAAGAAGAAATTTTGTAAAATGACCGATATTTCGGTCATTTTTGCTAATTTTGACTGAAATATCGGTCATTTAGTGAAAAGTAAGAAAACCATATTATTACCTACTGCCGAAAAAGTATTGAAAGAATTGGGTGAAAATATCAAGCTGGCCCGTAAACGTCGCCGGTTAACTGGAATACAAGTTGCTGAACGCGCAGGCATAGCCCGGTCAACGCTTCAATTGATAGAAAAGGGTTCGCCGGGTGTTGCCATGAGTGCCTATTTACAAGTGTTATTTGTGCTGGGCCTGGAGAAAGATTTGCTTTTGGTAGCAGCTAATGATCCATTAGGACGGAAGCTTCAGGATGCTGGTTTGCTTTCGGGTGGTGGAAAATCTTAATAAATGTCAAAATCAACACATCATAATAAACAAATACTGGTATATGCTGACTGGATTGATCTGGGCGGTACCATCTTGATGGGGACTTTGCAGTCTGAACAGGTGCGAGGTAAAGAAGTTT
>Ga0114129_10014491_pt1 | contig 11236 bp, 10 predicted proteins | sample RhiMetdeltSRZDD1_FD_80071 | JGI IMG/M metagenome (GOLD analysis project Ga0114129, IMG submission 80071) | Populus rhizosphere microbial communities from Tennessee, USA - Rhizosphere MetaG P. deltoides SRZDD1 (version 2) (version 2) | ecosystem: Host-associated > Plants > Roots > Rhizosphere >... | reverse complement strand
GTGTGCCACGATCGCGCCCCGGGCGGCGACGTCGTCGGCGGCTCGGTCACCTACGGCTCGCTGACGGCGCAGCGGCTGGGCTGGGAGGTGGCGATCCTCTCGAGCGCTGGGCCGGACTTCGACGCGGAGCGCGAGCTGCCGAGCGTCCCCATGTTCCTGCAGCCTTCCGCCGCGACCACGCGCTTCGTGAACGAGTACGAGCCCGACGGCACGCGCCGTCAGACCGTCACCTCGCGCGCGGACGACATTCGTTTCGAGGCGTTGCCCGACGCGTGGCGCGCGCCGGACGCGCTCCTGCTCGGGCCGCTGGTGGGCGAGCTCTCCGGCATTGCCGCGAGCGCCTTCGAGGCGGAGTGCGTGGGCGCCATCGCCCAGGGCTACGTACGCGCGATCGACGCGGAAGGCCGCGTCTCGGCGAAGAGCTGGGAGCGCTGCGAGCGCGACCTGCTCGGCGTGCACGTGCTGTTCCTGTCGGTGCACGACCTGCCCGACGCCGACACGCGCGCCCGTCAGTTCCTCTCGCTGGTTCCGCTCGTGGCCCTGACGCGCGGCTGGCGCGGGCTCAGCTTGCTGACGCGCGACTCCGTCCACGAAGTGCCGTCGCTGCCGCGCCCCGAGAAGGACCCGACCGGCGCGGGCGACGTCTTCGCGGCGGCGTTTCTCGTTCGCTACCAGGAGACGTCCGATCCGCTCGAAGCCGCCGCCTTCGCCGCTTGCGCCGCTTCGTGCGCGGTCGAGGGCGTGGGCACGACCACCCTGGGCGACCGCGCCGAGGTCCTGCGCCGAATGGACCTGCGCACAAAGATGATCGAGGGAGGGGAGTGGGAGGAATAGCGCCGGGGGGTTAGGGGGGGCGGGATGCCCCCCCTCTTGCAGAGCCAGCCGGTCTTGGCTGTCTTCCGCTTTCCGTTGTCCGTATTCTGTTGTCCGTCGTCCGTAACTCTCCAACATGGGGCGAGTAGGAGCACGAGCGGCAAGAGCTGGTGCTGGCTTTCTTTGTTCTGGGAGTGCGAGGCACCCCCCAGGCCCCCGTGGGTTGCTTTCTGCTGATAGGCTTTCAGCCGGAGCGATGCCCATGAGTCGGTCACTGGTCCTCCTGTCTGTTTCCTCGTTGCTGCTCGTGTCGGCCCCGGCACCGGCTCAGGCTCCTGCAAAGAAATCGCCAATCCCTGCGAAACCCGCCGCCGCGGCTCCCGCGGTAGCTCCCGGAACCGAGGCCGTGGTCGAGACCTCGAAGGGCAGCTTCACGATCCGGCTGCTGTCGGAGATCGCGCCGAAACACGCGGCGCTCTTTGCGAAGACGGCCACGACCGGCGGCTACGACGGCACCACCTTCCACCGCATCATCATGGGCGGGATCATTCAGGGCGGCGATCCGCTCACGAAGGACCCCGCCAAGGCGTCGCAGTACGGCACGGGCGGGCTCGGCTTGCTGAAGGCCGAGGTTTCGGACCGGCCATTCATACGCGGCACGGTGGCGGCGGTGCGCCGCCCCTCCAGCATGGACAGCGCGGGCACGCAGTTCTTCGTCTGCCTCGCTCCTCAGCCGGCGCTGGCGGGTCAGTACACGGTCTTCGGCGAGGTGATTTCGGGGATGGAGGTCGTCGACCAGATCAGCACGACCCCGGTCGACGGCGACAAAGCGAAAGAACGCGTCGAGATGAAGGTGACGCTTCGCGAGCCCGCCGCTCCCTAGCTTCGCGGCGATCTCAACGTGGCTCGAGCACGACCATCTCGCTGGCGTTGCGCAGGTAGAGCCGCCCGCCTGCGAGCGAGGGCGGCGTCCAGCAGGTCCCGTCAAGCGCCGGAAGCCGGGCGCGCACGTCGGCGCGCGCGGGATCGGCGCGCAAGAGTGCGAGCTCGCCGTCTTCGCCCAGCACGATCAAGTGCCCGGACGCCGTAATTAGCGAGCCTTTGCCGAAGTCGCGCTCGGCCCAGGCGGTGCGCCCGCTCGACGCGTCCACGGCCTTGAGCAGGAAGTTGTCGAAGCCGTAGAGCGTCGCGCCCTCGAGCACGGAGTTGTTGAAATGGTTCTTCATCGCCTTGTTGCGCCAGAGCTCCGTGGCGCTGAAGCGCGAGCCATCGCCACGAACCTGCAGCAGCACCGCTCCCTGGTCGTAGTCGGCCGAGAGGAAGACCCGGTCCGGAGCGACGAAGAGCGGTGTCGCGACGTTCACCCCGTCGTAGGTCGGCCACGGGTGGCTCCAGACGAGCGTCCCCGTCTCTGGTGCGAGCGCTCGCAGGTGCGTGGCGGTGAGAAAGAGGACGTACCGCCTCGCGCCCAAGGTCAAGGCCACCGGTGACGCGTAGGCTGCGCGGTCGTCGAGGGCGGACCACAGCAGCTTCCCGCTGGTACGCTCGAATGCCGCCGCCGATCGACCGCCCGAGCCGCCGACCACCGCGAACAGCCGCTCGCCCTCGACGAGCACGGCCGCGGAGTTGCCCTCCGCGGGAGGCCGCGCGCCCAGCTCGCGCCGCAGCGGGCGCCGCCACAGCTCCCGGCCGTCCTCGGCACGAAGCGCGACGAGGTCCAGCTCCGCCGTCGTCAGATACAAGACGCCGCGATCGAAGCTCGGCGTGACGCGCGGCCCGAGGCCGCCGTAGACGTCGCGTGGCGAGGCCCCCAGCTTGACTCGCCAAAGCTCCACACCATCCGACGCGCGCCGTGCAAAGACGAACTCACTGGCGCCCTCGACATCCATGGAGTAGAGCCGCTCGCCCACGACCACGACGCTGGAGTAACCCTCGCCTACCGGCTTGCGCCAGCGCTCACGCAGGCCGCGCTCCAGCCATCCAGAAACCAGGATGTCGTCCGGGCTGCGGCCATCCCGCGTGGGGCCCAGGAACTGCGGCCAGTCGGCCCCGATTGGCGCGACCGCGACAAGCAGGAACGCACCCAACCGAGACCACGGCCCCTTCGCCATGCCCGTAGGGACGGATTCTCGGGCCTGCGCGTTCCCATCTTGCCAGGGACTCGGACGACGGGGCGGCTCACATCAGCCGATGAGTCTTGCTTGCGGACCTAGGCCATCACTCGGCGCGCAGCACCTCGAGCGGCGGCCGGCGCCAGACCTCGGTGCTGCCAGCAAGGCCGACCGCAATCGTGAGCGCCACGACCGACGCAACCAATACCAGAAGCTCGGTGGCCGGCAGCGCGAACGAGCCTTCGAACACGAAGTGCACGAGCGCCCAGCCCGCCGCGCTTGCGAGCAGCAGCGCGGCCCCGGCCGAGATCGCGCCCAGCACTGCGTACTCGGCGAGCAGGATGCGGACGAGCTGCGGTCGGCGCGCGCCGAGCGTGCGCAAGAGCGCTCCCTCGCGCACGCGCTGGTAGCGGCTCGCCGCCACCGCACCGGCCAGCACCAGCGCCCCCGCGGCCAGGCTGAAGAGCGCCATGAAGCGGATCGCGAGCACGACCTTGTCGAGCACACTCTCGATCGCGGCCTGGATCTGGGCGAGGTCGAGCGTCGAGACGTTGGGGTGCGCTTCGACCACGTCGCGCTGCAGGCGACCGCGCGCTGCAGCATCGAGGACGCGCGCCAGCAGCACGTAGCTCTGCGGAGCGCCCGCGAGCGGTCCCTCGGGGAACACCACGAAGAAGTTGGGCTCGAAGCGCGCCCACTCGACCTCGCGCAGGCACGCGACGCGCGTGGCGATGATGACCCCTTGCACGTCCCACTCCACTGTGTCGCCGAGCTCGAGGCGAAGCTCGCGCGCGAGACTCGATTCGACGGCGATCGGCACCGGCGCGTCCGCGCGGTCCTTCCATTCCCCCGCTCGCCACCAGCTGCCCGCGACGAGCCGCTCCGAGCGAGCCTGCTCGTCGCGATAGCTGCTGCGATACTCGCGGCGCAGCGCCCAGCGTTCCGGCCGCTTCGCGTCGTCCTCGATCGCGAGCAGCTCCGCGACGGGACGGCCCTCGAGCGAGTGGATCCGCATCGGCACGATCGGCACCACGGGTGCGGTGAGCGGACCTACGGCCGTCACGCGGGCCCTGACGTCTTCCTGCTGGTCCGGCTGCACGTCGAAGAAGACCAGGTTCGGCCGCGTGGCGCCGCGGTCGACTCGCAGGTCGCGGAGCAGGTTGTGCTGGACGAGCACGAGCGTGCCGAGCAGGAACACCCCGAAGCCGAGCGCGAGAACCACCATCAAGGTCTGGTTCGCCGGGCGATACAGGTTGGCGAGGCCCTGACGGTAGACGTAGGGCAGCCGCCGGGGGAAGAAGCGGCGCAGGCCGCGCACCAGCGCGAGCGCGGCCAGCCACAGGACGAGGATGGCCACCGCCGCGCCCGCGGCGAAAGCAAGGCCCAAGCTGGGACGGCCCGCCTGGATCACCGCCATCGCGACCAGACTCGCCGCAAGCGCGATGAGCGCCAGCAGGCGTGCCGTGTCACGCCGCGGCCGCTCGGCTTCGAAGTCGCGACGCAGCACGAACAGCGGCGAGACGCGGCGGACGGCGACGAGCGGGAGCAACGAGAAGACGAGCGCCACCCACACGCCAATTCCGACGCCGGCGAGCACGGCGGGCCACGACAGCGACCAGGCGACGTCGACCGGAAGCAGGCCGCGCAGCAGCTGGGGAAGTGCCAGCTGGAGCGTGGCACCGAGCCCGGCGCCGGCGAGGCTGCCGACGAGCCCGACGACGACCGCCTGGGCGAGATAGGCAAGGAGCACAGTGCCGGTCGTCGCTCCGAGGCAGCGCAACACGGCGATCGTCGCCATCCGGCGCTTGATGAAGACGTGCACTGCGCTCGCCACGCCGAGGCCGCCGAGCAACAGGGCCACGAGCGCGACCAGCCCAAGGAAGTTGCCGAAGCGCGTGAGCGTATCGGTCAGCTGCCGCTGGTCCTCCGAAACCGTGCGCACGGCCAGGCGCTCCGCCGAGAGCGCGGGGCGGAAGCGGTCGGCTAGCTTCTGGGCATCCGTTCCGGGTGGGACCTTGAGATATGCCTCGTAGCGCGCCCGCGAGCCCCGCGTCAAAAGACCGGTCTCGGCCGCGCGCGCCCGCGGAATATAGACGCGCGGGCCGAGGGCGCTGCGCATGCTCACCTCGCCCGGGACTTTGAGCAGGGTGCCACGCACGACGAAGCGGGCTTCTCCGAGGACGATCTCGTCGCCGACCTCGGCGGCCAGCATCGCGAGCAAGGAGGCCTCGACGATCGCGCCGCCCGTGTCGCTGAGACGGGCCCACTCTCCGGCCGGCGCGGTCTCGATCGTGCCGTAGTACGGGTACCCGGGATCGACCGCGAGCACCTGCGTCAGCCGGGTGGTCCCACCACTCGGCAGGAACGCCATGGCTCCGAACCTGACGGCGCGGGCGCACTCGGCCGCCGGGCGCGTCGCCGTACTGATCTCGCCCAGCAGGCCCTCGGCCTTCTCGCTCCAGGGACCGGCCGCCGAAAGCGAAATGTCGGCGCCCAGGAGCGCACGCGCCTCCTTCTGCACCGACTCGCGGAGGTTGGCGGTGAAGGAGTTGATCGCGACCATCGCCGCAACGCCGATCGCGATCGCCGCCACGATCAAAAGTCCGCGCCGCCTCGAGCCGCGGGCCTCGCGCCACGCCAGGACGGCGAAGAACGGCGGCTTCAAGTGATGCTCTCCACCACGACACCGTCGCGCAGCCGCAGCACGCGCTCGGCGCGTGCGGCGAGCTCGGGCTCGTGGGTCACGAGCACGATCGTGGTGCCGAGCTCGCGGTTCAGCTCCGCGAGCAGCTCGATTACGTTGTGCCCGTTCGCCGCGTCGAGGTTACCTGTGGGCTCGTCGGCGAACAACAGCTTGGGCCGATTCGCGAAGGCCCGCGCCACCGCGACGCGTTGCTGCTCGCCGCCCGAGAGCTGGGCGGGGTAGTGATGCCCGCGGTCGCCGAGCCCCACCCGCTGCAAGAGCTCGTCCGCCCGGGGGCCGGCGTCCTCGCCGCGCAGCTCGAGCGGCACCTGGACGTTCTCGCGCGCGGTGAGCGTAGGGATCAGGTGGAAGGACTGGAACACGAAGCCGACCGTCTCGGCCCGCAAGCGCGCGCGTTCGTCCTCGCCAAGCGCTGCGAGATCGCGGCCGTCGAGAACGACACGGCCGCGTGTCGGGCGGTCGAGGCCCGCCAGAAGTCCAAGCAGCGTGCTCTTGCCGCTCCCCGACGGACCCGTGATCGCGAGGATGCGCCCGGCCTCGAGCTCGAACGTGATATCTCTCAAGACCGTGATCTCGCGCCCGCCCGAGGGATAGCTGCGGGTGAGCGCTTCGCAGCGCAGGATGGGCATGATCTCGTACCGGGCTCCAGCGCGCATGATATCGGCAAAGCTCGCGGCACTCGCGGCGCTCGCCTTCCTGTCGCCGACGGCGAACGTGGCGTGCCGCGGCGCGCGTCCCGAGCCGACGCCGTCTCCCTCGCCGTCCCCATCGGCTTCCGTAGCCCGCAGCAGCGACGATCGGCCCGTGATCCTGTTCGCGGGCACCAGCCTGACCGCGGGTCTCGGGCTCGATCCTTCCGAGGCCTATCCGGCGCTGGTGCAGGAGAAGCTCGACGCGGCCGGGCTCCGCTACCGGGTGGTGAATGCGGGCGTGAGCGGCGAGACCTCGGCCGGCGCGCGGCGCCGCATCGAGTGGCTGCTGCGCCAGCCGGTGGCGGTGCTGGTGCTGGAGACGGGAGCGAACGACAGCCTGCGCGGCCAGGATCCCGACGCGACGCGCGCGAACATCCAGGCGATCCTCGACGCGGCGCACCGGCAGGTGCCTCCCCCGCGGCTGGTGTTGGCGGCGATGGAGGCTTTGCCCAACTACGGCGAGGCCTACCGTCGCCGCTTCCGTGCCATCTACCCGGAGCTCGCGAAGGCCAACGGCGCGACGCTCCTGCCGTTCCTGCTCGAGGGCGTGGCGGGAGAGCCGGGGCTCAACCAGCCCGACGGCATCCACCCCACGGCGCAAGGCCACGCGAAGATCGCCGAGAACGTCTGGAAGACGCTGCGCCCGATCCTGTGATACGCGTCGGGCCTCATCAGCTTCCGATCAGCTGATCATCGGGACGTTTCAGCTGCATCGGCCAGGAAATCGAGCGCCCGCTCCGCGGCCCAGAACCATCCGGGCGCATGCGAGCGCGCCACGAAGCCGACGTGGCCGCCGGTCGGCAGGATCTGGCGCGTGAGCGACGCCGAAGTCGGCCAACGTACGATCGAGGCGTGCGGGATCATCGGGTCGTCCTGGGCGGCGAGGAGCAAGGTCGGCCGGTCGATGGCGGCGAGCCACGGCCCGGCGCTCGAGCGCTCGTAGTACTCGGCGGCGTTCGCGTAACCGCCCAAGGGTGCCGTGATGCGGTCGTCGTATTCGCGCACCGTGCGCAGCCCGAGCTCGCGGCCCGCGGCGAAGAGGTCGGGGTGCGATGCGTGGCGGCGCCTGTAGGTTTCGATCAGCATCCTCATGAAGTAGTGCTGGTAAACACCGTTGCCCCGGGCCTCGAGGGCGGCGGCGCAGGCCGCGAGATCGACGGGGGGCGAGACGGCCGCGGCGGCCTTCAAGCCCTCGGGGAGTAGCTCGCGCCTTCGCCCGAGCATCAGCAAATTGAGGTTCGCCCCGAGCGAGAAGCCGATCGTCGCGACGCGTGGAACCAGCCGGCAAAGCGCCCGCGTGGCCGCGAGCAGGTCGCCGTCGAGCCCGGCGTTGCCGAGCAGCGGACTCAGAGCCTCGCCGGCGCCCGAGCCGCGCATGTTCATGCGGATCACGTGAAAGCCGCGTGCGTAGGCGAGCTGGCCGGTCGAAATCACGTACGAGGAGGCGTCCGAGCCGCCGAGGCCGTGCACGATCAAGAGCGCCATCCGGTCCTCGCGGGATCCGGGCTGCCACGAGGCGCGCAGCAGCAACCGCACGCCCTCGGCCGCCTCGACCACGAGCTCCTCGGACGGCAGGCGCCAGCGCAGCTGGCGCCTTAGCCAGTAGGCCGCGACCGTCTGGCGATGACCGCCCGCAAGCCACGCGGGGGGGCGAAAACCGTCCGTGGGACCGGGTGCGTCCAGCGCGTCCTCCGAGCTACAACGGGGCCTGCAGCCTTCGCCGCTATAATCGCCGCCGGCCCGGACCCCCGCCGATGATACAGGCCTTCCACGTCTACAAGCAGTACGACCGCGAGTCGGTGGCGCTCGCCGACGTGACGCTCAACATCGACAAGGGCGAGTTCTGCTTCCTGACGGGCCCGTCGGGGGCCGGCAAGACCACGTTCTTGAAGCTGGTGTTCCGCGAGGAGCTGCCGTCCTCGGGCCAGATCCTCGTCGGCGGCCGCAACGTCACCGCGATCCCCGCTGGACAGATTCCCGAGCTGCGCCGCTCGATCGGCGTCGTGTTCCAGGACTTCAAGCTGCTCAAGCGCAAGACGATCATCGAGAACGTGGCCTTCGTGCTGCGCATCCTGGGCGTGCCCACGCGCGAGCAGAAGCGGCGGGCGTTCGCCGCGCTCAAGGCCGTGGGCCTGCACCACAAAATGCACGCCTACCCGCTGCAGCTGTCGGGCGGCGAGCAGCAACGGGTGTCGATCGCGCGTGCGCTGATCAACGAGCCGATGTTGCTGCTGGCGGACGAGCCGACCGGCAACCTCGACCCGGAGATGGCGCTCGAGATCATGCGCCTGTTCCTGGACGTGAACGCCCGCGGCACGACCGTGGTCGTGGCGACGCACGACCGCGAAATGATCCAGCGCATGGGCAAGCGCGTGATCGCGCTCGAGAAGGGCCGCGTGGCGTCGGCATGAGCAGTCGCTTCGAGGGACGGGTCGCGATAGTCACCGGCGCAGGCCAGGGGATCGGCCTCGAGATCGCGCGGCGGCTGGCGCGCGAAGGATCGCGCGTGCTCGTCAACGACTGCGACCTCGGGTTGGCCGAGCAGGCCGTGGCTGGGATCCGCGGGGACGGCGGGGAAGCCCAAGCCGCCGGGGGCGACGTCGCGGATCCGCTGGTGACTCGCGGCCTGGTGGCGCGTGCCGCCGAGGCCTGGGGCCGCGTCGACATCGCCGTGGCCAACGCCGGCATCACGCTCCATTGCGACTTCCTCGACTACGCGCCGGAGGATCTCGATCGCCTGCTCGCCGTCAACGTCCGCGGCTCGTTCTTCCTGGCTCAGGCCGCCGCGCAGCGCTTCCGCCAGCAGGCGAGCGCCGGACGCATCTTGTTCCTGTCCTCGGTTACCGGCCACGTGTCGATCCGCCAGTTGGCTCCCTACGGGATGACGAAGGCGGCGCTCGAGGCGCTCGCCCGCAATCTCTCGGCGGAGCTCGCCCCGCTCGGGATCACGGTCAACGCAATCGCACCCGGAGCCACCGCCACGCCGCGCACGGTCGCGGCCGAGGGTTGGGAGGCCGCGTGGACCGAGGCGATTCCGGCGGGGCGCGTGGCGCAGGGGGCGGACGTTGCCGCCGCCGCGCTCTTCCTGCTCTCGGACGAGGCCAGGCACGTGACGGGCCAGAGCCTCGTGATCGACGGCGGCTGGGCGGCCCTCGGCGCCGTGCCGGGAGTCTTCGACCCCCCTGGCGAGCGCAAGATCCGGCCTTAAGTCAGCGGGGGCACGGGGGGCGCTTAGCCCCCCGAAATGCCGGCCCGCAGACCCTTGCCCCTTTTGGTTCTTTCTTCGTTACGCTTCGGCCCGCCGTTTTACCGCGAGAGCATCGCTCTCACGCGGGCCACGACCGCCTCGAGCGCGACCTCGTTCTCGGCGCCTTCCGGGATGATCAGGTCGGCGTAGCGCTTGGACGGCTCGACGAACTCGAGGTGCATCGGGCGCACCGACTCGAGGTACTGGCGCTGCACCGAGTCGAAGGAGCGGCCGCGATCCTGGATGTCGCGCTGCAGCCGGCGCAGCACGCGCACGTCGGCATCCGCGTCGATGAAGAGCTTGATGTCCATCAAGCGCCGCAGCGGCTCCTCGGCGAGCACCAGGATCCCCTCGAGGATCACCACCTGCTTCGGCTTCAGCGGGTCGGGCAGCACGCGCCGCGCGTAGCTCGCGTGGTCGTAGGTCAGGTGCGGGACCGGCCGGCCCGCGCGCAGATCACGCAGGTCCTGCACCAAGAGCGAGGTGTCGAAGGCGTCCGGGTGATCGTAGTTGATCGCCGACCGCGCTGCCGGGCTGAGCGTGCTGCCGTCTTTGTAGTACGCGTCCTGGGCGAGCAGCAGGCATTGGTCCTCGCCGACGCCGTCGCGGATCTTCACCGCGAGCGATGTCTTGCCCGAGCCGGTGCCGCCCGCGATCCCGACGAGCACGCTCATGCGGGCGGATTATAATCCCGCCTGCACGATGCCGCTCCTGCGCGCATTCTCCTATTTCGTCCGCGAGGCGCTCACCAGCCTGTGGCGCAGCCGTCTCGTGAACGCCGTGTCGATCGGCACGATCGCGGTCAGCCTGTTCGTGTTGGGCGCGTTTCTCACCGTGGCGAGCGCGCTGTCGGGGCTGGTGACGCGCTGGACCGAGACGGTCCAGGTGATCGTGTACCTGGAGGACGCGACCCCGGACCGCGTGCGCGAGAGCCTCGAGAACCGCCTGCGCGAGGACCCGGCGGTCGCGTCGCTCCAGTTCGTGAGCCGCGAGCAGGCGCTCGCGCGCTTCCGGGGCATGTTCCGCGACTTGAGCTCACTGCCCGAGGACCTGGGCGAGAACCCCTTCCCGCCCTCGCTCGAGGTCAACCTGCGCCCCGAGCGGCAGACGGCCCCCGAGGTCGAGCGGCTCGCGAACGCCTTCAGGGACGTTCCCGGCGTGCGCGAGATCCAATACGACCTGCTCTGGATCGAGCGGCTCTCCACCGGAGTGCGGCTGGTGCGCGTGGTGGGGGCGTTCCTCGGCGGGATCCTGGTGCTGGCTGCCGTCTTCACGATCTCGAACGTGATCCGGCTGACGATCTACGCGCGCGAGGACGAGCTCGACATCATGCGGCTCGTCGGGGCAACGCGGGCGTACGTGAAGGGGCCGTTCGTCGCCGAGGGCGTGATCCAGGGCGGGCTGGGCGGTTTCACCGGATCGTTCCTGCTGTGGACGGCGCTCGTCTGGCTGTCGCGCGACCTCCAGGTCTCTGATCTCCTGCCCCACGCGACGCTGTCGCTGTCACCTGCACTCGCCGCCACGCTCGTCGCAGGAGGCATGAGCGTCGGGCTCGTCGGCAGCCTGATGAGCCTCAGTCGGTTGGAAATCTAGGGCGACCGACGACGGGCGAGGGACAAGGGACGACGGACGACGGACAACAGAGAACGGACGACAGAGAACGGACGAC
>Ga0114129_10014490_pt1 | contig 11236 bp, 8 predicted proteins | sample RhiMetdeltSRZDD1_FD_80071 | JGI IMG/M metagenome (GOLD analysis project Ga0114129, IMG submission 80071) | Populus rhizosphere microbial communities from Tennessee, USA - Rhizosphere MetaG P. deltoides SRZDD1 (version 2) (version 2) | ecosystem: Host-associated > Plants > Roots > Rhizosphere >... | reverse complement strand
GTTCCTTGTGGTCGCTGCGGCGACGCTCGTACTGCTGCCTGCGGCGACCGCGCAGACGCCGAACCCGACCTCGGTCACGATCGCGGGTTCGCTCCAGTCCAAGGCCGGCTGCCCGGGTGACTGGGATCCCGCCTGCGCGACGACGCACCTGACCTACGACGCGGGCGACGACGTCTGGCAGGGAACGTTCGACCTGCCCCCGGACAAGTATGAGTACAAGGCCGCGCTGAACAACGCGTGGGACGAGAACTACGGCCTGCACGCGACGCTGGACGGCCCGAACATCCCACTTGCCGCGCCTGGTGGAGCGGTGAAGTTCTACTACGACCACAAGACGCATTGGGTCACGGACAACAAGAGCTCGGTGATCGCCGTCGCGCCCGGCAGCTTCCAATCCGAGCTCGGCTGCCCGGGCGACTGGGATCCGGGCTGCCTGCGCTCGTGGCTCGAGGATCCCGACGGGGACGGCATCTACACCTTCGAGACGACGGCGCTCCCGGTCGACAACTACGAGACGAAGGTCGCGATCAACGAGAGTTGGGATGAGAACTACGGCCTGAATGGCGTGCCGAACGGCGCCGACATCCCGTTCAGCGTCGAGGCGGCGAACTCGAAGGTCCTATTCAGCTACAACCCGACGACGCACGTGCTCACGGTGACCGTGACTGCGCCGCCCGTCTTCCACGGCGATCTCTCGCACTTCGACCTCGCCCGCAAGGACTGCCTCGGCACCGCGCGCAACACGACATCGAAGGTCTGGTACACGGTGGCGAACGGCGTCCTCAGCGACACGTACTACCCGACCGTCGACAACACGAACGTCGAGACGCTGCAGTACCTCGTCACCGACGGCACGTCGTTCACCGACCTGCAGAGGCGCGACATGACGTACACCGCCGAAGCGTTGGAGGGCTCCGGCGGCATGGCGTGCCGCGTGACCGCCACGGCGAACAGCGGCAAGTACAAGGTCACGACCGACTACCTCACCGACCCGAGCCGGAACACCTTGCTCATGCGAGTCAGGTTCACGCCGCAGGACCCGAGCTACCGCCTGTACGTGCGCTTCGACCCGACGGTGAACGGCAACGGCGGCGGCGGCACGGGTAACGGCGGCGGCGACGACGCGACTGTCGACACGTCGACCGGTCATCCGGTGCTCGTCTCCTCCGACACGAAGACGGCGACGAACGCGGCGAACCGGGATTATGCGCAGCCTGTATACGCGGCGCTCGACGGGCCGCTGGCAGACGGATCGAGCGGCCTCGTCGGCGGTGCGGACGACTCGATCGACTCGACGAACACGGACGTCGCGAACGGGAACGTCGCCCAGCACGCGCGCGTAGTCGTCGACGGCTCGGGTGTGGCGACGCTGGCGCTCGGCTTCGGCGCGTCGCAGGACGAGGCGGTCGGCGTCGCAGAGGGCTCGCTCGGCACGAAGTTCGACAAGACGCTCGGCGACTACGAGACGGGCTGGAAGAAATACGACAACTCGCTGAACAAGCCGCCGAACAGGCTCGAGGGTCTCGACAAAAAGACCGTCGACGCGCTCAGCGATGAGTACTACCTGAGCGCGAACGTGGTGAAGGCGTCCGAGGACAAGACGTTCCCGGGCGCGATCGTCGCGAGCCTCGCCTCGCCGTGGGGCCAGGCCGTCTCCGCCGGCGACCCGAACAACACGTACTTCGGCTCCTATCGCGAGGTGTTCGCGCGCGACCTCTACGAGGCGTGGACGGGGCTCATGGCGGCCGGTGACAGGGAGACCGCGCGCGACGCGACGTTGTTCCTCTTCGACAAGCAGCAGCTTCCGGACGGATCGATGCCGCGCAACAGCCTCGTCAACGGCAAGACCGCGCCGGACTCGTTCAATACGCAGCTCGACGAGTGCGCCTATCCGATCCTGATGGCGTACCAGCTCGGCCTGAACGGCGCATCGCTGTACAACAATCACATCAAGCCCGCGGCGAACTTCGTCGCGTCGCACGGACCGTCGTTCGGTCCGGAGCGCTGGGAGGAGCAGAGCGGCTACTCGCCGTCCACGATCGCGGCGGAGATCGCGGGGCTCGTCGCGGCGGCCGAGATCGCGAAGGACAATCACGACGACGCGTCGGCGAATCTGTGGCTCGGCGTCGCGGACGACTACCAGCGCTCGATCAAGCTCTGGACGGTGACGACGAATCACCCGCTGCCTGAAGCGGCGCGCTACTTCATCCGCTTGTCGAAGACCGGCGACCCGAATGCCGCGATCACGTACAACGTGGGCAACGGCGGCCCGACGCTCGACCAGCGCGATGTGATCGATGCCGGGTTCCTCGAGCTCGTACGGCTCGGCGAGCTGCCCGCGAAGGATCCGGACATCCTCGCGACGCTGCCGGTAATCGACTCGACGATTGGGACCGACACGCCGAGCGGCTTCGGCTGGCACCGCTACAACGGCGATGGCTACGGCGACGGCAAGGACGACGGGCATCCGTGGGCACCGTCGAACAAGGGCACCGGCCACCTCTGGCCCGTGCTCTCGGCCGAGCGCGCGGAGCAGGATCTCGCGACCGGCGACACGAAGACTGCCGTGTCGCTCCTGCTCGGCATGCAGCGGTTCGCGTCGGGCGTGGGCCTGATCCCGGAGCAGGACTGGGAGCTCCCCGACCTCGCTGCGTCGCCGTTCGGCACGGACCCGACCCTCGCGTCGATCGGCTTCCAGAACGGCCGTCCGGCCGGATCGGCCGCGCCGCTGACCTGGTCCGCGGGCGCGTTCGTGCGCCTTGCGGCCGATTTGGGCGAAGGGAAGAACGTCCTACTGCCGAAGGCGACGGAGAAGCGCTACGTGAAGCACGCGCAGGCCCAGACGACGCTCACGGTGACAAGTCCGCCCGACCAGAGCGCCGTCAACGGCTCGGTCGTCGTCTCGGGCACTACGGCTCCCGGCAACACGGTCTACGTCGGCGCGACGAACACCGACGTGAGCTTCGCGACCACGACCGCTTCTGCGGCGGCTGCGTTCGACGGCTCGTTCAGCATCCCGCTGACCATCACCGGCGGCACGACCGTGCTCAACGTCGTCGCGGTCAGCCCGACAGGCGGAACTGCGCACGCGGTGCGCACCGTCGTCTTCGACACGGTGCCGGGGACGCAGCTGTTCGACGTCTCCGATCCGGACGGCGATGACAACGGGCCAGGCACCTACGCATATCCGACATCCGCCGATTTCCATGCGGGCGCGTTCGACATCGAGCGCTTTCAGATCTACGACTCGGGCGCCGACGTGGTCTTCCGACTGCAGACGCGGGACCTGTCGCCGACGTTCGGCAGCCCGCTCGGCGCGCAACTCGTCGACGTGTACGTGCACCAGCCGGGTGCCGCGCCCACGTCGACTGCGGCGGCGAACGGGACGATAGTGAACCGCAACTTCACGATCGCTCCCGCGTTCGCATGGAGCCGACTGTTGCAGGTGCAGGGGTTCGGCCAGCGCTACCAGGACGCGAGCGGCGCCACCCCCGGCACGATCAACATCTCGGCGAACGCGATCTCCCGCTTCATCACGTTCCGCGTCTCGAAGGCATCGCTCGGCGGGACGCCCGCGAGCGGCTGGGGCTTCACGGTCGTGCTCACCGGCCAGGACGGCTTCTCGAACGACCAGGCGCGCGGCTTCCAGGCGACTCCGCAGGACTTCCAGTTCGGTGTGTGCGCGCCCGGCGGGTCGGCGCCGATCTGCAGCTTCAGTCCGGGCCTCGTTCCGAAGGCGGTCGACGTGATCACACCGGCCGGCGTCGACCAGGCGACCGAGCTCGACCCGCTGCTCGGCCCGGTCGTGCTGCAGGGCGTCACCATTCCGTAGCGCTCGTTGGCGAACCGACCAGACTGCGGACGCGTGCGGCGCGTTGCAGGACTTCGTGGCCCTGGTGAACGCGCAGAACAGCAAGAAGCTGAGGGCGGGGCAGGCGGCGACCCTGATCGCGCAGGCGCAGAACATCCAAAGCGTGCTCGGCTGCTAACCCCTAACTACTGCGGCGGCGGGCTTCACGGCCCGCCGCCGCTCCTACATCGAGGGGCAACAAAGGGGCAACACCGAGACAGACCGAGACGGCCCGGCTACGAACTGGGCCGTTTTCCGCTCTGTAGAGCCGATTCGTCTCGGGCTGTCTCGGGCTGTCTGAGGTTCTGCGACTACTTCGAATCCGCGTGCGGAGGTTCGATTCCTCCGGGGGGCCACTTCGTTGCTTGGCTTTCCAACTTCGATGCGGTCGCGAGCTCATCAGGAGGTGCGGCCGAAGCGCATCCTGCAGGCCAGGAGTCGTTCTGCCTCAAGGGTTGCAAGTGCTCCGGGCGGCGCCAGGGCGTCGGAGTTGACGTACATTGCCGCGCCTCGCTTACCGTCGCCGCTCGACAGCACCAACGTGTGGTAGCCGGGGAAATCACCGGAATGGCCCCAGACGCCGCAGGCGTGCGACCAGGTGTAGTGGACGAGACCGAGGCCGTAGCTACCGATGCCCCCGCCCTCGAACGCCGTCGGGCCTGCGAGTGAGCCAGGAGTGGGGCGCTTCATCTCGCGCATCAGGGCCGGTGGTAGTAAACGGCCGGCCACGAGCGCCCGCATGAACGTCGCCAGGTCGCCGGGCGAGGACACGATCCCCCCGGCACTCCAGGCGATCGACGGACTGGTCGCCGTCACGTCACCGGGCCAGGTCGATGCCGTCAGTACGTCATAGCCGTGGCTGTTGGGATCGGGGATCGCGGTGCCGCTTGGCAACTCGGTGTCGTGCAAGCCGAGCGGCTGGAAGATCTCGCTCTCGTACTCGGCCTCGAGTGACTCACCTGTGACCTTCTCGACCAGCATCCCGAGCAGCACGTAGCCGGTGTTCGTGTACGACCACCCCTTGCCCGGAGCGAAGTTCGGCGGAGCCGAGACGCCGATCTTCACGAGCTGCTGCGGGTCCAGCGACGGGCCATCTCGGAGGGTGGTGGAATGCAGAGAGTGCTGTCGGGCGGCACGGCGCAGTAGTTGGCGAGCCCGCTGCTCATGTTGAGGAGTTCGCGGATCGTGATCCGATCGCCGTTCGGCACCGCGCCGGGAAGCCACTTCTCGACCGGATCTTCGAGTCCGACCTTGCCTTGCGCGACCAGCTTCAGCACCAGGGTCGAGGTGAAGCTCTTCGCGACACTGCCCACTCGGAAGCGATCGCGCGGTGCGATCGGCACGCCGCGGCGAACATCGGCAGAGCCTGCGGCGAAAGTCTCGCGCCCGTTCGGGCCCTGGATCACCGCGGCGACGCCCGGTGCGCCGCCGTCGACGACGCGCTCGAGCGCTCGCTGGACGTCGGCGTGGGTCGGAACGTTCGGGTCGTTGGTCGCTGGCCTCGCGTGGTCGCTTCCGGCCGCGCAGCCGGACGCGAGCGCAGCCAGCGCCCAGGCCGCGACTGCGGTAAAGGCGAAACGCAAGTTCAGGCCCCACCGGAATCCTACGGTGCACACGATCGAGATTCTCCCACGCTTGCGCCGCGCCAACTGCGATGGCGGCCTACCGCGCTTCACGACGACAACCTCGCCCACGTGGTGCGAGCGGCGTGGGCCGCGACGAACGCACGACGACGCCGTGAAACGATCGCGCGCGCGACGATGCGCTTCCGCCTGCCCGACAATCCGATCTCGGACGGCGGACCGGGTCGAATTTCGCGCGCGGCAGTCTACAAGGCGAGTGACAATGCGATCGCGACGCTACCGGCGTCAGCCGCATGCCTCTCGCATACCGACAGAGCAGCATCGCTGCGATACTCGCGCCCATGGGGGAGATCGACCCGCTAGGGACTCGCAGGGACGGCCTCGACGCGTTCCTCGACCAGAAGGTCGAAGAGGGCTACGTGATCGAGACCCGCAGCGACACCCACGCGATCATTTTCCGGCGACCCAAAGGCCTCAAGCGCTTCACGCGCGGCCAAGACCCGGGACGCTACGTCGTTCAAGTCGACGAAGATGGAATCGCGACGATGCGTCCTGCGGAGCCGCGACGCACATGAGGCGATACGTCAGCCGCCAGAGTCCGATGGCTATCCTCGGCCACTCCTGACAGTCTCACCTGCACCTACAGGGAGGTCACAGCATGGCGACCAAGGACAAGAACACAAAGAAGAGCATGGAGAAGAAGCCAGCTCAGAAGACGCTGAAGGAGAAGCGGCAGGCAAAGAGGGCCAAGAAGTAGCCGAACGGCCGAGTTGCTCCCGGCCCGCGCTCGCCGCGCGTGCCATGATCGCAAGGACCTGCAGACGACGTCAGGCGAACGGCCGTTCCGTCAGAGGCTTCTCCGAAAGCGCGTATCAGCCTCGGGCGTGTGGGGTGCGTTAACTCGGTGCGGCGTTTCGGACGTGCGTGTCGGCCGTAGAGTCGTGCGCCCGTCCCGTTGAGTTCGAGGAGTTGGTTCTTGTTCTCTGGTCGCTCTGTTACCTGGTGTGCCGTTGCGTGCTCTAGCTTGTGTTGCTTCGTCGTCGCTCAGAGGAGTTCAAGGAGTGGGCCGGGCAGGGATCGAACCTGCGACCTTGGGATTAAAAGTCCGTCTGAACAAGCTGCAACGAACTGCAACGAGCTGAAAGTAGCTGCAAACGGGCCGGTTTTCGATTGCAACGAGCTGCAACGAACTGCAACAAACGGAGACGAACCCGTACTCTCATTCGTACTCGCGGCCGTTGCTCATCAAGGCAACTAAGTGCGGCGGCTGAGCTCGCGGGAGCTTGGCGACCTTCGGGAGCAAGGGCGGTCGAAGCAGCGGCGGGCCGTTGAGCCCGCCGCTGCCTCGAGAAGCGCACAACGCTGTCAAGTGTTCAGGTTCGAAGATCTCTACTGCTGAATCCGAATCTGAGATGCGGCGGATGTAAAGGAAGCTCACCAGACACCCGGAACGCCGCTCGCGCATGGTGTCTGCGAGCCAGCGGGCAGCCGTCCGCTGGAGGCGCGGGTGGAGGTGGCGCTCGGGCTCGTCGATGATGTAGAAGCGTGTGCGAAGGCGGGCGAAGATGCGGTTCGCCCGGGCATCTTCGTCGAAAAGCATTTGTGGAAAGCCTGCCGGGAGGTCGTCGGCGTTAAGGTGCGCCCGCGAGCTAGGCGCAGGCCGTCAACGTGAAACACAACGGTTGTGTTCGAGTAGAGGGGAACGCACCTGGGCGGCTTCGTCGGCTCAGCGATCGAACCGAGGAGAATGTCCGCCTAGGCCACTGCGCAGCAGGTCGTCGGCGCTCGCGCCGTTCGAGCCGAATGCGTCGTCGCGTTCGGGCCCGCCGAAAAGGCGCCGCTCCTCGAGGGGAAGACGCTCGTCGACCGGCGCCCGGCCGTCTACGTCTGCGAGCGCTTCGCCTGCCGGGCTCCGGTGACGGAGCCTGATCAGCTCACCTCGCCCTGAGACGCCGGAGGGGTGCATGCAAGGCGTCCACGAACAGCTACGAAAGCCGAGGGGGCCGGAACCAGCCCCGGCCCCCTCGGGTTGCAGTACACCGAATTACGGCTTGCTCTTCTTGTCCTGGATGTCGGTTGGGCAGGGCGTGACGAGGAAGAGCGCATCGCTCGTCTTAGGCGTGTTCTGTCCTACCGCCGCTCCTGTCGCGTTCCAGCTGTCGAGCATGATGTCCGACTGCTCGCAGCCGGGGTTCCGGCCCGTCTGAGTCCGCGAGGAACGGCCGTTGCGGGCATCCGTCCAGAGCGCGTACGCCCTGTTGTCGGGGCCGATCGTCACGTTCTCGTAGTCGCCGGCGAAGATGCCGGCCCGGAACGAGTAGTCCCAGTTGTACGGGCTGTCCGAGATCCCGAAGTTCTCCCACGGGAAGACCGTCTGCTCCGGGAAGAGCTCGTTGCCCGGGTTGATCGGCGTGGGCGGCTGAGTGATCTCACCCGCCGTCGGCGCCACGCACTGGCTCGAGTCAGCCACGGTGACGCGGCAGTGAGCACCCCAGAACCAGAGCAGATAGTTGCCGGTCCTGGTCCGGCTCGTCGGCCATTCGCTCGCCGTCGAGCCGGTGTCGAGCCGACGATCCTGCCACACCGCTACGAGGTCTCCCATGTCGCTCATGGCAAGCCACGGGTAGAACTGATCGTTGCCAGTGTGTACGGTCGTCGGGCAGGCGCCGGCTCCGGTCCTCGGGCAGGCCCGGTTCGCAGGCTGTGCGGACGGATCGTCGTTGACGCGCGTCGGGCCGCGCCACGTGTTCCCGCCGTCGACCGACTTGTAGAGCGTCACATCGGTGTTGGTGCTGACTCGCGTGCCGTTGCGGTTGTCCGCGATCACGACGTAGAGGTCGTCGGCGAACGCACCGCCGCGCGGGTCGACCGCGATCGCCCCGCGCGCGTTGAGGCGGAAGCAGCTGTTCGTAAGCACCCGGCGCCCGCCCTGCTGGCCGCGGGCCCCGCAGTCGGGCCTGCTTGCACCGCCCGAGGTCGGGTAGTTGACGTCGAAGACCGGAGTGATGAAGAACGGTCCCTGGAACGTGGCGCCGCCGTCTGAGGAGCGGACGAGCAGGTACTGGTTCTCGTCCGGCGTATTGAAGTTCTCGAAAGTGACGTAGAGGGTTCCGTTGGTCGGGTTCACGACCGGCTGCGAGCCCTGGTTGTTGTCGCACGCGTTCGGCGCGGCTCCGAAGGCGCAGAAGGGCGCGCTCCCGCTGATGGCCGTCGGCGGCGACCACGAGTGGGCCCGGTCGTCCGAGTAGCTCAGGTAGATCCGCGCATCGACGTTCGTGAAGATCGTCCAGGTCACATAGAGCCGGTCGGGACCGACGGCGCCGGCAGCGCAGGCCGTCGGCGTCCGGGTCACCGGCGTGAAGCAGACCGGCGCGACGCCGGCCGGCCGTGGCCCGGCTGTCATGTAGTTCTTGTCGTTGAACGGCACGCTGCCGTTCGCGAGCGTGTCGTTGTCTCTCGTGTAGGCGACCCTGCCGTCACCCGGCTGGCGCGGATCGCCGGCGCCGCCACACACCGCGCTTGCGTCGGTCGCGCCGATCGGCGTGCATGGCCGGCTCCAGGTGAAGCCCCCGTTCGTCGAGCGGCCGACGTAGATGCCGCTGTCGTCGTCGTCGCGGTTGAAGTGCAGGTCGTTGTAGTAGAGCGTCCCCTCCCTATCGAACACGACCGAGGGATCGCCGCCTCCGTCGAAGTGGTCGTGTGCGGTCGGCACGGTTGGGAACGCCTTGATCCCGTCATAGAAATTGCTCCCGTTGTCCGTGCTCGAGTCGAAGCCGGACGTCCCCCAGCCGAGTCGGTAGTCGTTCGAGCTCGCCACGACATTGCTCGGCACGAGCGGGTTGACCGCGATGCTCGTCTCGTCCTGCGGTAGGCAGGCATAGTCCTCGTTTGCGCGGACGTCGTTGCCCTTTTCGGCTTCCTTTTCCGCCTCATCCTTTGCGCGGCGGTCGAGCGGCTTCGGCTTTTTATCCCGCAGACCCGCCTGGGGACACTCGGTGATGCCGGTGCCGAGCTCGACGTCCTTGAACTCCATCGCGCCCGAAACATCCGGGTTCTTCAACGCATCGTCGCCGACCTGGCCCGCGGCCGAGCCTCCCAAAAGGACGACAAAAGCGCATGACGCTGCAAGCGCAGCGACGATGCCCGTGAGTCGCTTCATACTTTCCCCCTTTTCCACTTTTCGGCGCCGGGTGTGCTCACCGGCACCTGTGCGGGGCGCGATTATACGAAGGTCCGGATGAGCTGGGCGGGTTCGACATACTTTCCGGGTGCGCCGAGCATCGACGATCATGCGCTCGATCGGCCTTCTGCTCGCGTTCGTCGTGCTCGTAGCCGGGTGGGGTGTGGGCACGAGTTCGCGCGCCTCGCTTCGGCTCTGGAGCACCAGCCCGCTCACGATCCGCGGCCTCCACTTCAAGGCCGGGGAGCGTGTGCGCCTGGCGGTGAGGTCTGACGGGTCTCGCGCCGTCCGCCGAGTCCGCGCGAGTGCCGCCGGCAGCTTCACGCGCGCCGGCTTCAGCTCGGTGGACTACGACCCGTGCTCGACGGCCCTGGTCGTTTCCGCAGTCGGCTCGAATGGAAGCAGGGTCTCGCTCAAGGTTCCGCAGCGCGAGTGCCCGCCGAAGCCCTGACCGGCTAGGCTGCGCGCTCGAGCCGGCGGTCCTGCTTGCGGGCGAGCGCGGCCGCGTCCGAGGAGCGCAACCGCCCGGCGAAGCCATTGGCGAGCACCGACGCCGTCACGTTACGTTCGCGCCAAGCGAGGAGGTAGAACACCACGTCGCCCTGGCGAAAGGTGAAGCCCACGGCAGCATCCCCGAGCTTGGGCGCGCCGAGTGCCCGCACCCCTGCCCGGGCTTCGAGCTCGGCCCGCAGCGCCTCGAAATCCTGCTTCGCGCCTCCCTCGTCCGCGAAGAGATCGGCGCGAGACTCGACCACCAGCGAGCCAGGCGTCCGAGCTGGGCCCGGTCGCCGGTACCGTGCCTTCCATCCGTCCAGGCGCCCGAAGCGCTTCGGGTCCGCCCGGGCGCCTTCCGGGGCGTCGGCGCGCAGCTGCCGTCCTTCGTCGAACCGGAGGAACACGCGCGGGAGGTCGGAAGGCTGGAGAACGAGTCGCGGCAGCGCCGACTCCGCGATCTTCTCGCCCCCGCTACCACCGCAGGCCGTGAGGACGAGGCAAGGCAGGAGAAGGAGGAGGGCCGTGCCGCGCAGGCGCACGGCCCAATCCTAGGCGGCTACATCCTGCCGCCGCCTCCGCCGGAGCAGGGCAGCGTTCCTCCCATGAGGATCCCGTTCGGCTCCGCAGCCTGCCTCAATACGCGCCTGTGCTCCGCAAGCGCGTTCGCGTATCTCTCGCCGAGCTCCGCGAGCAGAGTCGCCAAGCCGCTAAGGCGTATCCTCGTGCCGATCGAAACAACTCGGAGGAGGACACCATGGACATGCACATTGCACCCGGTCGCCGCTTCGCGATCGGGCTCCTGATGGCGCTAATGCTTGGATGCGCGGCGGCAGCTCCCGGAGCAGGCTCGCCCTCGCGCTCGAGTGCAGGCCCCAGCCCCGGGCCGTCGATGGGGACCGCGGTTCTGGACGGCAGCACGGTCAACCTGACGGGGACGCTCCAGGTGCCCGCTTCGAGCTGCGGACTGAATCAGGGCTCGAGCGCGGGCTGCGCAGCCGAGTTCGTCCTCGACTGCGCGCAGGGAGACGTGGCCGGGCCGCTCCTCTTCTGGACAGACGTTACCCCGGGGCCGATCAACCTCATGAACAGCATCGACCTCAAACAGGTCAATCTCCCGCCCGGTCCGTG
>Ga0114129_10014489_pt1 | contig 11237 bp, 9 predicted proteins | sample RhiMetdeltSRZDD1_FD_80071 | JGI IMG/M metagenome (GOLD analysis project Ga0114129, IMG submission 80071) | Populus rhizosphere microbial communities from Tennessee, USA - Rhizosphere MetaG P. deltoides SRZDD1 (version 2) (version 2) | ecosystem: Host-associated > Plants > Roots > Rhizosphere >... | reverse complement strand
GTATCGCGAGATAGCCGCGGGCCGCCGATTCGGGTTCGGGCTCACCGTCCGGGCTAGTGGGTCCGGCCGGGCCGGGCGCGCCGTCCCGTCCGGGCAGTCCGGCCCGATGGGAGGGTGGCACCGGGAATCCGGCGCCGACAGCGGCCATCAGCAGGCAGGACGCGACACTGACGCCGCCAACCAGGGAGTAGCCACCCAGCGTGTACAACGGTGTTGCGGCCGCGGTCGCGACCAGACCCGCGGTCAGCCCGATCGCCCTGGACCGGCTGGCCAGCCGTGGGTAGGCAGCTGCGACGCCGTGCCTGGCCAGCTCGTCGTACACCAGCGACTCCAGGGTCCCGGAGCGCATGGCGCTCTGCAGCCCCCACAGCACGAACCCGGCGGCGAACGCCGGGTACGACGGCAGGAATGTCCACAGCGCGAATCCCGTGCCGGACAGCACCGGTCCGACCGTGAGCAGCGTGCGGCGGGAGAACGTGTCCGCCCAGGCACCGGACGGGATCTCCAGCAGGAACACAACGGCCGACCACAACACGAACAGGCTGGAGATCTGACCACCGGACAGACCATGATCGGCAAATATCACCGCGTACAGCGGGTAGAGCGGAATCAGGTCGTCGAGCAGCGCGTACGCGTAGAGCCGCCGGGCCAGCGGACGTACTCCCCGGCCGGCGGCTACCTCGAGGTCTGGGTTGGATCAATGTCGCCAGGTCATGAATTCACCCTACTGTCCGATCGCCGACCCCGAGTGACCAGCCAGCCGGCCGTTTGGTTAGCCGGCGCCGGACGGGGTGCCGGGCTGCACGCCCGCCGCCTGGTTGCGGGCGATCGCCGCGGCCGTCTTGGCCAGCCCCGCGCTGGGGCTGAACTCGACCAGCTCGGTGCCGGCGAAGACGATCGAGATGTGGCCGGGCCAGGCGTAGTAGGCCTCGCCGGCGGTGATCTCGTCATCTCCGTCGGCGTAGCGGTATACCCGCCGGCCGTGCCGCACGTACCCCCAGTGTGGGCACTGGCAGCGGTCGTCCGGCAGCCCGCGGAACAGCGGGCCGAAATCCGCGTCCTCGAGGTAGCGCTCGAACGCGATCGTGAGGCCGTCCACCTCGTCGTGGCGGTTCTCGTACTGATCGGTCGCGCTTCGCTTCGACGCCGTTTCCGGTGACACCTTCGGCATCCGTCCAGCCTAGGGTGAGACCACACGACGGCACCGGCCGAGGGAGGGCGCGCTGAGCAAGGACAACCGGTCCGGGTCCACGCCGGCGACGGTGGCGCTGGCCGGGGCGGGCGTCCGGTTCACGCTGCACCCGTACCATCACGATCCGGCCACCCCGTCGTACGGCCGGGAGGCGGCCGAGGCGCTCGGCGTGGCTCCGGAGCGGGTGTTCAAGACGCTCGTCGCGGATGTCGACGGTGCGCTGACCGTGGCGGTGGTGCCGGTGAGCCGTCAGCTGGATCTGAAGGCGCTAGCCGCAGCCGTCGGCGGGAAGCGGGCCAGCATGGCCGAGCCGGCGAAGGCGGAGCGGACCACCGGCTACGTAGTAGGCGGGATCAGCCCGCTCGGCCAGCGCAAGACGCTGCCGACCGTGGTGGACGACAGTGTGCTCGGCTTGCATGCCGTGCTGGTATCGGCCGGCCGCCGCGGGCTGGACCTGGAGCTGAGTGTCGATGATCTGGTCCGGCTCACCCGGGCCACGCTGGCTCCGATCGGCCGCTGACGCACTACCAGGGCCGGTCGGACCAACCGCCGTCCCCGCGCGGCCGCTCCTCGTGATCGAACACCAGCGTCAGGAAGAGGTAGACCAGCAGCGCGGCGATCGGCCAGAGCAGGATCACTCCGGTGGCGCGCAGATCGAGCGGCTGGGTAAACACGGTTCCGTCCGGGTCGCCACGGTGCGTGGCCAGTGCGGCCGGGCCGGCCCACCTGCCGACCTGCGCGGCCAACCAGGCCGCCAGGGCTCCGCCGGCGACGAGCGCGCACACCACTCCGATACCGCGCCGGAGCCAGAGGTAGCCGGCGATCGCGCACAGCACGCCCGCACCGATCGCGATCAGTGCGAATGTCCCGTCGATCCCGATCAGCGCTTCGCCCTCCGGCTGCACCGGTATTGCGGCGTCCCCGCGCACCTCCAGCCGGAGCTTGGGCGCCACGGCTATCCAGACGAACCCGGCCGCGACCCCGAGCGCCGTGCACATCACGATCACCCCCAGCGCCGCCCACAGATCGCGGACGGTCACGATCGGCGGCCGGCCGGCGAACGGTGGGTAGGACGCCATGCTCCAGTCCGGCCGGTTCGAACCGGCTGCCACCCAGCCGTCTGGTTGGTCGGTTTCCGGGTCGGCGAGCCCCGGCTCGGGCGGCCTGGTAGCCGGCGCCGCCCATGGGTCGGCCGGATCGGAGTCGGGGTAGCGCGCACTCATCGCTGGCAGCCTAACCCGGCCCTGCCAGGACTCGGCGTGATCCGCGACCCGCGCTAGTCCGCGACCACCCGCACCCGGAATGTCGCGTCGCCCGAGTCCTGGTAGCCGGCGGTGAAACCGACGCCGGCGATGTGACCGGCCACCTGATCGATCTCGTCGCCGGATTGCGCGCCGGACTCGATCCCGTCCACATCCACCCACAGCGCCACCTGCGCGGTGTCGAGATCGGGCAGCGCGGTCTCGAAGGCCGGATCGGCCACCGCGCCGCCTTGCTGCAGGGCCTGCGCGTAGCCGGGCGCGCTGGTGATGTACAGGCTGTCCCCCGCGGTTTCCCAGTGCACCGGAAGCGACGACACGTCGACCCCGAACTCGAACTCGAGCATGCTCAGGACCTTCCGCACCACGTCCTCGGCGGCCGCTGGATCGGTTACCGCCCGCATGCCGACCAGCGGCACCTGCGACCCGAACGTGTCGAGATCGAACGCGAACAGCGTCGGCTCGCCAAGCAATGTCGCCAGATCCTCGGGCAGCCTCAAGCCGTACTCGTCCTCGAGTCGCGCGAGCATCGCGTCGACCTCCTCCATTTCGCCAGCCTGGCCGAGCGCGTCGGTCAGCTTCGGCCAGTTCTGCTCCAGGCTGGAGCCGAAGCCCGAGATCGCAAGCGCGACGCCGGTGCTCGGCGGCAGGTTGCGCATCACCGGACCCACCGGCTTTGCCGTCCGGCTCAACCCACTGGTCGCGGCGTCGAACCCGATGGTGCGGCCGAAGATTTCGGCATAGTCGCCGGTGAACCGAGCGGTTGCCGCGATCCGGCCCTGGAACGTATCGAGCACCTGCTGCTGCTCGGCGGGCAACCCGGCCAGGCCGCCCGGTTCGCTGGCCACGACCGCAGCCAGCGCCGTTTCGAGATCCACCCAGGCCGAGGCGACCTCGTCGCCGCCGAGGTCGGCCATGTCGGACTTGAACGTCGACGCCGAGGACAGCGCGCCCTCGGTCGCGGCGGCCTGCACCCGATCCAGCATGGCCTGATCCTGGCTGATGACCGCGTAGCCCTTACGGAACGCCACCGCAGCCGGGGTGCCTTCGTCACTGAACATCTTGGCCACCGGCCCGGCGGCCTTGTCCTGGTCGGTGACCTGCAAGTAAACGCCGAAGTCCGGTCCCTCGCCGGCGGCACCGGGGATCGCCGCAACCGCGAACCGGTCGCCGAGCCACGGCTCCACGTCATCGGCGTAGCTCAGTCCGGCGTCCTCGGCGGCCTGGCTGAAAATGACCTCCCGAATGTCGTCGCTCTCGCCGAGAGCGTCGGACGCGTCCGGGAAGTGCCGCAGGAACCGCATGGCCGCGACCTTCTGGCCGGCAGCCGGATCAAGATCCAGCTTGGCGAACGCAAACGCGCTGGCCGGGACCAGCTCCTCCGGCTGGGTGCCGCCACCAGAGAGCCTGCCGACCGCGAAGACGACACCGCCGACCAGCAGGGCCAGGACGACACCGGCGGCGATGCCGATCAGGCCCCATGGGCGACGCGGGGCCGGGCCGGAGCCGAATGCAAGCTCCTCCCCCGGCAGGGTCGCTTCGGCATCGACATCCGGACGTTCGCTCGTCGCCCAACCCGCCGGCGGAGCGAAGGGGGCGGGCCTGGGCTCACTCCCCGCCTGCCCAGTCGGGGCCGGACCGCTCGGGGCCGGACCGCTCGCCGCTTGATCAATGGCCGCCTGACCGCTCGCCGCTTGATCACTGGCCGCCGGGCCGGTTGCCGGCTCGTCGCTCGCCGGCTGCTCGCTGAGCGTCTGATCGAGTACTTCGGCCGGATCCGTCTCGTCTGGCCGCGTCCTGTCCAGCGGGCGCTCATCCCCCGTTGTCATGTCGTGCTCCTAGATCAGAACCGCAGTGGCTAGGACACCAGATAGTCAAGCAGACCCGGGTGACGAATCGGCACTCGAGCGATCACCGACCGGTCTCGTCGCTGGTCGTCCACCGCTGACGGACCCGCGGCGGTCAACCGAGGCAGGCCGGCCCGAGCAGCGCCTTCAGATCGCCCATCAGTGCAGACGATGGGCTGACCTGCTGGTTCAGCTTCATCACCAGGGTCTTGGACGCAGTCTTCAGGTGCAGGTGTACCTCCGTGCGGCCGGGATGGGTCCGCAACACCTCCCGCAACCGCTCGACCACCGGCGGGGTGCACCGGTTCTCCGGCATCGTCACCACCACCGGACCGCGCGGGGCTGCGGTCAGATCCGGGAGCGAGATCTCTATCGCGATCAACTTGGGCACGTCCTCACGACGGTCCAGCCGCCCCTTGACCACGACGATCGCGTCCTCGGCGAGCACCGTCCCGTACAGCTGGTAGGTGGAGGGGAAGAACATGCACTCGATCGCGCCGGCCAAGTCCTCCACGGTGGCCATCGCCCACGGGCTGCCCTGCTTGGTCACCCGTCGGGACAGCCCGGTGACCAGGCCGGCCACCGTGATGACCGCGCCGTCGGCCCACTCGTCGCCATCGGTGAGCGCGGCGATCGGACAGTCCGCGGCCTGGGCGAGGATGTGCTCGATGCCGAGCAGCGGGTGGTCGGAGACGTACAGGCCGAGCATCGCCCGCTCGAACGCGAGCATGGTCGCCTTGTCCCACTCGCCGTCCGGGACCGGAAGCTCGATGCTGATCCCGGACAGGCCATCGTCGTCACCGCTGTCGTCGGACCCGCCGATGCCCCCGAACCCGCCGAACAGCGAGTCCTGGCCGATCGCCTCGTTGCGCTTGATGTCGATGACGGCGTCGACCGCCCGCTCGTGGACCGCCAGCAGGCCGCGGCGCGGGTGCCCGAGCGAGTCGAACGCGCCGGACTTGATCAGGGACTCGATCGTCTTCTTGTTACAGACGTTCACCGGCACCTTGCCGAGGAAGTCGTGGAAGCTGGCGAACCGGCCGGCCGAGCGCCGAGCCGACACGATCGCCTCCACCACACCGGTGCCCACGTTGCGGATCGCCGCCAGCCCGAATCTGATGTCGCCGCCCCGAGAGGTGAAGTTGGCCTCCGACTCGTTCACGTCCGGCGGCAGGACCTTGATCCCCATCCGCCGGCACTCGTTGAGGTAGAGGGCGGACTTGTCCTTGTCGTCGCGCACGCTGGTGAGCAGCGCGGCCATGTATTCGGCCGGGTAGTTCGCCTTGAGGTACGCGGTCCAGTACGAGACCAGGCCGTAGCCGGCGGTGTGCGCCATGTTGAACGCGTAGTCGGAGAACGGAACGAGGATGTCCCACAGGGTCTTGATCGCGCCCTCGGAGTAGCCGTTGGCGCGCATGCCTTCGGCAAACGGCACGTACTCCTTGTCGAGAATCTCTTTCTTCTTCTTGCCCATCGCCCGGCGCAGCAGGTCGGCCTTGCCGAGCGAGTAGCCGGCCAGCTTCTGGGCGATCGCGATGACCTGTTCCTGATAGACGATCAGTCCGTAGGTGTCGTGCAGGATCTCGTCGAGTGGCTCGGCCAGCTCCGGATGGATCGGCTCGACCGGCTTGCGCCCGTTCTTGCGGTCGGCATAGTCGTTGTGCGCGTTGGCGCCCATCGGCCCGGGGCGGTAGAGCGCGCCGACGGCGGAGATGTCCTGAAACGAGTCGGGCCGCATCGAACGCAGCAGGGCGCGCATCGGCCCGCCCTCGAGCTGGAAGACGCCGAGCGTGTCGCCGCGGGCCAGCAGCTCGTATGCCTTGGCGTCGTCCAGCCCCAGCTCCTCGAGCACAAGGCGGCTGCCGAAGTTGCGCTCGATGTTGTCCAGGCAGTCGTCGAGCACGGTGAGATTGCGCAGGCCGAGGAAGTCCATCTTCAGCAGGCCGAGCGCTTCGCAGGCGCCCATGTCCAGCTGGGTGATGATCGCGCCGTCCTGCTCGCGCCGGATCACCGGAATGATGTCCAGCAGCGGGTCACGGGACAGGATCACGCCGGCCGCGTGCACCCCCCACTGCCGCTTCAAACCCTCCAGCCCGCGAGCGGTGTCGACCACGCGCTTGACGTCCGCATCCGACTCGTACAGCGAGCGGAACTCGCCGGCCTCGCCGTATCTGGGGTGTTGCGGATCGAATATGCCGGACAGCGGCACGTCCTTTCCCATCACCGCCGGCGGCATGGCCTTGGTGATCCGGTCGCCGACCGCGAACGGGTAGCCGAGCACCCGAGCCGCGTCCTTGACCGCGGCCTTTGCCTTGATCGTCGAGTAGGTGATGATCTGCGCAACCCGCTCCTCGCCGTACTTCTCGGTGGCGTAGCGGATCATGTCACCGCGGCGGCGCTCGTCGAAGTCGATGTCGATGTCGGGCATCGACACGCGCTCGGGATTGAGGAACCGCTCGAACAGCAGGCCGTGCTCGAGCGGGTCGAGCTCGGTGATGCCGAGCGCGTAGGCGATCACGGCACCGGCCGCCGAGCCACGGCCCGGACCGACCCGAATGCGGTTCTCCCTGGCGTAGCGGACCAGGTCGGCAACGACCAGGAAATAGCCCGGGTAGCCCATCTGGCAGATGACCGAGACCTCGTAGTCGGCCTGCTTGCGGTGGGCCGGCGGCACTCCAGCCGGGAACCGGTGCGCCAGCCCGGCGTTGACCTGGGTGGCCAGCCAGGTCTCCTCCGACTCGCCGGCCGGCACCGGGAACTGCGGCATCAGGTCGCGGAACTCGAACACCGATCGATAGTCGGAGATCCGTTCGGCGATCAGCAGCGAGTTGTCGCAGGCGTCGGGCAGCTCGCGCCACAGCTCGCGCATCTCGGCCGGCGACTTCAGGTGGTAGCCGGTGCCGTCGAACTTGAACCGGTTGGGATCGGCCAGCGTCGACGCCGACTGCACGCACAGCAGCACCGCGTGCGCCTGCGCATCGGCCGGGTGGGTGTAGTGCAGGTCGTTGGTGGCCAGGACCGGAAGCTCCAGCTCCTTGCGCAACCGCATCAGGTCGTCGTAGTAGCGCCGCTCCACGGCCGAGCCGTGGTCCATCACCTCGACGTAAAAGTTGTCCCGGCCGAAGATGTCGGCGAGCTCTGCGGCGGCCTGCCGGGCCCGGTCGTACTGCCCCAACCGCAACCGGGTCGCGACCTCGCCGCCGGGGCAGCCGGTGGTGGCGATCAGCCCACCGGAGTGCGCCGCCAGCAGCTCCCGGTCGAGCCGCGGCTTGTAGTACTGACCCTCGAGGCTAGCCAGCGAGGACAGCCGGAACAGGTTGTGCAGTCCCGCGGCGTCGGCCGCCAGCAGCGTCATATGCACATAGGCGCCGTTGCCGGACACATCATCCTCGCCGCCGTCGCCCCAGACCACGCGCCGCTTGTCGAACCGGCTGCCGGGGGCGACGTACGCCTCCATCCCGATGATCGGCTTGACCCCGGTCGACTTGGCCTGCTTGTAGAACTCGTAGGCACCGAACAGGTTGCCGTGGTCGGTCATCGCCAGGGCCGGCATGCCCATCCGGGCCGTCTCCCTGAGCAGGTCGGGAACCCGGGCGGCGCCGTCGAGCATCGAGTACTCGGTGTGGACGTGCAGATGGACGAACGAATCTGTCGCCGACGACGGGGCCACGCTTCGGACGCCTCCTCGAATACCGGGGTGCGCTCGCAGCCTAGTCGGCGGATCCGACCGTTTCCCGGTGACCCGCGGGCGCGGTTACAAAGGATCTCGCCGGCCGGCCGGCAGCCCCGATACGGTGGGCAACTCCGGCCGAACGGTTCCGGTAGATCGGCCCGCGCCGCCACGGCTCATCGGTGATCCAGCGCCCCGGCTCCGGTCCGAATCGCGGTGCCGCCTGCCGGGCGAGCGGTGTGGCCGGGTCGCGGTGACAGCCCGAGGTCAGTTCCATCGTGATCGGTGCACCACCTCCGCCGCCGGGCGCCGGCCGCGCCGAAGCGACGGCGACTTCACGTCGGGTGCGGGATAGCCGACCGAGACCGCGCCGACCGGGGTGAAGCTCGCCGGCACGCGGAACGCCTCGCGGTAGCTCGCTGTGCACTCGGGGGGAATCCCGAAGAAGCACGCGCCAAGCCCGGCGTCGACCGCCGTCAGCAGCATGAGCAGGCTGGCCATGCCGGCGTCGATATCCCAGTACGGCACCGGCCAGCGCGCCTCGTCGCGGTCGGTCCAGCCCTTGTCGGGCTCGGCGTAGCGATCGAGGTACACGTCCCGGTTGGAGTGCGCCACGATCAGTAGCGGCGCGCGGCGCATCCCGTCCAGCCACGGGCTCGACTCGGTCTCGGCGGGCGTGGTGACTTGCCAGAACAGCTCCCGGTCAGCCGGATCGTCGAGCACCAGGAAGCCCCAGCCCTGCGAGAATCCGGCGGACGGTGCCCGAATCGCGTGCGCGAGCAGGCGCTCGACCAGATCCGGCGGAACCGGGCGGCCCGGGTCATAGTTGCGAACCATCCGGCGCCGCCGGACCACCTCGGTGAACTCCACCTGCTCACCCACCGCCGGCCGGGGGCGGCCCGGTGCGACCGTCACCCTGCGAGCCCGAGGCCCGGCCGTGACAGCGTTCGGGGGTAGGCACCTGGATCCCGAACGCGCGGATACGCTCGGCGGCGACGTGGATAGCGGGCCGCAGCCCGTACCGGGAATCGAGGAGCGCGAGATCGGACATGGCACCGTTCTACTCCCCGGCACCGACAGAACCGGCTCCACCTAGCCCGGCTGTCGGCTCATGATCGACCGAGCTGCGGTACAGGATGCAGCGACCCGGATCGCCGGCCTGGTCCGGCGGACGCCGGTCCTGCCGCCGGATCCCTCGGGCTTCGGCGCCCCCGGCGGGTCCGGCCGGGACGCTTCGGTCTGGTACAAGCTCGAGCATCTGCAGTACACCGGCGCGTTCAAGGTGCGCGGCGCGTTCAACCGGATCCTCGCCGCGCAGGAGCGCGCCGAGCTGCCGCCCGTTGGCATCGTGGCCGCGTCCGGCGGCAACGCCGGACTGGCGTTCGCGCACGTCGCCCGCACTGTCGGAGTGCCGGCCGAGGTGTACGTGCCGGCGACCGCGCCGGCGATCAAGGTGGCGAAACTGCGGGCACTTGGCGCGACCGTGGTGCTGGCCGGGCAGGAGTACGCGGACGCGTACCAGGCCGCGATCAAGCGCGCCGAGCAGAGTGGCGCGCTGTTCTGCCATCCGTACGACCAGGCCGAGGTCTGCGCCGGCCAGGGCACGCTCGCGCTCGAGTTGGTGGAGCAGCTCGCGGAGGTTGGCGCAACGGTCGACACCGTGCTGGTCGCGGTTGGCGGCGGCGGGCTGATGGCCGGAGTCGCGGCCGCGCTCGAAGGGACGACGCACGTGGTCGGCGTCGAGCCGGACACCGCGCCGACATTGCATGCCGCGCTGGCCGCGGGCCACCCGGTAGACGTCGAGGTGAGCGGGCCGGCTGCGGACGCGCTGGGCGCGCGCCGGCTGGGCGAAATCGGGTACGCGGTTGCGATCCGTACCGGCGTCCGCTCGATCCTGGTCACCGACGCGGACCTGATCGCGGCCCGGCACGCACTGTGGGACCGCTACCGATTGGTCATCGAGCATGGGGCCGCCGCCGCGCCGGCCGCGCTGGCCAGCGGCGCGTACCGGCCAGGGGCCGGCGAGCGGATCGCGGTGATCCTGTGCGGGGCCAACACCGATCCGGCATCGCTGGCCGGCGGGCGCTAGGGGTAGCCGCTCAGGACTCGGCTATCAGGACGTTCAGCGCGTGCCGCAGGTCGTCGGGGTAGTCGCTGGTGAACTCGATCCAGTCGCCGCTGTCCGGGTGCTCGAAGCCGAGCCGGACCGCGTGTAGCCACTGCCGATCCAGTCCGAGGCGGCGGGCCAGTACCGGATCGGCGCCGTAGATGAGATCGCCGACGCAGGGATGCCGGAGGGCGGCCATGTGAACCCGAATCTGATGGGTACGCCCGGTCTCGAGCGTGACGTCGAGCAGAGTGGCCGCGCGGAACGCCTCGATCGTCTCGTAGTGGGTCACCGAATCCTTACCACCGGCCACGACCGCCCACTTGTAGTCCAGCGTCGGATGCCGGTCGATCGGCGCGTCGACGGTGCCGCGCAGCGGGTCCGGGTGGCCCTGCACCAGCGCGTGGTAGCGCTTGTCCACCCGGCGATCGCGGAAAGCCTGCTTGAGCACCGAGTACGCGCGTTCGGACTTGGCCACCACCATGAGTCCCGAGGTACCGACATCGAGCCGGTGCACGATCCCCTGCCGTTCAGCCGCGCCGGAGGTGGAGATCCGGTAACCGGCTGCGGCGAGGCCGCCAACCACAGTCGGGCCGGTCCAGCCAGGACTGGGATGGGCGGCGACACCAACCGGCTTGTCGACCACGACGACGTCGTCGTCATCGAAGATCACTCGGAGGCCCGGCACCGGCTCCACGGCCGCAGTCACCGCCTCAGCCGGTGGCAGCTCGAGCTCCAACCAGGCACCGGCCCTGACTCGCTCGGACTTCGCCGGCTCGCGCCCGTCGAGCCGGACGTGCCCGGCCTCGACCAGAGCGGCCGCCTTCGTCCGCGAGTAGCCGAGCATCCGAGCCAGCGCGGCGTCCAGGCGCTCGCCCTCCAGCCCGTCCGGCACCGGGAGCGAGCGATGCTCGGTCATGGCCACCTGCGCTGTCTGGTCACCAGCACGGTCAATCGGCCACCCGGTCCGCTTCGGGGGCCGGGCCGGGAGTGGTCGCCGGATCGGGAGCGGTTGCCGGATCGCCGGCGGGGGCCGGGCCGGGAGCGGTCGCCGGATCGCCGGCGGGGGCCGGGCCGGGAGTGGTCGCCGGGTCGGGAGCGGCGGCGGCCGGGCCGGGAGCGGTCGCCGGATCGGGGGCGGTCGCCGGGCCTGGAGCGGTCG
>Ga0114129_10014488_pt1 | contig 11237 bp, 6 predicted proteins | sample RhiMetdeltSRZDD1_FD_80071 | JGI IMG/M metagenome (GOLD analysis project Ga0114129, IMG submission 80071) | Populus rhizosphere microbial communities from Tennessee, USA - Rhizosphere MetaG P. deltoides SRZDD1 (version 2) (version 2) | ecosystem: Host-associated > Plants > Roots > Rhizosphere >... | reverse complement strand
GTCGCGGCCGCCCCGGCGCCAGGGGGGCGGCCGCATCCAGGACCTGCGCGCTATCCCCTGGGTCTTCAGCTGGACCCAGAGCCGTCACGGCCTGCCCGGATGGTTCGGGCTGGGCACGGCGCTGGAGGAGGAGTCGAGACGCGCGGGCGGCGAGGACCCATCGGGTCTGGCGCGCATGTACCGCGAGTGGCCCTTCTTCCGCTCCCTCCTCGACAACGCCCAGATGAGCCTCGGGAAGTCCGACCTGGCGGTGGCCCGGCTCTACGACGGCCTGGCGGATCCACCCGATCTGCGGTCCCGCGTGTTCGCGGTCGTGGCCGAGGAGTGGCGGCGGACGGAGGCCGCCATCCTGTCCGTGACCGGCCAGCCCGCGATCCTCGCCGGCTCGCCGGTGCTGCGCGAATCGATCCGGCTGCGCAACCCCTACGTGGATCCGATGAGCTTCGCGCAGGTGAGCCTCCTCGGTCGGCTCCGGGACCTGCCGGACGATTCGCCGGAGCGCGACCCCATCCGCAAGCTCGTGGCCCTCACCATCAACGGCGTCGCCGCGGGGCTGCAGAACACGGGCTGAAGCGGCGGGTGTATCCTGAGGCCAACGCGGAGGCGATCATGAGCACACCCCTCCTCCTCGCCGGCCCCCTGCTGGCCGGCGCGATCCTCTCGCCCGTCGAGGTCGCACGCGACGGGGTCGCAGCCTCCGGAGGAGCGACCGCCGACTGGATCGGCGAGGCCAACCAGAGCTTAGCGAGCTTCGGGATCTCGATCGCCGCCGCCGGCGATGTGAACGGCGACGGCTACGGCGACGTGATCGTCGGCGCCTCCGAGTTCGACAACGGCCAGCTTGGGGAGGGCAGGGTCTTCGCCTACCACGGCTCACCCACCGGCCTGCACACCACGCCCGACTGGAGCGTGGAGGGCGAACAGCCGGGGGCCAACTTCGGCGTCTCGGTGGGCACCGCCGGCGACGTGAACGGCGACGGCTACGACGACGTCATCGTGGGGGCCAACTTCTACGACAACGGCCAGCTGGACGAGGGACGAGCCCTCGTCTACCACGGCTCGGCCGCCGGCCTCGCCACGACGCCGGCCTGGACCGCGGAGGGCAACCAGGCGAACGGCTCGTTCGGTTACGCCGCCCGCGGCGCCGGGGACGTGAACGGCGACGGCTACCACGACGTGATCGTGGGCGCCCCTTCGTACGACAACGGCCAGCTCGACGAGGGCCGCGCGTACGTGTACCTGGGCTCACCGCAAGGCCTCAAGCCGGCGCCGTCCTGGATCGTGGAGGGCAACCAGGCCGGGACCCAGGGGGGATGCGCGTGCTTCGGCCAGTCCGTCGGCACGGCGGGAGACGTGAACGGCGACGGCTACGACGACGTCATCGTGGGCGCGCCCTTCTACGACCATGGGCAGAACAACGAGGGCAGCGCGTTCCTCTATCTGGGCTCGGCCCTCGGCCTGCGCAAGCGAGCCTCCTGGAGAGGCGAGGCCAACCAGGAGAACGCCTACTTCGGCCGGGCGGTGGGCAGCGCCGGTGACGTGAACGGCGACGGTTACGACGACATCGTCGTGGGGGCGGACTATTACGACCAGGACCAGCAGGACGAAGGGGCGGCCTTCGTCTATCACGGGTCCCCGTCCGGCCCGTCGACCACCGCGCAGTGGATCGGGGACACGAACCTGGGAGGCACCCGATACGGTGCCTCGGTCGGCACCGCGGGGGACGTCAATGGTGACGGCTTCGGCGACCTGATCGTCGGCGCCCCTTCCTGGTGGGGCACGCCGTCAACGGGAGGCGCGGCCTTCGCCTACTTCGGCTCCGCCTCCGGCCTTCCGGCAGCGTCCGATTGGATGGGTCTGGGCGAGGGCACCTACGTCGCCGCCCAGTACGGGATGTCGGTGGGCACCGCCGGCGACGTCAACGGCGACGGCTTCGACGAGCTCCTGGTCGGCGCGCGGCACGAGACCCGCGGCGAGTTCTTCGAGGGCGCGGCGTACAGCTACCACGGCCCCCAGCCCTGAGCTACAGGGAGGCGTCCTGCACGATGGCCCATCCCTCGCCGAGCGGCCGGAGGACGAGCAGGGTGAGGCCCGAGGCCGGTTGCTTGTCCGGATAGGCCAGCGTCCAGCGCGCCACGACCGAGACGCCGTGGACGTCGCCGACGAGGGCGTCCCCGTGCATCGAGCCCTCGATGCCCCAGGATAGCCGGGTCTCCACCGGCACCAGCGACAGCGTGCCCATGGCGGTCTTGTCGGGGTATTTCGTGCGGTACCGGTCCAGCACCGCCTGCCGCCCGCGGGTCAGGCCCGAGGGCGAGACGAAGGTGGCGTCCTCGGCGTACACGGACACGAAGCCGTCGAGGTCGCCCCGGTTCCACGCCTGGACCTGGCGGTCGAGCGCCGCCGCCACCTCCCGCCGGACCTCGTCCTCGCGGCGGCCGTGCGCGATGCGGTCCCACAAAGAGACGCCGTGCGTGGCCACGAAGCGGTGCGGCTCCGCGAACGCCGGGTCGGCCAGGACCTCGTCCGCGGTGGCGAAGCGGTGGCCCGTCTCCTCCAGCCACGAAAAGAGCGCGTCCCATTGCGCGCTGCCCACCTCGTTGGCGTGGAGCAGGAGGATCTGGGGCACCGGGCGGCCGAAGAGCCGGTCGCCCCGCGCCTCGTGGTGCCGCACGGCGAGGCGCAGCGCCGCCTGGTAGTCCGAGGCGACCCGCTCCAGGCCCTTCGCGTCCCCCGCCCGGCGCGCCGTCGTCCACGGCTTGTCGAACGACCAGTCCTGGTCGTCGATGGTCACGGGCAGGTTGCGCTGGCCCGTCCGCTCCAGCCAGGCGCGCATCGCGTCGAGCTTCTCCTCGGTGTCGCCTTCCCGCAGGAACGGGAACCGGAAGAAGCGCGGCTTCCGGCCCCGGGCCTCCAGGAAGGCGGCCAGGCGGGCGCGGGCGCCTTCGACATCGGCGATGTAGGCCGGGATCGGGGTGGACGTGTAGCTGAGATGCCGATCGGAATGGTTGCCCAGCTCGTGGCCGCCCTCGAGCCAGAGGTCGAGGAGGCCGAGGTCCGCGTCGGAGTGGACGTTCCCCCACGTCACCAGGGCCACGGCCTTGATCCGGTGCCGGGCCAACGCGGCCAGAAGGCCGCGCGTGATCCGCGCGCGCTCGTCGGGCGAATCGTGGCCGCCCCCGCCGATGGGCAGGTCGTCCACGGTCACGAGGAGCGGGCGGTCATCCGCCAGGGCGGCGGGACTCGAGGCGAGCGCGGCGATCAGCAGGAGGACGGTGCCGCGCATGGGGACCGCCGGCTAGAAGGCCTCTTTGTTCACGATGTACGGCATCTTCTTCGGGTCCCCGTCGTAACGCTTCTCCAGGACGTCGATGACGGCCTGCACGGTGCGCCCGGCCATCCCCACGTTCGGATCGGGGGACAGCCGCGTGGCCTGCGCCGCGGAGGCGAAGTGGTGGAACATCCGGAGCTTCAGGGCCAGGCGCTCGTCCCGCAGCGGGCTGTCCGCCGGCAGCGGCTCCTTCTCGAAGACGTCCAGGGCGGCCCCGGCGATCCATCCCTCGTGCAGCGCCTTGGCCAGGGCGTTCTCGTCCACCACCGGACCGCGCGACGTGTTCACCAGGTAGGCCGTCTTCTTCATCATCTTGAAGCGGCGCTCGTCCATGAGATGGAAGGTCGGCTCCTCGGACTCGCCGGGCCGGGTCAAGGCCACGTGCAACGAGACGAAGTCGGCGCGCTTCAGCGCCTCCTCGAAGGGCACGTACTCGATCGTCTGCAGACGCGCGGTCAGCCCCTCGTCGTGCCGCACCTTCATGACCCGCCGCACGCCCTCCACGAACTTGTGGTCCTGGTAGGCGGGGTCGTGGCAGAGCACGTCCATGTCGAAGCCCACGGCCTTCTTGATGAAGCTCTTGCCGATCCGGCCCGTGCCGATCACGGCCACGGTCTTCCCCGTCACCTCGTCGCCCAGCCAGGGGTGGTACGGGTGCCAGGTGGACCACTTCCTCTCGCGGACCATCTGCTCGGAAGGCCAGGTCTTCCGCGCCACGGTACCCATGATCAGGAACGCGAACTCCGCCGTGGCGTCGGTGAGGACGTCGGCCGTGTGGCTGAACGGGATCTTGTGGGCGTTGGCCGCGGCGCGGTCGATGTTGTCGAAGCCCACGGCGTCCTGGGCCACCACCTTCAGGCCCGCGGCCTTCCCCGCCGCCAAGACCTCGGCGTCGATCTTGTCCCGCAGCGTGGTGATGAGCGCGTCGATCCCCGAGCGCACCTTCTCCAGGATCAGCTCCTTCGGCGGCGGCTCCACCTTGTCGTAGACCTCGAGCTGCCACCCTTTCTGGCGCAGCCGGTCCAGGGCCTCGCCCCCGACGTCGCAGGTCGCGTAGATGCGGAAGGGCCCGCTCACCGCTCGATCCAGCCCTTGATGCGGCGCAGCGCTTCCTGGATGTTCTCCATGCTGGTGGCGTACGAGAAGCGCAGGTGCCCCTCGCCGAACTCGCCGAAGGCCGTGCCCGACAGGCAGGCCACGCCCGCCTCGTCCAGCAGGCGGTCCGCCAGCGTCCGGCTGGAGAAGCCGGTGCCGGTGATGTTCGGGAAGACGTAGAAGGCGCCCTTCGGCCGCACGCAGGAGAACCCGCGGATCTGGCGCAGGCCGTCCACGATCACGTCGCGGCGCCGCCGGAACTCCGCCACCATCCGCTCCACCGAGGACTGGTCGCCCTTGACGGCCTCCACCGCGGCCATCTGGCTGAAGGTCGCCGTGCACGAGGTGGAGTTGGTCTGCAGCTTGGCCACCACCTGTGCCATGGGCGCGGGCATGATCCCATAGCCGAGCCGCCATCCGGTCATGGCGTACGTCTTCGAGAAGCCGTCGAGGACGATCGCCAGCGGCTCCATCCCGGGCATGGCCGCGATCGACCGGTGCTCGCCGTCGTAGAGGATGCGGCCGTAGATCTCGTCGGAGAGCACGGGTACGCCGTGCTTGGCGGCCACGTCGGCGATGGCGCGCAGCCCCGCGTCGGGGATGGTGCCGCCGGTGGGGTTGTGCGGGTAGTTCAGGATGATGAGCCGCGTGCGCGGGCCGACCTTCGAGCAGAGCTGGTCCACGTCGAGGCTGAAGGCCTTCTCCTCGAGGAGGCGGACGGGCACGGGGTTGCCGCCGATGTACCGGATCATCGACTCGTAGATCGGGAAGCCCGGGTTGGGGTAGAGCACCTCGTCGCCCTCGTCCACCAGGGCCAGGATCACGAAGAACATGATGGGCTTGGCCCCGGGCGTGACCACCACCATCTCGGGGGTGGCCCGCCCCCCCCGCCAGCGCGTCGAGTCCTCGGCGATCGCGGCGCGCAGCTCGGGGATCCCCGCCGAAGGCCCGTAATGCGTCGCGCCGCCCTTCAGGGCCCGGGCCCCGGCCTCCACGATGTGGGGCGGCGTGTCGAAGTCCGGCTCGCCGATCTCCAGGTGGACGACGCTCTTGCCCTGGGCCTCGAGCGCGCGGGCGCGGACCAGGACCTCGAAAGCGGTCTCGGTCCCGAGCCGCGCCATCCGCTGCGAAAGCCTCATGAAGTCCCTCCGGGGAAACATACTTTAACCCGGCCGCGCGGGGGCGTCGAAACGAAACGGGGTAGCCTGGGGGGACCCGGGGAGGAGCGATGAAGCGTTTGGTCGGGATGGTGATCGTGGCCGCACCCCTTCTTGCGCCGGCTGCGTCCGCCGTCCCGCAGGCCGCGCAGGCACCGGCGGCCCCCGCGGCCGCCGCCCGGCTCGATCAGGCCCTGCCGGTCGACCCCGACGTCCGCATCGGGCGGCTTCCCAACGGGATCACCTACTACGTCCGGAAGAACGGGCGCCCCGAGAAGCGCGTCGCCTTGCGCCTCGCGGTCAAGGCGGGGTCCGTGCTCGAGGACGACGACCAGCGCGGCCTGGCGCACTTCCTCGAGCACATGGCCTTCAACGGGAGCGAGCACTTCAAGCCGGGCGAGCTCGTGGCCTACCTGGAGTCCATCGGCGCCCGCTTCGGGGCCGACGCCAACGCCTACACGTCGTTCGACGAGACCGTGTACATGCTGGACGTTCCGACCGACAAGGCCGGCCTGGTCGAGAAGGGGCTCCTCGCCCTGTCCGATTTCGCCGCGCGCGCGACGCTGTCCGACGCGGAGATCGAGAAGGAGCGCGGCGTCGTCCTCGAGGAATGGCGGCTGGGCCAGGGCGCGTCCTCGCGCATCCAGCGCCAGCAGCTGCCCGTCGTGCTGCACGGATCGCGCTACGCCGATCGTGTGCCCATCGGCACGCCCGAGGTCATCCGCGGCTTCCCCGCCGAGCGCCTGCGCGCGTTCGACCGCGCGTGGTACCGGCCCGACCGCATGGCGGTGGTGGCCGTGGGAGACGTGGATCCCGCCGCGGCGGAGGCCGCGATCCGCGCCAGCTTCGCCGACATCCAGGCCGCCGGGCGCGAGGAGCCGCTGCCCGTCTACGACATACCGCCCCACCCGGAGACCCTGGTCAGCGTGGCCACCGACCCCGAGGCGCGCGGCTCGTCGGTGACCCTGATCTTCAAGCATCCCCGCATCCCGGAGAAGACGGTGGGCGACTACCGCCGGTCACTGGTCCAGTCGCTCTTCCACTCCATGGTCAACGACCGCCTCTCCGAGAGGGCCCGGAAGAGCGACGCCCCCTTCCTGGGGGCCTCGTCCTCGGGCGGCAGCCTGGGCCAGACGCTCGACACCTACGTGCTGTCCGCGCGCGTCACGGACGGAGGCATCGTGGCCGGGCTGGAGGCCCTCGTCACCGAGGCCGAGCGCGTTCGCCGCCACGGCTTCTCGGCCGCCGAGCTGGAGCGGACGAAGAAGTCGATGCTCGCGGCGTACGAGCGGGCGTACCTGGAGCGGGACAAGACGGAGAACGGGTCGTACGCCCGCGAGTACGTCTCGCACTTCCTGGACGCCGAGCCGACCCCGGGCATCGGGACCGAGTACGCGCTCGTCCAGGAGCTGCTCCCCGGCATCGCCCTGGACGAGGTCCGGGACCTGACGCGGGTGCTGGTGCACGACGACAGCCGCGTGGTCCTGGCCATCGCCCCGGAAAAGGAGGGCCTGCGCGCGCCCGCCGCCGACGAGCTGCGCGCCGCGGTGGCCGCGGCGGCGACGGCCGCCGTCGGCCCCTGGGAGGACACGCTCGCGGGCCGGGAGCTGATGGCGGAGAAGCCGGCCCCCGGGCGGGTGACGGAGACCCGCGCCATCGACGCCATCGGCGTCACGGTCCTCACGCTGTCCAACGGGGTCAGCGTGTGGCTGAAGCCCACCGACTTCAAGAACGACCAGGTGGTGTTCTCCGGCTACTCGCCGGGCGGCGCCTCCATGGCCGACCCGTCGGAGTTCTACGAGGCCACCCTGTCGTCGGCGGCGGCGAGCGAGGCGGGCTTCGGCGGTTTCAGCCCCGACGACCTGGGCAAGCTCCTGGCGGGCAAGCTCGCGAGCGTCTCGCCTTACGTCGGCAGCTACACGCACGGGGTCTCGGGCGCGAGCACGCCCAAGGACCTGGAGTCGGCGCTGCAGCTCGTCTACCTCGCCTTCACGCAGCCCAACGACCGGCCCGCAACCTTCGAGGTGCTGCGCAAGCGCCTCATGGCCGCAGTGGCCAACCAGGCGCAGGACCCCGAGGCGGTGTATTCCGAGAAGGTGCGCGAGGTCAACACCAACGGCCACTACACGGCGCGGGCCCTGAAGCCGGCGGACGTGGCCGCCCTGCGCCACGAGACGTCCCTCGGGTTCTACAGGAGGGCCTTCGCCAATGCGGCGGACTTCACGTTCTTCTTCGCGGGGGCCTTCAAGGTCGAGGACGTGACCCCGCTCGTAGCGCGGTACCTCGGGGCGCTGCCCTCGAAGGGCGCCCGCTCCGCGGCGTGGGTGGACCGCGGCCTGACCTTCCCGGCGAAGCCCGCGCGGGCCCGGGTGGAGAAGGGCGTCGAGCCGAAGAGCCAGACTGCGCTGACCTTCTTCGCGGACACCGGCCTCCAGGAGATGGAGATGTTCCAGGTGCGGGTCGCGGCCAGCGTCCTGCGCAGCCGCCTGCGCGACCTCCTGCGCGAGGAGCTCGGCGGGACCTACGGCGCGTCCGTGGGCTACTCGGACCTGGCTCCCCTGCGCGGGTACGGGACCACCGCCATCTCCTTCGGCAGCTCACCCGAGAGCGTCGAGAAGCTCGAGGAGGGGGCGCGGGCGGAGGTGGCGCGCCTGCAGAAGGAAGGCCCTTCCGCGGACGACGTGCAGAAGGCGCGGGAGATCGAGCGGCGCGAGCTGGAGACCGCGCTGAAGCAGAACCCCTACTGGCTGGGCAGCCTCCAAACGGTCCACATGCTCGGCTGGGACCCGGCGAGCATCGCGCGCCGCCCGCAGCGGATCGACCTCATCACGCGGGACAGCCTGCGCGGCGCCTTCGTCCGCTACTTCCCGCTCGACCGCTACACGGTGGTCAGCCTGTTCCCGGCGAAGCGGGCCGACGCTCCGCCGTCTAGCGGTAACCGATGACCTGCCGCCGCCAGATCCCGCCGCCCCCGGCCCATCCCTGATCGGGGCCCAGGAAGCGCACCGCCTCGAAGGACACGCCCGCCGATCCGGGCGGTGACTCCACCTGCCACGACTGTCCCCCGTTCACGGTGTGGGCCAGCAGGCCGTTGAAGCCGCCGATCCACGCCTCGTCGGGGCCGATGGCCTCGACGGAGAGGATGACGTTCTGGGCCCCGGCCACCGATTGCGGCGTCCAGGTCTGGCCGCCGTTCGTGGTCCGCAGGATGGTGGGACCCCAACCCACGGCCCAGCCGTGAAGGGTGTCCGCGAACGAGACCGCATACAGCAGGTCGGGAGGCAGGGGCTGCTCCACCCACGTCTGTCCCGCGTCCGTGGTCTTGTGGATCCGCCCGCCGACGATCCATCCGGTGGCGCCGATGAAGTCCGAGTCCATGACAACGGCCTGCGAAGGCGCGACGTCCGTCCAGCTCGAGCCGGCGTCGGTCGTGCGCAGGACGAACCTCGGCCCGAGCGGGATGTTCCCCGCCGCGATCACGGTCTGCGCGTCCAGGACCTCGACAGAGTCCATGTACGCCCCGGGGACCGAATAGCGGATCTGCCAGGACTTGCCGCCGTTGGTGGAGCGCACGATGCGGCCGGTGCCGCCGCCGAAGAACTCGTGCCGGCCCACGGCCCATCCGAGGGTGGAGTCGAGGAAGTCCACGTCCTGCAGCCAGCCGTAGGTGTCGAAGCCGGTAACGGGCACCCGCAGCCACTTCGCGCCGCCGTTGACGGTGCGCAGGATCTCCCCCTGATCGCTGGCGGCCCAGGCGCGCAGCGGGTCCACGGCGTCGAGGGCGTGGGCCATCCCCGTTCCGCCGCTCTGGAGCGAGCCCCAGCGCGCGCCGCCGTTGCGGGTCAGGGCCAGGGCCCCCACCTCGCCGCTGTAGACGCTGTCGATGGCGCTCACCGACTCGACGTCCCACAGGCGGGGGCCGCTGCCGATGGGGGATACGGTGGTCCAGGTCTGCCCGCCGTTCGTGGTGCGCGTGACGTTTCCGTACTCGCCGACGGAGATGCCGTGCTGCGGATCGGAGAAGCGCGCGGCGTGGGACCAGGTCCCCGGCGGGACGGCCACCTGGAACCAGTTGGTCCCCCCGTCCTCTGTGCGCAGGAAGGTGTCGCCGCCGATGGCCCAGCCCTCCTGCGCGTCGAGGAACTGCAGGGTGGAGAGGTACGCGCCCGCGTCGTGCTGCAGCGACCAGCTCACGCCGCCGTTCGCGCTGTGGTAGATCCGCCCTTCGATGTCCACGGTCCAGCCGTGGCTTGGGTCGGTGAACCAGATCGAGGAGAGCGTGGCGATGGTGCCCACGGCGGTGTACGCCCACGTGAGACCGCCGTTGGTGGTGCGATAGGTGACGCCTCCGTTGCCGGCCGCCCATCCGCGCTCCGCGTCGAGGAAGTAGAGGTCGTAGATGGATCCCCACGGGCTGTTCTTGGTCCAGCTCTGCCCGCCGTCGGTCGTGCGGAAGAAGCCGTTGCCCGCGGCCCACCCGTGCTGCGCGTCGAGGAAGAAGAGCGCGTGGAGCGAGTCGGTGACGAGCGCCTTGACGGCCCAGCTGCGGCCCGTGTCCTTCGTGTGGAGCACGAGGCCCGGCGCCGCGACGGCCCAGATGTCCGAAGGGCTGAGCTGCGCCACCGCGTTGATGTCCGTCCCGGTGGGGAGCGGGGCCTGCTTGACCCATGCGGCCTGCGCGAGCGCGGGCGCGGCGGCGATTGCAAGAGCGGCAGCCACGCCGCGAAGGTACGGCGCGGGGTTGCGTAGGATTCCCATGAGCGGCCTCCTGAAAGAGCGGTGTCGTCCCGCGAAGGTGCAAGCGCCGCGCCACGAGGCGATGGCCGCGGGGATCGCGTAAGTACGCGTCGACAAAGGCGGCGCATCCGCCGGACACCCGCGCGGATCCGTGATGGCCGCGAAAAGCCTGCGTATTCCGGGATCCGGACGAAAAATTCGGACCGGGTCGACCGCTAGGCCAGCTCGCGCACCGCGCGCACCGCCGCGTCCACTTCGGCGGGGGTATTGAGCAGGCTCCCGGCCAGACGGGCGTAGGACGGCTTGTAGGGGCTCGTCGAAGCCACGATCCGCTTCGCGGCCAGGCGCTCGACGATGGCCTCGGGGCTGAAGCCTTCCACCTCGAAGGCCACGAGACCGGCGGAGAGCCTGGGGTTGCGGGGCGTATGGAGCCTCACGCGCGGCGCGCCGGCCAGGCCGTCCTTGATGGCCGTGTTGAGCTCGCGGATCCGGCCCGCGACACGCGTGCGGCCGATCTGGCGGTGGAACGCGAAGGCGGCGGGCAGGGCCCAGGTGTGCTCGTAGGCGTGGAACCCGCCGGGTGAGATCCAGGGGCCCTGGGTCGGGCCGGGGTCGTTGCCTTCCATCCACGCGTTGTAGGGGCCCATCTCGAAGGCCGGGACGGTGGGCTGGACCTCGGCCCAGGCCCCCCGGCGGCCCCACACGATGCCGGTGCCGCGCGGGCCGAAGATCCACTTGTGGGTGCCCGCGGCGAAGAAGTCGGCGCCCATGTCGGCCACCGCCTCGTGCTCCACTCCGAACCCGTGGACTCCGTCGACGATGAACAGGATGCGGTCGTCCACCGCGCGCGAGCGATTGGCCTCGGCCACCACCTCGGCCAGCCGCCGTACGGGCAGCTTCACCCCGGTCGAGGAGTG
>Ga0114129_10014486_pt1 | contig 11238 bp, 9 predicted proteins | sample RhiMetdeltSRZDD1_FD_80071 | JGI IMG/M metagenome (GOLD analysis project Ga0114129, IMG submission 80071) | Populus rhizosphere microbial communities from Tennessee, USA - Rhizosphere MetaG P. deltoides SRZDD1 (version 2) (version 2) | ecosystem: Host-associated > Plants > Roots > Rhizosphere >... | reverse complement strand
TTTGGGACCGAGAGGTCGGAGGTTCGAATCCTCTCGCCCCGATCTAAAAATAAAGGGGTTGCGGCTTCGCCGCAGCCCCTTTCCCCTTTTACTCCCACTATCACTCCCACTCGCTAGTTGATAAAGCTGTTTGCCTGAACCGTATTATCTACTTCACTTCCCTGTCGTTTCTGGTGCAATTCGTCGAGGCACTCGGCGATGTGGAGTGCGAGCCGCTCGTCCACGTTCGTATAAATCGCATGGGTCTCGGCGCTTGTGTGGCCTGTAGCGCGCATAGCCAGGCGCTCCTCGACTCCGGCCTCCATCAGGTCCGTCGCGAAGCCATGCCTCCAGTCGTGGAAGTGGAGGTCTTTCACGCCGGCCAAGCGGCAGGCGGTGCCGTAGGACCTCTTCACGTCCTGAATCCCCCCGAAGATCTTCGCCGCCGGGTCCTTCCCGGACTCCGCCCACAGCGCCTGTAATTCGGCCCTGAGCCTTGCGGTCAGGGCTATCACCTTCGGTCGTCTCTTGTTCCGGTTGCCCGCAGGGACCCTGAGGAAGTCGCCGACGACCGCACCGTCGCCCTCCGTCCTGAAGGAAACGTTCGACCAGACGAGCGAGAGCAGCGCGCCCTTGCGAAGCCCGGTGTCCCTGGCGGCGATCAGGACGGCGCACAAGTGCTCACGCCTCCCGCGGGCGATGGCGAGCGCCTTCTTCAGGCTTTCGCTCAGCGCCTCCGCGATTTTGATTATCTCGGAGTTTTTGATTTCCTCGCCCGTCTCCGCCTTGCGAACTGCCTCCCCGCTGGCGAGCTCCGCCAGCCGATCACGGCTCAGCCCCCTGGCCTCGCGTTTCGCCTCGACCCAGGATTTGAAGTTCATACAGTACTCCAGGATGCGGGCCTCCTCTTCCGGCGTCGGTACGCAGGCGCGCGAGGACTCCTCGGACTTTCGGATCAGCGGCGCCGGGCCTTTGTTGAACGGGTTTTTGAGCAGCCAGTCATGCCGCACGGCGTAGAGCAGGACCGTTCGGAGCCACTCGAGTTCGCGGTTGACCGTCGCTGCGCTGCGCCGCGCGCCAGTCGCGCGGTTAGGGGCCTCGGCGCGCGCCGCTTTGAAGCGCTCGATGTCGCCGTAGGTGATCTTCTTGATCAACTTCTCGCCGAAGCTCTCGACGAGCGGATCTTTGTACCATTTCGGAATGTTCTTGGCCTTCTCGTATTCCTGCATTAGTTGAGCAAACGTCATCCGATCGCCGTCGAAGGCTCCCGGGCCGCGCTCGCCGAGGTCCCGGCGGATCCCCTCGATGGCGGCGATCGCCTCGGAGACCGAGTTCACTCGGCGGTGTCTCTCCCTCTGCTTTCCCGCCGCGTCTTGGTAAACGATCCTGACGTACGGCTTCCCGTAGATCAGTTTAGTGTGCGGCAGCGCGAGTATTTCGTCGATGGCGGAAGTTTTTTTACGAGGCATAAGCTCTGATTTATGGAAACGGCCGGGACTCCACAAGAGGGTGGCGAGCCCCGGCTGGTGGGGCGGGCATACCGGATCGCCCGCCGGTCACGGAACCAAGTCACTCCGGTCGTAACTGCTCGGCGTCCTGCAGGACGATCTGCGGCTTACCACGATAATCCTCGACCAGGCCGGAGACGCAGACGCGCCTCCCTTTGAGCGTCTCGGGCTTCCCGAACTTGGGCCTGTCCTCGATCCAGATCACGGCGGTGAAGATGTGGTCCGGGGAAGGCTTGTCGAGGTTCAAAAACGTCGGCTGACGGCGGGAGCGCGCCGCAAAATTTGCGGAGGCGACAACGCCGCAGACGGTGGCATGCTTGCCGACGTGGTCCTTCGCCTGGACCGGCGTGATCTTGTCGGCGGAGGCGGAAGAGGTGGCGTAGGTGGCGACGATAATAATAATCAGGGTGAAAAGTGAGCGTTTCAAAGGTCTGGCTCCTATTACTCTTTTGTCTTTGTTGGGGAGCGCTACAAATGTAAGGCTGAAAGGTTGTTCATGGAGGCGGCTCCTCGTATTAAGATTGTTAGCGCTTCTCTATCACAGAGAGCCTCTCCACTTTATTCAACCTTTCAGCCTTACATTTGTTGCACTACCGTCTTTTCCGAGTTGCGAGCTGATTCTGATGATCCCCTTTTCATAGTCGTGTCGCTTATATTCTAACCCGGATTTCTCATTAGCACTCTGACGAACCGTTGAGGGTGCGGTTTCTACCAACTCGGCAGCCCAAGAGCAAACCAATTGGAGCTTCTCCCAGACGCCCAACAGGTTGATTACGTGTTTGCGGCAGTCTGAGAAGCTTGTGACCTCTTCCCGTCGCGGATTGCGAAAACACTTCGCCTAAAAACGGGCGCAGTCAACTGCCCTTCCGGTCAAGCAAGAGTTGGGTTGCAGAGCAAATTCGCCGCCGCCTCAGCAACGTAGCGGTTCCATTCCGCGCAGCCTCCGATAGATCGCTAGAAACAATTCCTGAAACGGATAGCTGCTCGCCAGCCGCACGACCACGCGGCGCATTGTAACCTGCACTTGCGCGCCGATCTTGAGCAGCTTCAACCGAATCGTTCCGCACTGCGCTTGCTCCATCTCAGTCCCGGCCAACCCTAGGCGTCGCATCTCATTCATCAAGACATAGGCCACGCTAGAGAGCCACAGCCGCACTTGATTCGACTTCAGATAGTGGGTCGAAGTCCGATCAGCGAACAACTCCAATTGTTGTTCCTTGATTCGATTCTCCATCTCTCCACGCTCGCAGTAATGATCTTCATACAAGCTTTGCGCCAGATACTCTTCACAACTCAGGTTGGTGACAACAAACCGCGGGTTGGCGCCTTTCTCCAGATGCTCAGCTTTGCCAACCACTCGCCGTTCCCTACTCCAACTCTCCAGCGTTTGATATTGAAAATCTCCGAAGACACGCGCCGCTCGGCCTGTCGTTTCGAACTCCTTTTTCGCTTCCGCCATCTCCGCCTGAAGCAGCTTCTCCAATCGTTGGTTCCTGGCTTGGCCGAAGAGGTATTCAACTCCCCCAGTCTGCTCGCACCATGTCATGATCTCATCACGCGAAAAGTCCGAATCGCCCCGAAACCAGATTTCCACTTCAGGCCAGCGTTCGCGCAGTCGCTTCACAATCCGCTTGATCTCATCGAGCGCGCCGCTGGCAGGTCGCTTGTCCGCCGTCCGCAAGCGCGCGCAGAGCAAATAATCTCCACAGAAGAGATACAGGGGCAGATAGCAGTATTCCCGATAATAGCCGTGAAAGAAGCGTCCTTCTTGAGCGCCGTGCAAAGGATCGTCAGTCGCGTCCAGGTCGATGACGATCAATTTCGGCGCCTCTTCGTGAGCTTGCACAAAGACGTCGATGAAAAAATCATCCACCTTCTTCTCATCCAGAGCGATCATTTTGTAGCGGCCATCCTTGGCCAGATCATCCGAACGCAACTCCAAGCGATTGAGCGTGCTCTTGCCGGCCAAGCTGTTGCCGCGATCAACCTCGCGTCGCCGCTCTTGTCCTTGAGGATCAGTCTTGCCGACGGCTGCGGCCAGGAGCGGGTCTCGCGTCAACAAATCGTGATCATTGAGGTCTTGGTAGCCGAGCGCCAACCCAAAAATGCGTTGCCCTAACAACTCTTCAACCGTATGCTCAATCAGGTTCGGATCGCGATGGTCGGTGAAGCAGGCGGCGAATTGTTTGATGATCTTCCGGTTCGCCTCGACCTCTTTGAGTAAGAGCACCCCGCCATCGGAGGTGATCGTGCCTCCACTGAACTCGGCCACCACTTGCCTGGCTCCGCAATCTTGAAACTCGAGCTTTTCATTACGATACTCTGTCCGCATTTTTTTGGTTCCTTCTTGGGGGAATAAGTTTCGAGGCACAAGAGACTTAATTACCACAAGAAGGAGTTTTTTTGTTCAAGCCAATGAGAAATCCTGGCTAGAACGCTCTGCAGATGGAGCTTGAGGTTTAAGGTTTCGTGCTTGACGCCTCTTGATAGAGGGACGAACCGCTCCGGGCCCCCTTGACATCCTTCCGCGGACACTCGCAGAAGTAGCGGCCCATCGCCACAAGGTCATGGCTTAAGGCGGCTCTCTTCGTCAGCCTGAATCGTTCCTTGATCGAGGCGCTGGCAAAGCCATTTGTTAAGCTTCACTCGCGCATCCAGCGAGGGGTGCGTTTTCGTTTGGCTTCGTGTGATGTTGCCGGCCTTAATACCAATGTAGGTCATCCGCTCCAGCGCCTGCGCATAACAGGCCGGATCGTCGCCAATCTCTTTCAGCGTAATAGCGGCCACCGCGTCGCAGAAAAGTTCTATCTCCCGGAGCGAACTTTCGTCCGTCTCGTTGAAGGCACGGTCGCGCTCCTCCCAAAGATATTCGTGAGCGAGTTCATGCGCGACGATGCCACGCAGCTCGGCCTCGCTGGTAATGATCATGAGCTTCGTCGTGATGATAAGAACGGCTCGACATGCCACGAACGCTTTCGGCTGATCGGAACGCAGCACGTAGATGGGCAGCTTGCCATCGCGTTCGTGATAAGCGAGCACAGGTTGGAGAGCCGCTTTGAGGCGCTCGACTTTTTCGCCGGAGGAGACAGGTAACTCCTCCCGCTTGATGATCTCGTTGATCAGGACCGACCCAGGCCGATAGGTCGGTGGGCGCATCTTGCTCAGGCGGCGTCGCGCCACCTCTGGCGAAAGATCGCCCAGGCGGGCCAGGGCGCGCTCCGTTTCGGTCTTCTTGATGGTTTGGCCTGCGATTGCGGCTGAAAGTCCGAGCGCGAAAATGGCGGCGAGCGTGATTTGTTTAAGCATTGTCTCTCCTCGTTGTGACGGCCCGCCGCCGCAAAAACGTAAAAAGGACACACGAATCTCAGGTCGCCACTTAATCCAGCGCGACGGGCCATCGGTTGAAATGTCGGGTTTGGCAAACGGGTAAGGCGGGGGCTGATTGCTTGGGCGCCGCGCCTTACCCTAGAATGAGCCTGACAGGGTTCAGTCTATTTTCGGCTCATTACGCTGCGGACCTTACGCCGGACGCGGCGGCAAAATCTTCTGAATACCCAAAAGAAACTCCCCGAAATTTCATGCGGATTTCTGGGAGAATTCATGGAGCGGCTATGAGCCTGCAAACAAAGCACATCTACGAATTCGGCCCTTTCCGTCTGGATGAGGCGGAACACCTTCTGCTTCGTGACGGCGAGACTGTCCCCCTCACGCCCAAAGCCTTCGATTTGCTGCTCGCGCTGGTCGAGCGGCATGGACGCCTGCTGGAAAAAGAGGAATTGCTCAAAAAGGTCTGGCCCGACACGTTTGTGGAAGAGGCCAATCTGGCCTCGAACATTTCCCAATTGCGCAAGGCGATGGGCGACGGGGAAAATGGGCAAAGGTATATCGAGACGGCGCCGAAGCGTGGCTACCGATTCGTCGCTAGTGTGAAGGAGATCGCTGCGGAGAGTGAGGAGCCAGCTACCCAAGATCGGCCTGGCTCACAGAGCGCCATCGCAGAGCTAGGACAAGCAGCAAATGGTGTTGAGCTAATCACAGGATACATGTCAGTGAAAGCTGGGAACTTGACGAGTAAGGTCAAACGCTACCAGCGTAGCATCCTCCTCGCTTTGATTGCGTTCATCCTGTTATTGGTGAGCCTCGCTCATTTCGTTTCGAGGCCGCCACTCCCGCCGGAGGTGACAGGTTCCGTCCTGATCACGCGAGACGGTCTTCCGAAGGTCAACACCTCATTTATTTTTTCAAGCAATTCGTTAGTTACTGACGGCCCACGGCTCTACTTCTCAGAAGCTGTGAGCGGGCACTGGGTCATTGCCCAAGCGCCTAGTATTGGGGGAGAGACAGTCGCGATTCCCTCACCCTTCCCAACCGCCTTTCTCAGGGATATTTCTCCGAGCCGGTCTGAGCTTCTTGTTGAGGGGCGGTATGGGACTGATTTTGAATTGCCGCTTTGGGTGTTACCAGTGATAGGCGGCGCCCCTCGTCGCGTGGGCAATGTAATGAGTCACGCTGCGACCTGGTCGTTGGATGGGCGCCAGATTGTTTATGCTAATGGCTCCACGTTGTATCTGGCCAATAGTGATGGAACTGAATCCCGCGAGCTGAGGACTGTCGCCGGCATACCCTATTGGCCTCGCTGGTCGCCCGACGGCAGACATCTGCGTTTTACCGTGAGGGATACCAACCTGGGCAGCTTAAACTCGTTGTGGGAAGTGGCTGCCGATGGTTCCAATCTTCATCCTCTGCTACCTGATTGGAACAAACCAGCTAACGAATGCTGCGGCAATTGGACGGCGGATGGGCGATATTTCGTCTTCCAGTCTACCCGCAATGGGGCGACCAATATTTGGGCCAGGCGCGAGCAGACAGGGCTTTTCCAGCAGGCCAGTCAAGAGCCGGTCCAGTTGACTACCGGGCCGCTGAATTGCTATGCGCCTATGCCGAGCCAGGATGGCAAAAAGCTTTTCGTTGTGGGTGAACAGCAACGCGGCGAACTTGCTCGCTATGATATGAAGACGCGGCAGTGGGGCAGTTATCTGTCAGGGATCTCGGCAGAGCACCTAGATTTTTCTAGGGATGGAGCGTGGGTGGTTTATGTGGATTATCCGGAAGGCAGTTTGTGGCGGAGGAAAGTGGATGGCAGTGAGCGGCTCCAACTCACATCCCCGCCAATGCTAACCGGCCTGCCGCGCTGGTCTCCCGATGGGAAACAGATCGTTTTTGCGGCCAGAACGCCGGGCAAAGGTTGGAAGACCTATCTGATTTCGGCTGAGGGCGGAACCCCTCAACTACTGATGCCGGAGGAGCGTACGGAACTTGACGCTTGCTGGTCGCTGGACGGAAAGACGCTGGTGTTCGGTGATTTTGATGCGAAAACGATCCATCTGCTTGATCTGAACACGCGCCAGGTTTCCAAGCTGCCCGATTCCGAAGGGTTGTCCTCTCCCCGCTGGTCGCCGGACGGGCGCTACATTGCTGCCATCGCGGTCGGTTCACTGGACAAATTGCTTCTCTTCGATTTTACGACCCAGAAGTGGACGGAATTAGCCACGCAACGAACAGGTTGGCCGCAGTGGTCGCAGGATGGGAATTACATCTACTTTAGCCGCTCTAACGGAAATGATCCGGCTCTGTTTCGAGTACGGATTGGCGACCGGAAACTCGAACGGCTGGCTAGCATGAAAGATTTCCGGCGGGCGAGCGGATACTGGGGACCCTGGATGGGTTGGGCCCCAGACGGTTCACCGCTGGCGTTGCGTGACGTCGGTATCCAGGATATTTACGCTCTGGATTGGCAGACTCCATAGTCGAAGGAGTTTCAAAGCGGCGATGAATCAACAACTACCACACGTCTACGAATTCGGCCCGTTCCGCCTGGATGCTGCGGAACACCTCCTGCTGCGCGATGGCGAGGCTGTGCCGCTCACTCCCAAGGCCTTCGACTTGTTGGTGGCGCTGGTCGAGCGGCATGGACATTTGCTGGAAAAAGAGGAATTGTTGAAGATAGTCTGGCCGGATACTTTCGTCGAAGAAGCGAACCTGGCCTCAAATATCTCTCAGTTGCGCAAGGCGCTGGGCGATGGGGAGAATGGGCATCGGTATATCGAGACGGCGCCGAAGCGGGGCTACCGCTTTGTCGCCAGTGTGAAGAAAGTCGTGGATGAGCGCGCGGAGTCGAAGATCCAGGAGAAGCCTAGCTTACAGAATAACCTCTCAGAAGAAGAACAAGCGGCAAGCTCCGGTGAGCCAATCAGCGCATATCCGGAGGTGAAGACAAAGAATCTGACGAGCAACCTTAAAAGTCACACTCGAAGCTTGCTCCTTGCTTTGGCTGCGCTCACCCTGTCCGGGACGAGCTTCTTTTACTTCATCTTGAGAACTCCAGACCCACTGAAGGTGACAGCCCCTGTCCAGGTCACGATCAATGGTTCCTCGAGAGACATTCTCTCGCCGACCATCTATCGTATGAGCACCGCATTAGTCACCGATGGGCCGCGGCTCTATTTCACGCAAGGAGGCGCGCTGACCCAGGTATCAAGCACAGGGGGAGAGATAGTAGCGGTTCCCGCATCCTTCCCAAACGCAGCGATTGGCGATATTTCTCCAAGCCGGTCTGAACTTCTCGTAAGCCGAAGTGATGATGAATATGAAGGATCGCTTTGGGTCGTACCGGTGTTGGGAGGCGCTCCCCGCCGCCTGGGCGATTTGCTCGGTCACGACGCGACCTGGACACCGGACGGGCGCCAGATTATTTATGCCAACGGATCGGCGTTATATCGGGCCAAAAGCGACGGGACCGAATCTCGCAAATTATTGACGGTAGATGGCAGACCCTATTGGCCTCGCTTGTCGCAAGACGGCAGCCGGTTACGTTTTACCGTGACAAATACGCTAAACAGCTCTGCCTCGCTGTGGGAAGCGGCCTCCGATGGCTCCAACCCTCATCCATTGCTGCCCGGCTGGAATCAGTCGGCGTACGAATGTTGCGGCAATTGGACAGCGGACGGGCGATATTTCGTCTTCCAGTCCACAAGCAATCAGTCAACCAATATCTGGGCCATGCGCGAGCGGACAGGCTTTTTCCAGCGGAGCGGTCAAGAGCCGGTTCAATTGACGATCGGGCCGCTAAACTACTATGCGCCTGCGCCGAGCCAGGATGGCAAAAAGCTATTTGTCGTGGGTGAGCAGAAACGTGGGGAACTTTCTCGCTATGACGCGAAGACACAACATTTGGTCAGCTATTTGGGAGGAAAATCGGACCAGTACTTGGATTTTTCCAGGGATGGAAAGTGGGTGGCTTACGTGAGTTTCCCGGAAGGTATTCTGTGGCGAAGCAAGATGGATGGCAATGAACGGCGACAACTCAGTCTTCCACCGATGCGCGCCGCGTTACCTCGTTGGTCCCTGGATGGAAAACAGATTGTTTTCATGGCTTCAACACCGGGCAAACCCTGGAAGATTTGGCAGGTTTCCGCCGAGGGTGGAAACCTGCAACAACTGAATGCGGATGAGCGAACCGAATATGACCCGGGCTGGTCGCCGGATGGAAATTCACTGGTCTTCTCGGCGGGGACTCCTCGTGATCCCGCAAGCATCGCAATCTATCTGCTTGATATGAGCACGCGCCAGCTTTCCATGCTGCCAGATTCCGTGGGCATGTATTCTCCCCGCTGGTCGCCGGACGGACGCTACATAGCCGCCCACAATGCCGGGTTACAGAATCGATTGTCGCTCTTCGATTTCGCGACCCGAAAGTGGACGGAATTAATAGCCGGACAGCAAACAGGCGGCCCACATTGGTCGCGGGATGGGAAGTATATTTACTTCATCAGCAATCAAGAGGGCGGGCGAGCTATTTATCGAGTAGGGATTGATGACCGGAAGATCGAACTATGGGCCGACCTTACAGGTTTCCGGCTGGCTCCAGGGCGCTTCGGAGTTTGGCTCGGGTGGACGCCTGATGATCAGCCTCTGATGCTGCGTGACGTAGGAACTCAGGATATTTATGCTCTGGAGTGGCAGACCCCTTGATCGAAGGAGTTGCAAAGCAGCGATGAACCAACAGCCACGACACATCTATGAATTCGGCTCGTTTCGCCTGGATGCTGCGGAACATATCCTGTTGCGCGACGGCAAGGCTGTCCCGCTCACTCCCAAAGCCTTCGACCTGCTGCTGGCGCTGGGCGAGCGGCATCTGTGCCTCCATCGCTAGCGGCAACAGAGGTCTGGCGCTTGCCCGACTGTCGTGCCGAAAAACTCTTTGGGCGCGACCCCGATGATGGTGTAAACGGTCTGGCCTATCGTGATGGTTTTGCCGACCGCTGCCGGATTGCCGCCCAATCGGCGTTCCCACCAGGCATAGCTAATGACTGCAACTGGATGCCCTCCCGATGTCTGATCATCTGCTTCAGTAAAGGCGCGTCCCAAGCTGGCATTTACTCCCAACACTGAGAAATAAGCGCCGGAGACCAATTGCACATTCAGCCCTTCCGTTTCGTCGCTCGATCGATTTGTGTTGATGGCGCCATGCGGAGACCTAGGGATGCTAAGCAGCGCCGCCACATCGGAAAAGACTTCATTGTGCTGCCGCACCTCTTGATAGAAAGGGTAGGAGAAAAGATCCCAGCTTTTGTTCGGGAAGCCATCTGTGGGGCCTGTATTTTCGCCTTTGCCAAAGAGCACTAACTTTTCTGGCTCTTCTACGGGGAGCGATTTGAGCAGCACCACATCCAGCAAACTGAAGATGGCCGTATTGGCTCCGATGCCCAGCGCCAGCGAAAGCACCGCCACCACCGTGAAGCCTTTGTGTTTGCGCAGCATTCGCACGCCGTAACGTAAATCCTGGAGCGTTGAGTCCACGATCGGCAAACTGCGACGATCCCGGTAGCTTTCTTTGACCTGCTCAACACCTCCGAATTTTCGCAGGGCTTCATAACGCGCCTCGTCCGGGCTCATCCCCTGTCGCAGGTTGTCCTCAATCTGCATGTCGATATGGGAGCGGATTTCGTCCTCCAGATCTTGCTCCAACTTTCGCTTCAGAAACAACCCGCGCAGGCGATGGATGAAGACTCGTATCCAGGTCATGTGTTTTCCCCCGATGGTTCAAGAAACCGGATCATGATTTCGGACGCCCTTCGCCAGCTCTCTTCTTCAGCAGCAAGCTGCTTCTTCCCGGCCCGTGTAATCGAGTAATACTTGGCGCGTCGGTTGTTTTCCGATACGCCCCATTTGGAGATGATCCAGCCCATTTGCTCGAGGTGCAAAAGAGCGGGATAAATCGTTCCCTGGTTGAGCTGGAGCAGGTTACCACTGGTCTGCTCGATCCTCCTGGCAATGCCGTACCCATGTAATGGCCCGAGCGCGCTGAGGGTCTTAAGAACCATCAGGTTGAGCGTGCCGGGCAGGACCTCGTTCTTTTGCTGTTCCATAAGGCTCCTGTTGCTGATCAACAGGAGTCTAAGCGAGTTCTTGTAGGTAGTCAACATTAGAAGGTGAAAACTCCACCAGCGGTGTAAAAGTGGAGTCAGATGTAGAGAGAATTGAGGGATGAAGTTTCAGGACTGCGAGACCGAAAAAAAGTGGGGGAGATTGTGACTTGTCACATAACGTGCCGCCATGCGGCACGTTATGGTTCTGTCGGGAAGTTGGTGATATTGAGACCAGCGCCTTCTTGATCGCAGGATCAGCGAGAATTACCTTCATCTAGCGACATTTTCCCATCCCCGTCAACCCCCTTCACCAACTTGCCGCC
>Ga0114129_10014485_pt1 | contig 11238 bp, 8 predicted proteins | sample RhiMetdeltSRZDD1_FD_80071 | JGI IMG/M metagenome (GOLD analysis project Ga0114129, IMG submission 80071) | Populus rhizosphere microbial communities from Tennessee, USA - Rhizosphere MetaG P. deltoides SRZDD1 (version 2) (version 2) | ecosystem: Host-associated > Plants > Roots > Rhizosphere >... | reverse complement strand
TTCAGAGAGGACGGCAACCTGGTGATGGGTGCGACTACCAAAGGCAGATGGAGTTATGCGTGCTCGAAAGCGATTGATGAGTTCCTCGCCTTAGCTTATTGGCGGGAAAAGAAGTTGCCAACCATCGTAGTACGACTCTTCAACACAGTTGGCCCACGGCAGACGGGTCAATACGGGATGGTAATTCCCACGTTTGTCAAACAGGCCCTGGCTGGACGCCCAATCACGGTTTATGGCGACGGCAAGCAGAGCCGGTGTTTCGGATACGTCGGCGACGTGGTTGGTGCGTTGATCCAATTGATGGATAACCCTGCGGCAGTAGGGAACGTGTTCAATATCGGTTCGAGCGAAGAGATTACGATTCTGGAGCTTGCGGAGCGCGTGAGGGAGTTGACTCACTCGCAGTCTGAAATTGTTTTTGTTCCTTACGACGAAGCCTACGAAGAAGGCTTTGAAGACATGCCCCGACGCATTCCCGATATTTCCAAGGTGAGGGCACTGGTAGGGTTTCAGGCGAAGATGAGTCTAAATGGAATTCTGCAGAGCGTCATCGATTATCAGAGTGGACGGCGCTAAAGAAGGCCCGGATCTCAGATCTAAGATCTCAGATTCCAAACCCCGATCGAAATGTTTGTAACCCAGAACCCAACCGATCTGAGATCTGGGATCTGAGATCTAGATCTGCCCCCTGCTTGCTTTGCCGCGTCATATCGAATAGTTTTCTCCACGCAAAACAGAACTTTATCCTGAGGGTTTTTCCTTTCGCTGACACCTGTGCAGTATGCCGTTTAGCCTGCGTACGCTTTTTCCAGTTGCCGCATCCTTCCTTCTATCCCTGATCCTGACGCCAGTGGTCAGGGCTCTGGCACGCCGGTTTGGTGTTGTTGCCGTACCAAAAACCGATCGCTGGCATAAGAAGCCCACTGCGATGCTGGGTGGCATTGCAATCTGGCTTACCGTAGTAACGATTTGTTTAGCGTTCTCGCTAAAGCTTTCGTTTGGAAGATGGATCCTGCTGGCTAGTACATTTCTTTTCTTCGTCGGCCTTGTAGACGATCTGATTCACATCAAACCGTATCAAAAATTAGTTGGACAAATCCTTGGCTCCGTTTATGTCGTTTACTATGGTTTGAATCTACCCTGGACGTCCTCAGTCGTACTGAATATGGCACTGGCCATCTTTTGGTTAGTAAGCATAACTAACGCACTCAATCTTCTGGATAATATGGATGGTCTTGCTGCGGGAATCGCGATCATCGCGGCAGGATTTTTGGCGCTAAGCTTCCTTAACAGCCGACAATACACGGAGTCGCTCGTCTTATTTATCTTCGCGGCCGCCTTGCTTGGGTTCTTAGTCTATAACTCGCACCCCGCGTCAATATTTATGGGCGACTGCGGTTCGATGTTTGTTGGGTTCTTCCTGGCCAGCTCTGCACTCGTAAACATAACCGGCGGTAGATCCCGAAGTTTCTTACCTGTCCTCGCCGTTCCGATCCTGATTCTATTTATTCCGATTTTCGACACGACTTTCGTTACCGTCCTGCGAAAGCTATCTGGACGAGCGGCTTCGAAAGGTGGTCGCGATCACACATCGCATCGATTAGTGGCACTGGGAATGTCTGAACGTAATGCCGTCTTAATGCTCTACGGCTTTGCTGCATTTTCAGGAGTGCTTGCTCTCCTTGTCCAACGCGCGCGCTTCGATATTAGCCTCGCAGCTATAGCTGGATTCACGATCATACTCACGCTCGTCGGTGTGTATCTGGCAGGCGTGAAAGTTTATGACCGGAGCGAGGAGGAGATGGCGCTCAAAGATAAGCCGCTATACGCCTTCCTCGTCGATGTCTCTTATAAGCGACGTATCTTTGAGGTGTTGTTGGATGTGGTGCTGATAACGCTCGCGTACTGGACTGCTTACGCCATTAATTTTCCTCCGTCCGATCCCGCTTGGAAACTATTTGTTCGAAGTTTGCCTGTGCTCATTTTTATGAAGCTGTCGGTATTTTTGTTCATGGGTATCTACCGAGGTCTTTGGCGATATACGAGCATGAGCGATCTGATCCTCTTCGCCAAGGCTGTAGCTTTGAGTACGGTTGCGAGCGTTCTGGTCCTTTTGTTTGCGTTTCGCTTCCAGGGTTTCTCACGTACGGTGTTTGCTGTAGACGCCGTTCTGATGCTGTTTCTTTTGGGCGGAAGCAGGCTGGCTTTTAGACTGTTTCGACAGGTAGTGCCCGCCGTGAGCAAGGGTAACGGCCGACGCGTATTGATTTATGGCGCTGGCGATGCTGGTGAACTTCTTTTAAGAGAGCTGCGCAACAATCAAGCGTTGCGAATGGCGCCCATTGGCTTTCTTGACGATGATCCAGCCAAGAGCGGAAAGGTTATTCACGGCTTGCGCGTTTTCGCAGGCAACGGAGATCTCAGGGCGGTTTGTGCTCAGCAGGAAGTTGATGAAATAGTGATCTCCAGCATGAAGATGAGTGAAGAGCGTGTTCAGCAATTATTGGAATCCTGTGCTCGAAGCAACATAACCGTAAAGCGAATGCGAATTACGATGGAAGACTTGTCGGAGCTCTAACACAACAAAAAAGCAATGGCTCAGGAAATAATCCAGGTACGATTGCGCAGTCCACTACTCAAGATACTGCTATTGATCCCACCAATCGTGGCCGCAATTTGCTCATATTTTTCGGTTAGCTGGTATTTGGGAAACACGTTGGCTGAAAATCTCGATCCGAATGATGGAAATCTTGAAATTGCGCGTCGGGCCCTCGCGATGGCTCCCAACGATCCTTTGACGCACGTTCGTCTCGCGGAGCTTAAGCAGGAAGACCTGCCATTGGATCGGCAGTCAGAGGCCATACCCGAGTTTGAGAAAGCGGTGAGCCTCTCACCGAATGACTATCGTTTCTGGATCTTTCTCGGAACAGCATATGAACGTGTTGGTGAATCGAATAAAGCTGAACAGGCGCTCAAACGCGCGGTCACGCTCGCGCCCTCTTATTCGTACCCGCACTGGTATTTTGGGAATTTGCTGTTGAGAAATGCTCGTTATGACGAAGCCTTTGCTGAATTGCGCATTGCCGGTGAAAGCAATGCTGAACTCCAGTCACAACAATTCAATCTGATTTGGCAAGTTTACGGCGATGATCTTGAAGGGCTGAAGAACGCTGTTGGACAATCGTCTACATCGCGCTCCGCATTTGCGCTCTACCTTGTATCGCAGAAACAGTTCGAAGTCGCGCTGCGCTTGTGGAATACCCTGAGTAATGAACAGAAGAGAGCAAATCAGTCGACGGCAGGAGAGATGATTTCAACTCTGAATAACAACTTCAGATTTCACGACTCTCTCAAAATCTGGAATGAAATCGCCGATGAAAAGCTGCGCGCTCAAGTGGATCAGATTTTCAATGCCGGTTTTGAACAGGATGTTCCAGATGGCCCAGAACCTGTATTTGGCTGGAGGATCAACAACCAGCCACAAGTGCAAATCCGAATAGATGCTGCAAAACGACATAGCGGCATGCGCAGCGTGAGAGTGGTTTATCAGGTGCGCACGAATCTTGACGCCGTTAGCGTTTATCAGCTTGTTCCAGTCCAACCTGGAAGCTCATATGATCTTGAGTGCTACGTAAGTACAAGCGATCTGCAAACAGGCAGTTCCCCTCGAATCGATATTCTGGATCCAACAACAAACGGGGTTCTGGTTTCATCTTCGAATGCGCCAAGTGGCACTAATGATTGGAGCCCGATCAGTCTGTCCTTCAGCACAAGCGATAAGACTCAAGCGGTGATGGTCAGAATTGCGCGTAGTTCTTGCGCGGACAAAGACACGCCGGTTTGCCCTATCTTTGGTTCAGTTTGGTATGACGACTTCACCCTCAAGCGTAGAAACTAGTCTCATTACAGCAGAGACTGGGTTGCCGGTTGTAGCCACGAGTGCTCGAGAAGTTAGGAGTCACCGCGTCGCGCATACACTGCCGAGCCGATTTGCATTCCTCATCATCTGCGTTGCGATAGTAATGTCGGCCCTCGCTTTTGGAACAGTTCACTACTGGGCGCTGGCCCTGTTCAATCTTGGTGCGTTAGGGATCATTATTTTCTGGATGCTTGACGCGTGGCGATTGGGCAACCTCCGCATCAGCCGCAACCTTTTGCAACTACCCTTAATTGGAGCGCTCATACTGGGAGTGATTCAACTTCTGCCGGTCTGGAAAAGCACCGGGGCGTTATCGCTTGATCCCTATTCCACGAGACTCGTGCTGGTACAGTTAGCAACCCTGCTGGCCTATTTCGCTGCGACCCTGGTATTTGTGGACTCGCCTCACCGGCTACGGTTGTTGGTCAGGACAATAATGATCTTTGGTTTCTTGTTGGCGATCTTCGGTTTGACCCAGTTGTTTACCAGTCCCACAAAAATTTATTGGATTCGCGAGCTTCCTCAAAGTACAGCTTTCGGTCCATTCATTAATCGACACCATTTCGCAGGTTACATGGAACTCACGCTGGCCTTGCCTTTGGGTCTTCTGTTTGCCGGCGCCGTTGATAAGGAAAAGAGACTGCTCTATGTCTTCATTGCTGGGCTGATGGCCATCGCCCTGGTGCTGACGACTTCCCGCGGAGGAATCATTAGCCTGATTGCCGAGATAGTCTTCCTCGCGATTGTTACGGCTATCTGGAGATCGCACCGCGAGCGACACGGAAGGAAAGTTAGTCGGCTGAAGCGGATTGGCGCCCGAATTGGCATGGTGACAGCCCTGCTCGTAGGTTTGTTCTTCGGCGTGCTCCTATTGGGTGGCGAATTCTCGATAAATCGCTTCATCGACAGCGTGAATACGGATGATCCAACCACGGGCCGCGCGCATTTTTGGTCAGTTACGGTGGACATAATCAAACACCATCCGTATCTCGGTACCGGTTTGGGGGCCTTTGGTGTTATCTATACTCGATACGACTCGCGTAACGGACTGTTTCGACTTGAGCAAGCTCACAACGACTATCTGCAGGTGCTATCTGATGCAGGTATCGTTGGTGGACTTTTGGCGTTGACTTTTGTCGTGCTGTTGTTTTACACGGCTGTGAAACGTGCTAAGTCCCACGATGATTTCCGTCGCGGTGTCGCCCTGGCTGCGTTAAGTGGTTGTCTTGCCGTGTTGGTGCACAGCTTCTTCGATTTCACATTACATACCACGGCGAATGCACTCCTGTTTCTTGTCTGTGCGGCGTTGGCGACTGTTAATGGTCGCGTTGAAAAAATATCAAAGCGCCGACGGCGAACGAGCAGTGCAGAGACGAAGATCGTCGCAATCGAAGGAAGTGAGCATGAGTCATTAAGCAGCGACGCCACCACTTCGCTTGTAGCCACAAGTGATGAAGGCTAAGCTCGCTATCCTACAACTCGAAGGAGAGGCCAACCCGTGGCTTCGGCAGCTTCCGTAAAAACCAATTCATCAGTGTCCACCGCACCAACTTCAATCCCCGGTCTTTGTCTTTCAGCGTCGCTTCGACATGGAAAATCCGACGCGCTTAACCACAAGGCCGATGGCGAGTGGATGCACCTGTCAGCCGAGAAGTTTGTTGAGCGAGTGAAGAATGTAGCACTCGGTTTGGCAGCGCTCGGGATTAGACCGGGAGATCGAATCTGCCTGCTTTCCGAGAATCGTCCGGAGTGGTCAATCGCTGATTTGGCCATCCTCAGCCTCGGCGCCATTAACGTACCGATTTATACAACCCAGGCTGTCGACCAGATCGATTACATCCTTGCGGACTCCGGCCCAAGGGCGATGTTTGTTTCAAATCGCAAGCTATACCGGCATGCTCGTCCAGTGTTGACTAATCGGGTACTCGAGCACTTGATTTTCTTCGACGACGAGGTTGCCGAAGACGTCGAGCACGCGTCGCAGCTGAGTGAATTGGAGACGAGTGGAAGTGAACTCGCGAAGCAACGCCCGGAAGCGTTTGATGCTTACCTTCAGGCAGTGCGTCCTGACGATCTGGCAACGATCATCTATACGTCTGGTACAACCGGCGAGCCCAAAGGCGTGATGCTCACGCATCACAACTTCATGTCAAACGTCCTTTCAATCACGAACGGTTTGCCCATTGGTCCGACCGATGTGGCGTTGTCAGTCTTGCCGCTGTCTCACATCTTCGAACGAACAGGCTTTTATGTGTTCTGCTACAACGGGCTTTCCGTTTATTACGTCGCATCATTTGATCAAGTTGGAGAGGGCTTGCGTGAAATCCGCCCCACGGTGATGACTGCCGTTCCGCGTTTGTTTGAGGCGGTATATCACCGAATTGTGAAGAAGGGACTTTCGCAGAAGGGTTGGAAGCGCGGCGTGTTTACGCGCTCGCTCGAAATTGGACAACGATACGGAGAACGAAAAGACCATCGAAAGTGGATCTCGCCAGGTTTGGCTTTGAAGCAGCGTATGGCCAGCCGGCTCGTGTTTTCAAAGTGGCGCGAAGGTGTGGGCGGAAGACTGCGCTACTTTGTTTCTGGAGGTGCACCCCTGTCGCCTGCTTTGTCCTATGCCTACCTTGCCGCCGGAATCCCGATTCTGCAGGGCTATGGTGCGACCGAAACATGCATAGTCTGCGCGAATCGACCGGGTAATAACCACGTTGGATCAGTTGGCATACCGTTCGAGGGAATTGAACTGCGCATCGCTGAAGACGGAGAGATTCTGATCAAAGGTTCAAACGTAATGCGCGGGTATTACGGACAGCCTGAGGCAACCGCAGCAGTTCTTAAAGATGGATGGTTCTATACAGGCGACGTCGGTCACCTGGATAAAGAGGGCAGGTTGTACATCACTGACCGCAAGAAAGATCTGTTTAAGTTGTCCAACGGGAAGTATGTGGCGCCGCAACTCATCGAGAGTCTTTTGAAACAGAGTGAGTTTGTGAGTCAGGTGGTTGTTGTTGGAGCAGGTCGTAAACAGCCGGTTGCTCTGATCGTGCCAGACTGGGAAAGCTTGAAGGCGGCGCTGGCAGAAACCGGTGAAGCTGTTCCCAAAGACAAGACTGAACTGGTGAAGCATCCGACGGTTCTGAAGATTGTGCAGAGCGACGTCGCGGAGTTGACCTCGTCTCTCGTTGATTACGAACGTATACGGCGCGTTGCATTACTTCCGAACGAGTTCACTATTGACAGTGGTGAACTAACTCCAACCTTGAAAGTGAAACGTCGCATCATCGACGAACGCTTTGGCGACCTCATCGAAGAGCTCTACTCTTAATTTAATGTTTCAGCGATTGATCTTGATTGGTTTGGCGGTACTTGCCGGAACTCTCTGCCGCTATGGTTTGTCGGGGTTTGTGGCGCGTCGGTTTGGCGAAACGTTTCCAACGGGAACACTCCTTGTGAATGTCATCGGTTGTTTTGTCGCCGGGTTTGTCGGAAGATTTACCGATGGTTATTGAAATCGTCGACAACCGCGACAAGATTGAGAGTTTCCTCCCACTACTCGACAGCTTGGTTAAAGATGGATTGGTCACGTTGGAAGCCATCAAGGTCCTTCATCATCGACACTGAGCCACAGACTTACTCCGATTGACATAATCGAAAACTCAACCGGTTTTATTGGTGTCGATTCGTGTGTTTCGTGGATCGCTCATTCTTCAGATAACAGCCGATCCACTAATCACACGAATCAAAACGAAACCAAGTTTGGAGCGGTGAATTGACGAAGGAATTTTGAGGCAAAGCCGTTCTTCTGTTTTCTATGCCTTGCGCAGTATCGCTTCTGCCAGAATCCTCAAGTTCTTCGGTATTTCAGGGACTCTGCCTCTGTGGTTAGTTCGACGATGATGCGCCAGTAGCCGCAGCTCCGCATTGCAGAAGTCGCACCCTGCCAAATGCTGTCCCACCAGCGTCGAAGCTGCCATCGAGAGTTTCCCCTTGCGGAGCTGAAGTAGCCGCGCAGACGATGGACATATGGCCGTTTTGCGAAAAGGAATGGTCGTGGTGTGAGTTTTCATCAGCTTCCCTGGGAAGTTCTTCGGTAATAATGAAACATCGCAAACGGACTCCAACGCTGCAGAGAGCAGGACCCAGGGGCAATGAAGGTCTAATCGTGACCGCAGAAAGAGGCACGGCTCCGTTTGTTCAACAGTACAAAATAGGCAATCCCGTCTAGTTTCCAGGCATTCTCACCTTTCGACTCGTTATTTTTCCTAAGTATTTCTCCCAAAATAACAACCGTAAAAACATGTTGCTCAATATTTAAATTGTTGCTACCATGCCTTTCGTAGTCGGCTGGTGAAGTATCAGCAGGCTCACACACTCCAGGAATTGCCCCCGTCAGAGTACGCGATTCGGGCAAAGTTTTTCCGCAGACGCCTCATTGGCAGCAAGTTTCCATACCAAAAAAAGGAACCCACACGTTCTACGATTTGGAAGACCCAGCCGATCTCCTCTCGTTAGGCGAAATAAGGGAAAAGGACCATTCATCCTTGTCGTGCCCATAACGCCAACCCCGCTAATCCTACCCAATGACAGGGAATAGTACTCCAGAAAAACATTCCAGCAGCGAATACGACCATACGGACAGTGCTGTGAAATCGATAAGTGAAGATTACGAAGAGTCGGTAGAATCCGGGACAACTGAGAAACAGTCATCGACCCGAACTCGCAGGCCAAACGAGCGCCATGGAAAGAGCGCCAAGTGGGTCGAAAGTCTCAGGTCGTCGGACGTCAGTCGTCTCTGGACAGACTTACATCGAATCGTTTCCCATCACCCGCTGGTGCGAGCGTCTCGCAGCGCCGGCCTGCTGGTTGAAGAGGGCGGGCATGCCGCATATACAGATCTCACCCAGGAACTCTTCGTCCAGCTTTTGAGCAAAAATCGATTCGAACACTATCTCGACACGAGCATGACCGATTACGAAATCGAGTGCGAGATAAGTCAGATCGAATTGACGAACCTCCTCACAGCTGAGCTGCGAAAACGTCACCCCGAGAGTTATCGACTCGCTCGTCGAATTTCTACTCTGATCCAATCGAGTGCCAACTTCAAGCGGTTTGATACGAGCGGCATCGATGACGAGCCGCACAGGCGCTTGGCGGATCGCATTTACGGGTTGAGCGAATGGGGCGATAACAAATCACGCCGCGGATCACACGAAGTCGAGCAGAGAGTTCAGATAATCGCTGTGCGGCAACGGGACACGAGAATGGTTGGTTGTACGGGCGATTCGCAGGTCGTGATCAGTAATCCGGACCTGGAAGACCTGATTGTTTCCGTGCTGGATGCGGTTGATTCACCTGTGGACGTGCGGACATTGCGCAGTTTGGTAATGTCGCGATTGCCCGTGATGGATATATATCTTGTGCCATTGGACGGTGACGATAACGATCACGACCACGGTGGTTACGATCCGGTTGACCGGCGCGAAAATCCCGAGCAGGGTCTGTTGCGACGGGAATCCGAGCGAGAAGCTGCGGGATATGTGGATCTGTTTCTGAAGAACCTTCATGAGGCGGTTCGTGGTAAGGTCAAGCAGTACAACCGCATTCTGGGCGTTCTTTGGCACTGTTATTTGAGCCCGGAGCAGGCGACACAATTGGAAGTAGCGGCCTCATTAGGCGTTTCTGATTCATTGGTCTCCGACTACCGGCGGCGGATCGAGCAAGAGCTGCGCGCGTTGGCGTTTTCGGAAGTTGAGGAAGCGAAGCAGTTTGAGCTGGCGCTGCGGGTGCGGGTTAAGGAGATGGTATTTGAAGGAGAGAAAGTAACAGTTTAGGAATCTAGATTTTCAAAGCACGGGCTATCAATACACTACCGAAGACTAAGCTGCCGATTCTGCGCGAGGGCAGCTTTTGCTTTTTTGGAAAACGACCTAAGATTTTTCCGTTGTTTGATACGGCTTACTAGATGCTTTGATGGCTACGCTTTAAGAGCTCTCGGCAAAAACTATGCGGTTGGATGTTGTCATTCCCACTTACAATCGGCAGGCCTCTTTATCGCGGTCGCTCGCAAGCCTTGAACGCGCACGTATGCCCTCAAATCTTGCGGTAGGCATTACAGTCGTAGATAACAACTCGACTGACGAAACGCGCGCGACGGTTATGAGCTGGAAAGAACGATTGCCTCAACTGACTTATGTATACGAAAAAAGGCAAGGCCGATCATTTGCACTCAATGCCGGGATCGCCGCAACGTCAGGAGAACTAGTCGGTTTTATTGATGACGATGAGGAGGTCGATGAGTTCTGGTTCGAGACCGTTCAGCAAGCCTTTACGAATCCAGACCTGGCTTTCATCGGTGGTCCTTACATTCCGAAATGGGAGACGGAACCCCCCGAATGGCTTCCAAGAGAGTATTGTGGCGTAATTGGTGATATTAGCGCTGGAGACGAAATCCGTCCGTATGATGAGTCTTACCCAGGAATACTGATGGGTGGAAATGCAGTGCTCAAGAGAGCGGTTCTTAAAGAGGTAGGCGACTACTTAACGTCCGTAAGCCGCAAAGGCAAGAAGCTCCTCGCCGGAGAAGACGAAGACATGTATCAGCGATTGTTGGCCGCAAAAGCTAAGGGCCTCTACATTCCTGCGTTGAGAATCTTCCACCACGTACCCGTCGAGCGACTTACAAAGAGTTATTTCAGACGCTGGTGTTTTTGGCGAGGCGTTTCCTGTGGTGTCCTCGATCGCCATCGACCAGCGAAGGTAAATTATTTATTGGGCATTCCACGATATCTTTATGGCAACGCGGCTCGAGGTATGTTTAGGGCCGTATCCAGCGTTTTGAGGCGCGGCGATGTCAGCCGCCGATTTTCTGATGAACTTGCCACGTGGGACCTGGTGGGATTCATGTACGGTAAGTTTTTTTATTCACCGGAAGAGGGTTAGCCGTCAATTGATGACGACAAATTCGAAGAACAAGAGTTCAATGGCTTCATTGGTCGTGTGGCTGGTTTTTGCGAAGAGCCTTGCCTTTGTCGTGAGTTTGATTCTGCCTTTGTTGTTGGTTCGTCGGTTGTCTCAGAGTGAGTTTGGTTCATACAAACAGGCGTTTCTGGTGATAGGCACCGCAATATCAGTCCTTCCTTTAGGTTTCGGCACAAGCACGTTCTATTTCCTGCCGCGAGAAGACAAGTTAGAAGCTCAGAAGCAAATCATTTTCAACGTCGTTCTGTTCAATTTTCTCGTCGGTGCCCTGGTTTTTCTGCTCTTGTGGATGCGGTCCGATCTTTTTAGCCTTCTTTTTCACGACTCGAAACTGGTTGGAT
>Ga0114129_10014484_pt1 | contig 11238 bp, 7 predicted proteins | sample RhiMetdeltSRZDD1_FD_80071 | JGI IMG/M metagenome (GOLD analysis project Ga0114129, IMG submission 80071) | Populus rhizosphere microbial communities from Tennessee, USA - Rhizosphere MetaG P. deltoides SRZDD1 (version 2) (version 2) | ecosystem: Host-associated > Plants > Roots > Rhizosphere >... | reverse complement strand
GATTCCGATCGGTGCGCGCGTCCTGTCGATCGTCGATTGCTACGACGCGCTGACCTCCGATCGTCCGTACCGCCGCGCGGTGTCGAATGGCTCCGCGATCGCGATGATTCACGAGCGCCGCGGCACGATGTACGACCCCAACCTCGTGGACGCGTTTCTGCGCATCGTGCAGCGTCTGCGATCCGGTTCCGAGCGCGAGCGCGCCAGCAGAGCGCAGGCGCGAACTCACGCGTTCTGGCAATCCCAGGCGAGGGCGATATGAGACGGCGCAAGTCCGACGTGCCAACCTTCTTCTCGCTGCCGGCAGCGGCGCGCGCCTACGTGGCGGCCGTCGTCGTGGCGGGCGCGATCTGTGTGATCACCGCGGTGATGCACGTGCGGCTGGAGCACGCCGGATTGTTCGCGATGCTGACCGCGCTCGGTGTCGTGACGTCGGCCGCGAAGATCGAGCTGCCGCTCGGCCGGCGCAATCAATCGAACCTGTCGCTCTCGCACGCCGTGAACTTCTGGGCGCTGTTCGCGCTGGGACCCGCCGAGGCCGTGTGCATCGCGACGCTGAGCGCCTGGGCGCAGTGCACGCTGCGGGCCGGCGGACGCAACCCGCTGCACCGCGTCGTCTTCAGCATCGGATCGCTGGCGTTGACCGTGTGGATCTCCGGTCTGCCGATGTTCTTCACGATGGGATCGGACGTCAGCGCGGCGGCGGCGCTCGTGCGCACCGCGGCCGTCGTCGCGCCGCTGTACTTCTTCGTCAACTCGGCTCTCGTCGCCGGCGCGATTGCGCTGTCGACGCGGCAGGGCGTGACGCACATCTGGCAGCGCAACTTCCTGTGGAGCGCGCCGAGCTACCTCGCGGGCGCGGCACTCGCCGCGATCGCCACCGCGGCGTCGACGCGAGGCTGGTTCGTCTGGCTCGCGCTGCTCGCGGTGCCGCTCTATCTGGTGTTCCGCAGCTATCACACCGTCGTCGCGCGATTGCGGGAAGAGCAGGAGGAAACGCACCGGGCGATGGACGTGCAGCTGGCGACCATCGAGGCGCTCGCGCTCGCGATTGAAGCCAAGGCGGGCTGCACGCCCGAGCACATTCGATCGATCCAGCAGTACGCGGCGACGCTCGCCGAAGCGGCCGGCCTCTCCGACGCCGAGGTCCAGGGCGTGCGCACCGCGGCGCTGCTGCACGACATCGGCAACATGGCGGTGCCGGAGCACATTCTCTCGAAGCCGGAGGCGCTCACGCCCGAGGAGTTCGAGCGCGTCAAGATTCATCCGCGCGTCGGCGCCGACATTCTGCGGCAGGTGCCGTTCGGCGCGCCGGTGAGCGAGCTGGTGCTGTGCCACCACGAGCGCTGGGACGGCCTCGGCTACCCGGCGGGACTGCGCGGCGAGGACATTCCGATCGGCGCGCGCATCCTGGCGATCGCGGACTGCTACAGCACGCTGCAGGCCGACCGGCCGTACCGCCCGGCGCGCAGCGAGAGCGACGCCATTGCCGTGCTGCGCGAGTATTCCGGCAAAGCGTTCGACCCCGCGCTGGTGGATCTCCTCATCGCGGGGCTGCACGCGTCCGCCTCGTCGGCGGACGCCGCGGCCGGCGAAAGCCCGTGGAACGAACACGACCAGATCGCGCTGCAGGACATCGCCGGCGCGCATCGCGAGGAGCAGACGCTCTACGAAATCGCGCAAGCGCTCGGTTCGAGCCTCGGCGTCGCCGAAGCGATGGCGTTGATTCAGGAAAAGGTGAACCGGCTCGTGCCGTTCACGACGTGCGCCCTGTTCCTCGGAGACGACGATCACGGGTACGTGTGCCGGTACGCGCACGGCCCCGGCACCGAAGCGCTGTACCGCTGGACGCCGAAGTCGTGGAGCGACCTCTCGCTGCGGCTTCCGTCGTGCGCCGACGGCCGCGGCGCGCACGGCGAGGAGCTGTCGGCGCTGCTGCCCTGCCCGTTGACGTTCGAAGGACGCCTCATCGGCGGCCTGGTGATCTACCACATGGTCCCCGGCTGCTTCACCGACGAGCACCGCCGCGTGCTGGGCCGCGTGAGCGAGCAGGCGGCGGCCGTCATCTACAACTCGACGCGGTTCGAGCAGACCGAGCACGAATCGCACACCGATCCGCTGACCGGGCTCGCGAATCGCCGTTCGCTCGATCGGCAGTTCGAAGTCGGTCTGGCGAACGCCGCGCGCACGAACGGCACCGCCAGCGTCGTCGTCCTCGACCTCGATCGGCTCAAGGAGATCAACGACACGTACGGTCACGAGGCGGGCGATCGCGCGCTGCGGACCGTCGGCGCCGTGCTGCGGTCGACCGTCCGCCAGAGCGATCTGTGCGCGCGCTTCGCGGGCGACGAATTCATCGTCGTGCTGTGGGACTGCAGCGACGAGAACGAAGCGCGGCGCGTGCAGGAAGTGCAGAACGCGGTGGCGGCGCATCCATTCGAGCCGCGTCCGGGTGTTCGCGTGTCGCTCTCGATCAGTGCGGGCCCGGCGCGCTTCCCGGTCGACGGCACGACCTTCGAAGAGTTGCTGGCGGCGGCCGACGAGCGGATGTACCGCGACAAGGCGGGGCGACGGTCACGGAACTCGGGCCGGCACGCGCTGATGCAGGGCGAGCGGGCGTGACCGGATCGCGCGCACTCGGGAGAGTGCTCTCGCTGAGCCGATTGACGCGCTACGCGCGCTCCGTTGGCGGGCCGTTTGCTTTGCGGGTGAGAGACGCCCGCGTCCTCGCCTTTTGGTCTGCGAAGACGCGCCGGCGGCAGACTTTCGTCGCCAATCTGCCATCCCGGAGAAGTGACATGACGCCGTTCATGTTCCGCTCATCGCTCGACGAGGCCTACCGCGATGCGCTCGAAGGGCTCGTGTTCTTCAACCCACGACAACACGAGGCCGAAAGCGGGATCGCACGCGGCATCGAACTGTACGGAGCGCCGGCGATCGTCTCCGATGCGGCGGGCATCCGCGTCGTGGTCGGGCAGCGGAATGACGTGCAGTGTCTGTTCGCCATGGCGCCCGCACGCCACGGTCTCGCCCTCGCGGGCATGATCGTCTACCTCAGGACGTCGAAGGAGGAGATCGTCGTCCTGCACATCGCGGTGTCCGATCGTTTCAGCCGGAACCAGCGATCCGGTCTGCAGGTCCTGATGGCGCTCGTGCGCGCCGTCCGCGATGTCGCGCATCGCCTCCGAGGCGTTCAGCGCCTGCGGCTGGTCTACCTCCAGGGCCGGCAATTCCAGATCGCGATCAAATCGACGCGTCCGCTCACGCAAAGCTCGCTGACCGCCACGGCGAGCGCGTCCATCTAGCCGCGCCGCCGCTTCTCTTTCACCCGCACGGTCGCGACATCGGAGCGCCGAAATGTGACGTTCGGTCCGCCCAATCGGATCACGTCGCCGTCCGCAAGCGTCCGCGGCGACGTCACTCGAACGCCTCCGACGAACGTGTGATTCGTGCTCTCGAGATCGTCGATGGTGGCGGTGCCGCCGGACACGACGATTCGGGCGTGGCGGCCGGAGACGCGCGGCTCGTCGATACAAACCGAGCACCGCAGCGGATTACGTCCGACGATGTTCTCGCCCTGCTCGAGAACGATCCGGCGATCGTTCCATTCGAGCAGGAACACGCTCCCGATTCCGGACCGATCCCGCTCGGCCGGACCGATGTCGACCGCGTCCGCGACAAACGCATACCCCTTGCGGTGATAGGTGCGGATGAAGCGCCGCTCGGCGTCGTCGGACAAGGCCGAACGCAGCTTGGCGACGGCCACCGACAGGTTCGCCTCTTCGACAGCGGCGCCGCGCCAGACCCGCCGCAGCAGTTCCTCCTTGGTGACCATCTCGGGCCGCGCTTCGAGCAGCACGCGAAGCACCTCGGACGCCGTGCCTGGCAGCGGAATCGTCTGCGCGTTGCGCTGCAGCTGGCCCGAGAGCGTGTCGAACGTGAACTCGGCGAATCGAACTCTCATGCTGCCCAAGCTCTGCCGCCCAGCCGGCCGGACGGCCAGGCGGTCCCGACCACCAAAAAGTTGGAACTGTTTGGAGTTCTTAAGGACCTGCGCCTGGCGCCGCGAACATAGTCGCGGAGCGATTCGGCGGACGAAAACCGCGGCGCCGTGTCGCCGCGCCGCCGATCCGATCGCGGCGCGACCATGATACGTCTACTGTTCCGTCGCGCTGCTCCCCGGAGCAGGACATGGACACACCCAAGCCACCCACAGGCCAGGCCATCCGGCACGCGCTCAAAGAGGAGCTGACGATCAACCTGTATCCCCTGCCGTTCACCACGCTCGCCCCTGCGATCTATCACGTCTATATGCACCCCGACGACTACGAGGCCATCGAAGGGATCGTGCCCCGCGTGATCGCGGAGATCGCGACCGCGTTGACGAAAGACGTGGAACGTCTCAATCAGGTCAATCAGGAGTCGGACCGGCGCGGCGGCTCGTTTCGCAACCTCCTGCGACAGCATGAGACGATGCCGCCGATTGAGGTCCCCCCGAACGGGTGGGAGATCTTCATCCAGGCCGACCAGGACGAGGAGCTGCCGCGTGGAGCGCTCGGGATCGAATCGAAGCTCATGATGCCGGCGCGTCCCGAATACGGTGGCACGCCGACCGTGCGAACCGTGAAGACCGTGTTCACGGAAGGCCGCCGCGCCACGTCGAGCGCATCCGTCAGCGACGTCCCGTCGCCCGCCGCATCGGACGCGCCGCCCCGCGCGTCGACGACGCGACAGGCGCCGACGACGCGGCCGGCGCCGACGCCGCGCGCAACGCTCAGTTATCAGGACGACGACCGCCATCATGTCTTTCTGATGCGGAAGGATCTCATCAAGATCGGCCGGGGCGGCTCTGATGCGTGGGTCGACGTCCAATTGATCACGACCCCGAAGGTCTCGCGCGAGCACTGCTGGATTCGACACGACGCCGATGGCCGGTTTTTCATCCGCGACGCGAGCACGTGGGGCACGTCGGTCAACGGGCAGCTCATTCCAGTGCCCGTCCGGTCGCCGGACGGGTTGGTCGTGGAGCCGGGCGCGGAAACGGAGCTGCCCGGCGAAGCCCGCATCGAGCTGGCGGATGCGCTCGTGATTCAATTTCGTGCAGAGCTGCAGCGATGACATGGCTCTATTGGACGCGGTTCGTGTACTTATTCTTCCTGGCGGCCGCGGTGTGCTGGATCGGCTGGCTCGCCTGGCAGCATGAACCATGAACGGCGTGCGGACATCCTGGCTGTCGGCGGGCTGTCAAAGCGATCCCGGCCGCGTGCGCCGCAACAACGAAGATCTGCTCGTGTGCGATCCGGAGCGCGGCGTCTTCGCGGTCATCGATGGAGTCGGCGGCCAGGCGGCCGGTGAAGTCGCGGCGGGCATCGCTCGCCGCGTGATGCTCGACCGTCTCGCCCGTCCGCTCGGCACGGCGGTGGAGCGTGTCCGTGAAGCGATCGCGCTCGCCAACAACGAAATCTTCAAGTCGTCGGAGCAGTCGCCCGAGTTCGAGGGGATGACGTGCGTGCTCACGCTGGCGCTGGTCGTCGACGATCACCTGACGATCGGCCACGTGGGCGACAGCCGCTTGTACAAGCTGGGGCCGACGGGCATCCGCAAGCTGACGCACGACCACTCGCCGGTGGGCGAGCGCGAGGATGCGAACCAGCTCACCGAGCTCGAGGCCATGCGGCATCCGCGGCGCAACGAGGTCTTCCGCGACGTCGGCGGCGACTGCCGCGATAAAGACGATGAAGAGTTCGTCGAGGTCGTTGAGGACACGATCGAATCCGACACGGGGATTCTGCTGTGCACCGACGGCTTGAGCGACATGGTGTCCTCGTCGACCATCGAGCGCGTCGTCAGGGAGCATGCGGGCGATCCGCAGGCGGTGGCCGACGCGCTCGTGTCGGCCGCCAACGACGCCGGGGGAAAAGACAACATCACCGTTGTGTACGCCGAGGCGCCGGAATTCGCGCGTGCGGTGCGGCGAACCCGAATCGCGCCGCGGATCATCGCCGATGCCGCCGCCGAGACCGCGCGAGCGGCGGTCCGATCGGCGACAGCCGATCGCCTGTTCGAAACGTGGAATTGGATCGCGAACAGCCGCGCCACCTGGTTCGCGTGCGGCGCGCTGATGGGGGTTGTCGCCGCGCTCCTGCTCGCGTGGCGCCTGGAGAGTACAGCGGCGGCCGGCACCCGGACGCTCGTCGTTGGCGGCGCGGACGCGCCGTTCGCACGAATTGTGGATGCAGTGAATCAGGCGCGTGCCGGCGACGTCGTCCAGCTCGAGCCGGGGACGTACGCCGAACAAATCGCCATCCCCGATGGCGTCGACCTCGTGGCGCGCGTGGCCGGCAGGGCGACGCTGACACGAGGCGAGCCCGCGGACGGTGCGTGGCGCGCCGTGACCGCGTACGGCGGCGGACGGATTTACGGGATTCGGATCGCGTCGACGCCCGAAGCGCCGGTGAGCGTCGGCATCCATCTGACGGGCGCCGATCGCCGCATCGAGCTCGTCGATCTCGACGGACCGATGCACACGGCGATCGAGCTGACGGCGGCGAGCGCGGTGACGATTCGCGGATGTACGTTGAGCACCGCGGGCGGTCCGGCGATTGCGATGGACTCCACGACCGACGTGACGCTCGCGAACAACACGTTCGTACGCAAGTCCGGCGCAGCGGAGCCGCCGCTGTCGCTGAAAGGCGCCGCGCGCACGTGGCTCACACGAAATTTCTTCGGCGGGTACGGCCCCGAGATCATTCGCGGCGTCTCGCCGGACGAGCACGCACAGCTGCTGTCGGGCAATTTCGTCGTCGCATCCGAACCGAGTGTCGCGCGGTAACCAACGGATACCACCATGCCTTTCATAGGTACGCTCATCGGCGACTATCGTCTCGAGGCTGAAGCCGGTGGAGGCAGCTTCGGAAAAGTCTATCGGGCGCGCTCGATCAAGAGCGGCGACGTCGTCGCGCTGAAACTCGTGTCGCTGATGAAGGACGATGACGTCGCGGCCGAGCGGCTCGGCGCCCTGCTGCAGCAGCAGTTCGAACAGAAGCATGGAATGGTGCCGAAGGTCTTCGAACTCGGCGAGGACGATCACTATTTTTTCATCGCGATGGAGTTCGTCGAGGCGCCGACGTTGTCGACGCTGATTCAGGGCGGCCCGTTGACGCCGGCGGCGGCGGCGACTCACGCCGTGTCGATGTGCAACTTCCTCGACAAGACGCATGCGTTCGCGACCGACATCGCCGGCGAGCAGCACAAGGGCATCATTCACGGCGACCTGAAGCCGGAGCACGTGCTCGTGCTTGGCGACGGAACGATCAAGGTTCTCGATTTCGGCATTTCGAAAGCGCTGGCGACCACCAAGACACGAACGAGGCTCGCCGCGGCGACGCCGGCCTATGCGCCGCCGAACAGACTGGATACGACGCTCGGGAACGAAAAGGACGACCTCTGGGCGCTGGGCGTGATCCTGTACGAAATGGTGGCGAGCCATCGCCCGTACTCGCGCCTCGAGCATCCGCGCAATCCCAACGCGGTCGAAGACGCAGTCGAGCGCAATCTGCCGCGCGAGCCGCTTCCGGAATCGTGTCCGATGGCGCTCGCTGCCATCATCGACAAGCTCCTCGCGTTTCAAGAGGAGCGGCGCTACGACAGCGCAACGGCGATCCGTTCGGATCTCGAAGCGTTTCTGCGGAACGGCTCGCCCAGCGCGGTGACGCAGTTCGTGACGACTCCAACCGTCAAGCGTCTCGAACCGCTGCCGGCCACCGAACCGGCCTCGTCCGTCCCGACGGTGCCGCGCGTCGCGGATCGGGTGCCGCTGGATCTTCCGCTCGGCGGCGGCGCGGCGATCGCCCCGCCAGTCGTGCCGGCGGCGACGACCGCCGATCGCCCGGCGATCGTCCGCCGGTTCGCCTGGGTCGCGGCGCTGCTCGTGCTGACGACGCTCTTCACGACCGAAGGCGTGGCGTGGCTCGGCGCGGAACGGATCCGGGCGCAGCTTCCCGGCCTCGACGTGCGCAGCGTCGCCGTGAAACGGGAGCAGTACGAGCGTCTTCGCCGCTGGAGCTTTTTTCTCGTCGGTCCTCGACTCCGCCTCGACGGACCGTTGAAGGAGCGTCTGGTCACGCTCGCCGATGCCGTGATCGCGGACTTCCGGCAGGAAGCGCCGACGGTCGCGGAGGCGCAATGGCGGCAGGCGAGCGACGCGCTCGCGTGGGCGTCGGAGTTGACGCCGGACGACGAAAGCCTCCTCCCGAAAGAGCTGAATTGCAGAGGCCATCTCGATCGCATCGCGGCGCAGACGCTCGTGCGCACGAATCCAACGGAGGCGCAGCGGCTCTACAACCGCGCGATCGACCAGTTCGAGCGCGCCGCGCGCCTCGATCCGCAGTCGCCCGATCCGTACCTGGGCCTGAGCCGCGTCTACATCTACGGGCTGAAGGACGTGGACCGCGGCGCCATGGCGATTCATGACGCCGAGGTTCGCGGTCACGAGCAGGGCTGGCGTGAGCGCGCGCAACTCGGCGACGGATATCTGAGACGCGCGGACGAGGCTCGCCGGACGGCGCGGCGTCTGTCGGCGGAGTCGCGACGGCAGGCGCTCGAGCGGGCACGCGACGACTACGCGAACTGCGTCGAGTACTTCACGCCGATTGTCGACAAAGGCCGATCCCGGTCCAACCGCGATTATTGCCGGCGGTACCTCGACGTCTTGAGCGGCGCGCTCGCGAGCGAGCCGGCCGAACGCCAGTAGCCGAGGGGCCATGCGTGTCATCGCCCCAGCGGCGCCCGTCCCGATCGCCAGCCGAGGGATCGCGATTCAAACGGCGCCTGCCGTCACGATCGAGCTGCTCGGCCTTGCGGTGTCGACGCTCGTCATCGCCGCCGGATTGCTGTTGACCTATGTCGGTCACACGCAATCGCTGGAGAACGTCCGGGCCGATCTCGCGAGCGGAGCGGTCATCGATCTGCGGCGAATTCACAGCGCCGGCGATCTCACGCCGCTTCTCGCGATGTTCGGCTCGCGGGCCGAGCGCGACACCGTGGCGCAGGCGCTCTACCGGCGCGCGACGTCGCGCGACGCGCCGCTCGAACACGTCGGCGCGCTCGCAGACGTGACCATCCCGGCCGCCGACATAAGAAAGGATGCGGGATTCGTCGATTTACGCGCACGCCTGGACCGCCGGCCCGGCCTCGATCACGTGCCGGTGCTGACGCCGGTGGACCTGTCGACGATCAAGCGGAGCACGATCGTCCGCACGCCCGAAGAGTTCGCGCGGCAGATTCGTCTGGCGGCGCTCGTGTTCTTCGCGGCGTTCTGGGGCGCGCATCTGTTCCGCCGGTGGCAGCGGACCGACGACGATCCGGTGCTGCTCCCGATCATTCTCATGTTGACCGGGATCGGGTTGATGAGCATGGTCACGCTGCGCGATCCGCTGCGCGATCGCGTCATCGCCTCCACGTTTGCGTTCGGCGTCGCCGGCGGCGTGGTGGCGCTCCTCGCGCTGTCCTCGTTCGACTTCGAGGCCTCCCCGCTCCGGCGCGCCGTCGGCCTGCCGCTGTCGCTCGCGCTCGTCCTCGCGGCATTGCTGCTGGCATTCGGCGGCGGCCCCGGCGCCAGCGGCGCGAAGGTGAATCTCTTCGGCGTCCAGCCGGTCGAGGCGATCCGCCTGCTCGCCATCCTCGCGCTGGCCGCCTACTTCGCGAAGCGCCTCGAATTCCTCCGCGAGTTCTCGCAGCCGTCGACGCGGTCGCTGCCGTGGCTCCGGCATCTCGGGATGCCGCGATGGAAAGACGTCCGGCCGGTCGTCGTCTACATGACCGTCGCGTTGACCTTCTTCTTCCTGCAAAAGGATCTGGGGCCGGCGCTGGTGCTCTCCTGCGTGTTCCTCGGTCTGTACGGCGTCGCGCGCGGACGGATCGCGCTCGTCCTTGCCGGCGCCGCCATGCTGCTCGCCGGGTTTCTCGTGGCGCACGAGCTCGGATTCCCCGCCACCGTGCGGCAGCGCGTCGCGATCTGGATCGATCCCTGGAGCAACGGCGTCGCGGGCGGTGATCAGATCGCGCACGGATTGTGGGCGTTCGCGACCGGCGCGCTGTGGGGAACCGGTCCCGGCCTCGGAGATCCGCAGCTCATTCCCGCCGGTCATACGGACTTCGTCTTCGCGGCCGTCGGCGAGGAATTCGGATTCGTCGGCGTGCTCGTCGTCATCGCGCTCAATGGCCTCTTGTGCTGGCGATGCCTGCGTATCGCGCTCCGCGCGCCGGGCGATTACACGGCGCTCTTGTCGATCGGCGTCGCGCTCGGCCTGATGGTGCAGGCGTTCGTGATTGCAGGCGGACTCGTCGGCATCCTCCCGCTCTCCGGGGTCGTGACGCCATTCCTGAGCTACGGCCGATCGTCGATGCTCGCGAATTGCGCGGCCATCGGGATCGTCCTTGGCGTCGCGCGGCGAGCACAAACGGTGCGCCGGCACCTCGTGCCGCCGGTTCGGGTTCTCGCGGGAGTGATGAGCGTCGCCGCGCTCGCCATTGTCGGGCGAACGGGATGGATTCAGGTCGTCAAGGCCGACGCGATCGCCACGGCCTCGAGTCTCGGCGAACAGGCCGACGGCGCGATTCGATTCCAGTACAACCCGCGGCTGATTGCCGTCGCCCGACTGATCGAGCGCGGCACGATCTTCGATCGCAACGGGCTGCCGCTGGCCACGAACCGGCCTGACGAAATTCAGGCGGTCGCCGCGCGGTACCGTGCCGCCGGCGTGCAGCCGCCGGACGACTGCGCGGCCGCGACGTCACGCTCGCGCTGTTATCCGCTCGGCGGCCTCGCGTTTCACCTCGTCGGCGACGCGGCGCACCAGACGAACTGGGCGGCGCGCAACTCGTCGTTTCTCGAACGCGACCGCGACGCGCACCTGAAAGGGTTCGACGATCGCGCGGAGATCGTCGAGGTCACGAATCCCCGCACCGGAAAAATCGAGCGGACGATCCGGCGCGACTATCAGGCTCTCCTTCCTCTGCTGAGAGGCCGCTCGCGTCCGGGCGACGCGGCCGTGCGGGCGCTGCTGACGAACGATCGCGACATCCGCAGCGCGATCGACGCACGACTGCAGGTGCGCGCCGCATCGGCGCTCGAAAAGCGAATCCAGACCGACGGGTTCGCGCGCGGCGCCGCCGTGGTCCTCGACGTCGACACGGGCGAAGTGCTTGCCGCAGTGAGCTATCCGTGGCCGCAGGCCG
>Ga0114129_10014483_pt1 | contig 11238 bp, 7 predicted proteins | sample RhiMetdeltSRZDD1_FD_80071 | JGI IMG/M metagenome (GOLD analysis project Ga0114129, IMG submission 80071) | Populus rhizosphere microbial communities from Tennessee, USA - Rhizosphere MetaG P. deltoides SRZDD1 (version 2) (version 2) | ecosystem: Host-associated > Plants > Roots > Rhizosphere >... | reverse complement strand
TGCGTGTTACCTATTTCATTTTAACGACACGAGGAACCATGTCCACTCTTAAAGATAAGGTTGTTCTCATCACTGGCGCATCATCTGGATTCGGCGCGGCGGCTGCAAAACGATTCGCGCAGGCAGAATGCAAGATCATCCTGGCTGCACGTCGCATCGAACGCCTCGAAGAAATGGCAAATGAGATTAATGCTAGGGGAGGGGATTCTTTGCCAATTGCAGTGGATGTGACCCAACCCGCTCAAATTGACGCGCTGGTCAACACCGCGCTCGACCACTATGGTCGGATCGATATTCTTTTCAACAATGCAGGTTTTGGTCGTCTCGACTGGTTTGAAATGCTTGATCCTGTCAAAGATATTCAGGCACAAATTACTGTTGATCTCCTGGGCGTGATCTGGATTGCACGGGCTGTCCTGCCTCAAATGTACAAGCAGGGTAGTGGACACATTATCAATATGTCTTCGTTGGCTGGCTGGGCCGCGCCTCCGTTGTATACAGTTTATTCAGCTGCTAAATTTGGCGTGCGCGGCTTCACCGAAGCCTTGCGCCGTGAAGCCGCCCCATTTGGTGTAAAAGTTTCCGCCATCTATCCCGGTAGTGCAGCGACAGAATTCCAAACCCATATTGGTCAGAACAAAGCCAAGCGGCGTTTCAAGAGTCCCAGGTGGCTGTCTCTTACTGCAGATGATGTCGCACGTGCCGTAGTGGATTTGGCAAAGCGGCCACGACGGAGTCTTATCCTGCCCTGGATGATGATGTTCTCGCTCATTGTCAATTCACACTTGACCGGCCTTTCAGATTCCGTTCAAGTCCGGGCCTTTGCACAGTACCATCAAGACGATATGAAAAAACCAGCCTTATAGATTCGCTCCAGCCGCCGTCCCCGTCGGCGACTGGACATAAATACGAGTGCTGCCCTCTTCGAGGATGCTCCGCAAAGGATGGCGCTCAGAGCATAACAGACACAATGAATAAGGAGACTCACATGACTTACTCCCGCTTCGATCAACTCAATGCTTCCCTTCGGACCTCGGACCTGGATGCCGTTATTCTGAATCCCGGTCCTACGCTGACGCATCTCACAGGCTTGCATTTCCATTTAATGGAGCGTCCGGTCGTTTTGCTGTTTGCAAAAGATCAGGACCCTGCCATCGTCTTGCCTGAACTCGAATTGCAGAAAGTTGCGTCATTGCCGTATAAACTTCAAGTCTTTCCTTATCCGGAGAATCCGTCAGAGTGGGATAACGCGTTTCGCAAGGCTGCACAGGCCCTCGGCTTGGATGGGAAGCGGATCGGAGTCGAGCCGCGCCAACTGCGTTTGCTGGAATTTCGTCATGTTATAACTGGCGCGCCTGAAGCGGATTATCCCGATGCGAGCGAAGTATTATCTGGTTTGCGTTTGAGGAAAGATCAAGCCGAGGTGGAAGCGATGCGCCGGGCCGTAAAGATCGCACAGGACGCGCTCGAAGCGACAATCCCGTTGATCAAAATTGGAATGACTGAGAAAGAGTTGGCTTCTGAGTTGGTCGTGCAATTGCTTAGGCAGGGATCTGAACCGGAGATGCCTTTTGCGCCGATCATCTCCGGCGGACCGAACGCCGCAAACCCTCATGCCTCACCGAGCGAACGCAAGTTGCAGGCTGGTGATTTGCTGGTTGTCGATTGGGGCGCGACCTATGACAGTTATATCTCCGACCTGACGCGCACGTTTGCAGTGGGTGAGGTGGACGATGAATATAAAAAGATTCACCAGATCGTGCAGGCAGCAAATGCTGCCGGCCGCGCCGCGGGAAAGCCGGGTGTCCCTTGTGCCAACGTGGATAAAGCCGCGCGGGATGTGATCGAGAAAGCTGGCTATGGAATGTATTTCACGCATCGCACCGGGCATGGCATTGGTATGGAGGGGCACGAAGAACCCTATATGCGCGGCGATAATATGCAATTGCTCGAGCCGGGTATGGCATTCACTGTTGAACCAGGGATTTATTTGCCGGATCGCAATGGCGTACGTATTGAAGATAATGTAGTGATCACTGAAACCGGCGCGGATGTGTTATCTGATATGCCGCGTGAGATAAGAGTGGTTGGATGATTTTGTTTAATTGATAAATCTGTGAATTCAATAGCTAACGATTTTCATCTTCGCCGCGCGTTTCCTGAAGAAGCAACTGCTTTATCACAAATCGCTTTTGCCGCGAAAGCCCATTGGGGTTACCCGAAACGCTGGATGAAAATTTGGAAGCCACAATTAACGTTCAGCCCTAAATATTTTGAGGAAAATGAAAGCTGGGTGGCCGAGATAAATGGCACTTCCATCGCTTTTTATACTTTGCAAGTGAGAGATGGAAATGCCTGGCTTGAAAACCTATTCGTATCCCCAGAATTTATGGGTAAAGGCATTGGGAAAAGGTTGTTCCTGCATGCTGCAGAGTTATCCCGCCACCTCGGCTATGAAACCCTGCAACTTGAAGCAGATCCCAATGCAGTTGGCTTTTACGAGAGGATGGGTATGCATAGGATAGGAGGGCGACATTCCGAGGTGGAAAATGAGCCACGCATCCTTCCAATTATGGAGATGAAGCTGTAAATTCTCCGGTCAGGACAATCTAACTGTGTTTAATATCTAATTCAGATTTGCATACATAAACATGAAGGTTTAACACCTGCCGTCCATGAATATGAAGACGGTTCTTCGGGTACGGTGATTAACGAGGGAATGAATACCAATACTGCACTTCCTCATGCAAAAGAACTATGGACTTTAATCCTCCTTAATGAATATACTAGAATTGTTTAATATGTAACCAAATGCCATCTTTTTCGTCTTGATAGAAATCATTTCCAGCCCTTTTAATTGAACAGTTAGTCATTTTAATCTTTAGTTAAATCCCCAAAATAGCGTTCAGGAGAAGGAAGAAGTTGTAGATCAGTCACGTCAAAGTGAAGAGTATGCAAACAAATGAAATTTCTTCATTTTTCTGCGGCGAAGATACAATTGATTGAAATATTGCACTTTTGTTTTGTTGGAATGTTGTGCTGGGACATTTATAGAAGTCTAAATTGAAAACCCAGCACGTCGACAATTTTCTTTATTCATTTGGTGGATAACATGCACGACCAAACAATACTGATCATAGACGATGACGCCGATCTCCTTCAATTGGCTAGCCTGATCTTCAAAAAGGCCGGTGCCCGGGTTGTTACGGCACATGATGGTCTGGATGGGCTTAGCAAATTCTTTACACACCGTCCCAATCTGATCATCTTGGATGTCATGATGCCGGGAAGCAACGGGTTCGATGTATGTCAAAGGATACGGCAGGTTTCAGAGGACCCGCTCATCATGTTGACCTCGCTTAATCAGGAAAAAGATATACTTCAGGGGTTGGCAGCGGGAGCAGATGATTTCCTGTCAAAGCCCTTCAACCCGGATATTTTGCTGGCGCGCGCCCAAACGGTATTACGCCGCAGTCAACGCTCGAATGGCTATAATGGGCACAATGGTCATAATGGAAATAATGGCCATAACGGTCATAATGGAAGTTCATCCTCCTTCAGTTATAACGACGGCTACTTAAGCATTGATATCGAAAAGCACGAAGTTCTGATCCATGGAAAACGAATCAAGCTAACCCCGGTCGAATTCCGTTTGCTGGTGTATCTGGCCCGTAATGCCGGCAAACTGCTCACGTTTGAAAAAATCCTGGTCAATGTGTGGGGAAACGAGTATCTGGGCAGCATGGAGCATGTGCATGTTTACATTTCGCATCTCCGCAAGAAAGTTGAAGAGGATGCTAGAAATCCTCGTTATATTATGACTATTCATGGAATGGGATATATTTTTGAGAAGCAGGAACTGGGGCTTAGGCTCTAAAACATATTTGTTGAATTTGATATGACCTGGAAAGGCTACAGTCTTTCCAGGTTTTTTTATTAAGAAACCATTAAGAATTGATATAGAACTTATATAGCAAAGCTCTATACAATTAAGTTAAACCATTATGGTATGAATTAAATATTTTTTTGAAGTTGCTTAATCTTATTGTCATTATTGCAGAAAAGGGAATCGGTTATGACCAGCGCAGGGATGTTCATCACAGCTATTATTATTGGATTTGAGATCGTTATATTCGCTTGCCTGAAAGGGTTACCCCAGGCAGGCGTTTTTTATTTGGCCAAAGCCAACCTTTCAGTACAGCTTTTGCCTGAAGAGATTTCAGAAGGAGAATAAACTATGTTACGTTCGATAATTGGATCAAGCCTACAGTTGCGATTTCTCGTGATTGTTCTTGCCGCGGTACTCATGGTTGTTGGCGTTGGCCAAGTTGCCAAGATGCCGGTGGACGTTCTGCCCGAGTTTTCCCAGCCATATGTGGAGATTCGGACCGAGGCCCTCGGACTCTCTGCGCAGGAAGTGGAGCAATTGATCACCTTAGGGATGGAGCAGGACTTGCTCAATGGAGTGCCCTGGCTTGAAAGCATACGCTCCGAGTCGGTTCCCGGATTATCGTCGATCGTCCTCACTTTCGACCCTGGGACTGATCTTAACCGCGCCCGGCAGATGGTGACGGAACGTCTTGCACAGGCGTTTGCGTTGCCACATGTGTCAAAACCACCTTCCATGCTTCAGCCTCTGTCATCGACCAGCCGATTCATGATTGTTGGGCTTTCCTCGAAAAAGCTGTCTCTGATCCAGATGTCGGTACTTGCCCGTTGGACGATTGGGCCTCGCTTGATGGGCGTCCCTGGTGTAGCCAATGTAGCCATTTGGGGAAATCGCGACCGGCAACTGCAGGTTCAAGTGGACCCGGAACAGCTGCAAGCACTGGGTGTCTCGCTGGACCAGGTTCTTGAAACCACCGGGAACGCCTTGTGGGTTTCCTCATTAAGCTTTTTGGAGGCCTCCACACCTGGTACGGGCGGATTCATTGACACTGCCCAGCAAAGGCTTGGGATCTGGCACCTCTCGCCCATTGTATCCGCGGCAGATCTGGCTCAAGTGCCTGTCGAGGGAGCAGCCTCGCTGCGTCTGGGTGATGTGGCAAAGGTGGTGGAAGATCACCAACCACTGATTGGGGATGCTGTTATTAACGATGGCTCAAACCTTTTGCTTGTGGTTGAAAAGCTTCCGGGTGCCAACACGTTGGAAGTGACGCGCGGGATTGAAGAAACACTTGCGGCGTTAAAGCCCGGGCTATCCGGACTGGAAATGGACTCTTCGATCTTCCGTCCAGCGAACTTTATCGAAAGGTCGATCATTGACCTCCGCACCGCACTACTTTTCGGTTTTATTCTGCTGATTTTGGCCCTGAGCGCATTTCTCTTCGAATGGCGCACTGCGCTGATTAGCACTGTAGTGATCCTGCTATCCTTGCTGGCTGCAGGGCTGGTACTTTATGCACGCGGAGCAACGATGAACGCGATCGTATTGGCCGGACTGCTCATGGCCCTCAGCATATTAGTTGACGATGCGATCATTGACGTGGAAAACATCATGCGGCGGTTGCGCCAAAATCGCCAGGAGGGCGGACTCAGATCGCCCATGAGCATCATTTTTGAGGCTTCGTCAGAGGTGCGCAGCCCGATCATTTACGCTACTCTAATTATTATCCTGGCTGTCTCGCCAGTCTTTTTCATTGGGGGGACCGCAGGGACATTTTTCCAGCCGCTGGCAGTCTCGTATATACTGGCAGTGTTCGCTTCGATGTTGGTTGCGCTGACTGTCACGCCTTCGCTGTGTCTCCTTCTCCTGGGGCGTAAATCCATCGAACATCGTGCCTCCCCGCTGGTTGAAAGATTCCAGTCTGCCTATGGGCGAATGCTGGGGCGGATCGTCGAGCGGCCGCGCCCGCTATTCTTCGCTATCGCGGTTGTCATGCTACTCGGTCTGGTGCTTTTGCCATTCCTCAATCAGTCACTGCTCCCGTCGTTCAAGGATCAGGATATTCTGATCCATATGAATGCCGCGGCCGGGACATCGCAGCCAGAAATGAGCCGCATCGTGTCCCGCGTCAGCGCTGAACTGCGGGCTATTCCAGGTGTGGCCAACGTGGGAGCCAACGTGGGTCGGGCCGTGTTTGGGGACCAGGTAGTCAATGTCAATTCAAGCGAGCTGTGGGCAAGTATCGATCCTTCGGCCAACTACGATGCAACACTGGCTTCCATCCGGAAAGTGGTTAACGGATATCCTGGCTTCAAATCTGAGGTTGAGACCTATCTGCAAGACCGAACCAGTGGGCTGATGGCAAAATCGGACAACTCGATCGTCGTACGCCTCTATGGCGATGCACAGGGAGTCCTCGGCAGTAATGTAGAAGATGTGAAGAAGGCCCTTACAGGGATTAAGGGCGTCGTTGATTTGCACGCAGCGCTCCCCAAGGAAGAGCCAACTTTGGAAATAGCGGTGGATATTGCCAAGGCTCAAAAATATGGCATCAAACCTGGTGATGTGCGTCGGGCAGCAGCTACTATTATGTCGGGCATTCAAGTTGGCAACCTGTTCGAGGAGGCAAAGGTTTTCGACGTGGTTGTGTTGGGCTCACCATCCGCGCGCAACAGCCTGACCAGTATTCGCGAGCTGTTGATTAACACCCCTGGCGGCGAGCAGGTGCGTTTGGGCGATGTCGCTGACGTGCGTGTCGTGCCCATTCCCAGTGTTATACAACATGAAGCTGTGAAGCGCTACATTGACATTACCGCCACTGTGCAGGGACGTAGTCTTGATGCTGTGGCAGCCGACATCAAGAGTCGCCTCCTGAAAGTACAGTTCCCACTCGAATATCATGCGGAGGTGCTTGGCGGGTATGCTGAACGACAGGCCGCCCAGACCCGCTTGTTCACTGTTGTGATTGCCGCGGTCCTCGGGATTTTCCTGCTCCTGCAAGCAGTATATCGGAGCTGGCGTTTAGCATTCCTATCTCTCCTGATTTTGCCTTCGGCGCTGGTGGGTGGTGTGCTGGCGGTATCTGCAACTGGCAGTGTTATCTCACTTGGTTCATTGATCGGCTTCCTGGCACTGTTTGGGATCGCGGCTCGCAACAGCGTCATGCTGATCAATCACTATCAGCATCTGGAGCGTTCTGAGGGAGAATCTTTTGGATTAGGGCTGGTACTGCGGGGTGCACTCGAGAGACCTGCAGCGATCTTGACGACGGCGCTGGCTACCGGATTGATCCTGGTACCCTCCTTAATTTTGGGAGATATTCCGGGCCTTGAGATCATCCGCCCAATGGCGATCGTGGTGCTGGGCGGCCTGGTCACTTCTACCTTGTTCAGTTTGTTCGTTGTACCCACCCTCTATTTACGCTATGGTGCCAGTCGCGAAGAAGAGGTTGAACTTCTTCCAGGCAATGTAGCAGATCTTCCAGCTGTAGCAGCTGATGATTAGAAAATAGATGCCAGTCGATTATCCTGGCAACGTATATATGAACGCATTATTAGTTTGAATTCATAAGGAGTAAACATGAAACTGAAATTGTCCTGGTTGATTTTGATTGCGATGCTCGCTGCTCTTTCACTTTCGGCGTGCGCGCCCGCGGCACCAGTGGAAGATGAAATCAAGCCTGTCACTCTTGAACCGATTACTGGTACTGACCTCAACCGCTTGACCCTGACTGCGGATGCGGCCAAACGGCTTGACGTTCAGACGGCCGAAGCGCGTGAGGTGAATGGCCAAATGGTTGTCCCATACGCTTCAGTGCTATACGAGGCAAATGGCAATACCTGGGTATACGTAAACATCGCACCCTTGGTCTTCGTCCGTCACGCCATCGTTATTGATTCCATAAATGGCGATCAAGCAATTCTCTCCAAAGGGCCAGATTCTGGTTCCGCGGTCGTGACAGTAGGAGCGGCCGAGTTGTATGGCTCCGAGTCCGAGTTTGAGGAAGAATGAGAACCCTAGGAGGTCTGCTATGATACGCTGGATTGTCGGATCGAGCCTGAAGTTTCGTTATATCGTTGTGGCTGTTGCTGCAGCACTGCTGTTCTTCGGCATCGCGCGGCTTCCGAATACGCCGGTAGATGTCTTTCCCGAGTTCGCCCCGCCTCGGGTGGAGATCCAGACCCCATGCCTCGGGCTTACGGCGCAGGAAGTGGAATCCCTAATCAGCGTTCCACTGGAACAGGCGTTCAACGGCTTGCCGGGGCTGGACCTTATGCGCTCCAAGTCGCTTCCTGACTTGTCGTCGATCGAACTCCTTTTCAAGCCCGGCACGGATGAACTCCTTGCCCGGCAGTTGGTGCAGGAGCGACTTGCAACCGTTATAGGTACGTTACCAACCTGGGCGGCCCCGCCTGTCATCATGCCGCCTGTATCGTCGACCAGCCGCGTGATGAAGATTGGGCTTTCCTCGAAAAGTGTGTCCCTGATTGATATGTCGATGATCTCCTACTGGACAATCAGAGCCCGCCTGCTGAACGTACCTGGCGTCGCGAATGTGCTGATATGGGGTGAGCGGATCAAGATTCCGCAGGTGCGGGTCGATCCACAACGGATGCAGAAATACAATGTTTCGCTGGATGACGTCATGGAGACCACTGCAAATGCCCTGGATGTTGGGATATTACAGTTCTCCAACGGAGCGGTGATCGGTACTGGCGGATTCGTTGAGACTCCAAATCAACGCTTAAGCATTCGGGCTGTGTTGCCCATCAAATCGGCGGCTGACTTGGCTCAAGTGCCGATCGGTGACAAAAAGAAGAGCGATGGCACGCCACTGCGTCTGGCTGATGTGGCCGATGTGGTGGAGGATACCTGGCCGCTGATTGGGGACGCGGTCATTAACGATGGCCCCGGCCTTATGCTTATTGTGCAAAAATATCCATGGGCTAACACCCTGGACGTGACGAACGGTGTGGAAGCAGCCATCAATGAGCTGCGTCCCGGTCTACCCGGTATAGACATTGACACGACCATCTTCCGGCCAGCGGACTTTATCCAGTTGGCGCTCGAGAATCTCACCAGAGCGCTGATCATTGGCTGTCTGCTCGTGATGCTGGTACTTGCAGCTTTTCTCTTCGAGTGGCGCACTGCTGTGATCAGCCTGATAGCAATCCCACTATCGCTGTTGGCAGGAGCGGTCGTGCTCTACGCACGTGGGGCAACTTTTAACACGATGATTCTGGCGGGGTTCGTGATCGCCATCGGGGTTGTTGTAGATGATGCCATCATTGACGTGGAAAATATTGTGCGGCGGCTGCGCCAGTCTCGCGAGGCGGGGATTCCTATATCCACTCCCAGAATTATTCTTGAGGCTTCGCTTGAAGTGCGTCAGGCGATTATCCATGCCACCCTGATCGACGCAGTAACTTTAATACCGGTCTTTTTCATCGGGGGGGTATCTGGAGCCTTTTTTCAACCGTTGGCGGTTGCCTATGCCCTGGCAGTATTGGCTTCCATGTTCGTTGCCTTGACAGTTACCCCAGCTCTGTGCTTCATGCTTCTGGCTAACGCGAAGATTGAGCATCGCTCATCGCCATTCGTCGGGTGGTTGAGGCAGCGGTACGAGGCTGTGCTGGCCCGGATTATCCAGCATCCGCGACCAGTGTTTATTACCACCGCGGCGATCATGCTGGTTGGTGTCGCGGTGATACCCCTGCTTGGTGAGTCACTGTTTCCCCAGTTCAAGGAACGGGACTTTTTGATGCACTGGATCACCAAGCCTGGTACCTCCGTGATAGAAGAACGGCGGATCGTGACTCGCGCCAGTCGTGAGTTGCGGGCCATTCCGGGGGTACGTAACTTTGGATCTCACATTGGGCAAGCCTTATTGGCAGAAGAAACCGTTGGTGTCAATTTTGGTGAGAATTGGATCAGTATCGATCCTAGTGCGAATTATGACGAAACTGTTGCCGCCATCGAGAAAGTGGTTCACAGCTATCCCGGACTCTTTCGCAATGTTGAGACCTACTTGAATGAAAGAATTGATGAGGTGTTGTCAGGATCAAGCCAAACCTTTATCGTGCGTATCTACGGCCCAGATCTGAAGGGCATCCACGACAAGGCAGATGAGGTGAAACAGGCCCTCTCAGGGGTTGATGGACTTGTGGATTTGAATGTGCAGCTTCAGTCTGAGGTGCCCCAGGTGCAAGTCAAGGTAGACCTCGCCAAAGCGCAACAATATGGCCTCAAGCCGGGCGATGTACGCCGGGCAGCGGCGACTTTGATGGCAGGCGAGGAAGTTGGCGACCTTTTCAGAGATGGTAAGGCCTATGATGTGAACGTCTGGAGCACACCCGAAACACGCACTAGTCTATCAAGTATTCGCGATTTGCCGATCGACACGCCCGGAGGCGGGTATGTACATTTGGGCGATGTCGCGGATGTGTATATTGCGCCCGCGCAGAGTGTTATATATCGTGAAAACGACTCGCGTCGCATTGACGTCGGCGCGAATGTGGAGGGGCGTGATATCGGCTCTGTGGCAGAGGACATCGAGGATAAACTCCATCAAATCCAGTTTCCATTGGGGTATCATGCGGAAGTGATCGGGGAGTATGCCGAACGACAGGCTGCTCAGAATCGCTTATTGATCTTCGGGATTGCCGCAGCGATTGGGGTGTTCCTCATCCTGCTGGAATCCTTTGGCAACCTTCGCCTGGCGGTGCTTGGCTTCCTAACCCTGCCCTCGGCACTCGTGGGTGGATTGCTGGCAGCGTATCTCACCGGCGGCGAGATCTCACTTGGCTCGCTGGTAGGCTTTCTCACCGTATTTGGGATTGCGGCACGCAACAAAATCATGCTGATCAATCACTATCAGCACCTGGAACGTTATGAAGGGGAAACATTTGGGTTGCGGCTTGCATTGCGGGGAGCAAGCGAACGGCTTTCTCCGATCTTGATGACTGCGCTAGCCACAGGATTGGCGCTGGTGCCTCTTGTGATTACAGGCGACATTCCTGGTCACGAGATCGAGTATCCGATGGCTATCGTGATCCTGGGCGGCCTGATCACTTCGACACTGCTTAATCTATTCGTTGTTCCCTCTCTATATTTGAGTTTTGGGCGGGCGCGCAATGTGGTCACAGCACCGGCCGGGCCCATCAATCAGCCCGAACCGGCCTGAACAGAAAAGAAAAGAGTTTGTTAGTGAAATCGGCCCACGATGTGACAAGGAAACTTTTGCATCGTGGGTCAAGAATGGAGATTGAGATGCGAAAATTTGGCTTGGTCGTGGTTGTGTTCACATTACTTTTAATTGCTACAGCTTGTGGCAGCGCAAACTCTACTGGAGA
>Ga0114129_10014482_pt1 | contig 11239 bp, 7 predicted proteins | sample RhiMetdeltSRZDD1_FD_80071 | JGI IMG/M metagenome (GOLD analysis project Ga0114129, IMG submission 80071) | Populus rhizosphere microbial communities from Tennessee, USA - Rhizosphere MetaG P. deltoides SRZDD1 (version 2) (version 2) | ecosystem: Host-associated > Plants > Roots > Rhizosphere >... | reverse complement strand
AGCGCGCCAACCGTACCTGCGATCGCGCCGAGCACGCCGTACTCGAGGAGGAGCATCGCCGCGATGAGGCGCCCGCTCGCGCCGAGCGTCTTGAAGATCGCGGCCTCGTACACGCGCCGGAATTTCGTCATCGAGACCGCACCCACCAGAATCAGTGTTCCGCTGAGGAGTACGAGCGCACCGACGACAGTGACTGCGAGCGTGACGTTGTCGACGATGTTGGCGATGGCGTCGAGAACTTCGCGGAGATCGATGACCGACACGTTCGGGTAGTTGGCGACGAGGAGTCCTTGCATCCGGGCGCGCGCCGCGGGGTCCTTCGCCCCGCGCACGGCGGCGATGAACGTGTGCGGGGCGGTGTCGAACGGGCCCGGCCGGAAGACGATCATGAATCCGCCCGCTCGGAAGTCGCGGAAGTCGACTTCACGGAAGCTGGTGACGCGCGCCGTCACCATGCGTCCAAGCACGTCGAAACGCATCTCATCGCCAAGCTGGATCTGGAAACGCGATCGGAGGCTCTCCTCGATCGACACCTCGGGCACCGGCCCCGCGGGGGTCTCATCCCACCAGGCGCCGTCGACGAGCTTCTCGTTGGCCTCGAGATTCGATCGGTATGTGATCGTGAACTCGCGTGAGAGGCCGCCGCGTCCTCGAACGTCTTCGTAGCTTTCGAGATTGACGTCGCGGCCATGCACGCCGACGATCCGCGCACGAAGGACGGGAATCAGGCGCGGCGCACGTTCGTTTCCGTTCTCGCGGTCGACGAGCTCGGCCACGCCCTGGCGCTGCGCCGGCTGAATGTCCATCAGGAACATGTCCGGAGCGTTCTCGCCCATCTGCAGGGAAAAGTCGCTGAGCAGATTTGCCTGGAGCGACCGAACACCGAGGATGAAGAACGTGCCGAGACCGACCGCGAGCAGGATGATTCGCGTCTGATTGCCTGGACGCGCGACGCGCAGCACGGCCTGGCGCAGCGCAAACGAGCGCGCATATCGCAGCGGCTGCACCGCACGCACCAGCGCCGCGCCGGCCAGATGAAGAACCACGGCTACCGCGACGAAGCCTCCAGAGAGTACGAGGCCCACACGCAGGGATCCGGCTTGCCACGACGCGACGCCGACGAGCGAGGCCGCAACAAGGGACGCGACGCCCCACTTCAGCCAATCGAAGGTGGGCGTGGGCGGGATATCGTATCTGAGGAGCAGCGACGGCTTGACGTTGCGAATCTCGAGGAGGGGCACAACAGAGAACAGCACGGACACCAGCAGGCCCACCGCGAGTCCCTGCAGAACGGCCGCCCCGGTCAACCCATAGTCGACCTGGAGGAGTGTGGCGAGGTCGCCGACGAATATCGGCAGCACCAGCAGCGCGAGACCGGCAAGGGCCACACCGAGAATGCTGCCAGCCAGACCCAGCAAGATCACCTGCGCGAGATACACCACGAGCACCTGCCGCGTCGTGCTGCCCACGCACTTGAGGATCGCGATGCTCCTCACCTTCTGTTGCACGAAGACCCGCGTGACACTCGACACGCCAATGCCGCCAAGAATGAGCACCACAAGGCCGACGAGGCTCAGGTAGTTTTCGGCGCGTGTGAGGTTCTGCGTCATGCGTCCCTCGTTCTGCCGATAGGACCGCACGCCGACGAAGTCGTTGACGAACGCCGTTGAGAGATCCCGCGCGATCAGCAGACTGGCGTCACGTCGTCCCGGGACTGGAGGCGGTCCCGGTACCTGCAGCAGCAGCTCGTACGAGGCGCGACTGCCAAAGGACAAGAGGCCCGTCGACGCGAGGTCGGCAAAGTCGATGAAGAGGCGTGATCCCAGCGAGAACGCGCCGAGACTGCGGCCAGGCTCGTTTTGAATGACCCCGCGAACCTGAAAGCGCTGAGTGCCGATTAGGAGATCATCGCCAACGGTGAGATTGAGTTGTGCGAGAAGCTCGGGCCGGACGAGCGCCCCATGGTTGCGCAGCAGCGCGTGCGAGTAGGTGCCCTCGCGCAGCGTCATCGTCCCGTACAAGGGGAACGCCTCCTGCACCGCTCGCAACTCGACCATCCGCGTGGTCGTCCCCGCCGCCGGCCTGACCATCGTGGCAATTTCGACGGCCTCGGACACGATGCCGACGCGACCGGCGGTTCGCTCGCGGTCGACGGCCGAACGAACCTTGTCGCCCAGTGGGCGATCGCTACGGACGACGACGTCCGCGCCGGTCATGGCGCGCGCTTCGCGGGTCAGGCCCTCGCGAACGCTTTGAATCACCGACCGAATGGCGACGATCGAGGCGACGCCGATGGCAATGCACACGAAAAAGAACAGCAGCCGTTGCCACGACGCGCGAATCTCGCGAAGGGCCATGCGAAGGACGAACATCACGGCAGCGCCTCAGCGCCCGCGGGCGTCACGGGCGTAGTGCGACTCGGAGCCTCCGGTGCGACAGGTCGCCCGTCGCGCAGCACCAGGCGCGTGTCAGCCAGTGACGCGAGCTCCGCATCGTGTGTCACCAGCACCAAGGTCGAGTGACGCGCTCGTCGCACCTGCAGCAGCAGCTCCATGATGTGACGGCCCGTCGTGGAATCGAGGTTACCAGTCGGTTCGTCTGCCAAGACGATCGGCGGGTCATTGGCCAAGGCACGCGCGATCGCGATTCGCTGCTGCTCGCCCCCGGACAACTGCGACGGATAATGGTGAGCGCGATCCGTCAATCCGACTTCGTCGAGCAGTTGTCGTGCGCGCGAGACGGCATCACGACGTCCCGCGATCTCCATCGGAATGAGTACATTCTCGAAGGCTGTCAGCGACGGCACGAGATGAAAGAACTGGAAGACGAAGCCGATTGTCTCGCCGCGCAGTTTCGCGAGACCGTCCTCGGTCAATGTGGTGATGTCGATGCCGTCGATGAAGATCTGTCCAGTCGTTGGCGCGTCGAGCCCCGCGATGAGACCCAACAGCGTGGACTTCCCGCTTCCCGAGGGACCAACGACGGCGACGAACTGACCGGACGGAATCGTGTAATCCAGAGCGTGGAGAATCGTCAGGGGATGGTCGCCGCTCCGGACCGTCTTCGATACCCCACGAAGCTCGATCATTTCGTGGAGCCCCGGCGCTGGCCAGACGGTTTGTCGAGCAGCGGCTCGAGCGTCTGCCACACGGCGCGCTCGATGATGCGAGACCCTTCGGCGTTGGGATGCATGCCGTCAGCGATGTTGAGCGTGGGAATGCCGGCCACGCCGTCGAGATAGAACGGCATGAATGTCACATCGCGCATCTTTGCGAGGTCTCGATAGACCTGACGGAACTCCGCCGTGTATGCCGCACCGAAGTTGGGCGGCGCTTCCATGCCAGTCAGCACCACTCTGATACCCTTCGACTGAGCGCGCGTAATCACCTCTGTCAGGTTGCGCTTCATCCCAGCGACGGGCAAGCCGCGTAACCCATCGTTCGCGCCGAGCTCGACCACGAGCACCCTCACGTCTCCTTCGAGCGACCAGTCGAGGCGACTGAGCCCGCCTGCGGACGTATCCCCGGAGACGCCAGCGTTGATGACCTCGTAGTGGTAACCCTCAGCCCGCACTCGTTCCTGGATCAACGAAGGCACCGACTCTTCTTTGGCGAGGCCATAGCCAGCCGTCAGGCTGTCGCCGAGAAAGACAATTCGAGGTCGCGCCTCGCTGGAACGCGCAGCGGGCGCCGCGTCAGTACGGGACCGTTTTGTCTCTTGTATGTCTCGAATGCCGGCATCTGGCTGGGAACATGACACAGACAGCAGTGTCACAAGCCCTATGAATAGTGGAGTGCCTCTGGTCATGACCGGTGCTTTCATTATGTTATAAGACGTCGACATGCCTTTCTCGTTCCGGATCCCTGCGGTCGCGTGAGCACGTTCACGATTGAGCCAGGATCATTGACCGATGCGGTCGAGCGCGCGTATGCGCGACTCGATCAGCTCGGTTTCGGCGATGCGCTGTGGCGCAAGCGCCTCGACGTCTGGACAACCGATCCGACCGTTCAGCAAAAAGTCGCGAACCGTCTCGGCTGGCTCGATGCGGTGTCGGTCATCGCACCGCAATTGCCTCGACTGCGTGATGCCGCGGATGGCGTACGTCGTGACGGCTTCACGCACGTGGTGCTGCTCGGCATGGGCGGCTCGAGCCTCGCCCCAGAGGTCCTTCGTCAGACGCTGGGCGCTGGATCGAATCTGGTGTTTCACGTGCTGGACTCGGTCGACCCCGAAGCCGTCCAGTGGGCGATGGCAAACGCGGCAACCTCACTGTTCATTCTCGCGAGCAAATCGGGCTCGACGATCGAGCCCAACACGATGGCCGCGGAGGCCCGGCGTCGTGTCGTCGCCGCGGGACACACCAATTGGGGCACGCGCTTCATCGCAATTACCGACGAAGGCACCGCGCTTCATCAGAGCGCAGCCGCCAATGGTTTTCGAGACATCTTCGTCAATCCATCGGACATCGGTGGACGCTACTCAGCGCTCTCGCTGTTTGGCATGGTGCCGGCCGCGTTGATGGGAATCGACCTCGACGTGATCGTCTCGAGCGCCCGAGCGATGGAAGCGGCCTGCCGCGTCGAGTCCGCTCGCGAGAATCCAGGCCTGGCCCTCGGCGCGGTCATGGCTGCCGGCGCCGAGCACGGACGCGACAAGCTGACGCTGCTGCTCCCGCGACAGGTTCACTCGTTTGGCCTCTGGGTCGAGCAGCTCGTCGCGGAGAGCACGGGCAAACAGGGCACAGGCATCGTCCCCATTGCTGGCGAATCCGATGCGATGTCGCCCGGTTCCGATCGCCTCGTCGTGTCAGTCACGGTTGGCTCGGAGTCGCCGGACGAGGCGGTGCTCCTGCGAGTGAGATCGGACTCGATACCACACGTCACGATTCGGATGCCGGATGTGACCGCACTGGGAGCCGAGTTCCTCCGATGGGAAATCGCCACCGCCACAGCTGGCCTCCTCATGGGAATCAATCCGTTCGACGAGCCCAATGTCCAACAAGCGAAGGATGCGACGCGATCGCTGCTCGATATCTACCAGCAGCAGAAACGCCTTCCCCTTCCAGAACCGCAGGCGATAATCGGTGGCGCCAGGTTGACGCTCAGCGAGGCGGCTCAGTCGGCACTTGGAGGCGACGCCGCGATCGCATTCCTGCGTGTCATTCGTCGCAACGACTACTTCGCGCTGCTCGCGTTCCTGCCCCCAGATGATTCCCGGTATGAGCCGGCGCTCGAGGAATTTCGAATGCTGGTCGCGAAGCGGGCCGAGTGCGCGACGATGTTCGGCTACGGACCGCGTTATCTGCACTCCACGGGCCAGCTCCATAAGGGCGGCGCCAACAATGGCGTCTTCATCATCGTTGCCGCCGATCCAGCCGAAGACCTGGCAATTTCAGATCAATCGTTTTCATTTGGTGTGCTGGAGATGGCGCAGGCGCTTGGCGACTTCCAATCGCTCGATCGCACGGGACGACGCGCGATGCTCGTGCACCTGCCACGTCGAGATCCCGCGCTGTTGCGGAGTGTTGCCGCAGCGCTGCTGGACGCTTAGCGCGTCAAGTCGTTCGGAACGTTCGAATCGTTCGTGTTTAGATCGTTCTCACGGAGCGCTTCATCACGAACGGTTCGAACGATCCGAACGATCATTCCCGCCGGACGACGACCGCGGTGAGGTTATCGGTGGCGCCGCCAGTGATCGCTGCACGTACGACGCTCTCGGCAATCTCCGCGACCGGATGCGTGCTTGCGAGCAGCCGGCTCAACGTCGCGTCAGGCACCGAGCCGTGCACGCCGTCGCTGCAGAGCACGAGCACATCTCCGAGAACGAACTCACACGCCGAGACCGTGGGCTGCAGATCCGGTCTCAATCCCACGACCTTCGTCAGGACATGACGCATGGGATGCTGCTCGAGCTCGCGAGGTCCCTCAGACGATTCGTGAAGCGCCGCCGCTACCCAGGAATCATCTCGAGTCAACGGCGTGAGAGCGCCGGCGTGCCAGTGGTAGATGCGGCTGTCGCCGACATGTCCAAAAATGGCCTGACCGTCCGTCAGCAGCACGGCAACCACCGTGGTACCCATTCCCGAGTAGTCGGGCTGTTTACCGGCAACGGCGAGGATGTGGTCGTTGGCCAGCCGCAACGCTTCGTCGATCAGGTCCTGCGTTGGCTCGCCGCCACCCACGAGGAAATCGCTGATAGTGCGGACGGCAAGTCCGGAGGCGACTTCCCCTGCGTTGTGGCCTCCCATCCCGTCGGCCACAACAAAGAGGCCGCGGTCAGGGTCCACCAGGAACGCATCTTCGTTCGTAGCTCGGCGGCCCGGGTGGGTGACGCCATGGGCCGCGAGCGGCATGGGCCACGATTATAGTTAAATCCCCTTGTATACTTTGTATACTCTTTGGCGTGGCCACTGCCGCGCTACACCCAGCCCTGGCTCGTGCCAAGTCGGCTCTCGAACGTGGCCGCGGCGCCGAGGCAGCCCCACACCTCATTCCCCTGCTCCGTTCTGGCGCGCTCAATCGCGAAGACGAGGTCACGGTTCGATCGGCGTTGACCGAAGCGTGGCTCCTTCAGGACGACCTCGTTCAAGCGACCGCGGCCCTCGGCAGACCGCCGGATACGCTTCAAGAGAAGGTGTCCGACGCCCATCTTTCGACGTTGTGGCGGCTGCACGGACGCATCGCGTTCGCGAAGGGAGAACAGTCTCGCGCCATCGCCCTCCATTCCCGCGCCCTGAAGCACGCCGATCTCGCGCACGAATCGCGTGGAATCGGACTCGCCCACTATGAATTGGCGCTGTGCTACAAGCAGGTCGGCGACTCCGGAATCGTTCGCGAGCACCTGACCGAAGCCGCATCGGCGCTGCACGCAGCCGGCGATCGCCGTCATCTCGCCCTCGTCCACTCCTTGTCCGCGGTGCTGCTCGCGCAAGCGGGTCGCGTCGACGAGGCGACCGCGGCACTGCGCCAGGGCGAGCGTCTGGCCATGGCCATTCCTGCCGACGATGTGCTTGCGGGCATCGTCCACAACCAGGCGAACGTCGCGTTGATGCGTCATCGACATGACCATGCGCTCACGCTTGCCGAGCGCAGCGTCGCGCTGCATCAGTCGCTCGGGTCCGGTCACGGTCTCGCGGTTGCGCTCGCCACACTCGGTCAGATCTACGTGCAGCTGGGCGATCTCGAGCGCGCGGAGCAGACGCTGACCCGCACGCTCGAGGTGCGCAGTCCGATCCAGTTCCACGAGACGACCGGCGCCGTCTTCGACACGCTCGCGCAGATCCATTTGATGCGCGGCTCATACGAGCGGGCGGGTGAGTACTTGCGCCAGGCGAGCGATGCCTACGGCTCCTACGGCGCGCAGACCATGCGCTGGTACGAGTGGTCGTTGAAGGTGCTCGGCGTCAAGCTCGCGATCCGGAGACGTGCGTATGACGAGGCGGTCGCGATGGCCGACGCGCTGGCGCACGCACCAGGCGTACCGCCGGCCGACGCCATTCAAGCAGACCTCGCAGCATGTGAGGCACTCGTCGCCGCGGGCCGCATCGAGGAAGCGGAGCGCCGGCTCGAAGGATGCGAGGGACGACTCGATCCCCGAACAGCGCCCGCGAACTGGGGTGAGTTCCTGAGGATCCGGGGTCTCATCCGAGAACGATCGAATCGTCCGCAAGCGGCCCATCATGACTTCGCGCAGAGTGCCAATGTCTTCGAGCTGCTCGGGGAACGGTATCAAGCCGCATTGAGTCAGTTGTCGCTTGGCCGCGTTGGAGCGGCCGCAGGTTCTCGCGCCGCCGCGGAGCGGTCGCTCGATATGGCCACCTCCGTCTTCAAGACATTGGGGGCGCAAAGCGACCTCGATGAAGCGGCCGCAGCGCGAGCGCTCCTCGATCAGGCAGCGTCCGTCGCGCAATCGGTTTCCGCTGCTGACGAGGACGAAGGCATTATCCGCAGGCTCGTCGAAGCCGCGATCCTTCCGGAGCTGTTGTCGCGAGAAACCGCGACGGCACTGCTCGAGACGACGGAATCCGACGCGGTCGTCATCTACGTCGAATCTTCCAACGGAGAGCTCCGCATCGTCGCGTCGGCAGGATGCGACGCGAGCGTCGCGCGCGCGCTGGCTCGAGCTGCGCATCAAGGCACCCGTGAGTACGGCGACGGCATCCTGATCGCGGAGGCGCTCGGAAAAGAGCATGACGGCCCCCGTCGTTCGGTGGTTGTCGCGCCTCGACGGTTGAGCGATCCGGCGATGCGAAGACTTCGCATGTTCACCGCGGTTGCGCGTCAAGGATTCGAGCTCTGCGGGATGCGCGATCGGCCCGCCCAGGTCGTCGAACAGACCAACGAGCGTCCGCTGGAGCCGCTCCTGCCTGGCTTCATCTGCTCGAGCGCCGCGATGAATCGGTTGTCGGATCAGATTCAACGGCTCCAAGGTCACAACCTCACGGTGTTGATCACGGGAGAAAGTGGAACCGGCAAAGACCTCGTCGCTCGCGCGATTCACGCGGGATCGCCGCGGAAGACGTCGATGTTCCTGCCGTTCAATTGCACGACGACCACACGTGAGCTCGCAGACAGTCAGTTGTTTGGACATCGAAGGGGCAGCTTCACCGGAGCGATCACCGATCAGCAGGGGCTGATCCGATCCGCAGCGGGGGGCACGCTCCTGCTCGACGAAATCGGGGACCTGCCGCTCGACATCCAACCAAAGCTGCTGCGGTTTCTGGAGCAGGCCGAGATCATGCCGGTTGGTGAGGCGCGACCACAGGCCGTCGATGTCCGGGTGCTGGCCGCCACCAACGCAGACCTCGAACAGCGAGTATCCGAAGGAAAGTTTCGAGAAGATCTCTACTATCGACTCAGCGTGATTCGGGTGCACGTGCCGCCGCTCAGAGATCGACGCGAGGAAATCCCGCATCTCAGCACGTATTTCCTTCGCGATGCGTGCGAGCGGCTCGGCAAATCGGACGTCCATCTGACCTCGTCGACGCTCGACGTTTTCGCGCGCTACTGGTGGCCGGGGAACGTGCGTCAACTCCGAAACGAAATCCAGCGGGCCGTTGCCATGAGCCCACCGGGCGGATCGATTGAACCGGATCAGCTGTCAGCGGATTTGACCGCGCCAGCCCACTCCTCGTCTTCAGGATCGATGGGTGCGATGGCGGTGGGCGCGCGAAACCTGCAGCCCGGGAACCTCGCGGCAGCCGTCGAAAACATCGAGCGCGACATGATCGGCGCGACGCTCGAACGGACGCGGGGGAACATCTCGGAGACCGCCAGAGTCCTCGGACTCACCCGCCGCGGCCTCTATTTGAAGATGCGTCGACTCGGCTTGGACGGAGATTCACCGGATATCTAGTACCCAGGTATCCACCCATATTGGCTACTAAGTAGCCACATCGCCGAAACGTCCGCTCGACCAACTACCAACCTTACTTATTGAAATTGCACGGCTTATCTCGAATGGCCCAATGCGGTCCTCTGAGAAACTACGCCGGCCCGGACATTGATAGCTGGTTCAGCATCGCTGGTCCTGGAAACGCGAGTCCAGCGGTCACCTTCTCACAATTCAATTGGGGGCCATCGTGATCGAGACTCTTCGTGCTCGTCGAAGCTCAACCACTCACAAGACGCGGATTGGCGATCGGCGCCAGGTCAGCGTTCCAGCGAGGCTGACATGGCGTGACGCCAGCGGCACGCTGCGATTCGTGTCGGTGGTGATGCGCGATGTGAGCGACGTCGACGCCTTCGTCGAATGTCAGGTCCCGGCCTCGATTCCCCTGTATCGTCTGGTGCACTTCCAGGTCGAGCGTCCAGCGCGAGACGCCAACGAGATTCCGGCGGTCCTTCGCGAAGGCAAGGTCCTGTCTGCGGTCTATCGCGTCGGCCCGTACAAGGCATCGACCGGAACACCCACTGGCTACGCGTTGCGTCTGCTCGTGGAACCGAAGCGCGTCAGCATCGGAGCGCCCGCGGACGAGGCCTTTGCTGTCGCGAACTAACGACAGCTAGGCGTTCTTCTTTCTCCAATAGCGCGCGAGCCCGAACCACAGGTATCGAAATCCCGCTGCGACGACGTACGACTCGATCTCGGCCTCAGTCATGTGCCGTCGGAGTTGATCGCGCAGCCATTCCGCAAACCGCTCGCTCCGTTCATCATCAGTGCCCGGCTCCGACAGCGAGGCCCGAACGACCTTCGCGGCGATCTCCACGTGCTCCATCAACTCAGCGAGGTGCGGCCGCACGCGAGTGACCGGACCGAAATGCGTCAGAAACAGCGTGGAGGGTGACCATGCGAGCAGCGTGTCAACGCTCGTCCGCCACTGCTCGAGATCGATATCCGGCGGCGGCGTCGGCGGCAGCACGTATCCCTCGCCCACACAGACGCCGGCCGTATCTCCCACGAAGGCCACGCCACTCGAGGGATCGAAATAGCTGACGTGATGTGACGCGTGGCCGGGCGTGTACGCCACATCGAACATGCGACCGCCGGCTTCGATGCGCTCTCCGCCCGTCAGGACGACCAGCTTCTCTCGAGGCACCGGCGCGAACTCTCCCCACAATCGATCCATCTGATCGCCGTAGAGACGGGTCGCGCTCTCCAGCAATCGCGTGGGGTCCGCCATGTGCGGCGCGCCGCGCTCGTGGACCATCACGCTGATGTGCGGATGCGCGCGCAGGAGGGTGCCCGTTGCCCCGGCGTGATCGAGATGAATGTGCGTCAAGAGGATGTGGCGCACATCGCTCCACCCGATGCCCTTCGCGTGCAGACCAAGGTCGAGCATGTCGAGACAACTCGTCGGTCCGGGATCGACGATCGCCACGCCGGCGGGACTCTGCACGACCGCTGTGGCGATGACATTCGCGCGACCGAGAAAGTTCAAGTCGATCCACGAGAGACCGTGGCTGAGTGTGGTCACGATACCGCATCATGCGAGGGACTATACTGGTGGGTCAAGATCCATGCCCCAGGCCGAACCTGTGCAAGTGCTCACGACCGTGGCTCGTCTGGTCGCGGACGCGTCGAGCCTCACCGAGATCGTGCCCCGTCTGGCCGTCACGCTGCGCGAGTCGATCCCGTTCGAGCGCCTCCACGTCCTCCGCCTCGATCGGGCCGAATCCTTCGTGTTGTACGTGGCGCGCGACACGGGCGCCCTCGAGATTCGCGAACATCGCGTCGGCGATCCGCCGACGGCCCTCGATGCGGGCGATGCGGGCTCGGAGTCGCGCATGCTGTGCACGGT
>Ga0114129_10014481_pt1 | contig 11239 bp, 17 predicted proteins | sample RhiMetdeltSRZDD1_FD_80071 | JGI IMG/M metagenome (GOLD analysis project Ga0114129, IMG submission 80071) | Populus rhizosphere microbial communities from Tennessee, USA - Rhizosphere MetaG P. deltoides SRZDD1 (version 2) (version 2) | ecosystem: Host-associated > Plants > Roots > Rhizosphere >... | reverse complement strand
TCTCGACAAGCTCGGCCAGCTTGAACGCGGCAAAGCGCAGCACAGCTCTCGCAAGGTAACCGACCTGGGGCTTATTGAGCTGCAACAAGCGCCACCGATCGTCGACCCAGCTCATGCGGCTGAGAACATCCTGCAGCACGCCCAGCGGCGCCGGATGATCGTGCTTCACCAGCGCGGCCTGCAGCAGGCATCCGACCCCACAATCGAGCTTGGGGAGCTGTTGCGGCGCACTGAGGAGGAGCTGGGTCGAGTAGCGGGGGCACCAGCCGAGGAACCGCAACAGCGCGGAGGCTGGCGCGAGCTTGACCTGACGCCAGTCCTAGACGGCACCTGGAAGCCGCCAGAGCCCACCATCGGCAGGCGCAGCGACGGGCGCGGACTCTTCTACCCCGGCAAGTCCCACACGGCAATCGGCGAAACCGAGTCAGCCAAAACCTGGTTCGCACTGTCAGTGGCACTCGATGAGCTCGCTGCCGGCAACCACGTGCTGTTCATTGACTTCGAGGACGACGCGGGCAGCATTGTCAACCGACTCCTCGCCATCTCTGGTCAGTCCACAGCGATGATCTCCGGACGCTTCCACTATCTGCGTCCGGAGGGGGATCTTCGCGCCAGCGGGAATCTTGCCGACCTGACCGAGCAGCTGCACACCTACCGGCCGACATTGACGATCAACGACGGCACGACTGAGGCAATGGTGATGCACGGGCTCAACCCGCTCGATAACGCCGACGTGGCGATCTTCAACATGTTGCTGATCAGGCCGCAAACCGACGCTGGTGCCGCAGCCGTGGCGCTCGACCACGTGACCAAAGACCGCGAGAACCGCGGCCGCTACGCCATCGGTGCCGTGCACAAGCTCAACGCCGTCTCCGGCGCCGGCTACGTCCTAGAGAACCGCGCCCCCTTCGGGATCGGACTCACCGGTCGCTCCGCCATCAAGATCGCCAAAGACAGGCTCGGACAGCTACGGCCACACGCACTCCGGAGCAGCAACAGCATGCATTGGTACGGCGACCTGGTGCTTGAGTCCCATGACCGCGACTTCGCTGAGGTGTCGGTCGAGCCACCACACGAACGCGACGAGGAGTTCCGGCCCACTGCCCTGATGAAGCAGATCGCCGAGCTACTGGCCGAGAAGGGCCCCCTGTCCAAAAACAAAATTGAGACAGCCATCCGAGGCAAGACCGACTACAAGCGGCAAGCGCTCACATTGCTCATCCTCGACCGCTACGTCAGCGACGGCGACGCCAAGAATCCGCACCAGTTGCTCAAGCCATTCGAGGCCGACAAATGACTCACCTCGCCCCTACCTCGCCCCACCTCTCCCCTGTGCTGTGGGGCGACCCCTGGTGAGACCTCGCCCCCTCGCCCCCCTCTATAAGGGGGCGAGGGCGAACCGGGCGCCAGGGGCGGAAAACCGAGCAAGACACCTCGCCCCTCGTCAGCAACCAAGAGAGGACAGCGGCATGACAACCATCTGCGACTATTCGCTTCACTCGACGGCGCCCACATCCTCGGCGGCTGCGATCACTGCAACGGCTACCAAGAGCCGTGGGTCGACGCCTACGGCATCTGCCACATCAACATCCGCCATGACGACTGGTGCCCATTCCTGGTGCAGATCGAGAAGGAACGGCAAGACCGATGAGCACACTTGCCACACTCCGCCGCCTCGAGGCCGAGGGCGCAATCTCAGTGGCACGGCCACACGAGTGGGGCAAGCTAAGTTACCTAGAAGCTACATGTGTAGGTTGCTTGGCCGTTCGACCCAAGCACGACCTTCCACTCAACCGCGCCGACAAATGCAGTGCCATTCCAGCAGCTCGGTGAGAACGCCGCAGAAGTGGCTACCAGCCGAGACGGCGGAGGCGCATTGAGCGTGTCCCGGCACTTGAAAGTGGAGCCTTTGAGATCGAAATGGCCACCTGTGGTGCTAAAGATGAACCCATCGATGGTGCCGTTAAAGCTGCAAAATCCATCGGCGCTGCCGGCGGCTGCGCCGAACTGGGTTAACTCTCCGCTACTAGCTTTGGCTTCCGCGCTCGCGACACTCGTACTAGCGAGACCGATAACGACGCCCAAGAGTAGGCATGCCCGACGTTTCATTTGCCCCCCGAAGATTTGATCAGCTGCGAGCCGTGCGCCTGGCGACAGTGATGCTCGCACTGCCACATTCCCCTGTCAAACAATGGTGCGGAGGGTCGCTAGCGGTGATTAATTACGAATGCCGCAGTTTTTAGCCACGGTCGAAGGCGTACTGGCCAGGCAGACAGCCGCGTCGGGCGCTGACATGCCCGGGGGTCTTTTTTTGGCGCCTGATCTCGGCGTTGACTGGCGCATCGCACTCTCTCTGTCCGAGAGGGGGGTTACGGGTGCCAAAAGTCAGGCAGAGCGCTGGAGCGGCCAGCGGGGGCCTGGTTGCCAGTCGCAGTACCTAGTACCGACTTCGCCGGCAGGAATGTGCTCTTCGCCTTTCAGGCGACCGCGCAGACTACCGGTGATCGGGTCGATGACGCCTTCGGTGATCTGCCACTCGGTGATGGATACCGGTCCTGCCACCTCGAGCGGTCGGAAGCGCAGCAACGAATCGAAGGTGCGATCATCGAAGGTAACGTCGAACCAGTCGCCGAGTGGCGTACCCGGATTCGCTGTCACCCATTCACGGCGTGCGTCGCACCAACGCTGATACGCCGGGTACCACGTCACGTCAGGGGGCACATCATCGGGGGCGGGCCATTCATCGGCGTCGAACCTCGCCAGCTCGCACGGCACCACTACATCAGCCGGCGGACGCCTCATAGCCATCTTGATCCTCTTCCTTCGTTCTTTGGCCCCATCGGGCTACCGCGGCCCGGCGTGCATGCTTCTGAGAGCCGCGCAGACCGACCAGCTCGAGGTCATCGGGGAGGTTGAGCGCGGTCGTCAGACGCTCCAGCAGCATCCGATGTGCCCGTATTTCGCCGAGAATCGGGTGCATGCGGTCTTGACCGGTCGAGCCTGTCGTTATCAGCGACGGCAATGCCCGCATCGCTCTTTCGAGGCGGTCTAGCTCGTCGGTCGTACGGGCTGCCTCAGCGAGCATCGATAGCTCAGCCGGGGTCAAGATGAACGGGCCGGCCACGGCCGCCCACAACTGCTTGCCCGGCGCTCGCAAGCCGCTAGGCGGTCGCGGCGGCTCAGTCATGGCCTCATTCTCCCACCTGGCGCAATGTTATTGCCGATTCCGTAGTGCTTTGCGCAACATCGTGTCAAAACTTTCGGTAAACTTGTCACATGGTTGCTCGGACCCAGACCTGCAAGTCGTGCCAGCGGGACTTTCTACTCGAATACACGCACGGCCGGCCGAGAGAGCGGTGTTACGACTGTCAACCGATTGGCTGGCGCGTAGTCGTCGAGCCGGCCCGCACCAAGCTGCGCCGAGCAGTCGGCTATCGACTCCCGCCGGGCGTCAATCAATGGACTTCGAAGGAGATCTAGACATGGTCAACAACCCCAAGCCTGGCCCCAAGGTTCCGCCTGGGGCGACTCTGAACCCCGCCGACGGCAAGTTCCACCCGGTGGGGGACCTGCTTGCCGGCCATGTGCCAAGCGACAAGCCTGCCGACAACCAGCCGAAGGGCAAGTGATGACGACAGTCGGTGAGTTGCGCCGCTACTCGAGGCAGCGGACGGCATTACGCAACCCGGCGACCCAGCCTCGATGGCCCCAGCGGGCCGCTTGCTCTGGCTCCACCAGGTCTTGGGGCAGCTCGACCTCGACCCCGCCTTTTTGAAGCCTGCCGACGCCCTGAGGGAGCGTGCTGGTGCTCTACGCCTGGAAGCCACGCAAGCCAGCCAACAAGCTCAGCAGCGTCGTGCGTCCGCGGTACAGCTTCTGGCGGCGGACAAGCCGGCTTCTTTGGCCGAGGCTGTGGCGCAGCATCTTGAGGTGTCGCCGTGGCTGGACACCCAGCCCACTCACTTAGCTCCGCCCGCGGTGGAGCTGGCCGAGCAGGCGGCGCGGCTGATCGAGTCCAAGATTGGTGTTTTGATCTTCGCCAACGGCGAGAAAATCTTCGCTCTGGCGCAGAAGAAAGCCATGGAGCTGGTCCAAGAAATCGCCGATTTGCCGAAATTCCCGGACGCAATCTGGGGAAGTCCCGATCCGAGCGGTGATCTGACGCGGATTCCCGAGCACCGACTCACCTGGGGCACGCTCACCCATAACAGCCAGCAGTTCTGGCTCGCGCATGAGTTGGCGAATCTGGTTCGCGACAGCATCGGCGCCGGCGCCAATCGCCTGCCCGACGGCGCACCAAGGCATGCGTTCTGGGCCAAGAATTGGCGGCCCGCATTCGAGGACAACCAGTTCTCGCTGCTCAAGACGCCACTGCGGCTCCGCTGGGCCTTGGACCATGACTGGCAGCCTGGTCTCTGGCGTCCCGAGGACGTGAAGGCGACCGCGAAGGACGCGACATTCGGTCAGAAATTGGGCCCAATTGGGTGCCGCGGTAGGGATTCCATAGAGCTTTCCCGGCAACGCCGCCTAACAGACTTCGGTGCCGGCGCCGTTGCCGGTCCGCCGCGAACGGGTACTTTTACCTCCTTTCAGCCCGGGCATCATCGCGGTAGCTCCGGATCGTTCCGGCGGTGTCGGCACCGAACAGAAGTGCCCCGGGTTTGGACATGGCGCCCTCACAAGGGCCTAGGTGCTTCACCTCCACCTAGGCCCGACAAAAGCCCGGGCGGAATGGCCTCCTACGGCTATCGCCACAACAGCGCGCGGGCGGTACGCTCCACGCGTGTCCAACCAGTCTGGCGGCCAGCCGTCCTCGCCATTTGAGCCCCCGCCGTGGGCAGGTCCGCCAGCGCCCCCTACAAACCCTGGCCAGCAGTCTGGCGCACCAGGCGATCCGGCATACCCGACGTACCAGCCAGTGCCGGCATACCCGACGTACCAGCCAGTGCCGGCATACCCGATGTACCAGCCACCTAGCGTGCCGGACCATTCTAGGGATCGGCATTCCGGCGAGCCCGCCTCGGTTGTTGGCCTAGTGCTAGCGCTGGTGGGTCTCGCCGTGGCATCGCTGATGTGGTTGTTCGGAGTGATGCTACCGCTAGTCCCGATGCTAATCGTGATGACGATGGTCCTGCTCGTGGCAGTGCTGGGCGGAATTCTCGTGGGGCGCGCGGTTACACGTTTGGGTCGTGTGCACGCCATCCTTGGCTTGGTCGCCGCTGGTGCGGCGGCTGTCATTTCAGTGACCTTTCTGCTGCCAATGGTGATCGATCCACCCTGGCGGGACTGGTGGACTTGTTCGTACCAGGCAGACACACCCGAACAGCAAAATGCGTGTGACGTGGCCTACAACACCGCGACGGGGTAGGCAACCCCGCAGGAACTACGGGCTACTCAACGAATCGCACCAATTTGGACCTGGGCTAACAGAACAAACGTTCGATACTCTGAGCCATGTCCACCAAAGACCAGATCTTGTCGTCGGCGCTTCATGGTGAGGCGTTGCTCACCGCGAAACGGCCCGAACTCCAACCTTTGATTGATCATCTCCGCGAGATCGCGCAGGGCCGCGACGACATCAGAACCGAATGCGCTGGCGTGATCGCTGGCTCGTGGTTCGCCGGCAAGTATCGGCGGGGCGAGGAGCTGGTCGCCGCCGGCCTGTTGATGCTCGCCGGGTACGTCGACCTCGACGACTTGGACGAGTGGATCCGTGGGGGTTGGGAGCGGCGCCGTGGGGCAACGTCGGAGTTCGGCTTCGAGGAAGGCTGACCACCCCGCTAGCGTTCGATACCTTCATACCTAGACATCCCTCGGGGGATACGATCTGGGCTCCCGAGAGGGCGATTAGCCATGATGCGGAAAGTGCTGCGGGAACTCGAGCGGGCTTTCCTGGCAGTGTTCGATGCCGGCGACTGGGTTATTGACTGGCTGGACCACCAGTCCACGGCAATCATCCTCGGGTTGGGCATGTTGTTGGGCGTGGGCGCCACGCTGATTGTCGCCGCAATCTTTGCAAGCTTGCGATAGCCCGAGCGGGCCGGTACAACAGACGTGCCGCCAGCAGGGCGGGGGGAAGGCCCGGGCTGGCGGCACTCGTCTTGGTCGTCTCGAACGTTCTACTACAACTCCTCCAGCAGCTCTTCGAGCTCGCGAGCGTTCGTCTTCGCCCATTTCTTGATCTCGCGCTCCCCGTGGCTGCGGAAGGCGTGCTCTTCGCCGAGCGGCGCCATCGCCGCGGGGTTGGCCGACCGCTCAGCGACCGCGTAGGCGACCGCGAACAGCAACCCCCAGAGGTAGGTTTCACGGTCTCTGCGCGAGACGCAGAACTGAGGAATGGGGATCTCGTGCGGAATGATGCCTGCCGCGACCATGATGTGCTTGGCGCCTTCTCCGGTGATCCATCGGGTCAAAAGGTCTTCAGCTTCCGGATGCATCGTTATCGGTCCTCTCGGGCTGTGATGGCTGAGTTCTCTTGCATCAGTGCGTCACCGCCCAGACGACGGCCGCGACAATACGCAGCCGCATAGATATAGACGGCGAATGCGCCCAGGAAGTACATGAAGCCGCGGACAGAATCACTGGTCACAGCGGCCCCCGAGCTTCGCTTTGATGCTGGCAAGCGCGATGGCCGCAGTGGCAAATAGCCGCGTGAGCATGGCCGCAATGTCGGGGAAACGCTGCGGGTCAACGATCGTCGGCTTCAACGGCCAGACGATGCGTACGACAGTCGGCTTGAGGGTTCGTTCGATGGCCGGCATGCGGGGCCGCACCAGTTGTACTGAGAGCTCGTCGGCACCGATGGCGCCGCGAGCGAGGTCGGTAATGTCGTTCATTGGGACTCGCTTTCTAGAGAAGTGGGTTCCTCAGGCCTCGCGGGTGTCTCACCACCCGTGGGGCCGCTTTACGTGTTGATCTTGCTCAAGCTCCTTCCTTGATCACCTCCCTGCAAACCATTTGCTAACGGGACGCGTTTGCACGGGGGTGGACAGGATGAGACGAAGGGTGGGGGTGCAGCGGCTCCACTCCTAGTCAGAGTGGGTTTCGCTGGACTCAGCGGCACCCGCGATACGGGGCTCGTCGGTGTTCAAGTCCCCCCTCGGACACACACTTTGTCCCAAACGGGCACCCCTGGGCTCGGCTTCTGCCCGGATCGAGCTCGTCGCCCCCGGTTCGGCTTCGAGCGGGGGAAGGTCGGGGCACGGCGACTGATGGCCGAGGAGGCTCCGGTGCGGAATCCGGAGCCTCCTCTCCAATGCGGTGAGCTCGGGACGCGAGACAGGTTGCAGCCACGCTCACCGTCGCCCCATCGACCACCCTTGGATGGGCGGCGTGATCAATTGGGGCGATTTTCAGGATTCGATATCCAGGGGCTGAGGTGTTCAAACAGTTTGGGACCCACAAAGGCGTGAGAATCTGCACGCCGACGCTTGTGTATCTGGAGCGTTGCACCGCCGCGCTGGCCAACCCGTACGGCTCGCACCCGCGGGACATGAAGCCGTCGGCGTAGGCGAATGCGGCAGGCCAGGGAATAGAGCGAGCCCGAGAAATTCTTCGGGGCTCTCTCCTGCTCTCGTCAGAGAAGGGAGCGCACCGAGGCTTCTGTCTGTACATGCGGCAGGGTGTTCGAATAGTCTGTGAAGACCGGAAGGATGCCCATGAAGTGGGTCAGGGGGTTCATCGTTTTCTTGGTGGTGGGCTTTGCCCTCTTCTATTTGATTGCGTACCCTGAGGCCGCCGCAGACGCCGTCCGTGCCGTAGCCGGCGGCCTTGCCGTGGTATTTCGCTCGATTCTCACTTTCTTTCAGTCTCTGGCTAGTTAGTGGTGGGCGTGGAGTCAGCGCTGCAGCCCAGATAGGAGCTTTGTGAAAGCTCCGCGCAATTCCGCAGTCTTCGATAATGTCGGGGCACCTCGGTAGGAACCGGGAAGGCAAGGTTGTCGCTGGGCGTTTGCCAGCTTGCTGCCTGCCTCACGTGGCTGCAAGGCGGTGGACTGGGCTGTGGCTTGCATGTGCGGGACGACGCCAGCGAGAGAGCTAGCCCGCGGAACGGCGCCGGCACTCTCGAAGGCACCTGCTCCTGGGGAGACGGCGGCACCAGCAGGTACTGCCCCCCAAGCACCGCTGCAGGGTCAAGAACCGCTTTGCGGGAACTACGCGTGACCGACGCGAGTCTGATCACGCTGATCGTCGGGGTGGCGGTGAGCCTGATCTTGATCGTCATCGGAGGCTCCTTCAAGAAGAAGACTGAGCCCTGACCGTGCAAGCAGCGGCCGCCCGATGCACTGGGTATTTGAAAGCGTTGCGAGTTGACGCATGATCGAAATGCACCTGAATTGATGGAGGTCCACCGTGGAGATAACTGGGATCATGACCGCCTTGGTAATCGGGTTGATTATCGGCGTCCTGGGCCGGATAGTCGCGCCGGGTCGGCAAAATATCCCGCTGTGGCTCACGCTCCTTGTGGGGATCGTCGCGGCCCTGATTGGCACTGCGATCGCCGCAGCTTTCGGGGTTGCAGCGACACGAGGCATCGACTGGATCGAGTTGATCATTCAGGTTGCGCTCGCCGCAATTGGCGTCGCCATCGTGGCCGGGTTCTACCACCGACGCCGTGAAGCGGCGTAACTTCCTGTGATCCTTGGCCTCCGTGGGCTTGCGCCGGGGCCGTCTGACGACGCACTTCGGAGTCCTACGTGATGTCACATTGGCCAGCTGGAGCTCCCAGCGTGGGCGACGTTGCGGAAATGAGCCGCACGGTCACAGCCTCCGATATCGAGCGCTTCACTCAGATCAGCGGCGACCGTAACCCACTGCACTACGACGTCGACGCGGCACGAGCTTCCCGATTCGGCGAGATCGTCGTTCAGGGCGGCGTTACCAGCGCCATCCTCAATGCGGTCGCCGCAGAGCGCCTGCCCGGACCCGGCGCAGTGTTTCTCAACGTCAACTGGGACTTCACTGCACCTGTTCGGCCTGGCGACACCATCACAGGCCGCATCGAGGTCACAGAGGTCCGCACCGACAAGCCCATCACCAAGCTGCGCACCACTGTCACACGCGACGACGGCACGGTTGTCTTGCAGGGCACAGCGGTGTGTTACACGATGGCGATCACTTCCTAGCCCGCCTTCGCATTCTGCGTCATCGGGCTACCGCTCCGGATTCTCAAGCGCGGTAGCCGCGCACGTAATCCACTACGAGTGTGGGGACATCTGCGCCATCGCTGCCGTCTGATTTCTCCGGAAAGTCGAATACCGCGATCATGAGTTGCATCGGGTATGCCGGTGGCCTCGGGCAGGTGCGTACCTGTACTCCGTCAACCAGGAAGTCGGCCTTATCCGCTGTCCAGTCCACAGCATAGGTGTGAAAGTCGGCCGCCTCGATCGGCATCCGTACGGCCTCGAAGTCCTCGGTGATCGAAGGATCGCGAAAGGCATGCAGTCCCATGCCGACCGCTGCAGACTCCCCGGCCACAACCGCGTCGCCGAAGATTTCAGCAACACAGATCTCTGCTGAGCGCTCGGGCCGATCCTCCAGACCAACCAGCCAGAAGGCGAACATCGAACGCTGCGCAACGATTCCACGCGCACGGATTTCGATATAGCCCTGTTCTGGTGTCCAACCCCAGAAGGTCTCTTGCGCCTCGCGCACGGTAAGCCCAGCGCGGTAAGGCTGCTGACCGATAGTGCTACCGGCTGGTCCCGAAAAGTTGCCGGACTGGATCCCGGACACCCGAAGTGGTGGGCTGTGGTTCTCCGCGCACCAGAGTCCTTGTCCGGGCGGGATTGTCAGGTAGAGGCACGAGTCATGGATGGTGTACGTCGCTGCCGTTGCGGCGCGCGAACTCCACGCCGGCAGGTAATGAGGTAGCCACACATTCCGATCGAGCTCGTGGATATCAAAGTCATCTTCGAATACGACACGAAGTCCCTCGGGGCGCTCTGACATGTGTCACATCTTGGCGGTAGACGCCCATGACGACCGACACTATCCATGGGCTTACCGCTACACAGCGTTGCCGTGGCGCACGTTTGGGCCGGATATCTGGTTGCTCGTAAAGGCTCGTCTTGACCAGGCCTCGCTACCCACTGAAGAGGCTTGTGTGCTTGGATCAGCTAGGCCGAGCGGTCCTCCGTTGCGCCGGCGCGGTCAAGTCGACCAGACTGAGCCTTGGGCTGCTTCGGACCTCGTGCACTCAGGAAGAGGGTACTTGGCCATGTCCAAGCCGAGCGCGGACGACTACCGCAGACTGCGGCGGGATTACGCCGACGCCATGGAGCAGTTCAAGGCCACCAACGAGGTGCTCAGCGAGCTCGGCCGATCCACCTCGAACCCTGACGCGGTCCTGGGCACTGTGATGGAGAGTGCCCGGCGACTTTGCCGCTGCCAGGCAGCGTCTTTGTATCTCATCGAAAACTCCACATTCAGGCTGGCCTCTTCCGTCGGCCTGTCAGAGGAGTTTGCCCGCCATGTCACCGAGCTTCCAATCGCCATAGACCGGGGCTCATTGATCGGCCGCGCGGCACTGGATCGCCGTAGCCAGAAGGTCGAAGACGTGGCAACCGATACCGAATACGCGCGGAAGGACCTGCAACAGACGGGTGGCATACGGACGTCGATGTCGGCTCCGATGCTGCTCGACGAGGAGGTGATAGGTGCGCTCTCGGTCTACCGGAGGCAGGTGAACCCCTTCAACGCACGCGAGGAGGCACTCCTCGAAGGCTTCGCTGCGCAGGCGGCTGTCATCGTCCGGAATGTCCATCTGGTGCGCGCGCTGGAGGACCGAGGGGCAGAGCTCGCCCGACGGGTCGAGCAGATGGAAGCTTTGAGTGACGTTGGCCAGACAGTCGGATCCAGCCTCGTGCTCGATGAGGTACTGTCCAACATCGTCAAGAACGCGGTCCGGTTCGCCGGCTGCGACGGTGGATCGATCATGGAGTACCTCGAAGACGAGCGGTGCTTCTCGGTTCGCAGCGCGTACGCGAGCAGTCCTGAGCTGCTGGCTCGGCTGCGCACCATCCGCATCGAGTTGGAGACAACACTGGTCGGTCGTGCCGCCCTTGAGGGTCATCCGGTAGCCGTGCCCGATCTGTCGGCGGTCGACCTCGACCCGCACTTAAGGCTGTTGTACGACGACGGCTGGCGGTCCGTAATGGCGGTACCGGTGCTTCGCGCTGACAAGATCATCGGTGCCCTCGTCGTTCGTCGCCGCTCACCTGGCGCTTTCACCGAGGAGG
>Ga0114129_10014480_pt1 | contig 11239 bp, 9 predicted proteins | sample RhiMetdeltSRZDD1_FD_80071 | JGI IMG/M metagenome (GOLD analysis project Ga0114129, IMG submission 80071) | Populus rhizosphere microbial communities from Tennessee, USA - Rhizosphere MetaG P. deltoides SRZDD1 (version 2) (version 2) | ecosystem: Host-associated > Plants > Roots > Rhizosphere >... | reverse complement strand
TGGCTATGACATTCGAGGAGGTACTGGATCAAGCGCTAGAGATGCTCCGACGCCGTGGGCGCGTGACCTACCGGGCACTCCAGCGGCAGTTCGGTCTCGACGAGACCTACCTCGCAGACTTGAAAGCTGAAATTATCGAGGCACAGCGCCTGGCGGTCGATGAGAACGGCACTGTACTGGTCTGGACCGGCGTTGCAGACCCAGCCGCGATACCCCCCTCTGCCCAACCCGGACAGCTTCGCGCCACCAAGACCAATCAGATCGTACCGACTACTACTACACCAGTTGCACTGGGCTCCTCAGATGCTGAACGGCGGCAACTGACGGTGATGTTCTGTGATCTGGTGGATTCCACCGCCCTTTCCAGCCGGCTGGACCCAGAAGACTTGCGCGAGGTCGTACGCGCCTACCAGACCATGTGTGAGGAGGTGATCCAGCGCTATGGAGGCCATATTGCGCAATACCTCGGGGATGGGCTCCTGGTCTACTTTGGCTATCCCCAGGCACACGAAGACGACGCTCACAGAGCCGTGCGCGCTGGTCTGGGTATTCTCGATGCCCTCGCAGCCCTCAATGCCCGGCTGGAGCCACGCACCAGGGTGCAGTTAGCCGTCCGTCTGGGCATCCATACGGGGCTGGTGGTCGTGGGAGAAGTAGGGGGCGTCAGTCGACACGAGCAGTTGGCCCTGGGAGAAACGCCAAATCTCGCGGCTCGCATCCAGGGCCTGGCCGCACCCGATACACTGCTCATCAGTGCCGCGACACATCGCCTCGTGCAGGGCTACTTTGCCTGCCAGGATCTCGGCACGCACACCCTCAGAGGTGTGACCATTCCCATGCACGTGTACCGTGTCGTCCAGGCCAGTGCGGCCCGGAGTCGCCTGGACGTGATGGATGCTACCAGCTTAACGCCGCTGGTTGGGCGCGATGCCGAATTGACGCTGCTCGTGGAACGCTGGGCGCAAAGTCAGGACGGGCTGGGGCAGGTGGTCCTGCTCAGTGGCGAGGCCGGCATTGGCAAATCCCGCCTGGTGGAGGCCCTGCGCCAGCGGCTCGGGAGTGAGGGGATGACCAGCATCGTTTTACGCTGCTCCCCCTACTACACGAATAGTGCACTCTATCCAGTAATTGATCACCTGCAGCGACTGCTGCACTTTCGTAGGGAGGATACGCCTGAGGAGAAGCTGGACAAGTTAGAGCACAGCCTGCGCGCGTATCGCTTCGCACGTGATGAGATGACGCTGCCGCTCTTTGCCGCGCTGCTATCGGTGCCACTCCCGGATGGACGCTATCCTCCCTTGCCCCTCAGCCCTCAACAGCAGAAGCGCAAGACAGCAGAAGCCTTGGTGGCGTGGCTCGTGGAGGCTGCCGAGCGGCAACCGCTCCTGGCCGTGTGGGAGGATCTGCATTGGGCCGATCCCTCGACATTGGAGCTGCTGAGCCTGATCATTGACCAGAGCCGCACGGCGCACATGCTGACCCTGCTGACCTATCGTCCAGAGTTTCAACCGCCGTGGTCTCCGCAGTCGCATCTGACCCATCTGACACTCAATCGCTTCACCCACCCACAAGTGGAGTTGCTTATTGCGCAGGCCATGCACGGCAAGCCCTTGCCAGCAGAGGTGGTGCAGCAGGTCGTCGCGAAGACGGACGGCGTACCCCTGTTTGTCGAAGAGCTGCTCAAGATGGTCCTGGAGTCTGGGCTGGTGCGGGAGGAAGCGGACCGCTATGTGTTGACAGGTCCACTGCCGCCGCTGGCGATTCCCGCTACGTTGCAGGATTCCCTGATGGCGCGCCTGGATCGACTGGCTCCGGTCAAAGAAGTTGCGCAGCTCGGGGCTGTCCTGGGGCGGTCATTTTCCTATGAATTAATTCGAGCCGTAGCGCCAATGGATGCAGTGACATTGCAGCACGGGCTAGCACAGCTCGTAGACGCCGAACTGCTCTACCAGCGCAGCGTGCCACCGCAGGCGACGTATCTCTTCAAGCACACGCTGATCCAGGATACCGCATATCAATCCTTGTTGAAGAGCACACGCCAGCAGTATCACCAGCGTATTGCGCAGGTGCTGGAAGAGCGATTTCCCGAAACCGCCGCCACCCAGCCGGAACTGCTGGCGCAGCATTATACGGAGGCGGGCCTCAGCGCCCAGGCCATCGAGTACTGGCAACGGGCTGGCCAACTGGCGAGCCAGCGCTCCGCGTATGTGGAAGCTTTCGCGCATTTGACCAAGGGGCTGGAGGTGCTCAGAACCCTCCCCGACACCCCCGAGCGCATCCAGCATGAACTCGTCTTGCAGACCACCCTCGGCCCGGTGCTCATGGCGGCCAAGGGGCAGGGGGCGCCAGAAGTTGGGCAAGCCTACGCCCGCGCCCGCGAGCTGTGTCGGCAGGTGGGGGAGACGCCGCAACTCTTCCCAGTTTTATGGGGACTCTGGCGGTTTTATTGGATGCAGGCGGAGCACCAGACGGCGCGGGAGCTTGCAGAACAGTGCCTGAGCCTATCCCAGCTGCTCCAAGATCCTGCTCTTCTCCTGGGGGCCCACTTTGCGCTGGGAGGCACCTTGCTATTTTGTGGAGAGTTTGCCCCCGCTCGGGCGTCTCTGGAACAGGGGATAGCGCTCTACAACGCCCGAGAGCACCGCTCTCTGGCCTTCCGATACGGACAGGATCTCGGAGTGACCGATTTGTCCTATGCGTCTTGGGCTCTGTGGTTCCTGGGCTATCCAGACCAGGCTTTGCAGAGGATGAACGAGGCGTTTGCCCTCGCCCAGGAGCTGTCTCACCAGCTGAGCCTGGCTGCGGTCTTCACCTATGCTGCTCAGACCTCTCTCTTCCGCCGGGAGGGACCCGCAGCCCAAGACCAAGCCGAGGCAGCCATGGCGCTCTCAAGCGAGCATGGATTCCCGCAATTTTTGACGCTAGGGGTGATCTTGCGGGGCTGGGCGCTGACTATACAGGGGCAGGTAGAGGAGGGGATTGCCCAGATGCGCCACGGTCTAGCCACTCGGCGAGCCATAGGGATAGAGCTGTGCCGACCATATATGCTCACCGCGCTTGCTGAGGCGTGTGGGCAGGTGGGCCAGGGCGAAGAGGGGTTATACATACTGGCTGAGGCATTGGCATTGGGAGACAAAAACGGGGAGCGTCTCTACGAAGCGGAAACGTATCGACTCAAGGGTGCATTACTGTTGCAGCAGACTGCTCCGGATGAGTCCCAAGCGGAAACCTGCTTCCAGCAGGCCCTGGACAGCGCCCGCCGCCAGCAGGCCAAGTCGCTGGAGCTGCGCGCCGTTATGAGCCTGAGCCGCCTGTGGCAGCGCCAGGACAAGGGCGCTGAGTCGCGCAAGCTGCTGGCACCGGTCTATGGCTGGTTCACCGAGGGCTTCGATACGGCAGACCTCCGGGATGCCAAAGCGTTATTGGAGGCACTAGAAAGATAGCGCCAGAGAGAAGGGAAGACAAACCATGGCAGTGCACCAGACCGTCTACACGTCACCTATAGAAGCTCTCACGGCTTTGATTCGCTCACTCGTGGCTTATGAACAACGATACCAGATGTCCTCCGCTGACTTTTATGCGCGATATTAGCGGGGTGAAATGGGGGTATATGGCCGATATGGTTGAGTGGGCTGGAGACTACCAACACTACGTGCAGCTCAAGGAAGAGCTGGAACAGAAGCTTGTGGCAGTGGGGCGATGACACTTGCGGAGTACTTTGCTGGGCTCTGCCAGCTCATTCAAGCTCTCGCTGGAGTCCGTATTGATTTGTGGTACGCACGCGACGTATAAACTTCCGAGAGAACCACTTCTTATTGTACAGTGCAACGTTACTCCAGTGCAGTTCCTCAGCGAAGAAAATAATAAGACAGTAGCCTTTGCCATGTGTAGAGGCGGGATAATTTAACCAGGTGGCACGCAGTCCACCTTTGGATGACCGCTGTAATTGCGCCATGTCATCTTCAAGCTGAACTATGTCACGGCACAAAGTCGTGACGTCCTCCCATACACCGGCCTTGAGAGAAAACAGCCGTTCGAGAAAGACGCTGTTCTCTTCACTTTCGACCAAATCTGTGGTCAGCTCCTCAAACCTCTCTTCTACTTTCATCGAAAGATCTCCTGGAATCTGGCAAATTCCTCGGGGCTTATGGGCCGACGCGCGTTGCGTGTGCGCTTGCGCTCATGGGCGCTGTGGCTACGCCGTACGGTCGTAATATGAATCCCGTCAGCGCCAAAGATGTGTTCCCGGCCTCGATCGCCTCGCACGACATATCTCCCATCTGATTGCATAAATACATCAACCTGCCTGGCCCTCTGCGCATCGTGGAATGCTGTGCCTGTAGGTCTTCCCTGTGTCTGTCTTATGCGCGCATGCGTGCTTCTGCGACGGCGAGTCTCTCTGTGCGTTGGGCGCTCTTGCCCTGGCTCTTCACCCACTCTGTGTGTGCCTCGACCTGCCCTCAGCTTTCCTTGCCGACCTTGTCCGCGCCAGCAGTCAGGTAGGGAGCCGGCGCTCTCTGGTGTGTTGTGGGAGCATAGGAATTTCACACGCCCTTTGCAAGACGACTCCGCTGAGACCCCATCGGGCTAGCCAGACTGGGGCCCCTCCGGGGCGGGGTCAGGCTGGGGCAGCCGATACGGCGCGGGCTCCAGGCGTAACCCGAGAATGAACCGACACCAGCCCCCGAAAGTGATCGATGAACACATCGGTATCGAGGACCCTCAGCGTCTCCATGCCCACTCCCGGAGGTCGGTGACCCACTTGGCGGCGTCCTGCATCTCGGGCCGGTCCGCCCACATGCCAAAGCCAAGGGGCTCGACGGCGCGCTCCGCTTTGACCTGCGTCAGATAGGCGGCGACACTCCGCCGCCGCAGCTCTTCCAGCGGTACCCCCAGGACTTGGGCGAGGTGCTCCAACTCGGCAAACTCCTCATCCGAGACCGTCGCACGCAGCTCTTTCATCCTGTCCTCCTTTGCTCCGTGGTGTGTGCTACCCCCCCAGCCTTCCAAAACCGGCTGTTCCGAGGCCGTCGCCCCGGAGAACTCTCGAGACTCTACCGTAACTCATCCTGAGCGGCATATCCAGGCTGCGCTGAGCCGCGCTGGGGCCATCGCCAGCGCCGCGGCAGCCCACGGGAGCGGCTCGTAGCACGGTGGAGTACCGTGGAGCGCGGCCTGGACACATACCTCTGCGCCCCAGCCCCGTTCATACCCTGCTGACGCGGCGTCGGGATAATCGCCTCTCGCAGCGCGCTGTGTGGTGCCAAACAGCCGGCATATTTGAGAAAGTGTTTCTCCCAGAAAAAGGTTATCATGAAGAAAACGGGGGTGAACACGCCTCACTTTTGTCAGTCAATCAGCTTCCTGTCCATAGCTTGCTCAAAGCGGTAGAGCGCACGGTTATTATCGATCATCTCACAATAAAGGAGAGATAGGGCATGAGAAGACTTCGCACTCTCATGGCGCTGGGCTCGCTGGCGCTCTTCGTAAGCGGCTGTCCGTCTCCGCAACCGCCGTCTCCGCCACTGCCCAACACGCAGGAGCTGAACCTCGTCTGGGAAGGGCGCGACGCCAACGGGCTGCCCTACAATCCGCGCTGGGCCTTCCAGCAAGTTGGTGCGGGTAGCCAGATGCCTCTCGCCGACCCGGAGAAACAGTGCGGGGGCTTCCCCACGACGAATGACGAGAGCCGCCGTCGGGGCGATCCGCAGTGTACCGACCAGGCCACTGGCGTGGACCTCCCGACGGGGTGGCACAAACCCGTTTGCGGGGCGGAGTTCCTAAGCGACGGCCGGTGGGGCAAGTTGCGCGGCCATGTCAACTGGAAGCCAGTCACCGTGAGTGGCTACCTTACCTGGGAAGGCGCGTCGAAGCGCTACCCCTTCGGGGACGACGACCATAGGCACTCGCTCGCGCCGGCCGAGGCCGATGGCACTCCCAGCCTGCGAGGCTTGACGCGCTATAACAAGGTGGAGGGATACAACAGCTACGCCTACCACATCGAGTATAGGAGTACGGAGACGGTCCAACACTTTAGCCAGGCGTGGTGGGCCGCGCACCGTGACCGTGTGGAGAGCGGCAAGGTGCCCACCGACAGCAATCCCCAACCGGGACAGATCGTCAATGGGACCTACGCGGTCGCCACCGGGCTCTTCGGCCTCGACGCGGAGCACGAGGGCTACGCCGAACTGCACCCCATCTACGCCCTGAGCATGCTGGTGTCCTGCGCGGAAACCCCCGACACCAATGGCTACTTCAACGACGAGTGGGCCGTCTTCGTCCGGCACTGGGGCAACGAGGGTTTCTGTGCCGACTGGCAGGCGTACCACATGCTCGACCTCACAGACGCCGTCTACACCTTCCGGATCCCGTTGCCAGGGGTGGACCCGCAGAACGTGCAGCTCGGGGAGCGGACACGCTTCCTGGCCAATCTCCCGCGCACCGGCGAGAGCACACAGGCGGGCAAAGGCCCCTTTCTCGTTCCTGACGCGCAGGGCGTGGAGGTCCGCTTGCAGCTCCCGGCCTCGGCTGGTCCGATCACCCAGGAAAACGACCCGCCGCGCCTGCACGGTCTCCTGCACCTGCAGTGGAAGGCGAGCGGCACTGCCGCTCGCACCTGCCCACGGCGAGCGCCGGTGCCCGACACCCTGGCGCGCGTGGCCCGAGCCGAGACGGGTGCCGACGGCGAGGACATGTTGGAGTTCATGCAGCAGGATCGCCTGGAGCGCGGTCTTGCCGCTCCCGATGCCGCAGCAGTACGAGCGCGAGTCCCCCTGGACACCGTTGAGATCACCCACCGCAGCGCCATCCCGGCGCCTGCGGCTCCAGACGACATCCCGGACCGCATGGTGCACGTGCCTCAGACGGCTCTGACAGCGGTGGCGCGCCCTCAGGATGTAGACGAGCCCCCGCCTGCCGAGATCTGCGAGGCAGCTCGGCAGATGAATTTGACCCGTCTCAACGAGCAAGCGCGCCGCCGTGCAGAGGAACTGCGCGCATACTGTACGCGGACTCGGCGGTAGTGCAGCATGTGAGATTTGGAGTGTGGTGTTCTACATGTGGAGATAAGTTACTTGTGCAAGCTCACATGTCTCTCTTTTAAAAGAGATAAAATCTCCGGATTAAGCCGTCATCTCCACTTTTAGAACACTACCCAATTATGGAAGGCCTCTGACAACTGTCCGCTTGCTACAGTACCCTCCCGAGTACGGTACCCCCCGAGTCCTGAGCTAGTTCCCGCGCTCTTCCTCCGCCTGCCCCTGTAGCCCTTCCTTGGCGTAAATCGCCTCCGCAAAACCATGCAGAGCGCGCTCGCACGCCGCCAGCGCTTCAGCAGCAGTGTGAGCCTGGAGGGCACCGAAGAAGTCGCGCGCGCTGATCTTTTCAAGCCAGGTATGCAGCTTCTGCAAGTCGTGCTCATTCTCTTCCAACGCCGCGAAGGTCAAATTGCGTGCGTCGGTCTCCTTCGCAATCTCTGCGAGGAAGTCGCGACACTGCACCCCAAACTCCACGTATTCCTGGTCACGGTCTGCACGGAAACGTTCGACAACCTCGGACGCTCTGTCCGCATCAAGCGGCGTCGCCACCATCAGTATGCCGCTGCCACCCTGCTGCTGCGCCTCTAACAAGACGTCACGGAGAAATTGCTCATGTTCTGGGGTCTGTGGTAACACCCAGACCCCCTGCTGGAGCGCCGCCGCACCTGCGGCCCGCATCCGCCGCCACACCAACACGCGCAGGCTCGACGGCGATGAGGGCAACTGTGGGATAAACATCAACCATCTCTGCCCCATGCTTCCTCCCCATCTCCTGCAATCTGGTTGCGAAGCGGTCTATGTATGTTGTGAGTTGTCCTTCCCTCAACCGGCGTGGTTGGGAGAGGCAACAATTGTTGCACAGAAACAACTCCCGTGCTATCGTCCTGATTGCATGCAACAGTTGTTGCATACTAGATGCTGCTGCTGAAAGTATGTGAGGGGAGGTGCTATATGGAACCTCGGGAGGAATCGCAGGCGCGTGATGGTAGACGCGTCGGATCACTCTGGACACTCGCCTGGGTCTTTCTCCGTATCGGTGCCGCGGCCTTCGGAGGCCTCGGGGCTTCGCTCGCCCTGATCGAGCGCGAACTGGTGACCAAACGCCAATGGCTCACCGCGGCGGACGTGACGGCAGCCCTGACCTATACCAAACTGCTGCCGGGGTCTACCGGTCCACAGGTGGTCGCGTATCTCGGCTACACGCTCGGCGGCTGGTTTGGCTCGGCGGTGGCTACGGCGGCGTTCCTGTTCCCCGCGGCCCTCATGATGCTGGTGCTCGCGGCGGCCTATGTCTCGGTCACCACCGTGCCGGTGATGCGGCCTGCGCTCAACGGTTTGACGGCGGCCATCGTCGGCGTCTTGCTGGCGACGACCTACCGGATGGGCAAGGCGAATATCCCGGATCGCCTCACGCTGGGGATTGCGCTCGCCTCTATGGTCGCTGGGGTCGTCCTCGGCATCAGTGCGGCGGTGATTGTCGTGCTGGCCGGACTGGTAGGGGTCGGTCTGTACACTCTGCCGCTCTGGAAGCAGGCGGCACAGGAGGATACGCGATGATACCTGACCTGTTCACACGCTGCGTCCTCATTAGTCTGCTGGCCTTCGGCGGAGGCGGGGCAGCGCTACCGCTCATCGAGCGGATCGTGGTGGCTGAGACGGGGTGGGTCAGTCCACAGGATTTCGCCACGGCGGTCGCCTTCGGCTATATCACGCCCGGTCCTGTGCTCATTACCATGACGTTTCTTGGTTACCGGGCTGCAGGGCTCGCCGGGGCCTGTGCGGCAACCTTGGGCATTTTCCTGATGCCGTGGGCGCTGGCGGCAGCCGCCGCGCAACAGTTGCAGCGGTTCATGCAGCACCCAGGGTTGCAAAGCTTTGGCCGGGGGGCGGCTCCCGCCGTGGTTGGCTTGCTCGTCGTCACCGCACTGCATCTCGCCCGCCCCACCTTCGCGTCAGGGTGGCTGTACGCCGGGATTGCTGCTGCCACCCTCGTGCTGGCACTGTGGACAAAACTCCACCCGATTCTCTTACTCTTCGGGGGGGCCGTTATCGGCGCAGTATACGGGCTTCTGAAGGGGGTAGAGACGCTGTAGGGCTGATCGGCCTGCTTGGTTGTTCCATAGAGCAAGAGGGAGCGACGGCAATGATGTATGAACTGTTTTGGCATTCCATACTCATAGGCGTGCTCACGTGGAGCAGTGGTCAAGCCGCACGGCCACTCGTTGCACGCATGGCGGTGCGTGAGATAGGATGGGTGCGCTCGCAGGAGGTGCGTGCCCCTGCGGCCATCGAACAGGCCCAGCGCAATCCGCAGGAGGTGCCACGCAAGCCCATCCCACCGAGTCCACCGAGCCCGCCTGGAACGGGCGACAAGAAGCCGGGTGGGACGGCAGGGCGCTCTGGGCTCACGGGAACGACGAGCGTCAGAGTCATGAGCGGCGTCCCTGGAGGCCAAGCCACCGGAGGGCTGCGCAGTGTCGAGTTCGCCATTGCACCGCTCGAAGGGGAGCAACCCGTCTATGACAAGGCGATCTTTATCACTAGCGATCCGCACGGCTATTATGAGGTAGCCCTCCCTCCGGGACGGTATTGGATCGGTCCAAAAGCCAAGGCACGCAATCCCAACAGCTATCGTCCCGATGCCATGGAAGTTACCGAACAAGTCATGGTGGTGCGGGAAGGGGAGCTCACCCAGCTTGATCTGGTTGCAGTAGGCTATGCCCCGTGATGCACCGCTCGGCACCTTGCGTTGAGGCTCGTCGTGATCCTCGCCTGTCTCGTATGCAGTAGAGCGACCGTGTCGTACTGTTCCCAGCAGAGCCTCGTCTCCAGATCAGATGAAGCATCTTCAGAAACTTTCTCGCAGAACGTGTGAACCTATGTCTCTCACTCTTGGTGCTCTGCAGTCTCGAGACTTTCGTGTGCTGTGGATCGGGAGCACCCTCTCGAATATCGGTACCTGGATGCATATCGTCGCGCAGGGGTGGCTGATGTACCAGTTGACCGATTCGCCCTTTGCTCTCGGGCTCGTGGAATTGACGCGGGCGATACCACTACTGGGAGGGGTGTTGGCTGACCGTGTGCCGCGGCTGCGCGTGCTCTACATGACCCAATCCGCCGCCCTGCTGCTGGCAGCAGGGCTCGCCACACTCACAGTCATGGGTGTGGTGCAGCCGTGGCACATCCTGCTCTTTTCCTTATTAAGCAGTCATCGCCACTTTTAGAACACTACCCCCGGAGGTTCAGGTGGCGAGCCCGACCGATCGCAGAAAGTCATTCGTAAACACTTGTCTCACCTCTGGGCTCAATAAGGTCTCTCGGCTTTCTATCCACTTTTGGACGTTCTCCCCATACATGTTCTGCACACGGGCTGGCGTCAGAAACCAGTTGAACTTGCCCCAGTGCATCGTAAAGGGTATACCGGCTTGTTCGAGGTTCGTCCACACCGCATTGGCGTACTCCCGCATCTGTGGCGTGTCTGGCGCATCAATTTCTAAGGTGCAGGTAGGATCGAATTTCGTGTAGCCCAAGAGCGCCTGCGTCCCTTTTACAAAGCGCATCATACAGTCCATCGGCAGCAGGGTCCCGAAATGCGCGTAAGTATCGAACGCGATAGCAAGCGCCTCGAGCGATCGTGACAACGGAATACCAATGTCGGACACAAAGAGCTTGCCTTCGGCTTTCTCGCCGCGGAAGAGATCTTTGAAGGTCCCTGTGATGGCATAGGGCTTGAGGCGGGCCCTTAGCTGCGCACTTAGGGCCGGCCGCGCGACCTCGGTCAGAGGATCGGGGATCGCACCGATGAGTGCGGCTATAATCTCCAGGCCTGACGCCCCGGGACCGGGCTCAGCATCGTCCCAGGCTGGGGGCTCATACGCCTCGGTCCATGGTCCTTCGAACATCAAGACAACGGCGGCTTCCTCCGGAGGCGTGCCTTCATTCGGATTGAAGTACACTTGGAAGTGATACAACTCAGAGGCGGGTTGGGGCAAAGTGAGCCCGGAGAAATTCAGCGTGGACATTGCCTGCTTCAAGCCCGCGTCAAAGTTCTGGAACGATCGGTAGGCATGCAGAAGGAAGAGCTCTCGGGTTTCGATCAGCATCCCATGGATGATGCCAAAGGAGCCGAAACTGACCAATGCCGCATTGAACAATGTGTCGTCATTGATCACCTCAGCGCCCAGCGCTGCGGCAAAGCTTGG
>Ga0114129_10014479_pt1 | contig 11240 bp, 12 predicted proteins | sample RhiMetdeltSRZDD1_FD_80071 | JGI IMG/M metagenome (GOLD analysis project Ga0114129, IMG submission 80071) | Populus rhizosphere microbial communities from Tennessee, USA - Rhizosphere MetaG P. deltoides SRZDD1 (version 2) (version 2) | ecosystem: Host-associated > Plants > Roots > Rhizosphere >... | reverse complement strand
GATTTGCACAGCGGGGTGAGGCTTGCCGTCTTCGGTCGACTTCCAGCAGCCCTTCGCCCAATGGTCGCCGTGGACACCACGGGCAAGGCTGACCGCGCAAGATTCGAGATCGCGGCGTTCGCCCTTGGCGGGTCGAACCACGATGGCGCGCAAGATGCCTTCGTCTTTCGGGGATGCGCGGATTTCGGGCAGACCGGCCTTGAGTTCGTCGAGGGTTAGGTGGCGGGGCATGCTTCTATCCCGGCCCGGGGAGAATGGGCGCCATCTGCACTAGCATGGCCGATTCGTCCGGCAAAGCTGGCGCTCATTGGGTGGACGGCGCGAGGAGCGCCGCAGCGCCATGGTGTTCGACCAGGAGGAGGTGGCCGCCATCCGCCCTCCCCCACAATCGCTCGGCAGATTACACCACCAAACCTTCTCATTAATTCAGTGGTGAGCCAGTTGAAATAGAAGCTTTGGCATGTTGGCTGAACCGGCGCGACTCCCATCGCGCATGCGCTGGACAAGAGCCTTGCGGGTCGCATCATCTCGGCTTTCTTGAAGAAGATGAGCAAGGCCACCATCAAGACGCGAAGATGCCAGCCATCGCATCAGCCCGGGATGGGCGGACCAGCGCGCATGATTGGCCATAGAGATCGATACAATGCGTACCCAGCCTAACCCTGCTGTCACGGGCGGCACAGGTGCGCAAAGTGCGTTCCTCTCAGCATCATCCGCAAAGTGCACTTCGATAAAGGCGATGGCGGCAGCACTGAGACACGGGCGAAACGCTCTCACAAATTGCAGCGTAATCCTGCGATCGTTGAACACCGGCACGTTGGGTCGCAACGGTATGCCGATCGCCGAGCAATCCACATACAGACAGTCATCTCGTGCGGCAAGCACCCCGCGCTCGAGGATGATCTCTTCGCGCTGGATCGATTTGACCCGCCCCATGCGAACGATGTCCTTGATCTGCCTTAAGGCATTGAGCTCAGAAGCCGATATCGTCGCACCATGGAACATCGTTGGAGTGATGTCAGGATCCAACCGATAGGATGCGCCACATGCCTCGAATCTCACGAACAGATCATCGACGGAAGTCGCTTCGGCGAGTGCACCCATCTGATCAGCAACACTGCTCACGGACGCTTCGAAAAAATCTTCCGTCCATTGCAGTTTGGCACGGTTCGACCACCAGCCATCGCGTGGCATGATCCAGCGAATACGATCGGGCGAGACCTTGTTTGTAAGTAGCCAGAGGCACGCATCAATGCCGGTCTTGCCGGACCCTATGATGCAATAGCTCTCAGGCGGCCGCTCGACACACGGCAGAGCATTGATCGGAATACACACAACGCCATCAGCAACAAGGAACGAGCGCGTATGGGTCGATGGAACTTTAGTCGCCGCGAAGGTGGCGTCGACAAGCCTCTTGCGCGCTCCGATGCTACGACGTTCACCTGTCAGGAGCGATGTGACGTTGCCCTCCCCATCCCAGTTGCTCATCGGCAGATAGGTGACGCGGCCGAATGCGAGGAGCACACGTTCCATCACCCGGTCGTAGTAGGCGACGATCTCCGCTCCGCTGGCCATGTGAAGTAGGCCATCGTTGTAGCCGCCACGATAAAGGCTTCTGTCGCCGAGTGGTTCCGAGTCAACGCCGTAATAGTGGGAGGGAAGGTGCAACTGGACAAACGGATAGGCATCGTTCCAATGTCCCCCTGGTCGATGGTGGCGATCGATCATGGCTATCGTCGCGTTGCTATGTCGGATCAGAGTGTCCGCGAACGCCATCCCGGCCGCGCCGCAGCCGATTACGACGTAGTCTGCTTCAATGTGTGCAGCCATCTCTTCCGCCGCCAACAATCCCCTATGCTCTCACCGCTAACTCGTGATCCCCATTCGACCAATCCCCGCATCTCCGGTTCCAACCGGGCCCCACTTAAGCGCTTCACACCCGACCCTGGCAACCCTCCGCCAGCCTTCTTCCACGGTCCTCCAGGTGGCCGTGGATATCGCGTGCGCCGCCATCGTCGCCATCGAAGAAGGCTAGTCGTCTGAGAATAAGTGCGTCGGCCGGCCATCTATGCTCATCTGGTTGCGCTTTTCCCAGAACTCACGAACGCCCTCAGGGCCCTTTTTCTCTCCCCACTTCTGAAGCCTATCGCGTTGACCGACGTAGTCGAAGAGAGGCACGCCAAAGCCGCACGAGGTCAGCACCAGATCAACGGCGAGATCTAAGATCTGCCTCGAGCCCGGTAGAGTCGGGAACAGTGAGATAAACTCCTGCCACTGCCGATCAGCGCGAGCAAGCCTCAAGACCTTTCGGTCGAGCTCGTAGAGCTGGTTGTCGATAGCCTCACGAGCGGCGAGGAGCGGTATGACGGACACCGCCAGCTGTGGACATTGTTTGGCTAGTTCCACTACGCGTTGGGAGAACGCATTGCCTCTAGCAGTGCCGACCAGCAAACTATCAATCTTCAAAAGACCGCGGAATTGGTTCTCGAGATCGCGCTTGATCTTGACGAGCTTGGCCCGGCTCGTCAGCAGCGCGCGAACAGCGTGGCTATCGAAGCCTTTGAGGCGAACCTCTTTGAACCAGCCTGTCTGCATGATGCGCGCGATGCCGGCAGCGTCGTTGCGGTCGCTCTTATTGATCTGCATCTTGAGCACCGCTTTCGCGTGCCGAGCATCAATACAGATCACCGGAAGCCCAACTGCTCTCAGTTCTGTGGTGAGCCAGATTGAGATCGGTCCCGCTCGATGCCGATGCGCACCGCGCTGGGCGCCCTCGAGTTGAGAAACCTCGCGATTGCGCCCGGCTGCGAGTCGACAACCCCTTCGCACAAGACCTTGCCGGTACCGTCGACCACACAGATCGAGGTCTTCTTCAGCGAAGCATCTAGCCCGACGTAGCACTCCATCGTTGCTCTCCATTCCGAGCGGCCGACATTGGCCTGATCCTTCCTGGAGAGCTGATTCCCAGTACGCCGATGTGGCTCGATCCCGGAATTACCCCATGTCGAAAAAGGGTTCTCGGGAGTGGCGCCCATTGTCCGCGCGAGGAAAGGATTCCTCGAATTGCTGCCTGAGCGCAAAGGCGATTCTGCAAGTGCGCCAAACAGGAACTCGATTCTATCCGCTTACCATCTCATCAGTCATAAGAGCGACTTTTTTCGACAGTATCGACCCGCAGTTTGACCTCGATAGTGCGATGCAGCAATGCGGCCATTCATGCTCTCAACCATAACCTCTGCAGGTCACCTGCTGCGCGTTTCAGAGCAGTAACGTAGCGAGCGGCAAGTTCAGGCACCGCAAAGTAGGTTTTTCCTGCCAACCTCGAACAAACATAATCGGGGCCACGGCGAAATGCGGCTTTGATAACCTCTTGCGCCTCCGCTAGCTCACCCTGCTCAGCAAGGCTAGCCGCGAGAAACCCATAGTGCCCTGCATTCCTCGGATTGAGAAACACCGACTCGCGCCCAAATTTCACGGCAGCTTCCAGGTTGCCCTCTACGTAGGAGGCAAAACTCAGGACCCAGTAGATCCAGTCCAATCCGGGATCACGTGGGCTCAATTGCAGTGCGCGCTTGCCGTGAGCGATGGCATCCGACCCCAGGCCCCAGTTCGACTCCTCACAAGAAAGGTATCGAAGCGTAAGCACGTCATTGGGGTTGAGCAAGTGGCTCCTGCGCAAGCATGCGAGGGCCTCGGCATGCTGCTGCCGCCTAATCGAAACAATGCCCCTAACCAGCCACACGGTTTGATTGTCCGGATCGAGGCTGTGCAAGCGTTCCGCCGAGGAAGCCGCGACCTCAAGGTCTGCGGCCGCGCCCTTCGGACGTAGCTCGGCTCGAGCCTGGCGCCCCAAGGCGCATATTGCCAACGCCCTTTCGCAGTTCGGGTCACCCTCCAGTACATACTCGGCTAATGCAATGCCCCTGGAAATCATGTCAACATCTGTCTGATCCCATCCTCTCCAAATCAATCCGCTGGCTCTGAGCGAGCTTTGATGCTTAGCGATACCCCCATGAGTGAGCTCCCGTTCACGCGCTGCGTATGTAATCTGAGGCGCGAGGCTGCCTACGATCCTTCGGGTTATTTCGTCCTGGGTTGAGAACAGGTCGTCAACGCTCAGCTCGTATCGTTCTGCCCAAATCTGCCGCTCAGAGAAGCCGTCGGAGAGGTTGACCACCATTCGCAATCGATCATCCGACTTTCTGATGCTGCCCTCCAAGAGGAACTGGGCTGAGAGGAGGCGCGATACATGACTTGGCGAATGTTTGCTGCCCTTGAATGCGAACGTGGAGTTGCGTGCAATCACACTGAAATCGCCGAAGCGGGAAAGTTCGGCAATCAGATCGTCGGTAATACCGTCAGCGAGATGATCTTGCTCCGGATCGCCGGTCAGATTGGTGAATGGAAGAACCGCAATGGAGGCCTTCTCCCACGATGCGTCGCCTGCAACTGTCGCTGATCTAGCGCTCGGCCGACCTCGTCCATGACGCCGCGCTGCTCGCGCGTCAGCGACTGCCGATTGACTGCGGCGCCGGCGACCTGCACTGAACGCCGCGTCAAGTACGGGCAGCTCGAAAGTCCCAAACTCCGTCGCAAGGGCCTTCCGGGCAATGTGGTAGTGGTCCGACGCCTCCTTTTCTCTCCCAAGGCTGATAAGCAATCCAACAATCGATGCGTGAGTCGTCTCCGATAAGGGCTCAATGGCTGCGATAGCCTGGGCGTGGCGCAATGTCTGTTCCGGTGCGTTTCTCGAGCGGTGGATGAGTTCGTTCAGAGCCGCAAGTCGCATGCTCTTCGCCGCCAGACGCTCGCCAAGGCACCACAACTGGAACTGAGGACAAGCTGGTAAGTCGAGCCCATTCAGAAACTCTGACCGGAATAGGTCGACAGCTTTCTCAAGATTCTCGTTTGAGACACGCGCTACACCAGCGGCTAGCAACCCGCGGACAGCAACCAAATCGGATACCGCATTCCGCAAATTGAAGGTCACGTGCTCCCGATCGGCAACCAGGCGTTGCTCATCTCCTAAATTGAGCAAGGGCCGGATCTTGCTCAAGCTCCACCGCAATTCTGCCCGCGGATTGTCAGGTCCGTCCCAGAGCAAGTCGCAAAGACGGGTCCGCAAGTGTGGTTGGCAAGTTGCTACAAGGAAGCCGAGAAGCGCGCGCGCTTTCCTGGAAGCTGGAAGAGGCAGGACGCAACCTGCGCTCCTAACTTCCAGCTCGCCCAGCAATCCCAGCTCCAAGCTTCCGCGACCACTCTTCACCGGCAAACTGCCTTGTCGCCTACACGCAGATTCCAACGCTCGTTCCAACGCTCGTGAGCCAATCTTACCCCACCAGCGCTGGGTCCAGAAATGGGTGTCGATGAGATAGCACCTCCCGACGCTCGGATGCGCCAGTTGAGGAGGAGAGTTCCCAATGAGACAGACCGCGCCCTTCGCGTTGACAGCGATGGCACTGGCGGGCATTGCGCCCGGTATCGCACTAGGCGGTGGCCCGCTCGAAGCGCGCGATATGCTCGACCTTGCAGTCTTGGCCTTGAAAGGAGATGAGGCGACGGCCCTCGAAATGTTTAGCAAAGGGCATACGGCGTTCAAGCGAGGCGATCTTTACGTTTACTGTGCCGACGCGAGCGGGAAGATCCTGACCCACGGACTGCGAGCGCTGATCGGCCGCGATCTTGCGGCCATGAAGGACAAGACCGGCAAGGAGTTCGGCCTCTACCTTTTGAACGAAGCGCGCTTCGGGCAGGTCAAGTTTGTCGGCTACTACTTGCCCAAACCCGACGGAACGCAAGAGGTATACAAGGAGGACTACTTCACCAAGGTCGGAAAGCTGACCTGCGGCGTGGGTTACTACAGCACAAAGACAGAATAGGGGACTTCTCAAGCAGTTGCTTGGGATAAAGCTGGCCGCGGCTGTCGGGCATACTGGCAGTCAGCACGCTCTCGGTCAGATGAGGAGAGCCGGTTATGCCAACTTTCGTGGAAACCTTTCGTGCCACAGTGACCCCAAGCGATTGCGATCATCTTGGGCACATGAATGTTCAGCATTATTTCAGAGCCGTGAGTGATGGCATGTTTGCTCTTATGGTCAGCCTTGGCCTTGGTCCGGAAGAAATCCGCCGCAGACACCTGTCGTTCGCAGTAGTGCGCGCTGAGACCGATTTTCACCGCGAGCTGCGGGCCGGCGATGTCATGGCACTTGAATCCACGGTCCTCAGACTAGGCGAAAAATCAGTCACTTTCGCACACCGCCTAAAGAATGTGGCTTCGGGCGAAGACGCCATGAGCACAGAGTTCAAATGCGTGCTCCTCGATCTCGAAGATCGACAGGCAAGATCGATTCCCGACGACATTCGCACGTCGGCTGCTGCACTATCTGCATGATCACAATGCAGAGTTTCGCTCGAGGAGTAAAAGAAGCACGCAAATTGCGTCCTAGAAGAAGTTCACCGCCGATTAATTTTGTCGCGCCTGGTCCGGAGGAAGCACATGACTTCACTTGCAAATAGAACCGCACTCGTCACTGGCGCCTCGCGCGGCATCGGACGCGCCATAGCTCTGGCACTCGCTGCCGCCGGCGCTCGCGTCGTCGTACACTACGGCCATAGCGCCGATGCAGCCAAGTCTGTTGTCGATCAGATCGGCGCGGCCGGCGGCCATGCCGATGTCGTCGCTGCGGATCTCGCCGATTCCGAGGGTGCGCATGCGCTTGCTGCCCGAGTTCGCGATCTCGTTGGCGAACGGCTTGATATTATTGTGGCCAATGCGGGAATCTTGAAGGCGGCAACGATCGAAGACATGTCCGTCAAGGACTTCGACAATCAATTCGCCGTCAACGTTCGCGCTCCCTATTTCCTTGTGCAGCAGCTCCTGCCCATTCTCGACAGTGGCAGCAGCGTAGTGTTCGTCTCGTCGCTCGCGGGACACACTACTATGGGCATTAGCAGGGTGTCGGCGTACGCGGCGAGCAAGGGTGTGAATCGGTGTCCAATAATGATCCACCTTGAATGAGAAACATCAATGACTTAGCATGCCGATCGGCGTCCTAGACCCACGCCAATTCACATTCTGGGTTTGGCTCAGTCCCTTGCATCGCGCTTCAAACGCGCCGGCCTGTCTCGTTACCTCGGTAGTCCGCATTTGTTTAATGTCTCGGCAAGGTCGACGACATGATCGTTGATCCGTTCGTTGCCCAAGTTCTCGACGAGATAGCTAGCTGTCATGCCGGGATCCTTTTGCAGGAGGTCTCCGACCAATCGCCTTGCTTCCCGTTCATGCCCGGCTTTTCTAGCCGCCCCGGCTTCGAGCGCCACAGCAATGCTCTTTGCGTTGGGTGCATTGACCGCTCTGTGCGCCCAGCGCCATGCGTCATCGAACCGGCCAAGGTCATAGAAGCATCGAGCCATCATATGGTGCATTCCCCAGATTCGGGGACTGGTGGGGTCGAGCTCGATCGACTCCTGGATAGATGCGAGAGCTTGCTTTGGCATCGCTGAATAATACAGGGCAAGTCCGCTCGCGTAATGCGCCTCAGACAACGTGGGGCACAATTGACGCGCTGTTTCCAGTTCAGCGGCCGCCACATCCGTGTCGGCAACTCTGATCAACACTGTCCCGAGCGCGGTTCGGGCGCGGGCATCCGAAGGATCTATGGCGACAGCCGTCCTAGCCATGGACAATGAGCGTTCCAGGCATGCCCGCCGTGTGCCGCTGTAGTTAAAGAAGGCGTCAATCTGCTCCGCATAAGACAAGGCCACATAGGCCGGCGCGAACTCGACATCGAGCTTGATCGCTTCAAGGTGTAGTCGCTTGGCTTGTGCGTTGCCCTCGGCTGTGTATCGGAAAAACTGCTCCATGCCTTGCTGCCAAAGCGCGTACGCGGAACGCTGGCCGACCCGGGATCTACTCTCGATGCGCTCTCTCAACTCGATCTGTCCCATGATCCTGGCAACTAACATGCGCGCGATGCGGTTCTGCCCGGCCAAGCGATCCGACGCAGAGGCATCGATCGCCTCTGACCAGAACAGCGTGCTGTCCTGCATTCGCGTCAGTCTGAGTGACACCTTGAAGCGACAGCCCGAAAATCTGACTGAGCCATCGATGACGTAGTCGCCAAAAGTCTCTTCCGGAGTCGGCGAGACCCAGCGGTACCGGCAAATCTCACTGAGAACTTCCTCGTACAATCCATCGGAAAAATCTCGCGCGACCACTGCTCGATCAGACCCGAGCACCAGAAGTCTCCGAACGCTGATGACGGGCTGCTTTGGCTTCTGTGGGGCTGCTACCTTCGCGCTGAGAGCGGTGGTTATTGCAGCCGCTGGCTGAACGCTTGGGCCGTCTCCGAGGAGCAAAGCGCGGCGCTCATTCTGCCGCCGGGCCATGCCGGGCCGCCCCAGTCGTAAATGGACGTCAATGAGAAGATCATGGGCCTCGTCGCAAACCGGATCATAGTCAAGGCACTGCTCCGCCGACTCGGCAGCCAGTTCCAGCGAGCCGGCCCGCGCCAGGCGCTCAGCATTAGCAAGAAGCGCCTCGGCTGCCATTTCGCAGTGGCAGCGGCGCTCCTGCGCGAGCCATTCATCGAACGGCTCCGTACCAATCTCCAGACCATCGAGGAGGTCGCCACGCGAGAGCAGTCTCACCGCAGCGGCATGGTCCCTTGCGCCGAACAACTGCCTGAATGTGAGAACATCCACCGCGAGCGCACCGCGAACTACGCCGAGCCTGTCTGCGTCAATCCGAAGAACTTTGTCAGCCACATCGCCTAAGGCGCGACGCAGATCGAGCAGGCATCGTCGCAGGCTCTGGCGGGCGCGTTCGTCGCTGGAGGCATTCCACAGAAGGTCTGCTAACCGCATTCTTGCATATAGATGCCCGCTGTTGATCGCCAGAAAAGCCAGCAATGCCCGTGCCTTGCGCACCGGCACGTCGACTGGATTGCCGGCCTCATCGCATATGCGAAAGCCTGAAAGGAACTCGGCCTTGATCACGGCTGTCTCCTCATGAGGGCTCACCCCAAGGGTAGTCGATGCAGGACCCCACCACCATTGGCTTTCACGCCGATTTCACGGCGGCCGCGCAAGTGCCAAGGGCAGCCAAGGAGGCCGTAACATGCCAGACGCGTTCGCCAATGTTTCCGCACTTCCCGACAACATGATTGGCATGGTCATCAACATCCTCGAGACCAGAGCCGCAATTCTTTCCCAGCAGCAGATGTTGCGCGATTACCTTTCGAGGATCGACTTTCCGAAGAACGCCGAGGTGCTTGAGGTCGGCTGTGGCACGGGGCCGGTTTGCCGAGTTCTGGCCAAGTGGCCGAATGTCGCCCGTGTCGTGGGCATTGATCCTTCACCTGCACTGCTTGCAAAGGCTCGTGAGCTGGCAGAAGGCGTGGGGCCCATCGCGTTCGAGGAAGGGGACGGCAAGTCGTTGCGTTTCGCGGATGCGACGTTCGATGTCGTCATCCTGCATACGCTCCTAACACACGTTCCCAACCCCCAGCTTGTCTTGGCCGAGGTGTACCGGGTTCTGAAGCCGGGCGCTCAGCTCGGACTATGCGATGCTGATTTCGCGTCGATGACGCTGCAGACGGGTCCGAACGACCCGCTGCAAATCTGCGTGCAAGAATTGCTTGATAATTTCGTGACCGATCGATGGTTCTGTCGCCGCATGTCGGTCCTGTCACGAGCGGCAGGGTTCCAAGTGGAACCCATGCGCACCTACGGGCTGATCGAAACCAGTTCGCCTGGACTGACGATGACCTGGGTTGTTCGCGGAGCGGATGCGCTGGTCGCGGATGGACGCATTGGACCGGAGCTTGGAGAGGCATTGAAGGCGGAGGCACACCGCCGGGTCAACGATGGATCATTCATGGGCTATCAGACCTATGCGGCATTGACTGCGCGCAAGCCCCTCTAGTCGCCGCGCGCGGCTTGAGACGCAACATCCTGCGTAGCCCCAGAAGTGCCCGTGCATTCGAGATCGTACGACAAACTTTCGAGCATCGTGCGAGAGCCCTAGAAGGGTGCTGCAGATCTCGCAACTTGCCGCGCGCATTCGAGGAAGGGCGCGACAGCCGGGTTCATTGCACGGTCCTTCGGTGTGACGGCCGCGACGGGCCAAGGTGGCATCCTCAAGCCAATGGGCAGCTCCTTCAAGGGAGCGATCTTGCTGTTCAAACGCAACACGGAGGTCGGCAGAGCCGTCACGTACTGGCCCGTGGAGGCCAGAGCGATGCGCAAGGATACGGAATACGTCGTCAGAATGATGTTGGTCAATTCCATGGCGCGCGGCGATCAGGGTGAGAGATCAGCGTCAATCAGGATGAGAACGTGACGCTGGTGTTGTGACGAAGGGAGGGCGTAGCCCGACCGGAGTTGCAAGACCAGCGTGGGCGCTCCTCCTATGGGGGCTGTGCGTCTGGCGGTCGAAGCGACTGGGTCAGCATCTGATTCTTCGTCACTGGAAGGATCAGCGCTTGCCCGGCCTCCACATCAACGACCGTCAGATGAGGCTGTATATGCGTTCTCGCACACCGACACTCCGGCCATCGCTGCGGCGAGGGCCGGGTTCTGCACTGCGACCGCCTATCGGATTGAAGCCGATCCGAGGCTACCGTCTCAGAAGAAGGCGCCACGGAGCCGCCGCCGCCCCGATCCGCTGGCTCGCGTTTGGGACAGCGAGATCGTGCCGACGCTGACGGCGGCGCCGGGTATCCGGGCCGTCGCCATCTTCGAGGAGGTGTGTCGTCGTCATCCCGAGATTGGCCCAAGCGTGCGTCGAACGCTGGAACGACGCATTCGAGCCTGGCGGGCCCTGAACGGTCCCGAGCAGGATGTCATCTTCCGACAGGAGCATCCACCAGGCCGGCTTGGCCTTTCCGACTTCACCGACATGGGCAAGCTTGGCATCACCATCGCCGGGCATCCGTCCATAGACGGCGCCGTCATCGAACTTGATCGTCGGCGCGGACATTTGGTCACCTCGCTGCGTCGGATGCGTCAGGAAGCGCGGCATCTTGTGATAGATCTTTTACCGACGAGGTCAGTCTCACGGTCCCGCGCAGGCGCATGAGACCGATGCTTCAGGATGCCTTTTGGTGGCGGTTCAGTGACTGGCAGCGTTGAGTACCCGCGTCCAACGGGCAACTGCACGCACGACCAGCTTCTGCAGGGCGTCAGGTGAGCGGCCAGCCCGGTCTGGGATGACGCTGCCCAGGTCGAGCAATCGCTGG
>Ga0114129_10014474_pt1 | contig 11241 bp, 7 predicted proteins | sample RhiMetdeltSRZDD1_FD_80071 | JGI IMG/M metagenome (GOLD analysis project Ga0114129, IMG submission 80071) | Populus rhizosphere microbial communities from Tennessee, USA - Rhizosphere MetaG P. deltoides SRZDD1 (version 2) (version 2) | ecosystem: Host-associated > Plants > Roots > Rhizosphere >... | reverse complement strand
TGGCGCTTGATGCTCACCATGAAGAAGTTCGTCTGCGACGGGATGCACGGGTAGCCGAGGCTCTCGAGATCCTTCGTCGTCTTGGCGCGCAGATCGGCGGTGACCTTCTTGACGTGCGCCTGCGACTCCACGTCTTTCAGCGCGGCGACGCCGCCCCACTTGACGACCGCGTTGATGCTGCTCATCGCCCACGGGCGCATCCGCTCGATCAGCTCCTTCGACGCGACGCCGTAGCCGAGACGCATGCCGGCAAGCGCCGCGATCTTCGAGAACGTGCGCGCGATGATCACCGGCCGTCCTTCGACGACGTACGGCACCGACGTCGCGTACCGTGGATCGTCGATGAAATGGTGATACGCCTCGTCGATCAGCACCGGCATGTCGTCGGGCAGGCCGTCGATCAGTTGCTTCACTTCATCCTTCGTCACGATCATGCCGGTCGGGTTGTTCGGGTTGCACAGGTAGACGAAGCCGACGTCGCGATAGTGCGTCTTCGCCGCCCTGATGAGCGCCGCCATGTCCTGGCGATAGTCCTTCGTCAGCGGGATCGTGATCGCCTCGCCCTTCACGCGCGTCACGTGCTGGTAGACCTGGCTGTAGGACGGCTCGACGCCGACCACCTTCTTGCCGTTCTGCCCGAAGGTCGATCCGACGACGTCGAGCAGCTCGCCGGAGCCGGCGGTGAGCAGGATGTTCTCCGGCTTGACGCCGTGATGCTTCGCGATCTCCTCGACGATGCCGCCGTCGGGGTACCCGTAGCGGTTCGCGTACTTGAACGCGTTGGTCATCGCCTTCATGACCGAGTCGGGCGGCCCGTACGGGTTCTCGTTGCTGGACAGCTTCGCGAACGCGTCGTACTCGTCGATCGTCGTGCGCGCGCGCGCCACCGCGCCGGCGCCCTGCCCGCCGCGCCCCTGCGCCCACGTCGGCAACTCCGCTCCGACACCGACGTACCCGAGCGTGGCGGCGACGCCGCCCATGAACTTCCGACGCGATACGGCGAATTTCTCGCTCATGAAGCCTCCCGTTCAGAGGGACATTGTAGCGAAGTCCACGGAAGTTTCACCACAAAGGACACGGTGGACACAGAGGCAACCGTCTCATTCGATCACCGCGAGAATGATCAGCTCGTACGCGCCCGTCACAACCGTGACCTGATTGGGTTTCGCGAAGCGCATCACGGCGTCGAGGTTGATCCGCGGGATGCCGAGGACGCGAAATCGCTGGCCGACGGGCGCCGGACCGATCAGCGCGGCCGGACGGCTGTCTTTGACCAGCACGATCCGGCGCGGGTCCGTCGTCAGCTGCACGTCGTTCAGGTCGAACGCGTTGGCGAACACGAACGCGCCATCGTCGACGAAGGTGGCCTGCCCCGCGACTTCCAGGCGGAACTCGACGTAGTTGTACGGCGTCTGCGGACCGTCGATCGACACGAACACGGCGTCGGTCCGGTCGACCGTGAGCTTCATCTTCTCGTACCGCTTGAACGCCGTTTCCGCGTCGGACGCCTGATAGTGCGCAGTCGGTTTCTGGTCGTCGCGCAGCGGCGCGAACGTTTCGAGCGTCGCCGTGCCGTGAAACGCCGTGATCGGATGGATCTCGAACACGTGCTTCGGATTCGTGTTCTCGGGAACCGGCACGGTGTCGCCCTGGTGCATCGGCTCGGCGGATTTGTGCTCCATCCACAGCCGCCACGCGCCGCTGACGCTGACCGCCTGATTCGTGCCCTGGGCGGCGTGGATCGCGTTCTCGACGCCGGTCACGTCGTTCAGCCGGCCGTTCGACAGCTCGACGACCATCGGCAGCCCGATCGCCTGCGCGCGGCCCGCCATGTGCAGATCCCCGTCGTCCGAGCTCGTGCCGATCGCGTTGGGATGCGGGTGCGCTTCGTCGACCTTGAAGTTGGTGGTGATGGTCACCCGGTTGCGATACGTGGCGATGAACGTTTTCTTGAGGAGCACCTGCCCGGTCGCGTGGAGCGCGATGCTCCAGGCGATCAGCGCGACGGCGACCGCGGGCGCGCGCGTCACTTCTTCTTCTCATCCGGCGACGCACCGGCGCTGCGGATGTTCATGAATCGTTTGAGCGTGTCGAACCAGAACGCGGCGCCCATCGAGATGGCGGCGATGGTCAGGAGCCATCCGAACAGATGCCGGCCCGCGATGGGGAACAGCGCCGCCGACATGACGGCGCCGCGCGGCGACGCATCGGTGGCGACGAGCCGCGTGCCCTCGATCGTGCAGCGCGTCTCCGCCATGATCCGCTGCAGCACCTGCCGGCAGTCGGCGGCTTTGGCCTCGTCGGCGCACGCGCGCGTGCGTTCGGCCGTGAGGGCGTCGCACACCCGTTGGTTGAAGCGCCGGAATTCCGACGACCAGCCGACCAGCTGGTCGAGCATCGCACGCTCGTCCGGCGTCAGCGGCTTCACGTCCTGATCCTCGGCGCTCGCTTCGTCGTCGATCGGCGGCACCGGTGTGTTGACGTCGGGATAGTTCGCCGCGACCGGCCGCGGCCCCTGCAGCCGTTCGCGCGCCTGCTCGAGGATGCTTGCGCGGAGCACCGGCGAGCGCCAGAGCACGCCGATCAACTGCAGCGTGTCGGCGTTGGCGACGAGGGTCACGACCAGGGCGACGGCGAACGTGATGATCTGCAGCTTGCGCTTGTACCAGCCGCTGACCCGATCCATCGCGTTGTTGAACCATTCCTCGAGGGCCGGCTGCGTGCGGCCGATGGCGGCGACCGCGCGCTCGACCTGCTTGGTCGTCGCCGCGCCCGCCGAATCCGCCCCCGCATCGAGCAGCTGAATCACGGCGCTCGAGAAGAGATGCGCCGGAATGTAGGACGGCCGCCGACCGGGCGCCGACAGGCCGCCGATCAGCGGGTGCGCGTAGAACGCGTCGGCGGCGGGACCGAGCAGCTGGCGGATGCCGACTTCGAGCGTGCGCGATCGCAGCTTCAGGATGCCGGCGACCCACTCGTTGACCGTCGTGGAGATGAGCGCCAGCAGCAGGTAGACGAATGAGATGCCGACGACGATGTCGAGGAGGACGAGCACGCGGTGAGGATAGCACCACTGCTACAATCGCGGCCGTATGCATCCAAAATGGACGGGGGCGAGCGGCGCGCTCGTCGTCGCGTTGCTCACGCTCGCGGCGCAGGACCGCCGACAGCCCTTCACCGTCGTCGAGGCGACGATTCCCCAGATGCGCGACGCGATGACTCAGGGGCGCGTCACCTCGCGCGAGATCGTCACGCAGTACCTGACGCGGATCGCGATGTACGAGGACAAGCTGCACGCGGCGCTCACGGTCAACCGCGACGCGCTCGAGGAAGCGGACGAGCGCGATCGCGAGCGCGCGGCCGGGCGGATCCGTGGCCCGCTGCACGGCATCCCCGTCGCGCTGAAGGACAACATCCACACCACGAACATGCCGACGACGGGCGGCGCGCTGGCGTTCGAGGGGCTCGTGCCGCCCTACGAAGCGACGCTGACGAAGAATCTGCGCGAGGCGGGCGCGATCATCATCGCGAAGACCGGATTGACCGAGCTGGCCAACTGGGTGGCCGGCGCGCCGACGCCGATGCCGGGCAACTACAACGCGCTCGGCTCGTACGGCATGAACCCGTACGATCCGCGGCGCGATCCGCGCGAGGCGACCAACGACGGCCGTCCCGTGATGGGCACCGGCGGATCGAGCTCCGGCATCGGCACGTCGGCGAGCTTCTGGGCCGCCAACGTCGGCACCGAGACGTCGGGATCGATTCTCAGCCCGTCGAACGCGAACATGCTGGCGGGTGTGAAGCCGACGGTCGGCCGCATCAGCCGCTACGGCGTCATTCCGATCACCGCCGACCAGGACACGCCGGGGCCGATGGCGAAGTCGGTGATGGATGCGGCGATCCTGCTCGGCGTGCTCGAGAGCGCGGCGCCCGACCCGAACGATCCGGCGACGAGCGCGTGCACGCCGCCGGCCGGACGCGACTACACGCGGACGCTGAACGCGAACGCGCTGAACGGCGCGCGCATCGGCATTCCGCGCGCGTTCTATTACGACAAGGCGACCCCGCCGGGACAGAAGGAGGCGCGAGGCGGATTGAATGACGCGCAGAAGAAAGTGATGGACGAGGCGATTGCCGTCCTCAAAGCGCAGGGCGCGGTCATCGTCGATCCCGCGGACATTCCGAGCGTCGTCGACACCGACGCGAAGAACAACCTGCTCCTGTGGAATACGTGCTCCGGCATCAACGACGCGAAGGGGAAGGACGCCGACTGCTCGATCGACTTCAAGTACGGCATGAAGCGCGACTTCAACAAGTGGCTCGCCTCGCTCGGTGCGGCGGCGCCGCTCAAGTCGCTCACCGAGCTGCGCGAGTGGAACATCCGCCACACCAAGTCGGGTGCGATCAAGTACGGGCAGTCGAACCTCGACGTGTCGGACGAGATGGATCTCGAGGCCGACAAGGCGCGCTACGAAGCCGATCGCGCGAAGGACGTGCGGCTCGGCGGCGCCCACGGCATCGACGAGGTGATGAAAGCGCAGCGGCTGGATGCGCTGCTGTTTCCGGGATCGGGCGGCGCCGCGATCGCGGCCAAGCCCGGCTATCCCACGGTCATCGTGCCGTTCGGCTTCGTGCCGAACGCGCCGACGCCGTCGCTGCCGGAGGGCTTCGACGCGAAGCCGTCGCCGTTCGGCGTCAGCTTCACCGGGATGGCATGCAGCGAACCGCGTCTGCTCGCGCTCGCGTACGCCTTCGAGCAGGCGACGAAAAAGCGCGTGCCTCCTCCCGGAGCACCGTAACGTGCGGCGTGCGGCGTGCGACGTGCGGCGTGCCGCGTGCGGCGTGGCCCGTGCGGGACGTCACGCGCATGGACGACCGCAACCCCGCGTGAGGCAGTTTCTGTGAAGGCGATCCTTGACCGCGGTTCGAGCGGCGGCGCACCATGCGGCGCATGGCCAAAAAGAGCAGCACCGCCGATCGCGATCGTGCGCTCGCCGACGTGATCCTCAAGTCGGCGAGCGGCCGATCGGTTCTCGCCGCCGGCGCCCAGGTGACGCCGAAGAACGTCAAGGAGTACCTGCCGAGCGGCGCGACCGTCGAAGCCGCCGCGGCGCTCCTGAAAAAGTACGGCTTCCAGATCGAGATCGCCGCCCCGACGCACATCACCATCCGCGGACCGCGCGCGCTGTTCGAGCGCATCTTTCAGACGACGCTCGTCCAGCACTCGATTCCGGTGTTTCACCCGCCGACCAAGGCGCGCCAGTCGTACTTCCAGCCGGTGAGTCCGCCGCGGATTCCGATCGCGCTGGCGAAGCTCGTCGACGGGATCGAGTTCCCGCCGCCGCCGACCTACTTCGTGTCCGCGACGCCGCCGGCGCTCGGCTACGACCATCTCGAGGTGCCCGCCGACGTCGCCCGCGACATGGACGCGCTCAAGGCGCACGCGCGCGGCATCACGGGCAACGGGATCCGCCTCGCGATGTGCGACACCGGCTTCCTCACGCCGCTGCATCCGTATTACACGGGGAAGGGCTACAACATCCAGCCGGTCGCGAGCGACGCGAGCGATCCGTCGCCCGGCGCCGACGACTACGGGCACGGCACGGGCATCGCCGCCTGCGCGCTCGCGGTGGCGCCGGGCGTCACGTTTCTGCCGGTGAAGATGCACGACGCCCCCGCCGCCGCGTTCGCGCGCGCCGTCTCGCTCGGGCCGCACGTCATCACCAACAGCTGGGGTCTCGCGTACTTCGGATCGCCCATCTTCAACGCCGCGCTGCAGCTCGCCGTCAACAACGCCATCGCGTCGGGGATCGTCGTCTGCTTCGCGACCGGCAACGGCGGTCAGGTCGGCTGGCCGGGCGGCGAGGCGGGCGTGATCTCGGTCGGCGGCGCGCTCATCGGCGACGACGACTCCATCCAGGCGTCGACGTATGCCAGCAGCGGCAAGTCGCCGTTCGACGCCACGCGTCAGGCGCCCGACGTCTGCGGCCTCACGGGCGCCGCGCCCAAGGGGATCTACATCGCGCTGCCGACGCAGGCCGGATCGACGGTCGACGGCGACTTCGGCGGCGGCACCTTTCCGAACGGCGACGAGACGACGACCAGCGACGGCTGGGTGGTCGCGAGCGGCACGTCGAGCGCGACGCCGATGGTCGCCGGCACGATCGCGCTGATGATGCAGGCCGACGGCACGCTCCTCGGGAATCCGTCGGGCGTGCGCGCGGCGCTGAATGCCGGCTGCGTCGACGTGACGAGCGGCTCGAGCGCCTCGAGCGAGAACGCCGGACCTGGACAGGACAACGCGACAGGCTTCGGCCTCGTGCAGGCATACCGCGCGCTCAACCCGACCGACATCTGGATGCGGGACAACACGACGAGCGACATCGGCCTCTCGCCGACGCACGGCCGCCGTCCCGCGTGGCCGCCGCACGCGCACTGGACGTCGCCGGACGTCAAGGTGTTCGCCGCGGCGCTGGCGAGCCCGGACGCCGACTTCGATTCGACGCCGGCGAGCGAGCCGATCTTCGATCAGGACAACTTCGTCTACGTGCGTCTGCGCAATCGCGGCCTGCAGGCCGCGGGTCCCGTGTCCGTTCGCCTGTTCTACGGCGATCCGTCGACGAACCTGATCTTTCCCTTCGACTGGAAGAACGGGCAGTCCGGCGTGCCGGCGCAGGGGTCGATCAAGGTGGCGGCGAGCGCGACGAACCTGCAGACCGTCGCGACGCTCGGCGCGGGCGCCACGCTCGTCGCGCCGCAGGCGTTCGTGTGGCGGCCGCCGGATCCGACGACGGCGACGCAGACCCAGGTGCTCGGCGACGGCCGCATCGTCGGTCATTTCTGTTTGCTGGTGCGGCTCGAGACCGGCAACGATCCGATCACGTCGCCGGGCGGGACGCAGGCGAGCGTCATCGACGACAACAACATCGGCATGCACAACGTGTCGGTGTTCTCGGCGCCGGCGACGGGCATGTTCTTCTGGTCGTTCTTCGTGCGGGCGGCGAAGGAGCCGAAGCCGCGCGATCGCACGGATCTGCTCGTGGACCTGAGCCGGCTGCCGCGGCGGGCGCGCGTGGTGCTGACGCTCGACTCGAAGGCGACCGCGAAAGCCAGGCGGATCGGCGCAACGGTCACCAGGCACGGCCTGCAGCTGCGCACCGGCGCGACGCCCGCCGGGTACGCCGGCCTCGCGCTGAAGCCGGACGAGAAGGCGCTCGCCACGCTCGCGATCCGTCTGCCTGCCGGCACGCCGAAAGGCCGCTATCCGGTCGACGTGCTGCAGCGGACGAATCATGTGCCGGACGGCGGCGTGACGCTCGTGGCGAAGGTGACCAAGTCGAGTTAAGCTTCCGCAGTCCCGTGATGATCCGGCTGCTGCTTCTCGCCGCCGCATGGATGCTCGCCGGCGGGCAGGCAACGCCGCCCGTTCCGTCTCAAGCGCCGCCCGACACCGACATCTTCCTCGCGTCGCTGTCGATCGCCGGCGGCGCCGTCGGCGTCGGCCCGCCGGTCAACGTCACGGCGCATGCCGGCTACGACAACCAGCCATCGTTCACGCCGGACGGCCGCGCGATCCTGTTCGCGTCGGATCGCGACGCGGATCCGTCCGCGCCGGCGCTGCGGCGGACGGACATCTACAAGTACGACATCGACTCGAAGCGCATCACGCGATTGACGACGACGCCCGAAGGGGAGTTCTCGCCGACGATCACACCCGACGGCCGGCACATCTCGGCGATCCGCGTCGAGACGGACGGCACGCAGCGGCTGTGGCAGTTCACTCTCGACGGGAAGAAGCCCGAGCTGGTGTTTCCCGAGATCAAGCCGGTCGGCTACCACGCCTGGGCCGACGAGCGGCGCGTCGTGCTGTACGTGCTCGGCGATCCGCCGACCCTGCAGCTCGCCGACGTCCTGTCGGGCCACGGCAGCGTGATCGCGCGCGGCGTCGGCCGATCGATCCAGCGCATCCCCGGCTTCCGCACGATGAGCTTCGTCGAACGCCGTATCGCGTCAGATGCCGACGGCGCGCCGAGGTTGGTGATCCGCGAGCTCGATCCGGAGACGACGCAGATGGCGACGCTCGTCGAAGCGGTCAAGGGCGCGACCGAAGCCGACGTCGCGTGGATGCCGGATCGCACGCTGCTGATGGCGTACGACGGCGCGCTCTACGCGTGGAAGAAAGGCGACGCCGGCTGGAAGAAGGCGGTCGATCTGACGGCGCTCGGGCTGAAAGGCGTCACCCGGATCGCGGTCAGCCCGAAAGGCGATCGCCTCGCCCTCGTGGCGCAATGATCGCGCTCGCGCGGCGGACCGGCACGATCGCCGCGATCCTGTTTGCGCTCAGCGCTGTCGCGGTCGCACTGTTCGGCGGCTATGACTGGCGGCTGGGTGCACTCCGCGTTTCATCGCACGACGCGCTCCGCGATCTCCAGTTCGCTGTGTCGGCCGCCGCGGTCACGTTTTTCGCTCGTCCTCGCACGACGGTCGACGCCCAAAGCATCCGCGCTCACGCGCTGATCGCTCGAGCGTCGCGCTGGATCGCGCTGTCGATCGCGTGCGGCGTCCTGGCGGTCGGGATCCTCTTCGGAACGCACTGTGCGTGCGGCTCCGACTCGTTCGGCTACGTAAGCCAGGCGACGCTGTGGGCCACGAACACCGTCCACGTCGTCGAGCCGGCGGCGGCATGGGCGGCGTGGCCCCTGGTGGAACGGACGCTCGCGCCGCTCGGCTACCGCCCCGCCGTCGAACCAATGGCGATCGTGCCGACCTACGCGTCGGGCTATCCGCTGATGATGGCCGCTGCGGTGAAGCTGACGCGCACCGCGTCGGCCGTATTCGCGGTCGTGCCTGTGCTTGGCGCGCTCGTCGTGTGGATGACGTTTTGTCTAGGTCGGCGGCTCCGCGATCCGGCGACGGGACTCTGGGCGGCGATCGTCGTTGCCGCAAGTCCAACCTTTCTCTGGCAGACGATGCAGCCGATGGCCGACGTGCCGGCGGCAGCGTGCTGGCTCGGCGTCATGACGCTCATCGTGCGCGACACGCGCAGCAGCGCGTTGACCGCCGGTGTCGTGGGATCCGCGGCTGTCATGGTGCGGCCGAACCTCGCGCCGCTCGTCCTCGTGCCGTTTGCGTGGCTCGCCTATCGAGATTGGTGCGACCGAGATGTGCGCGGGCGCGCGCTTCTCTTCCTGGCCGGCGTCGTGCCGGGCTTCGCCGTTGTCTGGTGGACGCAGACGCTGCTGTACGGGTCGCCTCTTGCGTCAGGCTACGGACGTCCGCAGGACATCTACGCCTGGGCCAACGTCGTGCCGAACGGCCTGCGCTATCCGGCGTGGATATGGCAAACGCACGGACCGCTTGTTCTCGCCGGTATGATTGCGCCGTTTGTCGTGCCCCGGTCCGGCACGGCGACGTCCGCGGCGCAGCGATCGTTTGGATGGGTCGTCTTCAGTTTCAGCGCCGGTGTTCTCATCGCGTACCTCGGATATACCGTCTTCGACGACGCTGGGTATACGCGGTTTCTGCTGCCGGCCATTCCCCTTCTCGCCGTCGCCGCGGTGTGGGCGGTGCAGGTCTGGGTGGATCGCATCGGAACGCCTGCGGCACGCGCCGCCGCGACCGTCGCGCTCGCGCTGCTGGCGCTTGATGTCGCCCGCCGAGTCGACATTCAGCCGATGCTCGATCAGCGCGAACACGAACGGCTCTACGCCGACGTCGCCCGGCACATCGAACGGCACACGACTGGCTCGCCGATCGTGATCGCGATGCAGCACAGCGGAAGCCTGCGGTTTTACGGGAATCGCGAGACCCTGCGGTACGACTGGCTCGATGCGGCGTGGCTCGATCGCGCCATCGCCGAGATTCGCGCGCGCGGGCGCGGGCCGTTGATTCTCCTCGAGGATTGGGAGGAGTCGGCTTTCTGCGCACGGTTCCGCGGCCAGCGATACGGCGCGCTCGACTGGCCGCCGGCCGTCGAGTTTATGCGCCGGTCGTTCGTCGCCCGGCTCTACGACCCGGCTGCTCGCGACGCCGTGCGCCCGCCGGCCACTGATCGCGTCGTTTTCGATCGATAATCGGCCCGCGATGGACGCCCCGCCCGGACACGAGATTCACGGCGCGCGCCAGATCGGGCACTGGCCGAGCGACGAGCTCGTCAATCTGTTCATCAAGATCAGCTCGGGGATCGTCAAGCGCGGCTTCGTCATCGAGTATCGCGACCTCGAGGCGCCGAAAACCGGCATCTTCGACGGCCTGCGCATCGTGCTCGATCCCGACGTCTGGTTCGAGATGCAGTGCTTCCTGCTGCTGCATCTCTTCGGCCACTCCGTGCAGTGGGTCGCGCCGTCGATCGAGCACAAGCTCGCCGACCTGCAGCACACCAGCGATCGCGAGCACTTCATGCAGGTGCTGCACGCCTACGAGCTCGAGGCCGCAGGCTTCGCGATGCAGTTGATGCACGAGGTCGGCGTGACGACGCTCGATCAGTGGCTGAGCGATTTCGTCGAGACCGACTGGCGCTACGTCGAAGGCTATTACAAGACGGATCGGCTGCCGGATTGGCACACCTGCATCGCGACCGACTGCAGGCTCATCGCGCCCTCGCCGATTCCCGAGCTGCGTCATCGTCAGGTGGAGGTGCGGTTTGCGTTCTGAACTGTGGCGGCTGGCGGGCGCGTGTCTGGCGACCATCGTGCTGTCTGGAGCGCCGCGGGCACAGGAATCGACGACCGCGATCGTCGGCGCCACGCTCGTCGACGGCACCGGCGGCGCGCCGATCGCCAGCGCCGTCGTGCTGATCTCCGGCTCGCGGATCGCGGCGGCGGGTCCGAGCGGCGCCGTCACGATTCCCGCCGGCGCGACGCGGATCGACGCGCGCGGCCGCTGGATCGTGCCCGGCTTCATCGACACCAACGTCCATCTGTCGCTCTACGGCGGGCAGAACGAGCGCTACGAGACGCTGGTCAGGTATCAGTCGCGGCAGGACGACATCGTGCTCGAGGCGGCGCAGAACGATCTGACCTACGGCATCACGACGGTCCGCGACAGCTACGGCGCGCTCGTGCCGCTCGTCAGCGTGCGCGACAAAATCGCGCGGGGCGAGCGGATCGGCGCGCGCATTCTCGCCGCCGGGAACATCCTCGGCTGGAGCGGCCCGTACTCGTTCTCGTTCAGCCGCGTGACGAGCCCCCTGACGCTGTTCCAGGAGCAGATGAACGACTACCTCGCGCAGGGCGCCGGCGA
>Ga0114129_10014472_pt1 | contig 11241 bp, 10 predicted proteins | sample RhiMetdeltSRZDD1_FD_80071 | JGI IMG/M metagenome (GOLD analysis project Ga0114129, IMG submission 80071) | Populus rhizosphere microbial communities from Tennessee, USA - Rhizosphere MetaG P. deltoides SRZDD1 (version 2) (version 2) | ecosystem: Host-associated > Plants > Roots > Rhizosphere >... | reverse complement strand
GGCTGATGCTATCGACGCTCTTGGTGCCGGGGACGGCGCCGGAGACGGGGCGGCGGGCGCCGCCGGCGGGCCTGCCGCCGAGGACGGGACCGCGGGGCGCGGAGACGACGGCTGGGCGGACACGACGGTGTCGGTCGGCAGCCCGGGATCCGGCGTGACGGGCCGGGGGCGCGACGGCAGCCGGCGCGGCAACCCGGGCGTATCGTCGGTCCGGCGGACGCGCTGGCGCACGGACGGTTCATTCGCCGCCGGCTGCGTGGACGCCGACTCGCTCGGCCGCACCGCCGGACGCTCGCCTGCGGGTGCTCCGCTCGCGCGCATTCCGTTCGACACGCCCACGCCGGGATTTGGCGGGAGTGCCGAGGGCGACTCCGTCGCCGACACCGTGTCGGCGACGGCCACGTCCGGAACCGGCGGCGCGGGAGCCGTGCCGGGGACACCCGGCACCGTGTCGGAGACCCCGACCGGCGACGATTCCCCGGCGCCCGGACCCGTGGACGTGAAGGCCGGCGCGGACTCGCCCGACCGGGTGATGACGTCCTGGGCGGGTGCGCGCATGGGTCCAGCGGCGACGCGCGCTTTCGTCTCGCGCGACGCCACGGTGGCCCAGGCGGCGAGCGCCACGGCCACGCTGCCGACCGCGACCATACCGGCCACGTACGGGAGTGAGTGCCGACGCGGTGTCGGCTGCTGCTTGCCGTGCGCCTGCTTCCAGGCGAGGTAGCGTTCGAGCCGCTCGCGGTCTTCGGCCGAGACGTCTTCGGGCGAGGGGTTTTCGATGATGCTCACGCGTCACCTCCGTTCGCTTCGACGCGTCTACGATGCGGGCTGTTCACCACGTTGCCCGCGCTGACCGAGAACCGGTCGCGTCGTGGCTGATTGAATGTTCTGGATGCGCAGGTTTACTTTCACCGGGTCACCGGGTGCCGGCCGCCCGGCTCCGCCGCGACACGCGGACGCCGGATGACACCAACGTTCCGTCGCCACGACAGGGTCGATACGACATCGATGGGAGACCAACGCGACGCTAGAACCAGCAGACGTGGCGATCGTGCCACAGGAACCGACACGTCGCCAGCGCCAAAGCCGGTTACGAGCTCACCGAAGCGTGCCACCACGCGCCGCGAGCGCAAGACGGCGGAGAGTGCGCGAGACCTCGGGGGCGGCGTCTCCCGCAGACGCCCGGATGCGCGGGCGCTAGAGCTCGCGCGGCGACGTCATCGCGGCCGCCGGTCGCCACGGAACAACGAGGTAGCTCATCAGCCAGCCGAGCACGCCGCAGAAGATCACCGTTCCCAGCCAGAGGTGGATCGTCCACGTCAGGCCGTACGTGAGCCTCACGGAGATGAAATACGTGAGCATCATGACGACGGGCAACGCAAACGCGAACCGCCGCCACGCGCGCGGGCGTTCCGCGTGCGGCTGCAGCGTCAGATAGAGCGCGTCCGCGATCACGCCGACGAGGACGAACGCGAGGACGGGCGCGAGCGGATACGGACCTCGCTCGCCCGGATACATGAAGCCCATGGCGATCGCGTTGGCGCCGATCATCACCGTGAGCGCGCCCAGCGGCGCGCGGGCGCGACCCAGGATCAGCAGCACCATGCCCATCAGCAGCATCGTCCAGTACAGCAAGCCGATGACGGCATTCGCCTGGAGCGTCATGATCACCGTGGGTGGCAGCGAGCGAAAGGCGGCACCCCGCACGGCGCTTCCCGGCATGGTCGCCATGGGGTGACCCATGAGCGTGAAGAACGTGATGACGGAGAGAAGGAGCGTCAGCGAGAGCGGAGCCAGCATGCACTCGCCCCAGTCCGCGACATCGGCGCGCCTCCACACCGAACGGAGCGGACCGGTGACGACGAGCGCCATGCCGAGCGCGAGGATGAAGTGGCTCGGGCTCAGCAGCGCCTCCACGTCCGCCTCGAATCCGAACAGCTCGTGCCAGAGCAAATCCGCGGGACCGCCGATGAGCCAGAGCATCGCCCCCACCAGCGAGAGCCCGTAGCCGGCGGGAAGCGCCGACCTCCATCCTCGTCCCTTCGCGAGACCGGCACCGAACGTCGCCCCCAGCGTGAGCAGGCACGCGCCCCAGCCGCCATAGAGCACGGCGTGCCACGGCGTGAAGAACGAATTGTCCACGCGCCCGTGCCGGTGGGCCCAGCCGTCGAGGAACAGCCCGCCCACGAACGCGGCGCCGAGCAGCATCATCCCCCAGTCGAACCCGGGTTGCGCCGCGAACGAGCCGCTCTCAGTGCGGTCGACGCCTCGCTGCTCCTCCATCCCTTGCGGCGTGGGCCGGGCGCGGTCGAACTCGAGGCTCGTGTGGGAAGGGGTCATCGCGTGCCTCCTTCGGCTAGAGCGGCAGCGCGAGCAGCGTGTCCACGCGGCTGCTGTCGCAGACCACGATGCGCTCGCGGAAGCGGAGGGCGCCGGCGTCTTCCGTCACCAGATCGAGATAGCGGCCGGTCGCGAACAGGTCCATACGGCCGTCCCGCATGATGCGCACCACGAGAAACGGCGTCTCCGTGCGCATGCCTTCGTCACTCTCGTCGAGGATCGCCGGCAGCCCGACGAGATGACGGTACGTCTGGCGCTCGTAGATGTTCGCCTCCCGCAGGGCGCGGACGCGGTCGCGCAGCATGCCCTTGGAGTCGGCGTAGACGAGGCCGCCGGGAAGGTGGTGACGATGGTTCTCGGCGGAGGTGATCGTGTAAAGACAGTCCTCGACGAAGAGCTCGGGCCAGTCTTCGAGACGGTCGTCGTCGATCGCGCGCGCATAGTCCGCGTTGAGCTGCGCGAGCGTGGCGGCAAGATTGGCGCGGGGAACGCGCGTCACCGCCACCTCAGCACCCCATGTAGCGGCGATACGCTTTCCAGAAGCCGCGCACCGACGCTTCCGTCGCGCGTGTCTCCTGGGACTCCGCGCTCTCGCCGCCCATGTTCACGACCGACAGCTCGTCCTCCGCCGCCACCGTACCTCGCTGCACGAAGCCACCGACGCAGCCGTCCTCCATCGACACGTAGCCGGCCGGTCCCACGAGATTCGACTGTCGCAAGCGCCGGCGTCGCATCTCCGCCGTGTCGTCCGCAAACCCAAAATAGGTCCAGTGCAAGTCCATGGCGCCCGTGCCTCGAGGCAACACCTGGCGCACGGCGAGACAGTTCTGGATCTGCTGCAGGACGAAGTTGGGAAAGACGGTGAGGATCTGGAGCTGGATGCCGTCACCGAATTCGTCCACGCTGTCGAGCAGGCTCGGATCCGCGAGCCGGTAGCCCGCGTGCTCGGAGCGGATGGACTGGTCGCGATACGCGGTGTTCTGGCGGTCGTCGGCACGGTCGATGGTGGTGCTCGCATGGTGGCCCCCGTCCGGGCTCACCATCACGCCGCCCGCCTGGGTCAGGCGCGTGATCCGGAACGTGCCGAAGAACGTGTGGAGGAGGCTCGCGTGATATGTGTCCTTCACGTTCTCGACGTAGAGCTTCCAGTTGTTGGGCAACGTCTGCACGAAGCGGCCGAGCACCTGGACCGGTTTTCGGATCACGCGCGCCATGCGGCGGCGCACGTCGTCGCCGAGGTACTCCTCGATCGGCGGTGTGTCGCCCGACAGCGTCGCGAAGACGAGGCCGGAGATCGTCGTCGTACGCAGCTTGCGCGGACCGTGCTCGGCCTTGCAGAAGCCATCCGGCATCCCACCGCGGCCGTGCGCGCCCTTCTCGAACGCGATGCCCACCAGGTTGCCCTCGAGGTCGTACGTCCACGCGTGGTAGACGCACTGGAAGTGCTTGGCGCAGCCGCCGTCGTCGAGGGCGATGAGGGCGCCGCGGTGGGCGCAGCGATTCTCGAAGGCATGGATGGCGCCGGTGTCGCCCCGGACCACGATGACCGGCATCTCGCCCACGAACGTGGTGCGATAGTCGCCGGGACGGGCGAGGTCGGATTCGAGACCGACGAAATTCCACACCGGGCCCTCGAAGATCCGACGCAGCTCGGCGCGGTAGTTCGCCTCGTCGTGGTAGACCCAGTACGGTACGCGCGTGAGCGTCGCCCCGGGCCATGCCCGGCCGTGATCCAGATCCGCCATGCGGGTCCTCCTCGGGCCGGTCGAGGCGCCATCATATACCGGACTTCACCGGCCGCCGGTGGCATTCCCCGGGGTGGCGCGGGAGGCGTCGGGCCGTCAGGCCGCGCGCTCGCGGATGGCGGTGAGAACGTCGGCCGGGTGCTTGGCGGCGTCGCGGACCGTGCGCCAGTGCTTTCGCACCGTCCCGTCGGGACCGATCCACACCGTGGAGCGGATGACGCCCTTCGTCTTCTTCCCGTACAACACCTTGTCGCCGTACGCGCCCCACGCCTCCATGACCTTTCGCTCGGGGTCGGAGAGAAGCGGGAACGGTAGCTTGTACTTCGCGGCGAACTTCGCGTGCGACGCCGGCGGATCGGCGGAGACGCCGAGCACGACGACGCCGGCGCGCTGGAGCTCGGTCCACGAATCGCGGAACCCGCACGCCTCCTTCGTGCAGCCGGGAGTGTCGTCCTTAGGATAGAAGTAGACGACGACGTCGCGCCCGGTGAAGTCGCGGAGCGACACGCGCTTGCCGTCGGCGTCTTCGAGCGTGAAGTTCGGCGCCTGTTTGCCTTCACTGATGATCCCCATGACGTACCTCCCTGCCGCCCGCGAATGCCACCGTCGAGCTCGAGACGCGCCATCTTACGGCGTGCGCACGGAACCGGCAACGCGCGCGATGACTGCCGATCATGGCGAGCCGCCTTGACGCTCTCGCCACATCGCGGCAGGATGCGTCGCGCCCATGACGCCCTCATCACGACCACCGTTCCGTGCCGATCACGTCGGCAGCCTGCTCCGGCCGCCCGCGTTGAAAGCGCTCCGGCGCGACCTGGAGGCGGGCCGCGCCAGCGCCGAGCAGCTGCGCGAGGCCGAGGACGGGGCGATCCGCGCGGCGGTGGCCATGCAGGAGTCGGTCGGTCTGCAGAGCATCACGGACGGTGAGATGCGGCGGGCGTCCTGGCACATGGACTTCCTGGTCCGTCTGGACGGGCTCTCCAGCGAGGGCAAGAGACTCCCGGTGACGTTCCACGGAGCTGGAGGCGAGATCTTCTTCACGCGCCCGGATCTCGCCGTGACGAGCCGCATCGCGCGGCCGCGTCCGATCTTCCTCGAGCCGTTCACGTTCCTGGTCTCCGTCACTTCGCGCACGCCCAAGCTGACGATCCCGTCGCCCTGCATGCTGTACTCGCAGGTCGGCCGCGCCGGCATCGACCGCGCGGTCTATCCGGACCTCGACGCCTTCGTCGAGGACACCGCCGCCGCCTACCGCGCCGAGATCGTCGATCTCTACGCGGCCGGATGTCGCTACCTGCAGCTCGACGATGTCAGCCTTGCCTACCTGTGCGACGAAGAGATGCGGACGCAAAGCCGCGCCCGCGGCGAAGACCCGGACGCCCAGCTCCGGCTCTCGGTCCAGCTCGTCCAGGCCACCCTGCGCGACCGCCCGCGCGACCTCACGGTGTGCACGCACCTCTGTCGCGGAAACTTTCGCTCGAGCTGGCGCGCGCAAGGCGGCTACGAGCGCATCGCCGAGGTGATCTTCAACGAGCTGCCGTACGACGGGTTCTTCCTCGAGTTCGATGACGCGCGGTCCGGCGATTTCTCGCCGCTGAAATTCGTTCCTCGCCATGTCCGGGTGGTGCTCGGGCTCGTCACCACGAAAGTGGGCACGCTGGAGACGAAAGACCATCTGCGTCGCCGGCTCGACGAGGCCGCCCGCTACGTGTCGCTCGACCAGCTGTGTCTCAGCCCGCAGTGCGGCTTTTCGTCGACCGTCGAGGGTAACGAGATCACACCGGAGCAGCAGACGGCGAAGCTCGCGCTGTGTGTCGAGACCGCGCGTGAGGTGTGGGGCAGCCTCTAGCCGCGAATCGACCGACGATCGCTCGCATTGGTGGACGGCCTCCGGCACCCTGTAGGGAGCGGAGGTGATCCATGAGCATCCAGTCGATCAATCCCGCGACCGGCGACGTCCTCGAAACCTTCGACGAGACCGGGGACTCCGAGATCGAGCGAATCCTGAGCGGCGCTCGGGCCGCCTTCCAGGAGTGGCGCCGCGTCCCGTACGCGACGCGCGCGGTCCACATGGACAAGGCGGCGCACCTGCTGCGCGCGCGGAAGACGGAGTACGCGCGCGTGATGGCGCTCGAGATGGGCAAGCCGCTGACGCAGGGCGAGGCCGAAGTGGACAAGTGCGCGTGGGCCTGCGAATACTACGCCGCCCACGCCGAACGCCTGCTCGCCGAGCAGCCGCGCGAGACCGATGCCTCGCGCAGCTACGTCCGCTTCGACCCGCTCGGGCCCGTGCTCGCCGTCATGCCGTGGAATTTTCCGTTCTGGCAGGTGTTCCGCTTCGCGGCGCCCGCGCTGATGGCGGGGAACGTGGGGGTGCTCAAGCACGCGTCCAACGTCCCCCGCTGCGCCGTCACGATCGAGGAAGTCTTTCGCGACGCCGGCTTCCCGCGCGGCGTCTTCACCACCGCGCTCGTCGGGTCGTCGGCGGTGGCGCGGCTGGTATCCGATCCGCGGATCGCGGCCGCCACGCTGACCGGCAGCGATCGCGCCGGCAGCAGCATCGCGGAGCAGGCGGGACGCGAGCTGAAGAAGACCGTGCTCGAGCTCGGAGGCAGCGATCCGTTCGTCGTGCTCGGCGACGCCGACGTGCCCGCGGCCGCCCGGGTGGCCGCCGACGCTCGGCTCGTGAACAGCGGCCAGAGCTGCATCGCCGCCAAGCGCTTCATCGCGGTGGAAGCCGTCGCCGACGACTTCACGGCGCGGTTCGTCGAGGAGCTCAAGGCACGCCGCGTCGGCGATCCGCTCGCGCGCGAGACCCAGGTGGGGCCGCTGGCGCGCGTCGATCTCCGCGACGCGCTCCATCAGCAGGTCGAGGAATCCCTCAAGCGCGGCGCGAAGCTGCTGCTCGGCGGCGAGATCCCGCCGGGAAAGGGGGCGTTCTATCCGCCCACCGCGCTCGCCGAGGTGGACAAGGGCATGGCGGCTTTCGACGAAGAAACCTTCGGGCCCGTCGCGGCCGTCATCCGCGCCCGCGACGAAGGCGACGCCATCCGGCTCGCCAACGATTCGCCGTTCGGTCTCGGCGCCTCGGTGTGGACGCGCGATCGCGCCCGCGCCGAGCAGGTCGCCTCCCAGATCGAAGCCGGTAACGTCTTCGTCAACGGGCTCGTGAAGTCGGACCCGCGACTGCCGTTCGGCGGCGTCAAGCGCTCGGGTTACGGCCGGGAGCTGTCCGAGTACGGGATCCGTGAGTTCGTCAACATCAAGACGGTGTGGATCGCGTAGCGCTAGAGAACGGGCAGCGTCCGGGGGCGGGGACCACGCGGGAACACCGACTCGATGCGAGCGATGTCCGCCTCGGTGAGGCGAAGGTGTCCCGCACCCGCATTCTCCGCGACGTGCTCGGGCTGGCCCGCCTTCGGAATCGTGAAGACGCTCGGCCACCGCTGGAGGAATCGAAGCGCGACTTGCCGCGGCGTGGCGGCGTGCGCCGTCGCGATGGCGGCGAGCACGCGGCCTCCGGCGGAACGCGGTGTGGGAAAGCGGCCGGACCCGAAGGGGCTGTAGGCGACAACGGCCACGCCATGCTCCTCGCACCACGGGATGACCGTGTGCTCGATGCCGCGCTCCTGCAGATGATAGAGAACCTGGTTGCACACGAGACGCCCGGGACCGACGATGGACCAGGCCTCCTCGAGATCCGGCACGTCGAAGTTGCTCACGCCCCACGACCGAATCTTGCCGTCTCTCTCGAGCTGCTCGAAGGCGGCGATCGTGTCCTCGAGCGGATGCGACCCGGGCCAGTGCAAGAGATAGCAGTCGAGCCGATCGGTGTGGAGCCGGTCCAGCGTCCGCTCGCAAGCGGCCACCGTGCCGCGGCGCGAGGCGTTCCGGGGGAGGACCTTCGACACCAGGAAGACCTCGTCACGCCGCCCGCGGATCGCCGCCCCCACCCGCTCTTCGACCTCACCGTCGCCGTACATCTCGGCGGTGTCGATGTGCGTCATCCCAAGATCGAGACCTTGGCGTAGCGCGGCGACGGCGACGTCCGGATCATCGCTCTCGAGGTGCCAGGTGCCCTGACCAACGACGGAAATGTCGCGTTTGGTGGGCCCGAAGCGCCGACGCTCCATCCGGATCTTTCCCGTCACGACATGGCTCAGGCTACACCCCGCCGCGACTCGGGTCATCGCGCCACGCGCGCGTGCGGCCGCCCACACCACCGCAACTTTGCCGCCCGCCATCCCATCTAATGACGTAGCGCGGGGTGCTCTCACCGGCGCCAATTGCGCGACCGGCCCGTCGCACGTCGGCAGCAGAGCGGCAGCGGGGTCTGGCAAACGGACGGAGAAGGAAGGAGCAACGACATGGATGCGACATCGTTGACCCGGAACTGGTGGGCAGTCGCGCTGCGAGGAGTCGCGGCGATCATCTTCGGCCTTCTCACGTTGGTCATGCCCGGCATCACCCTCGCCGTTCTCGTGCTGCTCTGGGGCAGCTTCGCCATCGTGGACGGCGTCTTCAACATCATCTCGGCAGTGAGGGGTCGCACCGGCGAGCTCCCGCGGTGGGCGCTGGTGTTGGAGGGGCTGGTGAGCATCGGCGCCGGCGTGGTGACGTTCGCCTGGCCCGGCCTCACCGCGCTCGTGCTCGTCTATGTCATCGCGGCGTGGGCCATCATCACGGGCGTGCTGGAGATCGTGGCCGCGGTCCGGCTGCGCCGGGAGATCGAGAACGAGTGGTGGCTCGCGGCGACCGGTGTGCTGTCGGTGATCTTCGGCGTGTTCGTCACGCTGTTCCCGGGGGCGGGCGCGTTGACGCTGGTCCTCTGGATCGGCGCGTACTCCATCGTCTTCGGCGCGCTGCTGATCGCGCTCGCGTTCCGGTTGCGCTCGTCGCGCGGCGAGGCGCGCACGCCGATGGCGCGCGCCGCCTAGCGCAGGTGCAGCGCGTGACCGTCGGCGCGCCGTAGCGCCTTCGCAGCGCGGCAGTCATGGTCCGCCCAAAGGTGGGATGGGCGTTGCCCACATGTCCACCGGCTTCCCCAATGCGAAAAAACGACGAACGGCCGCGGCGCGAGCCGTCACGTCGTGTCCGCGTGGGCACTTTTCGAGGCTCGCCGGGCGCGCGGGCGAAATACTGCTGCAACGAAGCATGCCGGCGCGTGCGGGTGGCGTCACGGCCGCGAAACATCGGCCCACCGTAGGCGTTGACTCGCGGCCGCGATTCCCTCCTACTGCTCGCGTTTCGACCCGAGGACCGCGCAGCGAAGGAGGAGCGATGACGCACACTCAGACCATGGTCGGCGTGACCGAGATCGAGCGCGAGCTGGAGCGTGAGCTCCGCACGGTGGTCATACGTCTCGGACATGCGACGTCGATCGGCGCCGGTCGTCATCATGCAGATCCCGAGGTAGCGCTCGGCGGCGATCTCGTGGAGGATGCGCAGATCGTCGAGGCGCACGAGGTACGCCATCTGAATCAAGATCGGCTGGCGCGGCGGGCGAAGAGCCTCATGCTCGCCCTGCAGCGCGTGAAGGCCGGCACCTACGGCATCTGCGATGACTGCGGGTCGGCCATCCCTCCCGCGCGCCTGCGCGCGCTGCCGAGCGCGACGACCTGCGTCGCGTGCCAGCAGCTCCTGGAGGACGGCGCGCGCTATCGCGGCCGCGATTAGGCCCCTTTCGTGGTCGGCTTGCCTCGCGACGACGGCGCGGATACCCTCGGGCGCGCCGGCTCGCGAGGCGCCGCCGGCGGGGAGGGACGCGATGGGAGCGCGGAACGACGACGGTCTGCAGCGCGTGGTATGGCCGCGCGGCCGGAAGACGGTGGCGGTGAAGGCGGTGGCGCCGCGGCTCTCCACCCTCGAGGGCAAGACGATTGCGGAGCTCTGGGACGATCTCTTTCGCGGCGACGAGATCTTCCCGGTGCTCCGGGAGGCATTGCGCGCGCGGTTTCCCGGCGTGCGCTTCGTCGGCTACGAGACCTTCGGCTCCACCCACGGCGCGCGCGAGCACGAGGTGGTGACGCGGCTCCCCGAGCGCTTGCGCGAGCACGGTGTCGATGCCGTGATCTCGGGGATGGCGTGCTGAGGTAGCTGCACGCCCGCCGTGTTGCGGGCGAGCGCGGCCGCCGAGGATTCCGGAGTTCCATCCGTCTCCCTCACGTGCGAGGGCTTCATCGGTCAGGCGGCTACCACCGCCGCCGGGCTCGGCATGCCGAACCTTCCCGTCGCCATCGTGCCGGGTCACGTCGATGTGCAGACGCCGGACGAATTGCGCCGCAACGTGCTCGCCGCCACCGTGGACGCGGTCGTGCACGGTCTCACGGTGACGCCGCAGAGCGCTGCCGACGTCGTCGAGCCCGAGCCGGAGGACGTCGTTTTCGAGGGCAGCGGCGACGAGGTCAACCGCTTCTTCTACGAGAACGGCTGGAGCGACGGGCTCCCGGTGGTCCCGCCCACCGAGGCGCGCGTGCGGGAGTTTCTCCGCTTCACCGATCGCGATCCCGACGAGGAGCTCGGGGTGCTGCTTCCGGATCGGCGCTCCGCCACCGTGGGCACGATCGCCGTGAACGGCGTGCTCGCGGGCTGCCGGCCCGAGTACATGCCGATTCTGATCGCGCTCGTGGAGGCGATGGCCGATCCGCGCTACGGCGTCGAGCACAGCGGCAACACGCCCGGCGCGGAGACCCTGATCATCCTCAACGGGCCGCTGATCAAGGACCTCGGCTTCAACTACCAGCAGGGCGCGCTGCGCGACGGGTTCCAGGCCAACACCACGGTCGGGCGATTCTGGCGACTCTACCTCCGCAACGTCGCCGGCTTCCTGCCGCACCAGAACGACAAGGGCACCTTCGGCAACACGTGGCGGGTGGTGCTCGCGGAGAACGAGGACGTCCTCGCGCGCATCGGCTGGACGACGATTGCCCGCGACGAGGGCGCGGAGCCGGGCGCGAACGCGGTGACGATCTCCCGCTTCACGGGCGGCGGTGTCCTCGCCTCGGTGTTCGGCGACCGCCCGGAGCGGCTGATTCCGTACCTCGCGGATGGGATCGCGCGCCACGTCAGCTGGGAGGTGATCTTCACGGTCGGGATGGCCTCGGGCGCCCAGCGGCCACTGCTCGTGTTGAGCCCGATCCTCGCCGAGACCCTGGCG
>Ga0114129_10014471_pt1 | contig 11241 bp, 13 predicted proteins | sample RhiMetdeltSRZDD1_FD_80071 | JGI IMG/M metagenome (GOLD analysis project Ga0114129, IMG submission 80071) | Populus rhizosphere microbial communities from Tennessee, USA - Rhizosphere MetaG P. deltoides SRZDD1 (version 2) (version 2) | ecosystem: Host-associated > Plants > Roots > Rhizosphere >... | reverse complement strand
GAGACGTTGCCGTAGGCGGTGGTGAACTGGGCGGCGTTCTCCCCCACGTGCTGCAGCATGGCGCGCAGGTCCTTGGCGTCGAGCAGGCTGACGAGCGCCTCGCCCACGCCGAGCTCGGTGATCGCCTGGTCGAGCTTCAGCTTCGGGTTCGGGCGCATGGTCTCGGCGGCGGACTTCACCGCCTTCTGGTCGCGCGGCGTAAAGGCGCGCAGCGCGTGCTGCACGCGGTTGCCGAGCTGCCCCAGCACCGTCTCCGGCACGTCGAGCGGGTTCTGCGACACGAAATACACGCCCACGCCCTTGGAGCGGATCAGGCGCACCACCTGCTCGATCTTCTCCAGCAGCGCCCTGGGCGCCTCGTTGAACAGCAGATGCGCCTCGTCGAAAAAGAACACGAGCTTCGGTTTCTCCACGTCGCCCACTTCCGGCAGCTGCTCGAACAGCTCGGCCAGCATCCACAGCAGGAAGGTGGAGTAGAGCTTGGGCGACTGCATCAGCTTGTCGGCGGCGAGGATGTTGACCACCCCCTTGCCGCCGGCGGTCTGCATCAGGTCGGCGATGTTGAGCATCGGCTCGCCGAAGAAGCGGTCGGTGCCCTGGCGCTCGAGGGCGAGCAGGCCGCGCTGGATCGCGCCGATCGAGGCCGCCGAGACGTTGCCGTAGGCGGTGGTGAACTGGGCGGCGTTCTCCCCCACGTGCTGCAGCATGGCGCGCAGGTCCTTGGCGTCGAGGAGCGCGAGGCCGGCGTCGTCGGCGATCTTGAACACCAGCGTCAGCACGCCCTCCTGCGTGTCGTTGAGGGCGAGCAGGCGCGCCAGCAGCAGCGGCCCCATGTCGGACACGGTGGCGCGCACCGGATGGCCGGCGCCGCCGAATACGTCCCAGAACACCACCGGCGAGCCGGCGAACGCGGGCTCGATGCCGAGGCTCTTCAGGCGTTCGAGCACCTTCGGGTTGCCGCCGCCGGCGTGCGCGATGCCGGCGAGATCGCCTTTGACGTCGGCCATGAACACCGGCACGCCGATGCGCGAGAACTGCTCGGCGAGCGTCTGCAGCGTGACGGTCTTGCCGGTGCCGGTGGCGCCGGTGATGAGGCCGTGGCGGTTGGCGAGAGCCGGCAGCAGGAACAGCTCGGTCTTGCCGGACTTCGCAACCAGGAGAGGCGAGGCCATGACGTAAAATCATACTATGGCGGGTCACAGCAAATGGGCGAACATCAAGCACCGCAAAGCCGCGGCGGATGCGAAAAAAGGCAAGGTGTTCACGCGCCTGATCAAGGAGATCACCGTGGCGTCCAAGCTCGGCGGCGGCGACCCGGATACCAATCCGCGCCTGCGCCTGGCGATGGACAAGGCGCGCGAGGCGAACATGGCCAAGGACAGCGTGCAGAACGCGATCAAGCGCGGCACCGGCCAGCTCGACGGCGTCAGCTACGAGGAAGTGCGCTACGAGGGCTACGGCGTGGGCGGCGCGGCGGTGATGGTCGACTGCCTCACCGACAACCGCACGCGCACGGTGGCGGAAGTGCGCCACGCCTTTTCCAAGAACGGCGGCAACCTCGGCGCCGACGGCTCGGTCGCCTATCTGTTCAGGAACGTCGGCCAGTTCGTCTTCGCCCCCGGCACCAGCGAGGAAAAGCTGATGGATGCGGCGCTCGACGCGGGCGCCGACGACGTGGTGAGCAACGGCGACGGCTCGGTCGAGGTGCTGTGCGCGCCCAACGACTTTCCCGCCGTGCAGGCGGCGCTGCAGAAGGCGGGGCTCAAGCCCGAGCTCGCCGAAATCACCATGAAGCCCACCAACGAGAGCGCGCTCTCGGGCGGCGAGGCGGCGCGCATGCGCCACCTGCTCGAGGCGCTCGAGGATCTCGACGACGTGCAGGACGTCTACACCACGGCGGTGATCGACTGAAGATTCTCGGCATCGATCCGGGTCTGCAAATCACGGGCTTCGGGGTGATCGAGAAGAGCGGCACGCGCCTCGCTTATGTGGCGAGCGGTTGCGTCAAATCCGGCAGCGGCGACCTCGCCACGCGCCTGAAGGCGATTCTCGACGGGCTCGGCCAGGTGATCGGCGAGCACGCCCCGGTCGAGGTCGCGGTGGAGAAGGTGTTCGTCAACGTCAACCCGCAGTCGACCCTCGCCCTCGGCCAGGCGCGCGGCACCGCGATCTGCGCCGCGGTGCTCGCCGGGCTGCCGGTGGCCGAGTACACCGCGCTGCAGGTGAAGCAGTCGGTGGTCGGCAACGGCCACGCGCAGAAGGAGCAGGTGCAGGAGATGGTGCGGCGCCTGCTCGCGCTGCCCGGCGCGCCGGCGGCCGACGCCGCCGATGCGCTCGCCTGCGCCATCTGCCATGCGCATGCGGGCCGCCTGGGAACGATCGAAACGCGGCACTTCCGCGTGCGCAAGGGCAGGCTCGTTTGATCGGCAAGCTCGCCGGCCGGCTCGCGGCAAAGCATCCGCCGCAGGTGCTGGTGGACGTGAACGGCGTGTCCTACGAGCTCGACGTGCCGATGAGCACCTTCTACGGCCTGCCGGCGGTGGGCGAGCCGGTATCGCTCTACACGCACCTGCAGGTGCGCGAGGACGCCCACACGCTCTACGGCTTCGCCACCCTGGAGGAGCGCGTGGCCTTCCGCCAGCTGATCCGCATCTCGGGCATCGGCGCGCGCACCGCGCTGTCGGTGCTGTCGGGGCTGTCGGTGGGGGAGCTGGCCCAGGCGGTGGCGCTGCAGGAGGCCGGGCGCCTGGTCAAGGTGCCCGGCATCGGCAAGAAGACCGCCGAGCGGCTGCTGCTCGAGCTGAAGGGCAAGCTCGACGCCGCGGCCAGCGCGGGGCAACCCCAGGCCGCAGACGCCCTGAACGCGCTGGTCGCGCTCGGCTACAGCGACAAGGAAGCCCTCACTGCGCTGAAGGGCCTGCCATCGGGCACGCCGCTCGCGGAGGCCATCCGCTTCGCCCTCAAAGCGCTCGCAAAGGCCTGATTTTGTGCAAATCGCGTCAGGGTGCTAGTGTCTCGGCCTGAGCAATGCGGCCAGAACAACAAGGGTTGAGGGAGACATCGATGAAAACGACCGGATCGTGGTTCGCCCGCGGCGCACTGCTGGCGCTCCTTCTGGGGCTGCAGGCGAGCGCGCTGGCGCAGCCGGTGAACTGCATCGTGCTGGACCCGGAGCTGAAGGATTTCTACTACGGCCCCTGCGAGAACGGCTTTGCCCAGGGCGAGGGTCAGGCGCGCGGCCAGGCCGAATACCGCGGCGAGTTCAGGGCCGGACGCAAGCACGGCAAGGGCATCAAGACCTGGTCGAACGGTGACCGTTACTCGGGCGAGTTCGCCGACGACAAGCGGCATGGCAGGGGCCAGTTCATCTGGGGCAGGGGGCGCTTCGAAGGCGAGCGCTACGACGGCGACTGGCAGAACGACCAGCGCCAGGGGCAGGGCACGCAACGCTGGCCGAACGGCGACATCTACGTCGGTCCCTGGAGCAAGGACACCATGTCCGACCCCGACAACCCCATCGCGCGCGCGAGGCGCGCCGCGCTCAACGTCGGTCCGTATTTCGCTCTTGGCCTGGGGCGCGGCCTGGCGAAGAAAGCCTGCAGCCTCGGCGCGCCCTGCGACGAGGGTGCCGCTGCCTACAGCCTGATCGGCGGCTACCAGTTCAACCGCTGGCTCTCCACCGAGATCGGCTTCCACTACCTCGGCGAGTCGCTCATCGCCGGCAACAAGGTCTCGTCGAGCGCCGGCGACCTGACGGTCCTCGCCGGCATCCCCATGGGGCCCTTCTCCATTTATGCCAAGGCCGGCATTTTCCGCGGCGAGATGCGCAGCGTCGGCAAGCGTGAAACGGACGTCGACGCGACCTTCGGCGGCGGCATGGCGCTCGATTTCGGCCACTGGGCGTTCCGCCTCGAGTACATGAGGTACCGCGAGATGGGCGGCGTGACGACGGGCGGCGAGACCGACGTCGACCGCATCAGCGGCGTGCTGGTCTTCAAGTTCCGCTGACGCGGCAATCGCGGTCGGGCAAAATGCCGGCCGTGAGCGTAGAAACCGACCGGCTCATCTCCGCCAGGCCCGCGACTTCCCAGGAAGAGCAGATCGAGCGCTCGCTGCGCCCGGCGACGCTCGCCGAGTACGTCGGCCAGGAGAAGGTGCGCTCGCAGCTCGAAGTCTTCATCGAGGCGGCGCGTGCGCGCGCCGAGGCGCTCGACCACGTGCTGCTGTTCGGCCCGCCGGGACTGGGCAAGACTACGCTCGCGCACATCATCGCGCGCGAGCTGGGCGTCAGCCTGCGCCAGACCTCGGGCCCGGTGCTCGAGCGCCCCGGCGACCTCGCCGCCATCCTCACCAACCTCGAGCCGCGCGACGTGCTGTTCATCGACGAGATCCACCGCCTGTCGCCGATCGTGGAGGAGATCCTCTACCCCGCGCTGGAGGACTTCCAGATCGACATCATGATCGGCGAGGGCCCGGCGGCGCGCTCGATCAAGCTCGACCTGCCGCCGTTCACGCTGGCGGGCGCGACGACGCGTGCGGGCATGCTCACCAACCCGCTGCGCGACCGCTTCGGCATCGTCGCGCGGCTCGAGTTCTACAGCGCCGGCGAGCTGGCGACGATCGTGCGCCGCTCGGCCGGGCTGCTCAAGATCGCGATCGACGACCGGGGCGCGGAGGAGATCGCGCGCCGCGCGCGCGGCACGCCGCGCGTCGCCAACCGGCTGCTGCGCCGCGTGCGCGACTACGCCGAGGTGCGCGCCGGCGGCAGCATCACGCTGGCGGTGGCCGAGGCGGGGCTGAAGATGCTCGACGTCGACGCTCTCGGCCTCGACGTGATGGACCGCAAGCTGCTGCTGGCGCTGATCGACAAGTTCTCGGGCGGGCCGGTCGGCCTGGAGAACCTGGCGCACGCCATCGGCGAGGACGCCGACACCATCGAGGACGTGCTCGAGCCTTATCTCATCCAGCAGGGCTATCTGCAGCGCACGCCGCGCGGACGCACGGCCACGCCGGCGGCCTACCGCCACTTCGGCATCGTGCGCGACCTGCTTTCGGGCGATTGAAGATCCCGGTCCGGGTCTACTACCAGGACACCGATGCGGGTGGCGTCGTGTACCACGCGCAGTACCTCGCGTTCATGGAGCGCGCGCGCACCGAGCTGCTGATCGCCTCGGGCATCGACCTCGCGCGCGTCGTGGCGGAGCACGGGGTGCTGTTCATGGTCCACCATATCGAGATCACCTTTCACCAGCCGGCGCGGCTCAACGAACTCCTTTCGGTGAGCGCTGAAGTGGCTAAAATGGGCCGCGCGAGCCTGGTGTTCCGCCAGCAGGTCGAGCGCGATGGCACGCTGCTGGTGCAAGCCGACGTCTCGGTGGCGCTGGTCGACCGCGAGCGCCTGAAACCGGCGCGCATGCCCAGGGAACTGACACAGGCCTTCACGCCCACATGAATCTGACCCAGGACCTCGAGCTGTGGACGCTGATCCTCCACGCCAGCGTCGTCGTCAAGGTGGTGATGGTGCTGTTGCTGGCGGTGTCGTTCATGTCGTGGATGTTCATCTTCCAGAAGTGGTTCTCCATCCGGCGCGCCGTGGCGCAGACCGTCGAGTTCGAGCGCGAGTTCTGGGGCGGCCAGGATCTCAACCGCCTCTACCAGGGCGCGGTCAACAGCCGCCACACCATCGGCAGCCTGGAGCGCATCTTCGAGTCCGGCTTCCGCGAGTTCGCCAAGCTGCGCGGGCAGAAGGGCACCAACACCGACGCGAGCGACATGGTCGACGGCGCGCGCCGCGCCATGCGCGCCACCTTCCAGCGCGAGATGGACTACCTCGAGCGGCACCTCGCGTTTCTCGCCTCGACCGGCTCGGTCAGTCCCTATGTCGGCCTGTTCGGCACGGTATGGGGCATCATGCATGCCTTTCGCAGCCTCGCCAACGTGCAGCAGGCGACGCTCGCCCAGGTCGCCCCGGGCATCGCCGAGGCCCTGGTCGCCACCGCCATCGGCCTGTTCGCCGCCATTCCCGCGGTGGTCGCCTACAACCGCTACTCGCACGACGTCGACCGGCTCGCCAACCGCTTCGAGAGCTTCATGGAGGAGTTCTCCAACATCCTCCACCGCCAGGCCGTGCGCTAGGCGATGGCGACTCTGCACCGCAAGCGCGGCCCGATGCACGAAATCAACGTCGTGCCCTACGTCGACGTGATGCTGGTGCTGCTGGTGATCTTCATGGTCACCGCGCCGCTGGTCACCCCCGGCATCATCGACCTGCCGACGGTGGACAAGGCGAGCCAGCCGCGCATCGTGCCGCTCGAGGTGTACGTCAAGTCGGATGGCGCGCTGGTGGTGCGGCAGCGTGACGCCGGCGGCGCCATCGTCAGCGAGCGCAGCGTGTCGCGCGCCGAACTCGGCGGCTTCCTCAAGCGCGTGCGCGGCAAGAACGAGGAGCTCTCGGTGCTGGTCGGCGGCGACAAGAGCGCGCGCTACGAAGCGGTGCTCGGCGTGATGGACGAGCTGCGCAAGCACGGCGTACAGAAGGTCGGCCTGCAGGTGAAGGTCAACCCCTAGGCGGCGGTGAGCGCGCTCGCGGCCCCCGGCCTGCCGTCGCATCCCGAGCACGCGCTCGGGCGCTCCTTCGCGCTCGCCCTGGTGGTGCACCTGGTCCTCGCCGCGGTGATCACCCTCGGCGTGCGCTGGCAGAGCCATCCGCCGGAAACGGTGACGGTCGAGCTGTGGGAGCCGCCGGCGCCGCGGCCCGCGCCGCCGGTGGAGGCGCCGCCGCCCAAGCCCGAGCCCGAAGCCAAGCCCGCGATGAAGAAGCCGGACATCGTGGAGAAGGCGGCGCCCAAGCCGAAGCCCAAGGCCGAAGCGAAGAAGCCGGAGCCGAAGAAGGCGGAAGCGAAGCCCAAGCCGGAGGCGAAGCCCAAGCCGATCCCCGGCTTCGACAAGCGCCTGCGCGAGCAGATGGCGGCGGAGCAGAAGGCGCTGGCGATCGAGCGCCAGGAGCGCGACCTGCGCGCACTGCTGGCGCGCCAGCAGGCCGATGCGCGCGCCAAGGCCCTGAATGAATACATCGGGCGCATCCAGGCCAAGATCCGCAGCAATATCCCGGGAAGCGCCTTGGAGGGCATTGCCGGCAATCCGGCGGCCGACTTCGACGTGATACAAATTCCCACCGGCGAGGTGATTTCCGTGCGCATGCGCAAGTCGAGCGGTTACCCTCGCTACGACGAGGCGATCCATCGCGCGATCCTCAAGTCGACGCCCCTGCCGCCGCCGCCTTCGCGCGAACTGTTCGAGCGGGAGTTGAAACTTACTTTCCGGCCACTGGACAAATAGGGATGCGCTTTCTCCTTGGCGTGACTTTCCTGCTGGCGGCGGCTTCCGCCGGCGCGCAGCTGGCGATCGAGATCACCGGCGCCGGCGCGCAGCGCATTCCGCTCGCCGTGCTGCCCTTCGCCGGCGAAGGCGGCCTCGGCGGCCAGGGCATCACCGCCGTGGCGCGCGCCGATCTGGAGCGCAGCGGGCTGTTCCGCATCCTCGAGATGCCGCCGCTGTCGCCGCTGCCCACCGAGGCCACGCCGATCAACTATGCCGAATGGCGCTCGCGCCTCGCCGACGCCGTGGTGTTCGGCTCCGTCGCCTCGCGCCCGGACGGGCGCTTCGAGGTGCGCTTTCGCCTGTTCGACGTCGTCAAGCAGGTGCCGCTCGGCGGCATCGCCTACACGCTGACGCGCGAGCAGGCGCGCGCCACCGCGCACCGCGTCGCCGATTTCATCTATGAGAAGCTCACGGGCGAGAAGGGCGTGTTCTCCACCCGCATCGCCTACGTGGTGAAGCGCGGCACCCGCTTCGAGCTGCAGATCGCCGACGCCGACGGCGTGGGCGCGGAAACGGCGCTCGCCTCCTTCGAGCCGATCCTCTCGCCCGCCTGGTCGCCCGACGGGCGGCGCCTGGCCTACGTTTCGATGGAGGCGAAGAAGCCCGTGGTCTACGTGCACTCGCTGCTCGACGGCAAGCGCTACGTGGCGGCCAACTTCCGCGGCTCCAACTCCGCCCCGGCCTGGTCGCCCGACGGCTCGAAGCTCGCCGTCACGCTGTCGCGCGAGGGCGGCTCGCAGATCTTCCTCATGAACGCCGACGGCAGCAGCCTGCGCCGCATCACCAGCTCGAGCGCTATCGACACCGAGCCGCGCTTCTCGCCCGACGGCCGGTGGCTCTACTTCACCTCGGACCGCGGCGGCTCGCCGCAGGTCTACCGCATGCCGGCGTCGGGCGGCGAGCCGCAGCGCATCACCTTCGATGGCAGCTATAATGTGACTCCCCGGCTCAGCCCGGACGGCAAGACGCTTGCCTACATCACGCGCAACGGCAGCAAATTCCAGGTGGCCATGCTCGATCTCGCCAACCGTCAGGGACAGGTCCTCACCGAAAGCGACCGCGACGAGTCGCCGAGCTTCTCCCCCAACGGGCGCATGATCCTGCACGCCACCGTGCTGAACGGCCGCGGCGTGCTGTCGGCGGTGTCGGCCGACGGCCGCGTCAAGCAGCGGCTCAGCGCCACGGCAGGGGACGTGCGCGAGCCGGCCTGGGGACCATTCATCGAGTAAAGGGAAGGAGAAAACAGATGCGCATCATCACGCTGATCGTCGCCGCCGCAAGCTTCGGCCTGTTGCTGTCGGCCTGCACCACCACCCCTGAAAGCCAGGCACCCGCCAAAGTGGAGGAGCGCGCGGCCAAGCCGCCCTCGGCGGTCGACACCAAGCCGATCGCCAGCGTCGACCTGACCAAAGGCGCGAACCCGCTCAAGGACCCGAACAACATCCTGTCCAAGCGCTCGATCTTCTATGACTACGACAAGTTCGACGTCAGGGCCGAGTATCGCGGCCTGGTCGAAGCGCACGCCAAGTACTTGCGCGACAACCCGGGCATGCGCATGCTGATCCAGGGCAACGCCGACGAGCGCGGCAGCCGCGAGTACAACATCGGCCTCGGCCAGCGCCGCTCCGACGGCGTGAAGAAGATGATGACGCTCCTCGGCGTGCGCGACAACCAGATCGAGTCGGTCAGCCTGGGCGAGGAGAAGCCGATGGACGATGGCCACAGCGAAGCGGCCTGGGCGAAGAACCGCCGCAGCGACATCCTCTACTCGGGCGAGTACTAGAAGCGGCATGCGCATCCTCGCGCTCCTCGTTCTGCTCGCCGCCGCGGCGCCCGCGGCGGCACAGCTGTTCGACGACCGCGAGGCGCGCCGGCGCATCGAGGTGCTGCGCCAGCAGCTCGAGGAGAGCCAGAAGGCGATCACCGCGCGCCTGGACAAGGCGGAGGGCGCGGGCGCCGACCGCAACGCCCTGCTCGACCTCTCCGCGCAGATCGACACGCTGCGCGGCGAGATCGCGCGCATGCGCGGCCAGGTCGAGGTGCTCGCCAACCAGGCCGAGACCGGCGAGCGGCGGCAGAAGGACCTCTACCTCGACATCGACACGCGCCTGCGCAAGCTCGAGCAGACGCGCGAGTACAGCGGCGGCACGCCCGACAAGCCGGCGGCACTGTCGCCCGCCGACGCGCAGGCCGAGGCGCGCGCCTACCAGGCGGCGCTCGACCAGTTCAAGCTCGGCAACTACGCGCTCGCCGTGTCCGCCATGCAGGGCTTCCTCGTCACCTACCCGAACAGTTCGCTCGCGCCGAACGCGCAGTACTGGGTCGGCATGGCCTACTCGGGCCAGCGCGACTACAAGAACGCCATCGCCGCGCAGCGCCAGCTGCTCACCGCCTGGCCCAATGCGGAGAAGGCGCCCGACGCGATGCTGTCGATTGCCAGCGCGCAAGAGACGATGGGTGACCGGCGGGCGTCGCAGAGAACGCTCGAACAGCTCATCGCCACCTACCCGAAGAGCAGCGCCGCGGCCAGCGCCAAGCAGCGCATCGCTGCCACCCCCACCAAGCGTTGAACGAGCTCACGCCCGCCCAACTCACCCCCTGGGTGACGGGTGGTGCTTTCGCGCTCTCCTTCATCTTCGGCGCCGTCGGCAACAGGACCCACTTCTGCACCATGGGGGCGGTGTCGGACTGGGTGAACATGGGCGATCTGTCGCGCATGCGCATGTGGCTGCTCGCCATCGCCGTGGCCATCCTCGGCGCGAGCGCGCTGCACCTCACGGGCGTCGTCGATCTCTCCAAGTCGATCTACCCCGGGCCCAACTTCACCTGGCTTTCCTACCTCGTGGGGGGCTTTCTCTTCGGCGCCGGCATGACCCTCGGCTCGGGCTGCGGCTCGAAAACGCTGATCCGCATCGGCGCGGGCAACCTCAAGTCCCTGATGGTCTACGTCTTCCTCGGCATCGCCGCCTATATGACGCTGCGCGGGCTGCTCGGCGCTTTCCGCGTCGGCGTGCTGGAGAAAGCCACCTTCACGCTGCCCCAAGGGCAGGATTTGCCCGCGCTCCTGGGCCTGAACCGGGCGCTGCTGGCGGCGCTGATCGCCGGCGCGCTGCTGGCGTTCGTCTACGCGAGCAAGGCGTTCCGCTCGAGCTGGGAGTACAGCCTGGGCGGCATCGTCACCGGCCTGGTGGTGGTCGGCGGGTGGTACGTCAGCGGGCATGTCGGCCGCGTGGCGGAGGATCCGAACACGCTGCAGGAGGCCTTCGTCGCCACCAACACCGGGCGCATGGAGTCGTTCTCCTTCGTCGCGCCGCTCGCCTTCACCCTCGAGTACCTGATGCTGTGGACCGACAAGTCGAAGATCATCACCTACGGCATCGCCTCGGCCGCCGGCGTCATCGCCGGCTCGGCGGCCTACGCACTTGCCACCCGCACTTTTCGCTGGGAGGGCTTCCGCGACGCCGAGGACACCGCCATGCACATGATCGGCGGCGTGCTGATGGGCTTCGGCGGCATCTGCGCGCTCGGCTGCACCATCGGCCAGGGCATCTCCGGCTTCTCCACGCTCGCGCTCGGCTCGATCCTCACCTTCGTCGCCATCGTCGCCGGCTCCGCGCTGACGATGAAGTGGCAATACTGGCGAATCGAACGTCAGGGCTGATAAAATCTCGCCCTTTCCGCGCCTTACATCGCGTCAGTAAAACGGGTCGTTAGCTCAGCTGGTAGAGCAGCGGACTTTTAATCCGTTGGTCGGCGGTTCGAATCCGCCACGACCTACCAATCACTTGCTCCGCGGGAGCGCGCAATGATCACCATTAGCGGAGACGGTCTCACGATCGCGGACATCGTCGCGGTGGCGCG
>Ga0114129_10014470_pt1 | contig 11242 bp, 11 predicted proteins | sample RhiMetdeltSRZDD1_FD_80071 | JGI IMG/M metagenome (GOLD analysis project Ga0114129, IMG submission 80071) | Populus rhizosphere microbial communities from Tennessee, USA - Rhizosphere MetaG P. deltoides SRZDD1 (version 2) (version 2) | ecosystem: Host-associated > Plants > Roots > Rhizosphere >... | reverse complement strand
CCTTTCCGACGCCTAACGGTTCCGTGTTGAAGTCGATATCCATCCGGCCCGCGAGGGCGTAGGCGACCACCAGCGGCGGGGACATCAGGTAGTTGAACCGGGTGAGCGGATTCACCCGGCCTTCGAAGTTCCGGTTGCCCGACAGCACGGCGGCGACCACCAGCTTGTTCTCCTCGACCGCGTGGGCAATGGGCTCCGGGAGGGGCCCCGAGTTCCCGATGCACGTGGTGCAGCCGTAGCCGACGATAGGGAAGCCGAGCGCCTCCAGGGGCTTCATCAGGCCGGCCGCCTCGTAATACTCGGTCACGACCTTCGACCCTGGCGCGCAGCTCGTCTTGACCCACGGCTTCCTCGTTAGGCCTTTCGCCACGGCATTACGCGCCAGCAGGCCCGCGCCGAGCATGACGGACGGGTTCGACGTGTTCGTGCAGCTGGTGATGGCCGCGATGACCACCGAGCCGTGTCGCAGCGTGAACCGGTTGCCGTTCATCTCGACGGCGACGCCGGCATCGTCGGCGACATCCCCGGGGGCAACCGCGACCGCCGATGCCGAGAGCTCCGGCGTTGCCGATACGGCGGTCGCGCGCTTGAGCGCGGCACCACCGCCACCCGCGGCGAGCCGCTCGAGGTCCGCCATGAGCGCGTCGCGGAACATCGGCTTCGCCTGGCGCAGCGGGACGCGGTCCTGCGGCCGTTTCGGGCCCGCAAGGCTCGGCTCGACGGTCGTGAGATCGAGCTCGATCGTATCCGTGAACACCGGGTCGGGCGTGTCGTCGGTGCGGAAGAGCCCCTGTTCCTTGCAGTACGCCTCGACGAGCGCTGCGTGGTCGCCGCCGCGTCCCGTTAGGCGGAGGTAGTCGAGGGTCTGCGCATCGACGGGAAAGAAGCCCATGGTGGCGCCGTATTCCGGCGCCATGTTGCCGATCGTCGCGCGATCAGCCAGCGGGAGCGTGGAAAGGCCGTTGCCGTAGAACTCCACGAACTTGCCGACGACCTTTTTCTTTCGAAGCATCTCGGTGACCGTCAGCACGAGATCGGTGGCGGTCGCACCGGGCGGCAGCTTGCCGTGAAGCTTGAAGCCGACGACCTCCGGAATCAGCATCGAAACGGGTTGCCCGAGCATCGCCGCCTCGGCCTCGATGCCACCGACGCCCCAGCCCATCACGCCGAGGCCGTTGATCATCGTCGTGTGCGAGTCCGTGCCGACGAGTGAGTCGGGGTAGGCGATGATCTCGCCATCATCCTCTCTCGTGAATACGACTCGGCCGAGGTACTCGAGGTTCACCTGGTGGCAGATCCCGGTGCCGGGCGGGACAACGCGGAAGTTGTTCAGCGCGTTCTGCCCCCAGCGCAGAAACTCGTAGCGTTCGCGGTTGCGCTCGAACTCCTTCTCGGTGTTGAGAAAAAACGCCGCTTCGCTTCCGTATTCGTCGACCTGCACGGAGTGGTCGATGACGAGGTCGACTGGCTGAAGCGGGTTAATCCGCGTCGGGTCTCCGCCGAGGTGTCGCATGGCGTCGCGCATCGCGGCGAGATCCACGACGCACGGCACGCCGGTGAAATCCTGCAGCAGCACCCGGCTCGTTCGGAACGCGATTTCCTTCTCGGCCCTCGCCTTCACATCCCAGCGAGCCAGCGCTTCGACATCGCCTCGCTTCACGAACGCGCCGTCCTCGTTACGCAACAGGTTCTCCAGCAGGATCTTCAGACTGAATGGCAGCCGGCTCACCGTGCTGCCCGGGAGCGCAGCGGTGCTCGCGAGGCGGAAGATGGTGTACTGCCGCCCCGCGACATTCAGCGTCGCGCGGCTGCCGAAGGTATTCGGATGTGTCATGGGTCGTCTCTCGCTGTGCGCCCGGATTTCTCGAGGTTGGGCGCGAGGGATCACGGAGCCACTGCCGCACCGCACCGGGCGCGACAGGCTGATCGCAATCTACAATGCCAGCGAATCGTCGGGAGCCGCTGTGGTGCGGGCCCGCCGCTCGAGCTCGTGAGTCAGCGGATCTCGCCGCCGGGCGCGAACGCCCGCGCCTCGGTCTCGTACCACGAGCTTCGCCGTGTCCCGCCTCGCACTCGCAGCTCGCCCTCGTCGATGAGACGGAGCGGCATGAACGGATCGACCACGATGAAGCGCGACAGCGTTCGGCCGAGGGGCCCAACGCGCGCGAGCGCCGCGTCGCTCGCGGGAATCGCGTCGAGCACGGCGTCGCGCGTGTGTTGTGCGAGATGCACGCTCTCGTGTGCCAGCGTACGCGCAAGGTCGTAGTCCGTGCCCGCGCTCGCCGAATAGATCACGAGTCCCGCGTTATGCTGCGCGAACGATCCCGCGCACGGCGGCGGACAACTCGACGAGGGGAGCCGCCACTCCGATGACCGGAGAATCGGCGCGCCGGTGGCGAGTGTCTCGCTCCAGTCGACGCGTGGGCGTGACCCGCTCGCCATGACGGTTGCGAGCCGTGCCGCACTCAGGATGGACAGCCGTGCCGTCACGGGGTGAGAGTCCTGCGCCCGAACACGAACGTAGAAGGGGTAGATCGGCAGGGTGATGTCGGACAAGAGCGGCTCACGGACATCCGCGTTACGTGTCACGCTCGCGCCAACGGCTGTAAGTTGCAGCCCCGCGAAGCGCGCGGCACGAGTTTCCGTCCCGATGAGCTCCATTCCCGCGCTCATGAGTGATCCGCCGAGAAGCCCCTTTACGAGCGCGGCGCGAACCGGCGATCCCGATGCGACCGCGCGCGCCACCGAGGTCGTCGCGCCTATGGCGACGTTGAGGGCGAGGAATCGTCTGTGCGCGACCGGGTCTCGCTGGAGCGCCTGAGTCGACGCGACGCGTGGCGCCAGGGCGATGAGCGCGAGGCCGGCCGCGCGTGGTGAGACGGCGAATCGCGGCATGGACCAAGGACAGCCCCGCCTGCTTCGTCGTCACATCTGTTCGCCGCGTGTCCGCGACTTACTTTTCGGGGCAGCAGTTTCGCCTAACGGTGACCGGCGTCACTCTTGATCACGACGTCTGGGCCAGCAGTTGGGAACCGAACCGTTCGACCTTATGGATTCCCGATGTCGAGAGCGTTCGTGAACGAGGATTCCGGCGGCCGTCCGTCAGGCCGCCGATTCATTCTCCCGCCGCGAACGGATCCGGCATTCGACGCTGCTGCTGCGCGCGCGATTCTCGAGGCGGCGCGGGAGGGCGACACCGGCGCTGCCGAGGAAGCGACGGGGTACTACTGGGGTGAGCCACGCTTGCGCCCGCACGTCGAGCGCATTCTTGCCACTGCCAGAGCGGAGGAGGACGAACGGATGGAGCAGCTCGCGCAGCGCTGGCTACGGTAAGCCGACAACAGGGATCAAAGGGGTCAGAGTCGTTTGAATTCGAGATCACTAAAGGCCGAGGTCCTGGAATTCAAACGACTCTGACCCCTTTGCTCGCCCCACGCTAATTTTGGGCTCCATGTCGATGCCTCTGGATGTCGTGGACCTTACGCTCGATCTCGCGCGGATCGATTCGACGAGCGGGCAGGAGAGGGAAGTCATTGGGTTCGTGGAGCGACTGCTTGCGAGCCGCGGGTGGACCACCACACGAATCCCGGTAACTCAGGGGCGCGACGACATCTTCGCAACGGCGGATCCCGCCCCACTCGTTACGCTGTCGACCCACCTTGACACGGTCCCACCGTACATTCCGCCGGCGCGAACGGCTGATCGCCTCACCGGACGCGGAGTCTGCGACGCCAAGGGCATCGCCGCCGCGATGATCTGCGCCGCGGAACGGCTGCGTGAAGCATCCGTTCCCGTCGCGCTCCTGTTCGTTGTCGGCGAGGAGACATGTCACGACGGCGCGTATGCCGCGAATGACGCGTATCGAAGCGGTCTCGTACCCGCGACGGGCATCGCCCTCATCAACGGCGAGCCTACCGAGAGCCGGCTCGCCCTCGGCACGAAGGGCGCCGTGCGCATGACTGTGCGGACGAGCGGTGTCGCCGCGCACTCCGCATATCCACACCGCGGGGTTTCGGCGACGATGCGGCTCGTGCGCCTCCTGTCCGAGCTCGAGACGCTCGAGTTACCCAAGGACCCGTTGCTCGGGGAGACGACGGTCAACATCGGGATGCTCTCGGGCGGGATCGCGGACAACGTGATCGCGCCATCGGCGGAGGCACGCATCATGGCACGGCTCGTCGGACCGGTGGACGACGTCGTGGGCGCTGTGACGCGCTGGGTGGGTGATCGCGGCACGGTGGATGTGGGTGCGAGCATTCCGGCAATGCGTCTCGCGTCGATACCGGGGATCGAGACGGCGGTGGTGGCGTTCGCGACGGACATTCCCGCACTCACGCGATGGGGTACGCCCTATCTCTTCGGCCCGGGCTCGATCGAAGTCTCACACAGCAACCACGAGTTCGTCGATATCGCGGAGCTCCGTCGCGCCGTTGCCACGTACGAGACACTGGTCCGCGAAGCCGCGACCCGCAACGGATCGGGCGTTAGGCAGCCAGCTGCAACCTGATGGGTGCCCGGGAGCTATCAGTTTGCCAACTGATGGCCGATGGCTGATGGCCGATGGCTGTTAGCTGCCGGCCCTTCGGGCCGGCTACGCGACCTCTTTCTGCGCAATCGGCTGGTCGCTCGCCGGCGTTATGCGCGTCGCCGTGATCGCTTCCGTCGGACAGTGCCGAACGAAATCCCCGTCCGCTGAGCACCAGTCCACGATCTCCGTTTTCGCGTACGCCTTGCCCCGCGAATCCATTGCCATGGCGTTCGGCGCAATGGCCGCGCAGAACCCGCATCCGGTACACAGATCCCGGTCCACCGACAGCCGATACGCCGCGCGCGGATAGACACCGCCCTTCGCGGCGAGACATTCGGGCAATTGCGCCAGCGCTTCGTGTGCTGCCCGGTAACCCTCGGCCATCACTTCCGCCGTGTGCGAGAAGCTGAGCCATCCCACGTGCCCCAGCCGCGGGCGAATGAGGAACATGGGCGGACCGGCCCACTCGCTCAGCGGCGCGATCTGAAGCGCGTGCATCATCACTGTCGCGGCGCGCATGTACGTCGCGGCAAAACCCTGAGCCGACGCATCCGTGTTGTGCGACAGGTCGCTCGAGCCGACATCGACCGCGATGACCGCGTCCGCGTGTTGCGCGGCGACCGCCACCGGCAGGTTGTCGATCGTGCCGCCGTCGATGCACTGGCGGCCGTCCACGCGCCCCGGCGGGAAAAACCCCGGGAGTGCGCAGGACGCATAGACCGCATCATCGACGCGAACGTTCGTGAGTCCTGGCAACCCCCACACGACCTGTGTTCCGTGCTCGACGTCGACCGTGTTCACGAGCAGCGGGGCTCGGAGCTCATCGAACGTGGTCTGCGGAACCGCGTTCGCGCAGAGCGCCCGCAGCGGCTCCTCCAGGTAGATCGACGGCGATCGCATGCGCTCGAACAGCATGCCGACGTGGTTGATCCGAAACAGGTCGCGCTTCCGCAGCCCGAGTGCCCGACGCTCCATTTCCTCGAGCGACATGCCGCCCAGGTACGCCGCGGCGATCAGCGCGCCAATGCTGGTGCCGGCGAAGCACGTCGGTCGCACACCGGCCTCCGCGAGCGCGCGAAGCACGCCGATATGCGCGAACCCCTTCATCCCTCCGCCGCCAAGGACGAGGGCGATGCGCCGATCCTCCAATTCCCGCTCTCCTTCAACTCGTCGCTTCATTGTACCCCGCAGGCCGCGCGAACGCCGATGCCGACGCGAGCTCCTTTGAAAAAGACCGGTGCTGTGCGCGTCCCGTCACCGCACTCGGCGCGCGTGGTACGAAAAAGCCGGGCGACGCGTGCCGCCCGGCTGACCGCCACTATATCTACGTGTCGAGCATCACGTCAGGAATAGATAAAGCCCATACAGCCCGATGCCGGCGCCGCCGAGCATCACGATAGTGCCTGCGGTGTCGCCAATCACTGCGCCGACGATCAACGCCGCGCCGCCTACGATCATGAGTGCGACCGAATTCTTCCCCTTCTTCTTCTCCTGAAGGATCGGCGCCTCGCCGCGATGAGTGCTGATTGCGTGTGACGCAACGCGCGCGCTTGCGCGGCTCGGTCCGCGCACCGCTTCGGTCGTCGCCCCGTCCGATGACACCTCCGCGACAGCCGTCACCGAGTCGACGAGGGTAGTGGGCATGAGCCCCACCGCCACCGTCGGCCGCGACGCGTCACGTGCGTCGGTCTGACCCGCAGACTGTGCCGCAACCGGCGCAGCAGCCCAGGTGAGCGCGGCAATCGCCGCGATCGCAGAAAACCGCACGTGCGGGTTCATCAACGTTCCTCCGGAGCAATGGTGATGGTGTAAGGCCAGATGGGAAGAATCAGGCCACCAACGGTACACGACCATGAAGCCGGCTCGTTTCTCCCTAGTGGCGAGTCCACGCTGGATGATAGCTTGCGCCGTCTATGACTGAACCCCTCGCGTCCGGGGAGCGCTCGCTCGTCAGGGCGATCGGCACATGGTCGCTCGCCGCCGGCGTCATCAACATCACCGTCGGTGGGGGCATCTTTCGTCTGCCTGCCGACGTCGCTGGCGCGCTCGGTGCATCCGCCCCGATCGCGTATGTCGTGTGTGCATTCGCGATGGGGCTGATAGTGCTCTGCTTCGCCGAAGCAGGGAGTCGCGTTGCGATGACTGGCGGCCCGTATGCGTACGTCGAGCTCGCGTTCGGCCCGTACATCGGGTTTCTCACCGGCGTGTTGACCTGGCTGCTCGGCACCACGGCTGTGGCGGCGGTGAGCACCGTGTTCGCGACGAACGCCGCGAAGCTGTTCCCGGTTTTCGAGGATCCGGTCATGCGCGGCTTGCTGCTCATCGCGAGCTTCGCAATCGTCGCCACGACAAACATTCTCGGCGTGAAGCAGGGAAGTCGGCTCAACAGCATCGGGACCGTCGCGAAGCTGGTGCCGCTCCTCTTGCTCGTCCTCGTCGGCGCGCTGTTCGTCCAGCGCTCGAACCTCGCAATCACGACCGCGCCCGCGATTGGCGATGTGACGCGCGCATCGATCGTGCTCATCTTCGCGTTCAGCGGCGTCGAGAGCGCGCTCGTGCCGAGTGGCGAGGTCAAGGACCCGGCGCGGACTGTTCCCCGCGCCATCTTCCTCGCGATGCTGGCGATCACGCTCCTGTACATCGCGATCCAGCTCGTCGCGCAGGGGGTGCTCGGGGCGGCGCTTTCGAAGTCCACGACGCCGCTCGCGGATGCCGCTGGACAAGTCTTCGGGCCGTGGGGAAGCATTCTGCTGTTGAGCGCCGTCGTGGTTTCGACGTTCGGCTATCTCAGCGGGATGACGCTGGCGATCCCGCGCGCGCTGTTCGCGTTCGGTCGCGATGGATACCTGCCGGCGGCGATCGCTGCCGTACACTCGCGATTCCGCACGCCGCACGTGTCCATTGCCGTGCAGTCCGTGCTGGCGTGCACGCTCGCCATCACGAGCGCGTTCGGACGACTCGCGATCATCGCGAACGTGGCGGCGCTGCTCGTCTACTTCGCGTGCTCACTCGCCGCGTGGCAGCTGCGCCGACGCGACGTGCGTGCGGGTGGAGTCCCGTTCCGCGTTCCGGGCGGGGGCATCGTACCGCTCCTCTCGTGCGCAATGATCATCGGGCTGCTCTCGTCGATCACGCTTCCGGAATGGCGCGTGCTCGGCCTCGTGCTTGGTGTCGCATCGGCGCTGTTCGTGGTGACTCGGCGGCGTCGCGCGGCGCTGGCGGCGCGGACACCTAACGAGGCACCAGCCACGTGACCGACCCGCTGCTCGCCTTCCGAGCGGAGTTCCCGATCCTCGAGCGAACGACCTACCTCGTGTCGCATTCGCTCGGCGCGATGCCGCGCACCGTTCCCGACCGGCTCGCCGAGTACGTCGACACGTGGGCGGAGCTTGGCGTGCGGGCGTGGGCGAACGGATGGTGGGAGATGCCGATCGAGGTGGCAAACGAGATTGCGCCACTCCTCGGTGCGGCGGCAGGTGAGGTCGCGATGGTGCCGAACGTGTCGCTCGGCCAGGCGGCGGTCATGTCCGCCCTGGACTATGCGGCGCCGCGAAACCGCATCGTGATGACGGCGCTCGACTTTCCGTCGGTGCGATACGTGTACGCCCGGCTGGCGCCGCGGTTGGGTGCGGAGGTGGTCGTCGTGCCGACGGACGACGGCGTCAGCATCGACGAGGACCAGCTCATCGCCGCGATCGACGAACGCACAGCGCTCGTGGCGATCTCGCACGTGCTGTTTCGGTCGGCCTTCATCGTCGACGTCGAGCGAATCTGCACGCACGCGCACTCGGTCGGCGCGCTCGTGTCACTCGACGCGTTCCATTCGGTCGGAGTGATCCCGGTCGACGTGAAACGAATCGGCGTCGACTTCCTCACTGGCGGTGTGCTGAAATGGCTCTGCGGCGGCCCGGGAGGATGCTTCCTTTACGCGTCGCCCGCGGCGAGCGAGCACCGTGCCCCAGCGCTGACGGGATGGCAGGCGCACCGGCGTCCGTTCAGCTTCGAGGCCGAGATGGACTATGCGGATGGGGCCGCCCGTTGGCTGTCGGGGACGCCGGTGATCCCGGCACTCTACGCAGCGACAGAGGGACCTCGCCTCGTGCGTCGCGCCGGGATCGATGCGGTGCGTGCGAAGAGCACCAGGCAGACCGCCCGCCTCATCGAGCTCGCTGACGAGCACGGGTACACGGTGCGCGCTCCTCGGGACCCCGCGCGCCGGGGCGGGACGGTGGCGTTCGATGTCCCGCACGCCTACGAGGTCGCGCAGTTCTTGCTCTCTCGCGATATCATTGTGGACTACAGGCCGAACGCGGGCATTCGGATCGCGCCGCATTTCTACACCAGCGACGCGGAGCTCGAACGGGCGGTCGCGGCGGTGGACGAAGCGCTCACGACCGGCGCCTGGCAGCACTTCGGCGAGCGCCGATCCGTCGTTACGTGAGCACGTTTGTCCCGGCCGAGCCGCTCGCGGCAGGTGGCAGCGCCGTCGGTCTCATGACTCGCCATTCCCGATCACCCGAACCGAACACCACGCCCGATGCCCCCAAAAGCTGAGAAGGTCCGCAAGCAGTACTCGAACAACGACTATCCGCACATCGTCCTGCGCTTCGAAGACGGGCACGAGATTCACATCGACAAGGGCGCCTCGAAGTCGTTCGACGCGTACGTCGGCGAGCGGATCAAGATCCTCGCGATCTACGATCCGACTGCGAAGGAGCGCGAGAAGATCGACACCCTGCGCGCGGAGCAGTTCGAAGACGCGACGGCGTGACCCGCGGGCGGAGCAGCGACGCCTAACGCGATAGCGTCGCGGCCCCCACGGGACGGGAGACTGAGTCGATCGTCAATCATGAAGGCCGCCGCGGGCCCCATGACGACTTTCGATCCGAGGTTCAGTCGTGGTTGGTGACGATCGCGTTGCCCCGTTGTCGGGCCTGTCTTCCTCGCCGCCAAAGCCCCTCCACACAGATGGGCGTCAATCGGCGTCGTTCGAGGTCGTGGGCCTCCGCCTCGAGCTCAGCGCCTCGCCTGGAGCGGCACGGCTCGTCATTGCGGGTGATCGCTCATCCGAAACTTACGTGGTCGAAGCTGCCGCGCTCGCTGCATGGGCCGTTGACACGACGAAGCTGTTATCGCTCGAGTCCGCCGGGCGACCGCAAGACCGAATGGCCATCCGCACTCCGTTTCTCGTAGACCGCGAGGGTCGCCCGTCGATCGCCTTCGAGGCCCTCGTGTCCGAGTTGGGAGTAGGGTACCCGCTGCTCGTCGGAGGCGACGCCGACCAGCCCGCCGGCCTCACGACGACGGCGGATGTTGTGCAGGGCATGGCGCAGGCTGCGGCCGGGGCCGCAACGCTCGCGGGGCCGCCGCGCTGACAGGCATGGGTTCTGCCCCAGGAGAACGCATCCTGGGAGGACCCATGATGAGTAGCCTCGGACGCGCGGCATTCGCCGCGATGCTGATTGTCGGCGCCGGAACTGCGAACGGGCAGATCACTACCGTCGTCGCCGCACCGCCGAGAAAGACGGAACCAGCGCAGCAGGCGGCGGCGCAGAAACGCGAGCAGGCGGCGCAGGACAGCGTTGCGCGGGTAACGATGACGGGAATGAAGGAGTGGGTCGACTCGGCTTCGTCGGCGCTGGCCATTCGCCCTGATACCGTGCCCACCACGTCCGACACGGCGCTCGGAACGCCACGCGCTGCCGCCTCACCTGCGCGTCGGTCTGATTCGTCGGAAACGGTTCGGACACAGGAACCCACGGCGGAGTTCAAGAAAGGTGCTCGCGCCCCGGACACAGCGACTCTAATTCCGGCGATCGCTCTCTCGGGCGTTGCGCTGATTCTGGCGGGCGTCGCAATGAAGCGCCGCGAACGCTTGGCCAGGTCCCGGGTCCGGCGCTGACGACGATGGGTCGGCTCGCGAGGCTCGCGATGAACTCGAGAGGTACCGTCAGCAACGCGTTGATCGTGTGTGGCGCGTTGCTGCTCATCGCATCGGTTGCCTCGATTGCGCGCGCCGCCATTGCGCGCGATGCAGTGCGTGCTCGCTGGGCCGAGATCGAGGCGGGGCGTGCGGTTGCTGGAGCGAGATTGTCGACGTCGGGCGCGCGGTGGAGCAGTGCCCGGGGAACGCCCGTCGCGCGTGTGATGATTCCGCGGCTCGGTCTCGACGAGGTGGTGGTGGAGGGTGTCGGCGACGACGAGCTCAGGTCCGGGCCCGGCCACATGATCGGCAGCGCGCTCCCGGGCGACAGCGGGACGAGCGTGATCTCGGCGCACCGCGACCGACATTTTCATGCGCTCCGCGGAATCGCCGTGGGCGACACGGTCATCACCGACAGCGAGCGCGGGACCATATCGTGGACCGTATCCCGGATCCGCGTTGTGCGCGCGGATGACCCGGCCCTCGATGCCCGCGCGACGCCAACGCTCATGCTCACGACGTGCTGGCCGATTCGTTATGTGGGTCCCGCGCCGGATCGATTGATTGTGGAAGCGGTGCCGAAATAGCCGGCGACGGGGTATGGACGACGGGCGACGGAAGACCGCGTCGCTATTACGGCCGGGCATCGATCGACGTATAGTCGAGTTTCCACCGTCGTCCGTCGCCCGTCCCCGTGCAATGTCCCTCATCTCCTTCTCTCCGCGCGTCGCGCAGGCGATCGCCGAGCATCAGCCGGTAGTGGCGCTCGAGAGCTCGGTCTTCGCGCAGGG
>Ga0114129_10014467_pt1 | contig 11244 bp, 7 predicted proteins | sample RhiMetdeltSRZDD1_FD_80071 | JGI IMG/M metagenome (GOLD analysis project Ga0114129, IMG submission 80071) | Populus rhizosphere microbial communities from Tennessee, USA - Rhizosphere MetaG P. deltoides SRZDD1 (version 2) (version 2) | ecosystem: Host-associated > Plants > Roots > Rhizosphere >... | reverse complement strand
TCGTGGCTGACGATGCAGACCGACGGTCCGTTCGGGAGCTCCTCCTCCGGCGTGAACGTGCGTCCGACGGCCGGCGGCACGCCGAGCGTCGCGAAGAACGAGGCGCTGACGCGGAGGCCGTTCAGCTGCTCGGGATCGCCATTGCCGGTCAGCGTGAAATTGTCGAAGGCGGAAATCGCCACCGACGCAAAGCTGCGCGCGTCACGGATCTCTTCGTAGCGCGGCCACGAGATCGCCGGCGCGTTGAAAGTGAGCTGCGGGTTGTTGGCCCAGATCGCCACGAGCGTCGACGGGTTCGGAATCGTCACCGGGCTGAGCACGAGCCGGTCGTACACCGAGAACAGCGACGTGTTCGCGCCGATCCCGACGCCAATCGTGAGCACCGCGACGACCGAGAAGCCGGGGCTCTTGCGGAGCGCGCGGATCGCCTGGGTCACATGAGACATGCGCGTGAGTAGAGGGGCAGCAACCGCGGTGCCACGAGGGATCGCGGGGATTTCCGCGGACGTCCGGTCGATCGCCGACGGCCGGTGCGCGCCTGCGGACGCGCCCGTCCCGAAACCGGGACGCCATCTGCCGTAACATACGTTCAGTCGGTCACGATGACGACCACTCGCGTCACCAACAGATCCATCCAGCCGCCGGGCACGCGGCGTTTCGCCGTCGAGTACGCGACCGCGCGCGTGCTCGCCGAGTCCGGACGCCTCGCCGACGCGACCTCGCGCATTCTCGAAGCCATCTGCACGACGCTCGAGTGGGAGCACGGCGCGTTGTGGCAGGTCGATCCGCACGCCGATCGGCTGCGCTGCGTCGACACCTGGCATGTTCCCGGATCCGACTTCGCCGGGTTCGAGGCGATGAGCCGCGAGATGACCTTCGAGCGCGGCGTCGGCCTGCCCGGGCGCGTCTGGGTGAGCGGCCGCCCCGCGTTCATCGCCGACGTGGTGCGGGACGACAATTTTCCGCGCGCGGCCGCGGCGGCGCAGGAAGGATTGCACGCGGCGCTCGGCTTTCCGGTCGCGATTGGCGGGCACACGCTCGGCGTGATGGAGTTCTTCAGCCGCGACATCCGCGAGCCCGACGCGGAGCTGCTGGAGATGCTCGGCGCGATCGGCAGTCAGATGGGCCAGTTCATGGAGCGGCGGCGCGCGGAGGAAGAGCTCGATCGGTTCTTCGCGCTCTCCTTCGATCTCCTCTGCATCGCAGGGTTCGACGGGTACTTCAAGCGGCTGAACCCGGCGTGGGAGCACGTCCTCGGTTTCTCACGCGAAGCGCTGTACGCAGTGCCGTATCTCGAGTTCGTGCATCCCGACGATCGCGCGAGCACGCTGGCGCAGGCGGAGCACGTCGCCGCCGGCGCGACGGTGCTGCATTTCGATAACCGGTATCGCGCGGCGGACGGTTCGTACCGCTGGCTCTCATGGTACGCAGTACCGTACACCGACGAGCGCACGATCTACGCGGCCGCGCGCGACGTCACCGAACGGAAGGTCGAGCGAGAACAGCTCGCGCAGTACGCGCGCGACCTGGATCGCGCGCGCGAGGCCGAGGTCGAGCACTCGGATCGACTCGGCCAGCTCGTGCGCGAGCTGAATCTGGCGAAGGCGAAGGCGGAGCAGGCCGCGCAGGCGAAGGCGGAATTCCTCGCGAACATGAGCCACGAAATCCGGACGCCGATGACCGCCATCGTCGGCATGGCGGATCTGGCGCTGAACACGAAGCTCACCCCCGAGCAGCGCGAGTACATGACGACCATCGTCGAATCCGGCGGCGCGCTGCTCCACCTGGTCAACGAGGTCCTCGATTTCTCGAAGATCGAAGCGCGGAAGCTGGCGCTCGAAGAGATCCCGTTCGGGCTGCGGGACACCGTTTCGGGCGCCGTGAAGCCGCTCGCGATCCGCGCACAACAGAAAGGCCTTCGGTTTGCGTTTCACATTCGCTCGGACGTGCCGGACCGTCTCGTCGGCGATCCCGGCCGGCTCAGACAAGTCCTCACCAACCTCGTCGGCAACGCGATCAAGTTCACCGAGAGCGGCGAAGTCCTTGTCACCGTGGTCCCGAGATCGGTGACCGACGACGCCGCAACGCTGCACTTTGCCGTGCGCGACACTGGAATCGGCATTCCCGAAGACAAGCGATCGGGCATCTTCGAGGCGTTCGCCCAGGCCGACACCTCGACCACGCGCAGCTTCGGGGGAACCGGGCTCGGGTTGTCGATCGCGAGCGAGCTCGTCTCGCTCCTGGGCGGGACGATGTGGCTCGACAGCACGGTCGGACGCGGCAGCACGTTTCACTTCACCGCGCGGTTCACGCGCGCCGACCGGGTGGACGCCGCCGACAACGCTGCGACGACGTCGACGAGATCGAGTGCCCCGTCTCGCCGACTTCGCGTGCTGGTCGCGGAAGACAACGACGTGAATCGCCGGTTCCTGACCCGCGTGCTCGAAAAGCACGGTCACGAGGCCGTCACCGTGGCGAACGGACGGCAGGCGATCGATGCGATTGCGGAAGCCCCAGCGCAGCACTTCGACGTCGTGCTGATGGACGTGCAGATGCCGGAGCTCGATGGTCTGTCGGCGACCGTGCTCATCCGCCAGCGCGAGCGAACGACCGGGACGCACATCCCGATCCTCGCGATGACGGCGCACGCAATGACCGGCGATCGTGAGCGATGCGTCGAGGCGGGGATGGACGCGTACGTCTCGAAGCCGCTCCATCCGCACGAGCTCATCGAGGCGGTCGAACGAGCCGTGCGGCCGCCGCATGCCAACGCGCGGATCGCGCCGAAGGACGTGCCGCCGCCAGACGTCGTGTTCGACCTCGCCCATGCACGCGCGCGCCTTGGCGAAGATCAGCAGCTGCTCCGCGAGATCATCGCGATCTTCCGCGCCGAGGCGCCGGCGCTCGCGGCGTCGATCGAGAAGGCGGTCGCGTCGGGCGATCTCGAGGCCGTGCGGCTCGCCGCCCACGCGCTGAAGGGCGCGCTCGGCACGCTCGGTGCGCCGCGAGCGTTCGCGGCCGCGGCCCGCCTCGAGGATGCGGCGCGCGAGTCGGATCGATCGCGCGTCGCGCCCGCGGTCGCCGCCCTGCAGCAGGAAATGATCGCCCTCCATCGCGCGCTCGCGCCCGCGCGCCAGCGCCGAACCGCTACGAGAAAGGTCGCACGACATGCCGCCACGCCGCGCCGCCGCCCGCGTCCTCGTCGTCGATGACGACCGCATCACGCGTCACATGGCGCAGTCGGTGCTCGAGAAGGCCGGCTTCGCGGTTCAGGCGGCGACGAACGGCGCCGCCGCGATCAAGCGGCTGCGCGCCGCGCCGTTCGATCTGATGCTGCTCGACGTCTGGATGCCGCGCATGGACGGGCTCGCGGTGCTCGACCAGATCAAGGGATTCAAACGCCGGCCCAAGGTCGTCATGCTCACGTCGGACGATGCGCCCGAGACGCTGCTGCGGGCGATTCGCCGGCAGGCGCATCAGTTCGCGCACAAGCCGATCGAGCCGGCGGCGCTCGTCGACCTGGTGCGCGGCGCGCTCGAAGCGGGCCCGCAGCCGCGCATCGACGTCATCTCCGCTCGCCCGCACTGGGTCGAGCTCGCGGTGCCCTGCACGCGCGAGGCCGCGGATCGATTGCACAACGTGATGGCGCACCTCGACACCGATTTGCCCGAGGAGGTGCGCGAGTCGGTCGGCTACGCGTTCCGCGAGCTGCTGCTGAACGCCGTCGAGTGGGGCGGCAAGCTCGACCCGAAGCGCAAGGTGCGGATCTCGTACCTGCGCGCGAAGCGGATGCTGCTCTATCGCATCGCCGATCCCGGTCCCGGTTTCAAGATGGAGGGGCTCGACCACGCGGCGATCAGCCATCCGGACAGCCCCATCGAGCACATGAACGTCCGCGAGCAGAAGGGACTCCGGCCCGGCGGCTTCGGCATCCTGATGGTCCGGGCCAAAGTCGACGAGCTCATTTACAACGAGAAGCAGAACGAAGTGATGTTCGTGAAGTATCTCGATTGACTAGAATCCTGGCTCTATGAGCACCGCCCGACGTTGGCTCGACGAGATCGTTCAGGATGTCCGCTACGCCCTCCGCACCCTGCGCAAGAGCCCCGGATTTACAAGCATCGCCGTGCTGACCATCGCCCTCGGGATCGGCGCGAACACGGCGATCTTTTCTGTGGTGAACGCCGCGATCCTGCGGCCGCTCTGGTATCCGCAGCCGCAGCAGCTCATGTTTCTGACCACCGGGCAACAGGGCACGGTGTCGGCGGCCGAATATTGGGAGCTGACCGAAATCAACCAGTCCTTTTCCGTCATCGGAGCGTTCGTGACCGGCGAGGCGAATCTCTCGGCTCGCGATCGGCCACGCCGTGCGGCGATCGCAAGTGCGAATGCCGAGCTGTTCGAGGCGCTCGCGGTGCCACCCGCGCGCGGCCGGTGGTTCCGTCGCGAGGAGACGCGCGACGGCGGTCCGGCGGTTGTCATCCTGTCGCACGAGCTGTGGCAGTCGGCGTTCGGTGCGCGGGAAGACCTGGTCGGCCAGCCGATCGAGATCGACGGTGTCAGTTCTGAGGTGATCGGCATCATGCCGTCCGGTTTCGACCTGATGGACAAGCGCATCCAGTTGTGGCTGCCGCTTCAGCTCGCTCCCAGCGCTCGGCAGTTTCGCGCGAGTCACTTTCTTTCGGTTGTCGGCCGCTTGAAGAACGGCGTGGTCCCGGAACAGGCGAAGGCCGAGTTGGCGTCGCTCATGGCGACCTGGGGTGAACGCGTGGGCGCGAGCGGACATGTCTTTGCGCCCGGCGGACACGTCATGCAGATGAAACCGGTGCTGGACGAGGTCGTCGGTTCGGCACGGCGCGCCTTCTGGCTGCTGCAGGCGGGCGTCGGTTTGGTGCTGCTCATCGCCTGCGCGAATCTCGCCAGCCTGCTGACGGTGCGCGCCGAAGTTCGCCGTGGCGAGGTCGCCATCCGTACGGCGTTGGGTGCCGGCCGGCGGCGGCTGTTCGCTCAGTTCCTCGCCGAAGGATTCGCCCTGCTGGTGCTTGGCGGCGCGCTTGGACTCGTGATCGCCTGGGCGGGCGTGCGCGCGTTGACGGTGGCCTATCCCGAGAGCGTTCCACGCGTCGCCGACGTTGGGATCGATCCGGCGGTCCTGGGCTTCACGCTGCTCGTCTCGGCCCTCACCGGTGTGGTCTTCGGTCTCGTGCCGCTGCGGTATCTGTCCGAGCGGGCCGGCAGCGGTCTGCTGAACGATCGGGCACGCGCCAACGCGGGCACCCGGTCGTGGGTACGCCGTGCGCTGGTCGCCAGTGAAGTGGCGCTCGCCGTGGTGCTCGTGGTGGGTGCGGGGTTGATGATGCGGACGGTCTTGAACCTGCTGAATGTTGATACGGGATTCGAGCGATCCCGGCTCGTGACGTTCGGGTTGGCGCTTCCGGCTGCGACCTACCGGACGTTCGATCAGCGGGTGCAGTTGTATAGCCGCCTGTTCGATCGCTTCAGCGCCATGCCCGAAATGGAGGGTGTGGCGGCCGTCTCCGGTCTTCCACCACAGCGTGAACGCAACCTCTTCGGCACCGACATCGAGGACTATACGCCGCCGCCTGAGAGGTCGGAGCTGGTGGAGTATTACCAGACGGTCACCAGCGGCTATTTTGAAACCATGAGGATCCCGATCGTCAAAGGCCGTGCGTTCCAGGCGACTGACCGCATCGGCACGCCTGTCGCGGTGGTCAACGAGGCGTTCGCTCGGACCTTCTGGAAAGACCTCGATCCGGTCGGGCGGCATCTGAGACCGCGCTTCGGTGACCAGACGCCGTGGCTGACCGTGATTGGCGTGGCCAAGGACGTCAAACAGGCCGGCGTCGACAAACCGACGAGCACGGAACTGTACATGCTGCTCGACCAGCGACCGCGAATCTTCCCGGGGATTCCCGCGGCTCGACTCGGCACTCTGTTGGGAGACAGAGGCCGCATGAACATCATGCTGCGCAGTGCGCTGCCAGTAGCCGCCCTGCAGGCGTCGATCGCCAACGCCGTGCGCGACGCCGACCCGTCATTGCCGATCATCCGGCTGCGCAACATGGAGGAGGTCGTCGAGGACACGGTACGCCGGCCCCGCATGCTGATGCAGCTCTTTGCGGCGTTCGCCGGTTTCGCGCTGTTGTTGGCGGCGATCGGCACCTACGGTGTGCTGTCGTACGTGGTGGCGCAGCGTCGACGTGAAATCGGGATCCGGATGGCGCTCGGCGCCGAGCGGGCACTTGTGCTCCGCAGTGTCATGGGACAGGGCTTGCAGCTGGCGGGTGTCGGCCTGGTAGCCGGCCTCACCGGCGCGCTCCTTCTGACAAGGCTGATGGAGACGCTGCTCTTCGGCGTGCGCCCGAGCGATCCCACGACGCTCGTGGGCGTGGCGGCGCTCATCACCGCGGTGGCGGCTGCCGCCAGCCTGGTACCCGCCGTTCGCGCCACGCGCGTCGATCCGATGGTGGCGCTCAGGGACGAGTAGAGCCTGACAGCCTTGGAGCTGGCGCGCAGCGGCGCCGCGCTCGCCGCCGCATGGTGTCGCAAAGAGACGGCGCGCGACTCTGATAGGATCGCGCGGCCTCGTCCCGTGCCGCGCTATCGCTTCGGCGATTTCACGCTGTCGCCGCGACGCCGTCTCCTCGTCCGCGGCGGACGCGAGCTGCCGCTCATCCCCCGCTACTTCGATCTGCTCGTCTTCCTGATCGAGCACCGCCACGATGCCGTGCATCGCCGCGAGATCTTCGATCGCGTCTGGAGCGACGTCATCGTGTCCGACAGCGCGCTCAGCCAGGCCATCCGCACGATCCGCCGCACGCTCGGCGACGACTCGCGCGAGCCGCGCTTCATCCGGACCGTCTCGCGCCACGGCTACCGGTTCGTCGTCGACGCCGTCGTCGAGGAGGACGACAACGATGCGTGGCCCACACCGGCCGCTGCCTCGCCGGTCGAGCCGCGCGCGAGCGACGTGGCGGTGGACGCATTCGAGCCGCTGCTCGCGCGCGTGACCGCGGCGCCGTCGACGGCGCTCGACGAAGAGGAACAGCGCGAGGCGGCCGAACTGCTCCACGCGCTCGGGACCTCCGAGGCGCTCGCCCGGCTCGGGTCCCGGCCCGGTCACGCGCGCGCGCGTGCGCTGCTGCGCGATTCGCGCTGGGATCTCCCGAACGCGGATCGCGTCCCCGTCCTCGGCGGGCCGGCGCCGCTCGCAGTCGCGCGCGAGCTGATCGCGCTTCGCCTGCGCCGCGCGGCGCGAATGATCGCGCTGCGATGGGCCGGCGCGTCGATCGGCGGCGGACTCGCCGGGGCCGCCGCCGGCGCGATCGGAGGCCTGATTCTCTTCGGCGCGCCGGGCAGCAACGCGCCGCTCGCCGTCGTGCCGGTTCTCGGCGTCATCGGCGCGGCATGCGGCGCGCTCGGCGGCGCGGGCGTGGGCGCCGGCCTGTCGCTCGCGGAAGCCGGCGCCCGATCGTGGAGAGGGCTCGCGCTCACCTGCGGCGCTGCCATCGGCGGTGGTGCCGTCGGCATGGCGGTCGAATGGCTCGGCCGCTGGACGCTCGCCGCGCTCGTCGGGCTGAGCGTCGACATCGGCGGAAGCGTCGAAGGCGTGGTCATCGGCGCGGCGGCCGGCATCGGGTACGCGCTGGCGACGCCGAGCGCCGGCGGCGGACTCGCGACGCCCCCGGGCCGGCGCCGCGTGTATGCGGCGGCACTCACCGGCCTGTGCTGCGGATTAGGAGCGCTGGGGCTGGCGCTCGGTGGACATCCGCTCGTCGGCGGCACGATCCACGCGATCGCGCGCGCGGCGCACGGATCTCAGGTGACGCTGACGCCGCTCGGCCGTCTGATCGGCGAACCGGACTTCGGCCGGCTGTCGCAGGCCGTGCTCGCATTTGGCGAGGGCGCCTTGTTCGGTTTCGGGCTGACGCTCGGTCTGACGCGCAGGCCGTCCTCTGGAAATCTATGATTTCAGATTTCAGATTTCAGATTTCAGATTCAATTCAGAATTCAAATCGAAATCAATCTGAACTCTGAACTCTGAACTCTGAACTCTGAAATCTGAAATCTGAAATCTGAAATTTCCTCTTCTCACCGACATGTCAGGCAACCCTCACAACTCCGTCATGACTTCGGACGCCGTCCGCGCCCATCCTTTCGGGCATGACACCAGTCCCCATGACACGCGTGGAGGCGACGCCGGCACGCCGCCACGCGCGACTCCGCATCTCCACCACACAGCCGACGCAGTTCATCGATCTGACCGACGACGTGGAGGCGTTCGTCGACGCGGCGGGCGTCCGGGCGGGCATCATTAATTTACAGACCCTCCACACCACGACCGCCATCGTCCTGAACGAGCACGAACCGCTGCTCCTCGGCGATTTCACGGCCCTGCTCGAGCGCACGGCACCCCTTCGCGCGCCGTACCGCCACGACGACTTCAGCGTCCGGACGGTCAACCTGATTCCTGGCGAGGTCGAGCGCGTCAACGGGCACGCGCACTGCCGCGCGCTTTTCCTCAGCCCCTCCGCCTGTCTCAACATCGTCGACGGCCGGCTGGAGCTGGGGCGATGGCAGCGCATCTTCCTCGCGGAGCTCGACGGTCCGCGCGTGCGCGAGCTGTCGATTGTGGTCATCGCGGCGGACGGGCGATGAAGGTCAAGATGATTCTGCCGGCGCTGACGGAGGCGACGGGCCCGTTCTGGCGGCCGATCAAGTACTCGCTCTTTCCTCCCCTCGGCCTCGCGACGCTCGCCGGCTACCTGCGCGACGACGACGAGGTGGACATTCAGGACGAGCACGTCGAGCCGCTCCGGCTGGACGACTCGCCGGATCTCGTCGTCATCCAGGTCTACATCACGTCCGCGAAGCGCGCGTATCGTCTCGCCGACGACTACCGCCGGCGCGGCGTTTACGTCGCGCTTGGCGGGCTGCACGTCACGTCGCTTCCGGACGAAGCGTCGCAGCACGCCGACGCCATCTTTCTCGGACCGGGCGAAGACACGTGGCCCCGATTCCTCGACGAATTTCGCCGCGGCTGCGCGGCACGGATGTACCGGTCGCGGGTGCGAACGCTCGCCGGCCTGCCGCGCATCCGGCGCGACCTGATCAAGCGCCGGCTCTACCTCGTCCCCAACTCCATCGTCGTCTCACGAGGCTGTCCGCACGTCTGCGACTTCTGTTACAAGGAGGCGTTCTTCCAGGGCGGGCGCGGCTTCTACACACAGACGGTCGACGCCGCACTCGCCGAGATCGAGCGGCTGCCCGGCCGTCACCTGTACTTCCTCGACGATCACCTGTTCGGCGATCGGCGATTCGCCGCCGCGCTCTTCGACGGGATGCGCGGCATGGGACGGCTGTGGCAGGCGGCCGGCACCGTCAACGCGGTGCTGCAGCCGAATCTGCTCGAGCGCGCCGTCGAATCGGGGCTGCGCAGCTTGTTCGTCGGGTTCGAATCGCTGACGCCGGCGAACCTCGTCGCGCAGCGGAAGTACCAGAATCTTCACCGCGACTACGCGGCGGCGATCCGGCGGCTGCACGATCTCGGCGTGATGATCAACGGCAGCTTCGTGTTCGGCATGGACGCCGACGATTCGTCCGTGTTCGATCGAACAGTGGAGTGGGCAATCGAGCAGGGCATCGAGACCGCGACGTTCCACGTGCTGACGCCGTATCCGGGAACGAACCTCTATAAGCGCCTCGCCGACCAGGGGCGCATCACGGATCACGACTGGGACCGGTACGACACGCGCCATGCGGTGTTTCGTCCGGCGCGCATGTCGGCCGACGAGCTCGAGCGCGGATACTGGCACGCCTATCGAACGTTCTATCGATGGCGTTCGATCGCGCGCGGAGCCGCCGCGCACGATTCCGTGCCGGCGGGGCTGAAACATTTCGCCTACGCCGCCGGCTGGAAGAAATTCGAGCCGCTCTGGGATCTGGTCATCCGCGCGAAGCGCGCCGGAATGATGCTGCCCGTGCTCGAGACGGTCCTCGACGGCGATCGTGTCAGCCTGCAGCCGACGCGCGTCAGACGCGGCCCGACGGCGCCGCGCGGCGCATCCGCACTCACGTCGATCGAGCGTGGTGTAAATGTTTCCGGGGTGTATTGACGACGACGACCGTCACGCTGCGACATCGACACGCGGGACGCGAGCCTTCGACTGTCGGCGCGGCAAAGGGTGACGTCGTTGATCGGTCATGTCCTCGCCTTTCACGCCGCTGCATCGATGTAAGCCGATGAACGATCCGCGCGGCTGCGATCTTGCCGCTGCTCTCCGCGTTCGGCTCGCGCGCGTCCGACGCGAGCGGGCGAGGAGGTCGTTCATGTGCAAACTCGTGGTGGAGATTACGTCATTCATCTTCGTGACAGCCATCGGTCTCGGCTGCCATCAGCGATCGAACCCGGCGGCGCCGGCCGATCTCGCGGCAACGCGAGCGTCGGAGACGGTACAGCAAATCAGCATCGGCGGCGGCACGGCGGCGGCGGGGCCGCTCGCGATCGGACAGAGCTCACAACTGACGGCCGTCGCGCGGATGGCTGACGGCTCGTTGATGGACGTCAGCGCGCTGGCGACGTGGATGTCGGACAACGCCGCCGTCGCGACGGTGACGTCATCCGGGCTCGTCACGGCGAATGATTCCGGCACGGCGACCGTGACGGCGCGGTATCAGACGGCAACCGGCGCTTTCTTGATCAGCGTCCGCCAGAAGGAGCCGCCGCTGACCAGCGCACCCGACATTCAGCCTGCGCCTGCGCCCAGGCCTTCTCCGAGTCCGTCGCCGAGCCCGAGTCCGTCACCGAATCCTCCCGACAGCGGGAGCCCGCCTCCATGCTCTTCGAACCTTCCAGTAGCGCCGCCGAGCCCGCTGCCGCCGTGTCTGACTGTGCCGGTGCCCCCGACGGGGACCAGCTAGATAAGAGGGAAGAGGTATGAGGGAAGAGGGATGAGGGAAGAGGAAGAGGGAACAGGTATGAGGGAAGAGGGAAGAGGGAAGAGGTATGAGGCATGAGGAGTTCATCCCTCATCCCTCATCCCTCATCCCTCATCCCTCATCCCTCATCCCTCATACCTATAAGATCGGCGCATGCTCTCCCAGCTGCGCCGATTCGCGATCGCGCGCAGCCTCTTTCCGCCGGCGACCTTGAGCGACGCGGTCCGGCACCTTGGCTTCGTGCAGGCGGATCCGATTCGCGCGCCGGCGCGCGCGCAGGACCTG
>Ga0114129_10014466_pt1 | contig 11244 bp, 9 predicted proteins | sample RhiMetdeltSRZDD1_FD_80071 | JGI IMG/M metagenome (GOLD analysis project Ga0114129, IMG submission 80071) | Populus rhizosphere microbial communities from Tennessee, USA - Rhizosphere MetaG P. deltoides SRZDD1 (version 2) (version 2) | ecosystem: Host-associated > Plants > Roots > Rhizosphere >... | reverse complement strand
GTCGGAGAGGTCGCCGCCCACCTGCAGTCCGGCGCCAGGCAGCCGCCTGTCCCTAGCGGGTCATGACCAGCTCCGGTCGGCTGGCGGCGATGGGCACCTCGCCGCCAGCGATCATGCGCCACTACGACCTGTCCGACGACTTCTTCCGGCTCTGGCTGGGCCCGGACATGGTGTATTCCTGCGGCTGGTGGGAAACCGGACACAACCGTGACTCGCTCGTCCAGGCGCAGCAACGCAAGATCGACTTCTTCGCCGGCCGCCTCGGGGTACGCGGTGGCCGCGTTCTCGACGTCGGCTGCGGATGGGGGGCACTCCTCGACCGGTTCGTCCGCGTCCACGGCGCCGTTTCGGGCGTCGGGCTCACTCTGAGCCCCAGCCAGGCCGACCACGCGGCCCGCAGGAACGTAGCCGAAGTGTCGTACCTGCTGCGCAACTGGGTCGACCATGAGCCTGACGAGCCATACGACGCGGTCACCTGCATCGAGGCGACGGAGCACTTCGCATCCGAGAAGCTGAGCCCCGACGAGAAGGTCGAGGTCTACCGCGCGTTCTTCGAGCGCGCCGCGTCGTGGCTACGGCCCGGCGGGAGGATGGGCCTGCAGCTGATCTGCCTCGACAACGTGGGGCATGCCGGGAGCCGGCCGGGACGGGGCCCGGTCTCGGACCTCATCCTGGACGACATCTTTCCCGAGTCGATGCCCGCGTCACTGTCCGAACTCGTTCTGGGCTGGGAGACGCACTTCGAGCTCGATGACTTCCTCGACCACCCTTCTCACTACCAGCGGACCTTCCGCGCCTGGACGCTCGCCTACCGGGAGCAGGAGGCTCTGGCGCGGGCGCTGGTGGGCCCAGACAAATGCCGCACCTACGCGCGGTATTTCGCGGCCGGTGAGGCCGCCTTCCGGCTCCGCGAGCACTCGCTGTACCGCGTCATCCTCACCAAACGGCCCGAGCCCAAGCGCTGGGCCGTCATGGTGCGCCCGAGCGACATCCACCCGCAGGCAGCCCAGGGCACTGGCGCCGGCGGCGCTTCGGCCAGCGCGATCCGCTCCCACTACGACGTGTCCAACTCGTTCTACGAACTGTGGCTGGGCCCCACGATGATGTACTCCTCGGCGATGTGGGCCGGCGCGGCAGCCGGAGCGGATCTGGAGCGCGCTCAGCAGCGGAAGATCGACTTCTTCGCGGCCGGGGTGCTGGCCGGTCCCGGCTCTGGCCGGGTCCTCGACGTCGGCTGCGGCTGGGGCGGCAACCTCCGCAGGCTCGCCGAGGCGCACCGGGTCACCAGCGCCGTTGGGCTGACGCTGAGCGCGGCACAACTCGACTACCTCGCCCAGCACCCGGTCCCCGGAGCCGAAATCCGGCTGCAGGACTGGAACGACCACGACCCGGGCGAGCCGTACGACGCGATCTTCTCGTTCGGCGCGTTCGAGCACTTTGCCCGGGACGGGACGACCGGTCCTCAACGGATCGCGGCCTACCGCCGTTTCTTCTGCTCGTGCCGGGACTGGCTGGCCCCGGGCGGTCGGCTGGCGCTAGAGACGATCGCGCACGATGGTGCGCCGGACACGGACGCGCCCCTGGGACGTGGACCGCTGGGCGACTTCGTGCTCAACCTCTACCCGGAGTCTCTCTGCCCTCATCTGGGAGAGATCGTGCTCGGCTTCGAGCCCTTCTTCGAGGTCGAGGTGCTCCGCTCGGATCCGGGCGACTTCGCGTGCACGTGCCGGGCGTGGCTCACTGCACTGCGTGAGCGCGAGCACGAGGCCGCGGCCGCCGCCGGCGAACAGGTAGTACGGCAGTTCCGCCGCTATCTCGCCGCGTCGGAGATCCAGTTCCGGACGCGAACCGTCACGAACTACCGGCTGATACTTCATCGGCGGCCGGAAGTGCGCATATGACATCTGGGCAGGGTCAAGAGCCAGTCATAATTCCTAAATGGTCCGCCGCGCCGCGGCGGCCACCGAGGGGGAGGGATCGGGGAATGCGCGATCATGGCCACGACAAGGAGGACCACGCGCGCACCGGGTCGGAAGCCGCGCCGAATAGCAGGCTTTCCCGGCGGCAGGTGATGACGGCATCGGCTGTGGTTGCCGGCGTGGGGGTGGCGAGCGTTCCGGCGCAGGCAGACGCCGCGACGGGCGGCCAGGCGGTGTCGCTGGGCGAACGCGGCACGACGACGGTCGAGTTCCGTGGCCGCGTCGCGCAGACCGGCTCCTCCGGCCAGAGCTTCACCAGCTACGGATACCTCATCCGGGCCAGCAACGCCGACGAGAGCGACCTGTTTAGCGGCACGCCGCTCAGCGAGACGACCGCGCTGCTGACCGCGTTCGCAACGGGGGACCTCCAGGCCCGCACCGTCGACATGTCGGTGCATGCCCTCGACATCGTGGGCACGATGACCATCTACCAGCGCAGCACGCCGGGAGCCAGCTTCAGTGACCCGTCGTCCTTCCAGGTCGGCACGCCGGTTGCCGTCTACGACATGACGCTGCAGGACGTCCTCACCGTCTTCGCGCCGGCCCAGGGTCTTCCCACCCTCACCGGTGACATGCTGCAGACGGCCGCGCACACGCTGTCCGGCCCGCTGGCCGGCCAGAAGTTCGGCCGCCGGGGGGCTCGCCTGCGGTTCTTCGCCACCGGGCTCGGTGCCCTGACCGACGCTGCGAAGCCCAATTCGCAGCTGGAGATCGCCGGCAACTGGTCCATCGAGTAGCGGCGGCCCGTGACACCCCTGGACCGTCCCGCCCCGGTCGCCGTCGTCGGGGCGGGGGTGAAGACGCCCGCCGGCAACGGCGTAGGCGAACTGTGGCGGAACCTGTGTGCCGCCCGGCCATCGGCCGAGGTGTTCGAGGACGACCGGCTGCCGCCAGGGACGGCAGCGCTGGTGTGCCGGGTCAGCGGCTTCGACCCGGCCGCCCACCTCACGCCCATCGAGGTGCGGCGGCTGGACAGGTCCCATGCCCTCGCCATCGGCGCCGCGGCCGACGCCCTCGGCCAGTGCGCCGCGCTGCCGGAGCCGGCCCGGCGTGCGGTGGTGTGCGGCGTAGGGCTCGGCGCCGCGTCGACCTACGAGGAGCAGGCGTCGAGACTCCTCGGGCAGGGAGTGCGCGGGCTGAGCCCGCTGACCATCCCCATGGTCATGCCGAGCTCGGTCGCCGCCCACCTGTCGCTCCGCTTCGGTTTCGGGGGGCCATGCCTGACCGTGTCCGCCGCCTGCGCGTCCGGCGCCGCGGCCATCGGTGAGGGCGTGGAGCTGCTGCGCAGGGGGGCGGCCGATGTCGTTCTGGCCGGTGGCGTCGACTCGCTGGTCGGCTACGGCGCTATGTGCTGCTTCATGCGGCTGGACGCGATGAGCCGCAACGTGGGCTGTCCCGATCTCGCATCCCGTCCCTTTGACGCGGACCGCGACGGGTTCGTCATGGGCGAGGGCGCCGGGTTCGTCGTGCTTCAGCGGCTCGAGGACATCTCCGCGTCGGAGCCGGAGCCGCTCGGGTTGGTCCTCGGGCACGCGTCCTCTGCCGACGCCCACCATCTCGTCGCGCCAAGCCCGGATGGCGAAGGCGCTGTTCGCGGTATGGCGCTGGCCCTGGCGGACGCAGGCGTACAACCGCGCGACCTGGCGCACGTCAACGCGCACGGCACCAGCACGGTGCTCAACGACCGCGCCGAGGCGGCCGCCCTCGCGACGCTATTCGACGGGGCCTGCCCCCCGGTCACGGCCGTCAAGGGCTCGACGGGCCATATGATCGCCGGATCCGGCGCGGTGGAGGCGATCGTGAGTCTCATCTCCCTGCGGCATCGCGTCGTCCCCCCGGTTGCCGGTCTCCGCACCGTCGACCCGGACTTCGACCTCGATGTCGTCCAGGACACGCCGCGGGAAGGGCCACCGGGCTACGCGCTGTCCAATTCCTTCGGCTTCGGTGGCGCGAACACCGCGCTCGTCCTCGCCGCCCGGGATCAGTGAGCTGACCCATCGGCTCCGGCCAGCAGTCTCGTCGCGCTCATCAGGCTGAACCGTACCGGTGCCCGCGACTCGTTCCAGTACGTCCGTTCCGGGCCGAGGATCTCCAGCTGGAGGCCGAACAGGCCCATGAGCGCGCGGGCCGGAGCCGACATCATCCCGCAGGCGACCTCGATGCCGTGGTCGCGCATCGCCAGGTACAGGCGGCACATGAGGCCGATGAGCGCGGCGTGTTCGAGGCCTTGGTGGCTACGCGCTACGCACATCCGGCCCACATCCACGACCCCGCCGCGTGGCTCCACGACGATGCCGCAGGCATCCTCCGTCGGCAGGCCGGGCGGCAGCACCACCCGTCCCGTGCTCATCGCCACATTCCCGTCCCATCCGATGACCTGGATGGCACGGTCGTCATACTCGTCACGCTCCATCCCGTCTGGGACGTCGTCGGCGGCGCACCATCCGCGGTCGATGACGGCACTGCCGCGCAGCCGGTAGGCAACCTCGCGCTCGGATTCGCCGACCGCCACCCGGTAGTCGAACGGGGACTTCGACAGCATCCGGGTGACGAGAGCATCGAGCGGCACACCGTTCATGGCACGACCCTGTCCTGCCCAGCGGGCGCGGTCAACAAGTACACGCGCGGAGCGCCTGCGGCTGACGACCACCGGCGGGTGCTCGCCGTCATCACCTACCTCAAGAACGCCTGGCCGCGCCATTACACCCGGCCACGTTGATGGCGCTCCTCGCCTGCGTGATCACCTGGGTCACGGCTGGGCCTGCGCGACCGGGATGGTGACCAGGAGCGAGGTGCCGCCCCCCGGCGGGCTCGTGATCTCGATCCTGCCGCCGACCGCCGCGACGCGGTCGCTGAGGCCGATGAGCCCGGAACCGCGGGACGGGTCGGCTCCCCCCACCCCGTCGTCCCTGACCAGCAGCCGAAGAGCGTCGTCGGTGGCGCCGACGTCGACTCGTACCACGGAGGCGCGCGCGTGCTTGGCGGCGTTCGTCAGCGCCTCCGATACGACGTAGTAGGCGGCGGCCTCGACTCGTTCCGGCAGCCGCTCGCCGACGCGCACGCTGAGGTCGACCGGGACGGCGGCGCGGCGGGCAAGCGCCCGGAGGGCCGGCCCAAGGCCGCCCTTCTCCAGGACCGCAGGATGCAGGCCCCGTGAGATCTCGCGCAACTCCTCGACCACATCGGTCAGGCCCTGCGCGGTCCGGGACCATTGCTGCACGAGGCTCCTCTGCTCCGGCGGCACGCGGGCTTCCGCGGCCCGCAGTTCGAGTGCGAGCGAGATCAGCCGCTGCTGTGTTCCGTCATGGAGGTCCCGCTCGATGCGGCGCCGGGTCTCGTCGGCCGCGGCCACGACCCGCGCGCGCGAGGCCGCGAGCTCGGCGCGGCTTTCGGTGTTCGCGACCGCCATCCCCGCGAGTTCGGTGAAGGCCAGCAGGCGCTCCTCGGTGCCTTCGGGGTGGGGCCCGGCTGCGCCCGAGAACGCGATGATCACGCCCCACAGCCGTCCCTCCACGACGATGGGGTTGCCCGCCCCGGAACGGATTCCGTGCTCCTGGGCCCAGGTCGACACCTCCCCGCCCGCAGCCTCGTAATCCGGCACCCGGGCCGGCCGTCCGGTGCGCTGCACCTGCCCTGCGACGCTTGCCTCGTCGGCTGGCCAGCGTGACCCCAGCGGCGGCGCCAGGCCAGGGTCGCCGGGCTTTGCCCAGGACCCGGCGATGGTGGCCGTGCGGTCCGGTTCGAACCGGGCTATCGCGGTGCATTCTGCCCCCAGCACGTGGCCCGCTTCGGCCGCCACCGCGCCGAACACCTCCGCTGGCGGGACCCCGCGGGCGACGAGCGTCGCGACCCGGCGCAGCGCCGCCTGCTCGTCCACGATCTGGTGCAGCTCGTTATGGCTGGTCTCCAGTGACCGTCCCATCTTGTTAAGCGCACGTTCGAGTGTGCCGACCTCACCAGGCCCGGTCTCCGGCATCCGTGCGGTGAGATCCCCGCCTGCCACCTGGCCCGCCATCGCGGACGCCCGGCGGACCGGCCGGACAACCGACCGGGCCAGATAGCCGCCGGAGAGCAGGATGAGGCCAATCGTGCCCGCGACGCCGATGGATGCCGCGATGATCGCCGAACGAGCGGCCGCGTCGGCCCGATCCTGGCCGGCTTCGAAGATCTCGCGCTCGCGCGTCATAAACCGATCGAAGCTTCTGCGCAGCGCATCGACCCGGCGCTTGCCATCCGTGGTCACCGCCACCGTTCGCGCAGAGGCGGGGTCCTGCCGGGCCTTGGCCACGAGCGGGACCGCGTAGTCGCTGATATAGGAGTCCGCGGCCTGCGTGATCTGGTGTGCCCGGTGGCTCTGGCCCGCATCTCCCACCGCTGCCCAACGCTCCAGGGTCGCGGCCTGCTGCACGAAACCCTTCCGGGCGTCGTCCCACGGCCCTAGGAATCGGGGTTCACCGGTGATGATGAACCCGCGCTGCGTCGATTCGATGTCGATGACCAGCCGCTCCAGCCGGTTCGCGGCTACCAGCACCTCGAGGGCGTGCTTCGCGCGCTCTTCCGAGTCGCGCAGGTCGTCGATCGCGAGCATCAGCAGGGAAAACGCGGCGCCAATGACCGCTGAGAGCAGCACGCTGACGGCGACGGTGCGCCTGATCAGGCGGCCGCCGCTGCGCCGGGACCTGCCCATACCGGGTGCCACCTTGCTCCATCCGCGTCCCTCTGACCAGCGGGAACTGGCCGGTAATGTGGGTGAAGATACAGGTAATGTCACTGTACGGCGATGGCAATGAGGCGAAGTGGGCGGAACCCGGACGCGCATCGTGCTGGCGGACGATGACACCCTGCTGCGCGAGGGCATCGCGAGCCTGCTCGAACGGGCCGGGTTCGACGTGGTGGGCCAGGCCAGCGACGCCCCGGGCCTGCTGGCCATGGCTCGCGAGCATCGCCCGGACCTCGCCATCGTCGACATCCGGATGCCCCCCGGCAGCCTGACGGATGGCCTCGACGCGGCCCGGGTAATCCGCGACGAACTCCCGGGGACCGGCATCCTGCTCCTGTCGGCACACGCCGAGGTCGAGCAGGCGATGGAACTGCTGGCCTCGGGCGACCGGGTCGGTTACCTGCTCAAAAGCCGGGTGACCGACGTGGCCGACTTCACCGAGACGGTCGGCCGGATCGCCATGGGTGGCTCCGTCGTGGATCCGGCACTGGTCAAGGAACTCATTGCGGCCCGTCGCCGGGACGACCTTCTGCAGCAGCTCACCGACCGTGAGCGCGAGGTGCTCGCGCTGATGGCCGAGGGCCGTTCGAACGCCGGCATCGCCAGCCGGCTGTGCATTACCGAGGGCACCGTCGAGAAGCACATCCGCAGCATCCTCACCAGGATGCGGTTGCCGGAAACGGAAGATAACCATCGCCGCGTCCTCGCGGTCCTCGCCTATCTCGAATCCCGCTGAGGCAGCTAGGGTTCGCCGCCCGCGCGCCTGAGGATGCCACGGATCGCGGCCCCAGACAGGCCCGATTTAGGCAGGAAGGAGAGGGCAGGGCTGTCCGCGATCATGTCCGCGAAGTCGTCCTCTGCGTATGTGGAAATGAGGATCACGCGCGCTTGTGCCGCACCCTCACCGCCGGCGAGCTCGCGGGCGATATCAAAGCCGTTCTCCTCGCCGAGATCGATGTCGATGAGGGCGACGTCCGGCTTCAGCTCACGGCAACTGCGGCGTGCCTGGGCGCCGGTCGACGCGACACCGATGACGCTGATCCCCTCGCGCTCGAGCAGGTCGCGGGCAGCCCGGAGGAATTCATGGTTGTCATCGACGATGAGGCAGCTCACGGCCATGATCCCAGCGTGCAGCACGCAATCGTTCTTGGCATTGCGGCTAGCTGGAATGCCGGGCCGCCTGCCAGCCTGCATGCAGGTTGGGTGCTAGCAGCGCAGACGGCGCAGGCGCGGGGCGCGAGCATGGAGGGCGGAAGAAGTTCACAGCTGCCCGGCGTAGCGGTATCTCACGCCGGGCCAGGCTGATGAGCACAGCAGCTCCAGAGGCGACGACCGGTCGGAGGCTCACGTGGTGAGACATCGATCCAGTCGGCGGCCGGACGGAGAATGCCCCGTGGCCGCCTCGCACACTTGTGGGCCCTCCCCCGCATCGCGCGCCGCGGATTGCGCCGTGAGAGGAGGGAGTGAAGACGGACACCCGTACACCGAGTCCGGGCGACTTCCTCCCGCCCGAGCTCATACGCCTGCTTGGCACCGCCCGGCGGGTGATCGACGAGCACGTCAACGACCATGGCAGCTGCGTGGCCTGCGGGTCGAGCTGGCCATGTCAGCGCGCTCAGCTGGCCGAGTTCGCGCTGGGCGCGTTTTGAGCCACCATCAGCCACAGGGCCGGCACTGGACCGGGGACCTCTGCCCCCGCGGTCCCCTGCGAAGCCGGTGCCGGCCCTGTTCCCAAGCTCCCGGCCCGCGGCCGCAGGACCGCGGGCGCAGGCTGTTCATCGCCGAGTTCCCGGGCCACACCTGGTCTGGAGTGAGACCGCGTCCCCCCGCTAGCTCCGCGGCACCGCCCGGGATACGAAGTCCCGGATGAGAAGGTTCGTGATGACGGGGTCACGCAGGTACGGTGCGTGTCCCGAGCCTTCGAGCGTGATCAGCCGCGCCTGCGGGATCGCCGCCGCCACGGCGGCTCCGCGCGCACGGCCAACGATCGCGTCTTCCGACCCCTGGATGACCAGGGTCGGACACGGCACTTTCGCGCAGAGCCGTAGCGCGCTGTCCCTGTCATTGAGCCACTCCGCGTCCATGCCGCGGAGGATGGTCTGCGGGTCGGTCTGCTGGCCCCACAGGATCGCGTCCTCGATCTGCTTGGTGGAGTGCGGCTCGGTGAATGTCTGGCCGAAGAAGAACTCAAGGAACCCAGGCCAGTCGCGAAGCCAGTAGTGGCGATTCCATTTCGCCCAGCCCTCGAGCGTCGCGGGCTCCTCGTTGAACGGGTAGGGCCCCTCCTCCTCGGCCGGGTCGGCGGTCAGCAACAGGTCGGGTGCGATCAGCACGAGGCCCGCGACTCGATCGGGATGCTCGGCGGCGAGGGCCAGGTCATCACCGGCGCCGCACCACGACACGACGACCGCGCGCTCGACGCCGGCCTTGTCCAGCACCGCGAGCGTGTCGCCCACCGTTGCCCGCCGGCCGTAGGCGCCGACGTCGGGGGGGCGGTCGGAACGCCCGTTGCCGCGCCGGTCGAACGTAACTACCCGGCCATGGCGGGCGAAGTAGGGAATCTGGCACTTCCATGCCCGGGAGTGGACGATTTCCCAGGCTGGGAGGAACAAGATGGTGGGCTCGCCGTTGCCGTACGCCTCGTAGTAGACCTGAACCCCATCACGCCCGGCGTAGCCGCATTCGTCCGGGTAACGCGCTCGCGTCTGCTCCCAAGATGGTGCAGTCATCTGCCCATTCCACCCTTTACGGGCTGAGGATGACCGGCAGTTCCGACAGGCCGCGCAGTACCAGCCCGTCGCCGTGGCCCCAGCGCAGCGCCGACCGGGGGACGGCCAGCCGCATGGTGGGGAAGCGGCCGTGCAGGGTGGTGAGCGCTATCACGCCCTCGAGCCGGGCCAGCCGGGCACCCAGGCAGTGGTGGATCCCGTGGCCGAATGCCAGGTGGCTGGTGTCCGCCCGGGCGATGTCGAGAGTCGCCGGGTTGTCGTACCGGGCCGGGTCCCGGTTGGCCGCGGCCAGCGAGATGATCACCTGGGCGAAGGCTGGGATGACGGTCCCGCCGAAGGCCACGTCCTGCGTCGTGTACCTGAACGTCGAGTGGGGGACCGGTGCGTCCCATCGCAGGATTTCCTCGATCGCGTGCGGCACCAGGGCCGGGTCGGCGACGAGTGCGTCGCGCTGTTCCGGGTGCAGCAGCAGGGCGACCGTTCCATTGCCGATCAGGCTGGTTGTGGTGTCGTGCCCGGCGACCACCAGCTGGAAGATTGTCGAGAGCATCTCCTGCTCGGACAGCGCGCCGTCCTGGTCGGCCGCGCGTACCAGGTCGGTGACCAAATCCTCGCCCGGTGCGGCGCGCTTGCGGGCGAGGAGCTCGGTCAGATACCGGACGATGTTCGCCGAAGCGGCCACGGCCTCGGCCGGCGGCTCCGGTGCTGACGACGGTGCGAGCAGCGTGGTGAACCAGCTCCCCAGCTGGTCCCGGTCTGGTTCCGGGACGCCAAGCAGTTCGCTGATCACGGTGAACGGCAGCGGGAAAGCGAAGCCCTTGACCAGGTCGACGGCGGTGTCGCCCCGTGCCTCGAGGTGGTCCAGCAGCCCGTCGACGATCGCCTGAACGTGTGGCCGAAGGGCCGCGATCCGTGGTCGGCTGAAGGCAGCCAAGGCCAGCCGGCGCAGCCGGGTATGGTCGGGCGGGTCGACGCTGAGCATGTGCCGGGCGAAGGCGGGACCGGGCAGGCCCTCGGCGACCACCGCCCCGTCACGGGCAAGTGCTGCGTGCATGTCCTTGGACAGGGCGGCGTGGTTGAGAGCGGCCTTCGCCTCCTCGTAGCCGACGATCAGCCACGCGCGGTGCCCGTCGGCCAGCGTGACCTCGTGCACCGGGCCGTCCGCCTGGACCTCCGCGAACAGCGGGTACGGGTCGTCTCGGTCGTAATCGCCCCACGCGTCAAGTGCCGGGTTGCGCATCTTGATCACCTAGATCTCGCGAAAGCCTGAGCACAGTAGATTGATAGTGGCCAGCCGGCCATCGATGATCTTGCAGATCGAGGTCTGCGTGCAGGCCCAGCGGGTGCCGCGCTGCGCCAGGTTCAGCCGGTAGTGGATCAGAAGCCGGTCGGCCACCGCCTCGCCTGCCGACTCCACCAGGTCGACGGTGTCCATATCGGCGAACCATCCACCGAAGCGGGCGACGACGGCATCGCGGCCGTGCTCTTCGATCGGGCCGCCGGGCAGCAGCGCCCGCAGCCGGACGGTGTCGGTGACCGCAGCGGCCAGCTGGACGCTGTCCCGGTCGGCCACGGCCGCAGCGATCGCTGTGGCTAGCGGATGCTCGTTCATGACGCGCTCCTTTCGCGCCGGCCGGCCAGCGCGTCGAGATGACCGGCGAGGTGCGTCGTCAGCTCGGCGGCGTCGCACGCAGCCCCGTCTATCAGGCTCGACTTGCGGCGGCGCAGGAACGGCATGCCGATCAGGTACAGGCCCGGGCAGGCCGTCACACCGCCGTCGTGGACGACCCGGCCCTTGCGGTCGAGCACCGGGACG
>Ga0114129_10014465_pt1 | contig 11244 bp, 10 predicted proteins | sample RhiMetdeltSRZDD1_FD_80071 | JGI IMG/M metagenome (GOLD analysis project Ga0114129, IMG submission 80071) | Populus rhizosphere microbial communities from Tennessee, USA - Rhizosphere MetaG P. deltoides SRZDD1 (version 2) (version 2) | ecosystem: Host-associated > Plants > Roots > Rhizosphere >... | reverse complement strand
CGGGTGCTTCACCTCACCGGCATCACGCCCGCCCTCGGACCCGGACCGCGAGCCGCGGCAGCCCGTGCCGCGGCCGTGGCGCGGGAACAAGACGCCGTCGTCTGCCTGGACGTCAACTACCGGTCGCGGCTGTGGTCGCCATCGCAGGCTCGGGACACGCTCGCCGACCTCGTCCCGTACGCCACGATCGTCATCGCCTCCGACGGTGAGCTCGACCTCGTCGGCAGCGCGGGTGACCTCCTGGATCGCGGTGTCCGGGAGGTAGTCGTCAAGCGCGGCGCCGCGGGTGCGCTCGTCCACACCACCGACGGCACCGCCACGGTCCACGCCCGACAGATGCCGGTAGTCAACACCATCGGCGCCGGCGACGCTTTCGTCGCCGGCTACCTCTCGGGCATCCTCGACCAGCTACCCATCCCGGACCGGCTCCACCGTGCGGTCACGGTGGCCGCGTTCGCGGTGTCCAGCGCCGACGACTGGTCCGGACTGCCTACGCGATCCGAGCTGACGCTCGCCGATCTCGACCCGGGCACCGCGATCAGGTAGCGGTCAGTCGTTGTCGTCCTGTACGGGTTTGGCTACGTAAGCGGCGTACATCTGGGGCGTGAAGTTGTTCTGGGTCAGCGGTACCCATCCCGAGTTGTCGACCGCGTCGGCGTCCTCGGCGGCAAGGACGGTCACGGTCTGCGGCACGTTCCAGTTCGCCGGGGTGAACGTGAGCATGCTCGGCCCGGCCGTGAAGACCGTCCCTGACGACGAGCTCCAGACCCGCACCTGGATGTCCACGGTCGGCGCCCGGCTCAGCCGTACGGCGACCGTTGCCGAGCCGCCCTCGGGCACGGTGAACGTGTGCACGCTCGTCAGGATCTGCGGCTGCGGCGTGTAGGTACACGTCTGGCCGTTGATGACGAAGCTCGGCGGCGGTGCGTTCGTACCCGTCGGGTTGACGAACATCAGCAGTACCTGAGTGGAGAGGCCGGCGGGGATCGTGCCGTTGAACGACAGGTTGGTCAGCGTGACATGGCGACCGGTCTGTACGAGGTTGGCATAGTGAGCGGCAGTGATCACCTGCTGGTCCTCGACGTCGAAGTCGACCCGCCAACTGGTCACGGCGACACCGGGGGTCAGGTACAGCGTCGCGCTGAAGCCCGAGCCCCAGTTGGGGCCCTGGTTGTACGTCACCGCACAGGTGGTGGCGGCATGGGCCGCGGGTGCGGAGGCGACGACCAGCGCGGTCGTGCCGAGCACGGCGGCGGTAAGAATCCGGGCAATGGTTCTCATGGCCCGATGGTCGGCCGGCCGGCCCGGCCGCGTGGCCGATCCCGGTCGCGACTGGACACCGTTGGACGGCGACGGTCGCCGCATCGGCGACCGCGGCGGCAGCGCTACGTAGCCGCCGCTGAGATGCGATACAACGCCTGAATGCCGAGGCCGTAGCCGTCCGCGCCGAGGCCGATGATGATGCCGCGGGCGACCAGTGAGATGTACGAGTGGTGCCGCCAGTCCTCGCGCCGGTGGACCTGCGAGACGTGCACCTCGATGACCGGCAGCCGGGTGCCCTCGATCGCGTCGTGGATAGCGACCGAGGTGTGGGTGAACCCGCCCGGGTTGATCACGGCCCCGATACACCGGCCGGCGTCATACTCCGCACCGGCCTCCTGGATCCAGTCGACCAGGTGGCCTTCGTGGTTGGACTGCCGCAGCGTGACGGCCAGGTCCAGCCGCGCGGCCTCGCGACGGCACAGCTCCTCGATATCGGCGAGGGTGGCGGTGCCGTAGATCTCGGGTCGACGGGTACCGAGGAGGTTGAGGTTGGGTCCATTGAGGACGTAGACAAGCTTCATAGGCCGAGATAGATCTTCCGTACCCGAGGGTCGTGCTGAAGCTCCTGCGAGGTGCCGGCGAGCACCACAGCGCCGTTCTCGATGACCAGACAGGTGGCGGTCGCCTCGAAGGTGAGCTTGGCGTTCTGCTCCACGAGCAGCATGCTCAGACCGTTGCGGCGCAACCGTTGCAGGACCGCGAGGATGTCCTCGACCAGCTTCGGGGACAGTCCCATGGAGGGCTCGTCGAGGAGGAGCAGCCGCGGTTGGGACATCATCGCCCGGCCGATGGCCAGCATCTGCTGCTGGCCGCCGGACAGTGCGCCGGCCAGCCGCCCACGCATGTCCCGCAGCATCGGGAACAGCTCGTAGACCTCATCGAGACCGGCCCGAGTGGCCGCGTTCCACGGGCGGGCGTACGCACCCAACAGCAGGTTCTTCTCGACCGAGAGGCCGACGAAGACATGCCGCCCCTCGGGTACGTAACCGATGCCGTGGCGCACCATGTCGTGCGGCCTGACCCTGGCCAGGTCGACATCGCCGTACCGCATGGTCGTGACTGTGCGGGGTACGAGGCCGAGCAGCGCCTTGAGGGTGGAGGTCTTTCCGGCACCGTTGGCACCGATGACGCCCACCGCCTCGCCGGCGGGCACGGTGAAGCTGACATCCCGCACCGCGCGAACGCCTCCATAGTGGACAGACAGCCCCTCCACGGCAAGCAAGCTCACGTCACCTCCACCGTGATCGGCACGTCGTGCGACATCGCCGAGTCGCCGAGGTATGCCTCGATCACCTGAGGCGCCGTGACGACCTCGGCCGGCGTGCCGTCGGCGATGACAGCGCCGCCGGCCAGCACGGTGATCCGGTCGCACAGCGACATGACCAGTCCCATGTTGTGTTCGATGATGACGACGGTGACCCCGCTGGCGCGGATGGACCGCACGATCTCACCGAGCTGACGTACCTCTTCGCCGTTGAGCCCGGCCGCCGGTTCGTCGAGCAGGAGCAGTCGTGGCGCCCGCGCCATCGCGCGAGCCACCTCGACCCGTCGTTGGATGCCGTAGGACAGCGCACCCGGCCGGATGCCGGCGAAGTCGGCCAGGCCGAAGCGACCCAACACCCGGTCGGCCTCCGCGCGCAGCGATCGGTCGTGCCGGACGATGCCGATCGGCCAGAACAGGTACCGCCAGGTCCAGGTGGTGCGGGTGCGGTCGAGCGCGACGAGGATGTTGTCGGCGACGGTGAGGTCGCGGAACAGCCGCAGGTTCTGGAAGGTACGGGCGATGCCGGCCTGCGCCAACCGGTACGGACGAGCACCGGAGATGACCCGGCCATCCAACAGCACCCGCCCGACAGACGGCCGGTAGAAGCCGCTCACGATGTTGAACAGCGTGGTCTTGCCCGAGCCGTTGGGGCCGACGATGCCGCGTATCTCGCCGGCCGCTACCGATAGCGAGACGTTCGAGAGCGCCCTGAGCCCACGGAACTGCTTGCTCACACCGTCCACAGTCAACACGGACGGCTCGACTCCCGCGGTGGCCGCGGGATACGGCTCGAACGCGCCGAGCGCCGGTGTGACCGGGGCACGGCGGCGCAGCACCGCGCGAATCCGGGACGGCAGACCGGCGAGCCCGGTCGGTGCGAACACGACGGTGAGCACGACCACCGAGCCGTAGGCGACCTGGGCGTAGGTGGGGTAGTCGATGAGCAACTCGCGCACCACCACGAGGCCGACCGCGCCGACCACGCAGCCGACCAGGTTCTGCCGGCCGCCGATGATGACCATGGCGAGGAGGAGGAACATGTTGCCGATGCTGAAGGTGTCGGGTGCGACGTAGCGGATGAGGCCGGCATAGAGCACGCCGGCTACACCGCCGTACAGGCTGGCGACGAGGAACGCGGTCATGCGCAGCATGGGTACCTCGGCACCGACCGCGCCCGCGGCGAGGGCGTCGTCCCGCATCGCCCGCATCCGGCGTCCCAGCGGGGTGTGTACGACGAACAGCCCGAACGCGAGCGCGGCGGCGAAAAGGATGAGTTCCAGGTAGTAGAACAGGTACTCGCTGGACAGGTCCACGCCCGGGAACCGCGGTGCGGGAATGGCGGTGATGCCCTCGGCTCCGCCGGCGATCTGCGCGTTGGTGACCCAGTTGGTGAAGGCGAGGGCGAGCCCGAGGGTGACGATGCCGAGATAATGCGACTGCATCCGCAGCGCCGGTATGCCGACGACGAGTCCGACCACGGCAGTCGCCACCATCGCCAGCGCGGCCGCGGTCCAGAAACCGAGCCCGGCTCGCGTGGTGAGGATCGCCGTCGCGTACGCCCCCACGCCGAAGAACGCGACCTGAGCGAGGTTGATCTGGCCCGCGATGCCCATCGCCAACCCCAGTCCCACGGCGAGGATGGCGAAGAGCAGCATGACGTCGACGACGTGAATGGCGTACGAGTCGAGCCCGTAGGGCAACAGCCACGCGGCCACGCCGGCCAGCCCGAGCGTCGCGAGCCGGTACCGGTATCTCATGCGCGGTTCACCGTCTTCTCGCCGAAGATGCCCGTCGGCCGGATCATGATGATCACCGTGAACACCACGAACAGCACGAGTTCGGAGTACCCCTGGAAGTGGCCGGCGGCAAAGGAGTCCAGTACGCCGATGACGAGGCCGCCGATGATAGCGCCGGGGATGCTGCCGAACCCGCCGAGGACCGCTCCCGCGAAGCCCTTGATGCCCAGCGACCCGCCCATGGACGGGTTGACGTAGAGCATCGGACCGACCAGCCCGCCGGCCAGAGCGGCGAGTGCCGCACCGATGACGAAGGCGATCGCGTTGCTGCGCCCGACATGGATGCCGACCGCGGTCGCGGCTTCGTGGTCCATCGCGACCGCCTGCATGGCCGCACCGCGCTTGGTCCGTTGGAGAAAGAGCATGAGAGCGGCGGTCGCGGCCGCCGCGATGCCGAGGACCATGAGGTCGTAGGTGCGAACGCGCACGCCGAGGATGTCCAGGGGCGGTACCGGTACCGGGGAGGGGACGGCGTGTCCGGTGGCTCCCCAGATGATGATGGCCAACGCCTCGAGCACGATGCCGAACCCGATCGTACCGATCAGCATGAGGTCGAAGTCCTTGTTCTCCAGCGGCCGCAGCGCCCGCTCGATGACCACCCCGACGACGCCCGTGGCGCCGATGGCTACGACCATCGCGAGCGCGAACGGCAGGCGGGTCGACAGGAAGAACGTCGACGCGAGGTACGCGCCGACCATCACCACGTTGCCGTGCGCGAAGTTGACCAGACCCATGGTGCGGTAGACGAGGGAGAATCCCATTGCCACGAGCGCGTAGATCGCGCCGAGGCTCATGCCACCGATGAACGTTTGAATGGTGACCTGCATCGTTCTCCCTCGTCGTGCCGCTTGCTGGCAACCTCGGGTCAGGAGGTGGCGGCGACCAGCTTGCCGTTCTCGATTTCGCCGATGGCGGTGGCGGAGATGCCCACCCCGGTGTTGTCGTAGGAGAAGTTGCCGAGCAGCCCTTCGTGCTTGACCGCGCGGATCGCGTCGGCGAGCGCCTGCCCCGTGGCGATGTTGCTGTTCTTCAGCGCGGTGAGCAGGATCTGCGCGCCGTCGTATGCCTTGGCGCCGTGCAGTTCCGCGTCCTCGCCGTACGCCGCCTTGTACGCCGCGGCGAACTTCCGGGAGGCTTCGCTGACATCGTTGCTCAGGTACGGCGAACTGACGATCGACCCCTCGATGTTGGCCAGTCCGGCGGTGTCCGCGAAGACCGGCGTACCCATCGGCGCGCCACCGGCGAACGGAGCCGTGATGCCCAGCGATCGGGCCTGCTTGACGATGAGGCCGGACTCGACCTCCTCCGCGCCGAGGAAGATGACCTCAGGATTCTTCTGCCGGATGCCGGTCAGTACCGCGCTGAAGTCCTTCTGATCCGCGGTCACCACCTGGTCCGCGACCGGGGTGACGTTGCGGGCCGACAGCGCCTTCAGGAACGCGTCGTGCTCACCCTTGCCGTACGCCCCGTTGTTGGTGATCATCGCGATGTTCTTCAGTCCCTTGGTCTCGACGAGGTACTTGGCCAGCGTGGCGTCGTACGTCGTACTCGTCGGGCCGTTGAGGAAGAGGAACGGGCTGCCAACCGCGACGAGGCCGGGGGACTGGCCCGATGTGATGTTGGGTATCTTCGCGTCGCGCAGGATCGGTGCCATCGCGATGGTGACCGCGCTCTCGGCCGTACCGAGCATGGCGATGTAACCCTCGCTGACTATCTTGCGGGCGACGTTCGTACCCGTAGTGGGGTCGCCCTGGTCGTCGAAGACGTCGAGCTGGATCTGCCGGCCGTTGACTCCCCCGGCTTTGTTCCACTCGTTGACCGCCAGCCTCGCGCCCTTGAGCTCCCACGCGCCGAGCGAGCTGAGCTGTCCGCTCTGCGCGTCCACGAGTGCGATTTTGATGGGTCCGTTCTCGTTGCCGGACGGGGTGTTGTTGCTGCCGGGCGGGCTGCACGCGGCCAATGCGAGCGCGGCCGACGCGAGAGCCGCGGTGAGGAGCGGGACGGCGACACGTCGCCTGGCGAACAGTGACATGACGTTTTCACCTCGGTTCGAAGGAAAGGTTCCAGGCGATCTCCTGGCTCGGGCCCCGCCCAAGAGGCGAAAAGATCACCATGTTAGCCCCGCCATCGCCATGTGGCGGTACTGTGCGGCCATCCGGACCGGCGTATTGGTGGTGCCGTATCCGTCGTAGCCGTCGACCCGCTGGACGATCTCGAAGAACATCCGCCGGCCGAGCATCGCCGTGTAGAAGTGAAAGAACTCGCCTTCGCTGTCGCGGTCGTAGAGGATCCCGAACGCCCGCATCGTGTCGAGCACGGAGGCGTCGAGGTCGTACCGCGCGCTGAGGTCGTCGTAGTAGTTGCCCGGGATGGCCAACGCGGGCAGCTCGTGGATCCGCATCGCCAGTGCGGCGGCGAAGATGTCGGAGCAGCCGAACGCGATGTGCTGGAAGTGGGCGGTCTCCGGCAGCCGGCCGCCGCCGATGGCCGGCACGGTGAGCATGAGCCGCACGCCGTCCCCGGCGCTCGTGAGCGCGCGGGTGCGTACCAACCCGTACGGGTCGGCCACCTCCACGTTGTCGTGCTGGCGCAGGCCCAGCACCGACTGGTAGAACAGCGCCGCCTCGTCGAAGTGGTATGGGCGTTGGGACAGCGCGACGTGGTCGATGCCGGTCAGCGTCTCGGTGCCGTCCAGATCGGCCACAGGATGTGGGTCGAAGTCGCCCAGCCAGTCGGCCGAGTCGGTACGGCAGAGGAACACCTCGGTGCCGTCGGGCGCCGCGGTGGCGAACAGGTCGGCCTCGCCCGGCCCGTACGAGCGCGGTACCGCGGGCGCCAGCAACTGTCGCGCCCGTTCGGCCGAGCGGGACGGGTCCGCGCTCTCCACCGCGATGGCGGAGATGACCACGTCGCCACGCGGCCGGTCGTCGCCCCACGGGCGGGTCCGGTTGAGCAGTACCCGAGCCCGGCCCTGCTGCCACATCCGCACCGGCTTGGAGCGATGGCTGCCGACATGCGCGAAGCCGGCCCGTCGTAACAGTTGCTCGGCCGCGAGTTCGGCCATCGGATCGACGGTTATCTCGACGAACGCGAGGCCGGACAGATCGACCGGCGGTGGCGGTGTGGCCAGGGCTATCCGCTCGCGGACCACCGTCCGATGCGCGTCCAGGCGTTGGCCCAGGGCTTCCTCGAGTGCTATCAGGGATCGCAGCGCATCCGTCGCGGTACGCTCCACATCGGACTGTCGGAAGACGTCGTTGAAGACCTCGAGCGAGAGTGGGCCGCGATAGCCGGCGCCGACGACGTGTTCGAGGAACCCGATCAGGTCGAAACCACCCTGTCCCGGGAAGCACCGGTAGTGCCGGCTCCACTGTAGAACGTCCATCAGCAGCGGCGGCGCGTCGGAGATCTGGACGAAGAACAGCTTGTCCGCCGGGATGCCCAGGATCCCGGCCGGGTCCAACCCGCGGGAGAGGATGTGGAAGCTGTCCAGGCAGATACCGAGGTACGGGTGGTCTGCCGACTCCACGATCTTCCAGGCGTGGGTGTAGTCGGCGACGTACCGCCCCCACGCGAGCGCCTCGTAGGCGATCCGGATGCCGTGGGCCGCGGCGGCCTCCGCGAGCCGGTGCAGCTGCGCGGCGGCGAGCGCGTCGTCGTCGATCGCGCCGGGCGAGACGTTGGAACAGACCAGCATCAGATCGACGCCGAGGTCGGCCATGACCGCGAACTTGCGCTCCGCGCGGCGCAGGCTCCGTTCCAGCACATCCGGGAGTACCGATTCGAAGTCGCGAAATGGTTGGTACAGGTCGATACCAAGCCCGAGGTCGGTGACCCGACGCCGCACCTCGGCCGGCGACAACGGGCAGCTCACGAGGTCGTTCTCGAAGATCTCGACGCCGTCGAAGCCGACCCTGGCCACCGCGGCCAGCTTCTCCTCCAGCGTTCCGCTCAGTGAGACCGTCGCGATCGACCTACGCATCCGGCCCACCAGCCCACGTGAAGAGAGCCCGGTACATCCGTTCCGAATCGGGGACGTGCCCGGTGAACAGGCGCATCGACTCCGCCGCCTGGAAAGCCACCATGGCCATCCCGTTGAGAGTCCGGCAGCCCCGCGCCCGCGCGTGCTGCAGCAGCTCGGTCTCGGACGGCCGGTAGACGATGTCCGCGACCCACATGTCCGGCCGCAACAGGTCGGGTGAGAGCGGCATCCCGTGGTGCGGGGTCATGCCGACCGGAGTGGCGTTGATCAGGCCGTCGGCGGTACGCAGCACGTCCGGCAGCTCGTCCACCGTCGACGCCACGATCCGGCTGTGGCCGTGTCCCGCCAGCCTCGCCGCTATCCGGGCCGCCCGTTGCCGGTCGACGTCGATCAGGGTCAGCCGCCCGACGCCCATGCGCAGCATCGCCAGGGACACGGCAGCCCCGGCTCCGCCCGCACCGAGCAGGACGATGTCACCGATCACGGCGTCCGGCAGCCCTCGCCGGAAACCTTCCAGAAAGCCGAGCCCGTCGGTGTTGTACCCGACCGTGCGGCCGCCGTCGAAGACCACGGTGTTGACCGCGCCGACGATCGCGGCGTCCCCGGACAGGTCGTCCAGGTGCGCCACGACCGCCTGTTTGCAGGGGTAGGTGATGTTCAGACCACAAAAGCCCAATTGACCGGCCTGTGCGACTAGTGCGCCCACGTCGTCGGCGGCCAGCCCGAGCTCGCCGAGGTCGATGAGCTGGTAGATGTACCGCAGGCCGAGCTCGTCGGCTTCCCGTTCGTGCAGCTCAGGGCTGAGAGACGAGCCGATCCCGGAGCCGATCAGCCCCACCACGTACCGTCCACGCCGGCCCGGCATGCCGTCCTCCGCTGTAATGTACGAACGAGTACGTTAGTTATGCGGTCTCGGGGGGCGGAAGTCAAGAGCCGTGAGAAACTCGTTGCGATGAGCGCACCGACCGCGTCGACCTCCACACCCGAGCGTCAGCGGGATGCCGAGCGGACCCGCGCCGAGATCCTCGACGCGGCGACCGCCGAGTTCGCCGAACGGGGGTTCGACGGTGCGCGGGTAGACGAGATCGGCGCCCGCACGCGCACCACCAAGCGGATGATCTATTACTACTTCGGCGGGAAGAAGCAGCTCTACATCGCCGTACTCGAGCGCGCCTATGCGCGGATCCGCACCGCCGAGCAGGCCGTCGACGTCGGTCACCTCGACCCGGTCACGGCGATCCGGCGGCTGGCCGAGGTCACCTTCGACCACCACGAAGCCAACCCGGACTTCATCCGGCTCGTCGGCATCGAGAACATCCACCACGGCGAGCACGTCGCCGAGATAACGAGCCTCGTACGGGTCAACACGCCGGCGATCGTCCTGTTGAACGACATCCTCGACCGCGGGCGGGCACAGGGGGTCTTCCGGCGCGACGTCGACGCGATCGACGTACACATGATGATCAGCTCGTTCTGCTTCTTCCGCGTCGCCAACCGCTACACGTTCGGCGCCATCTTCAGCCGCGACCTGCTCGACCCGACCCAGCGCGAGCACTACCGCACGATGCTGGGCGACATGATTGTCAATCACCTCACCCGACTCGGAGACTGACCGACTGTCTCGGTTGGGCGCCAGATCGATCACAACCGACCTGCCCGGACAACCTACGAGCCGCCCTCACCGGTTCCGTCAAGGACTGAAGGGCGGGGGTCGACATGATCGAAATCTGCTTGACTCAGGCCGACCTCGTGCAGGTGCGCTTCGCTCATTCGCCTGCCCGGGAAATGGTAGCGAGCCTTCGACTGCTGCGCGATCCGGGCCGCCATCCCATGTACCAAACCTGGTTCGCCGACGTCGCCGACCGGCTGCGCGGGCTGAAGCTGGACGTGCTGACCACGGTGACCGCGCTGCATGCCCCGCCCGCCTTTCTCACCCCCACTCCGGTCGCGCCATGGGGAGTCCTCGCCGACGAACTCGAGGCCATTGCGGCCACACCGCCGGCGCTCGTCCGGGCACAGCTCGAGGACGGCTGTCGCGGTCGGACCGTCCCGGCGATATTGCGGGCGCTGTACGAGGACCCGGCTGCCGAACTTCGCTCGCTCGTGGACGAAGTCGGCCGGTACTGGCAGGCCGCCCTCGAACCGTGGTGGCAACGGTTGCAAGCGTTGTGCATGGCCGATGTGTCGTACCGCTTGGAGCAGTTCGCCACCGCCGGTCTCGCCCGGGTTCTCGACGGCCTGCACACCGCGGTGCACTTCACCCCGGACCGGATCCTGGTGGCCCACCCGAACTCCGGCCCGAAGCGCCTCGACCTGGATGGCTCAGGAATTCTCCTCGTACCGTGCGCCTTCGGCTGGCCGACGCTGACCGTGTCACCCGCCGCGGGCCAGCCGTCCCTGATCTACCCACCGCGGGGGCTCGCGGAGCTGTGGCAACGGCCAGCCCTCGGACAGGACGATCCGCTCTTCGCCCTCCTCGGTCGTACGAGGGCGATGCTGCTGACCTCGCTCGGATTACCGACAACCACTACGCAGTTGGCCCGGGACCTGGACATGAGCGCGGCCGCGGTCAGTCAACACCTGAAGGTACTCAAGGCGTGTGGGCTGGCCGCGGCCCATCGGCGCGGCCGGACGGTGCTGTACCAACGAACGCCGGCCGCCACCGCGTTGCTGGCGACAACCGGCTCGATGGGTTGACGAGGCGAGGGCGTTACCGCCGTTGCCTCGTCTGCCGGGGATCGAGCGCGTCCCGCAGGCCATCGCCGACGAAGTTGACTCCGAGAGCGATCAGGATGATGACCACACCCGGCAGGTAGAACAGCCACGGCCTGGTCTCCACCGCGATGATCGCCTGGTTCACCAGCAGGCCGAGGGAGGTG
>Ga0114129_10014464_pt1 | contig 11244 bp, 11 predicted proteins | sample RhiMetdeltSRZDD1_FD_80071 | JGI IMG/M metagenome (GOLD analysis project Ga0114129, IMG submission 80071) | Populus rhizosphere microbial communities from Tennessee, USA - Rhizosphere MetaG P. deltoides SRZDD1 (version 2) (version 2) | ecosystem: Host-associated > Plants > Roots > Rhizosphere >... | reverse complement strand
GTGTGTTGGAAAGTAGGCATTATAATCGCTCGCGCTTGATTGAGCCAATTAGCCTTGGCTCCGTAGGAGCCGCATATTTATAGATCGAGATCTTCCAAACAATTCGAAGCTCCGTTAGGAGCGACATGTCGCCCCTACGGGGCTGGGAACTTGCGATCGCCGGCTGCTATAAATATTTCGTCCCTACGGGACGATGAATCGCGCGGTGACTCGAGAGGTTAGCTAACCATGAAACATTCTGAAGGTTTTCTGAAAATAGTTGATGACGCGAAGAGCCGCATCAAGGAAGTCACCGTCGCGGAAACGCGCGACCGGTTGGCCGCAAACCCGAACGCGCAGTTGATCGACGTGCGCGAAGATCACGAGTGGAACGACAGTCGCGCTGCGGGCGCGATTCATCTCGGCAAGGGCATCATCGAACGCGACATCGAAACGTCCGTCCCGGACAAATCCACCGAACTGATTCTGTATTGCGGCGGCGGTTACCGCTCGGCGTTGGCAGCGGACGTCTTGCAGAAGATGGGCTACACGAACGTGTTCTCGATGGCTGGCGGCTGGAAGGCCTGGAAGGAATCGGGCGCACCCGTCGAGTCCTAGTTCGGCTTCAACTGAAAATCTTTCGGCACCAACTCCATGGCGATTGCATCGCCGTCGATTTTGGCGCGAGCGTCCTTCGGATCGCTCGTTGGACGGAAAGTCATCAGCACGGTCTCCTGATTTTTTCGGGCGCCACAAGACACTTCGGTTGCCCCTTGCACGTAAGAAATCAATTGCACATTCCCCAGTGCCGTGGCCCGAATCTTGTACAACCGATCGGCCGACTGGATCATGAAATAGCCAACGCCGCGGTTGTCGCAGTCGAGCTTCACGAAAAGCCCTTGTATCCGTGTTTCACCAGTCTCGACGGGGCGCAAACTTTCACGTAGATAATCGGATTGGGACATCCCGCCCGACGACTGTTCGCGGACGTCTGTTGATTCAGTTTTCGATGGCTGGAGTTGCGGCTCTCCGGCGTTGAAGCGGGCCATTGCGTCTTCGTAGTTTTTGATCGTAGCCAGCATCGATTCAGCTTGCCTCTTCACATTGCGATCCTTCGCGTTGCGCAACGGCTCGAGTACCTGCTTGGCCAGCTCCGGTTTCTGTTGTCGCATGTGGATTTGCGCCAGCATCAGAGACAAATCCTGACGCCCGGGTGCGAGGGCAAGGGCCTTTTTCAGAAGCTCGATCGTTCGGTCCAGATCCTCGCCCGTCACCGTATTAACGAATGCCAGCAGCGAATACGATTCAGGAAACGTCGCGTTCAGCTCGATTGCCTTCGCGAGTTCCGCGCGCATTTTCGCGGCGGTCTCTTGCGCATAAGTCGAGATGACGTTGTTTGCGTCCATCCCCTCACGGCTTAACGCGTACGCATAGTAGTAATGCACCAGATAATTGCCGGAATTCGCGTTCGCAGCTTCCTGCAAATCTTTTTTCGCTTCATCAAAGCGGCCCTGGCGTGCGCGCAAAATTCCGAGTGATGCGAGCGCCATCGGCTGCTTCGAATCAAGCGAAAGCGCCTGCTGCAAGCGCGTTTCGGCATCGGTCAAGCGGTTGACGTGCAGCAAAAGATCACCGAGATACGCTTGCGCGTCCGCCTCTGAGACCGGCGATGTCGTAAACTCGTTGTCGAACTCAAGCCTTCTTTCAAACGTCGCCACCTGCATCCGAAACGAGTGGCCTTCAACGTACTTCTTCAGCTCTTTCTCAAGCGTGGGAATGTCGCTTTGAAATGCTTGCGAGAAGGCGTCGTCAATTGCCAGACCCGTCCCGAGCAATTGCAGAAACTTACCCAGTTGGGGCAGCCGCTGCCCGTTGTTTCCTAAAATCAAGTAATGCACGAGCGCCCATGATTCGGCGTAAAACATGCCGCGCTTGCTGCCTTCGTTGTACTCCGGCGAGTAGTGATCGACGGCGAAGAGCGTGCGTAAAGGATAGAGTTTGCCTTCGCGCAGCGTCATCAGGTGATAAGGAATCAATTCGCCCAGATGAACCTTGCGATCTTCTTCGATGGCGAATGCGCTGTAGTATTCCGCCAGGCCTTCGTTGAACCACGCGGGTACATTGCCCGAAGTATTATCGATGAGCAGGTGAACGTATTCGTGATAAATCGTGCTGAACGGATCCTGGGTTGGATCGGTCGACAACGTGATGTAGTTTACGTCCTCGCCTTTCTGAAAATAGCCCGCAGCGTTTGGCAAAGCGAATGGCTTGTACGAACCCATGCTCTTGAAAACGACGACCGTCGTCGGCACTGGGCTGGTGAATTTCGCCGTAGCGAACAGTTTGGTGAACACCTCGCGAAACTGCTCGAGCTTGGTCGCGACCTGCCGCACGTCCTTCTCACCGGCGTTGCTGACTAGTAGGAAGTTTCTGGTGCGGACGCTAATCCAGTTGTCCTTTGCTTGAATCGCCGGCCCGGCAACACAAGCCAGCAGCACGGCAAAAACAAGACAGGAAGCGCGGCGAACTTTCAAAGTTGTGGGTGTCATTGACGAGAACCTCTAAAACTGATGAGTGACAACCGGGACGAATGCCAAAATATAGAAACGGCTGGTGGCGCCTGTCAATTCGCGGCGCAGTTTCCGGAGTTATAATCCGCCCGCGAGGGTTTGGCGTAACCGAACGCCTGCCACCGCCGTCGTTACGGATAGCTAACTTCAATTTCGTGCAGCTCACAGAAGCACTAGCTGCCGAATCCGACTTGCCACACAGGAGAAGAACCATGAAAAGACTCTACCCGGTTGCACTCGTACTATGCGTTTTGTCATTTGCTTCAATAGTTTTCGCCCGTGAGGCGAAGCTGGTTCGTTACCCCAGCTACTCGAACGGCCGCATCGCGTTCACCTATCTCGCCGACATCTGGGTCGCGGATGAGAACGGCGGCAACATTCAGCGTCTCACAGTCAATCGCCACACGAAACACACCAACATGGAAAACTATGGGGTGCAGCCTGACATTCGGGTGGACAATTTGCCGGAGGACAACCTCGCTGGCCGCGATCGCCAACTGGATGTGGCAGTCGAAGATCTGATGAAACAACTGAGCAGTCCCAAGCGAAACATCGCGAGTAAAGAACAGCAGTAACACTTATGAAGTAACTTGCGCGGTTTTAGAGGCGGGTGTTGCCCGCCTCTTTTGTTTTCAAATCGATTATCCAGCTATTCGGCAATCGCTTTTCGATCAGATAACGCTTGAAATTCAGCCACCGCGCCACGCGGTTCAGAACCACGCTGTCCGAAGTGATCGCGACCCTCTCAGACGAAACGATCCGTTCGTCGGGATTGAAAAGCAGATCGACTTTCCACGGCCAGCCCCGCGTCGCAGCAACCTCGCGCATCAGTTTCGCGAGACGGCCACTGTTGGAAATCGGCTGATCCAGAATCCACTCAACGGACTGCACGCGCAGCTGCTCCAGCTGCTCACCAATCAAGACGATTGCCGTTTCAGTCTCACTGACTGCGCGATACGATCCGTGCACGCTCGACAAATCGCGAATGCAGTCGTCGCGACAAAGCAACAACACCCCTCCGCTCAACGACGCTTCGATGGTGATGATCAAATTGAAGCCGTCGATAATGATTTGCTGGTCCGCAACGCTCTCAACCGAAATGTTCGTTGAAGCTCTGGTTACGAGATTTTGATCTGAACAAGCGGCCCGTGCGACGGCAAGGCGTTGACGGTCAGTCAGGTTAAACTTGTCGCCGACTAATTTGAGAGCAGCTTTCGGTGCGTAGCTTCGCGTGAGCAGCCATGACAACTCGGCGACGGCTACTCGCAAGCACGGGAGTTGTGTGTTGCTGAAAAGTTCGCGGTCGGCGGGATGCGCGCCGCGGTGTTGGCGTCGATCGGGACTCACGAGTTACTCAGCGCGTAAAGTGTAGGCCGACCCGTCCCATCTGAAGTCATCGCGGCTCATGCCATATTGCAACACGTCGAGGTCGTAGTAGCGCGCATGCTTCTCGTACTTCATGCCAAGCTTTTCCATGACGTGAATCGACGCCGCGTTGAGCGGTTTCGTGATGGCCACGATCCGATCGAAGCCACGATCTTCGAAGCCAAACCTCAACGCGGCACGCGCCAGTTCGGTCGCGAACCCTTTACCCCAGTTTTGTTTTGCCAGGTGGTAGACGACTTCGGGCGTGCCGAACAATGAACGCAGGCCGCCAAAACCAATGAAAGCGTCAGTGGCTTTGTCGATTGCAGCCCAACGCCCAAAGCCGTTTATGCTCCAATTCGCAATGATACTATCGAGCGCCTTTGCGGCTTCTTCGCGGCCGGCGGGTTTACCGTCGCCGACGTATTTGACGACCTCAGGATCGGCAAACATCGCCGCCAGATCATCGAGATCGTCGGGACCAAACATGCGCAGCCGCAGTCGCTCAGTTTCGATTGTCGGCATTAGGTCTAAGCACGATCCCCGAGCAGCGCCTAACGATCGCGCACGGCTTTTCGCGCGTCGGCCCGGTGGCGTACACGTTTGACGCGAGCTTTCCGGCCACGCAAAGTGTGCCAGTGACCGCCGGAGAGCACATCGGCGTATCCGCCCGGCGCGATCATGAACGGCGCATCAATCACACCGAGGTAATCCATCTTCATCTTACCTTTGGGATGTTCAGGCTCGAACCATTCCGGCCGCACCCAATCCGAAACCACCACGCCATCAATCTTGTAATAATTCGATTCGACCGGATCACATACCTCCAGCCCAAACAAGCCCGACCTATGCCGTCCAAGTCGATCGCGAAATTTGCCGATCGCGTAGAGATTGACGGCCGGATCGGCAATCATCTCAAGCAGCTCATGCGAGAGGGTCGAGGTATATTCGCCCGCGTCTTCGATGTCGTCTTTGGCGAAAATGTAAGTGATCGGAATGTTGTCCTTGATGTGATAGCCGAGGAAGCCTCCTCCACCTCTGGCCCGGTCTTTGATGACGACTTGCATGTCGTATCTCTTCGTGTTGAATTTCAGATTCGCACCCCAGCCCCACGCGGGCTCGAACTGTTTCGTAATTTGCTTTTGCAGCGCCGGAAGGACGCGCTTCACCTCGGCGTCGGTGACGGTCTTTGACCGATTGACAATGCAGATTGTGGGATTCATCGGTTATCTCCATCTTGCGACAAGTGACTGAAAGGGCGCTCGACAGAACGCGGCGGGACGATATGCTAAACAAAGACAGTCAGTCAAACTCTCTGAGGCGGCAAGGTCTTTGCGCTCACTGGCAATGTGTTACTCTCGCGCCATCTGCATCTGCGTGAGAGATTTTGCAACGATCAATATCTCGCGTTATGCCGAACACGAAAACGAAACAACCTGAAAGCTCGAAACCGGGTTCGTTGAAACGGCTCCTGAACGCTCTGGGCCCTGGCCTGATTACCGGCGCGGCTGACGATGATCCTTCGGGAATCGGAACCTACTCAATGGCCGGCGCTTCGCTGGGCTTTGCGACTCTGTGGACAGCAATCCTCACGTTTCCGCTGATGACGGCGGTCCAATTCCTTTGCGCAAAAATCGGGATGGTCAGCGGCATGGGACTGGCCGGAGTGCTGCGAAGGCATTACTCGCGAGCGGTCCTGTTCCCGGCTGTCGGCGCGCTGTTGATCGCGAACACGATCAACGTCGGCACAGACATCGGCGCGATGGCCGCGGCAATAAATCTTATCGTTCCGATACCCCATCTTTGGCTGATCGTGGCGATTGCTTTGCTTATCGTAGTGGTGCAAGTTTGGGGTTCATATCGGGCAATCGCCCGTGTTTTCAAATGGCTGACACTGACATTGTTCGCGTATATCGGTGCTGCGATCCTCGCGCGCCCGCCGTGGCGCGAGGTTCTGAAAGCGACCTTCATTCCCCATTTGAGCTGGAACGGTAAGTACCTCGTGACATTGGTGGCGATCCTGGGCACGACCATCTCGCCTTACCTTTTCTTTTGGGAAGCCAGCGAAGAGGTGGAAGAAGAGATGAAGATGGGCCGCCGCACGCTCGAGGAACGCGAGGGTGCAACGTATGCCGAATTGAAAGCGGCCGCGTGGGACACGAACATCGGAATGTTTTTCTGCAACCTGATTTTCTATTTCGTCATTTTGGCGGCGGGAGCCACGCTTCATGCTTCCGGCAAAACCAACATTCAATCGGCGGCGGAAGCAGCGCAAGCCCTGACGCCGCTGGCCGGCCATGCGGCTTCGTTTCTGTTCGCGTTTGGGTTGATTGGATCGGGCTTCCTCGCCGTTCCCGTCTTGAGCGGTTCGTGCGCTTACGCTGTAGCCGAAGCTTTTGGCTGGGAGTGCAGCTTGAACGACAAGCCGCGCGAGGCAAAGCAGTTCTATTTGATCATCGCTTTGTCGACGCTGATCGGATTGTTAATAAACTTTCTCGGCATCAATCCAATGGCGGCCCTGTTTTGGACCGCGGTGATCAATGGACTCCTGTCGCCGCCGCTGCTGGTGATCGTCATGCTGGTCTCAAACAATCAAGGAATCATGGGCGACAAGACAAATAGTTTAGCCGCGAACCTCGTGGGCTGGGCTACCGTGGCGATCATGTTCGCCGCTGCGGTGGCGATGGTTCTGACCTGGAACAAGCAGTAGCCAGAAAGCGGATCAATACCCGCGGCGGCGTGATTCACAAAGTACTTTCCGACTAGACAACCAATGGTGTAATCTCGCCTCCGAAAAGTTAAGTTGATGACGACGAAGCGCGACACCGCCACGACCGAACGCCTGAGAAAGGTGATTGCTCAGATTGAAGCACTCACCAAGGAGGGCGAACTCCGCTGGGAACGGCAAGCCGGCTCGGCGCATCGGTTCGCGCGCTGGAACAACAACCTGCTGATTCTTGGGCCGGCCACGATCGACGACAAGCATTTGCCGCGCTACCTGTTCATTACACCTTTCGACTCGCCGGATTACATCGAAATAAATTCCGACGATAAAGAACTCGGACCGTCTGTCGTCAACCTGTTCAAGCAAGTCGATGACACGACCAGGGACGAGCCGGCGGTCGATCCATTTGCAATTGATTCTGCGCTGCTGGATCGTCTTATCCAGCAGTAGCCCGGAACATCCTCAAGGAAACTGATATGGCTGAAGACCTGACTCAACTGAGCGAAGAAGCACAGAGCCTGGCACGCGTACCGCTTTTCAAACGGCTCGAGCCGCACGAGCTCGAGAACCTCGCCGAAGAAGTCGATCAGGTAAATTTCAAAGCCGGCGAAACCATTTTCAGCGAACACGATCGCGGCGATTCGTTGTACGTACTCGAGACTGGGACCGTGCGCATCTGGGTGTTCGACGAGGACGTGAAGGAAGTGACGCTCGCCGAACTGAAGCCGGGAGACTTCTTTGGCGAGCTAGCTGTTTTGGATCGCGGCGAAAGATCGAGCAGCGCCACGGCGATCACCGACATTCATCTTCATCGTCTGAGTAGTGACGACTTTCAAAAGTTTCTGATGGAGCACCCGGACGCGTCGATCGACGTGATCTGCGAAATTGCCGCGCGGATGAGGCAGACGAATTTGCTCGTAACTCAACGCGCCGCGCGCAACATCAACGTCGAGATGGCAGAGCGCGCGACGATTGGTCAGCGCATCGCCGACAAGGTAGCGTCATTCGGTGGTTCCTGGACCTTCATCATTATCTATCTAAGTTTTCTGGTTGCGTGGATGGCATTTAACACGTTCATCCTGGTGCACTATGGCCGCGGTGAAGGAGGGGCCCAGTTCGATCCGTATCCTTACATCCTGCTGAACCTGATGCTATCAATGACGGCCGCATTGCAAGCGCCCATCATCATGATGTCGCAGAACCGCGCCGCTGAAAAAGATCGGCTGGCCGCAGAACAGGATTTCAAGGTGAACCTGAAAAGCGAGCTGATGCTGGAAGAGCTAGTGCGAAAACAGCGCGCGCGCGACGTGCAGATGGATCAACTCAACAGCGCCTTGAAAATACTCCAGGCGTCGCTGCAAAAAAACCAAACATAGTTCGAGTTATTGCGGGGGGCGGCGCGGAGTGTTCGTTGGCGTCGGCTGCCGCACATTGCTCGCCGGGGTTGTCGGTCGCCCGGCCGTCGCACCTGGTGCAGTTGCGGTCCTCCCGGAGCGGGTCAGCGCGATGCGCTTCTCAGCGCCGGTTGGTTGATTCACGACGACTCTGATCGTGCGGTATGTTCCGTCGTGCGCTTTGTTCGTTGGGTCGTAGCTGATCACGTACTGAGTTCGCAGGTCGCGCACGATCTCGTTGGCGATGCTCGGCAGTTCGGAAATCGATTGTGGAAAGAAAGCGCGTCCACCCGTTTCCGTCGCCAGCTTGTTGATTAGATTTACCGCCTTGTCCCGAGGACTCTTGCGAATCAAACCTTTCTCAGCGTCAAGCTCGTTTACGAAGCCGATCACGTAAATCTGCACATCCTGCTCGCGCAGATGTTGAAACAGTAGCTCTTGGGTGTAGTAACTCGCGCGGTCTTCGCCGTCAGTCACGACGATCAGCGCGCGCCGGCGGCGGTCGTCACCTGTGCCTTTCTTGTATTCGGCAATATGTTCAGCCGCGAGATACACGCCGTCGATCACGGCAGTTTGGCCGCCTTCGATGTACAGGGTATCGAGGCCATCCATCAGGGCATCTTTGCTCGACGTGAAGTCCTGTATGGTTTCGATCTTGTCGCTGCTGATGAAACGCTCGAGGAAAGTTTCGTCGCCGGGTTTGTTGCTCTCGATGATTGTCTTCGTGGCGCTGATGACCTGATCGAAGGCCCCGCGTAACGAGCCCGATGTGTCCACCGCCATGCCGTAAATCACGGGAACCTCTTCCTGTGTGAAAGAAAAGATCGGTTGCGGCACGCCGTCTTCTAAGACCTTGAAGTCGCCCTGTCGAATGCCATTGATCGGCCGGTTGTTGCGGTCGATCACACGAACGTTCAACGTCACCAGTTCGGCATTGAATTTCAGAATATCGCCTTCGCTGATTTCCGCTGAATTCGGATCGGGGGTCGGCGTCGGCTTCGGTTTCAAAATCGGTGGTGGCGGCGGCTCGCCAAGTTGTGGCGCGATGCGGCGGCCGGGGCCCGTCTGCGCTGGTGTCGGCGCAGGTTGCTGCGGAGTCGGCGTGGCGGTTGGCGCCGCGGTGGTCGTGCGCGGACGCTGTTGAGCGCTGGTTACTCCGGCCACAATTAACGATAGCGTCGCCAGGGCACTCAACCAGACGGCGAGAGTGCCGCGCCGGGACTGAAAAAGCTCAAGAATGCGAAAGCCCATCAATGATTACCTTGTGAGAATAAAAGCTTAATGTCAAACCTATTTCGCCGGACAGGAGAGATTGTAATGGATGCTGGAGAGACGAGTCTGAGTTGGCTGCAAGCCGTTCAGAGTTCAAGCTTTAGCTTGCGGCCAATCACAAAGCGCAACCTAAAGGTTGAACTCTGAACCAGCCTCACTTCGGATTCGCGATCGCGAAATACCCTTCTTTGTAGCGCGGGAACAAGCGTGGCAAACCGCGCGGCGGAGTGAGCTTGACTTTGATCTTGTGCCACTTGCCGTCATTCACAAAGTTGCCCGGCCGGTACCCGATCGAGTATTGATGGCGCAGCTCCAAAGCGATCTGTTCAAAGATGTCGTCCATCTCCGCCGGACCACGTGGATAAAAAGCCTTGCCGCCGGAAACGCCGGCCAACTCGTCCAGAATGCTCTGGCCCTCCATGCCAAGCGAGCTGCCCACGTCGCTGCCACCGAGAATTCCGATCGCATAAAGCACGACGTCGGACTCTTTCAGCACACGACGCAACTCATTGAAGGTGTAACGTGAATTGTTGTCCTGGCCGTCGCTGATCAACAGCAGCGCGCGCTTTGCGTGCGTGCCGCGCTGCACCCGCTCCACGCCCAGATAGCACGCGTCGTAAAGGGCAGTATTGTTCTTCGTCTGAACAAACGTCAGTTTGTCGAGCACTGAGTTGCCATCGCGCGTGCGATCCATTAGCAGCTGCGCTCGTGAATTGAAAGCTATCAGGAAATATTCGTCGCGGTCGTGACTGGTCTGAATAAAGTGGGCCAGGGCATCGCGCGCGCGCCGCACTTTGTCGCCGCTCATCGACCCGGACACGTCGAAAATTACTCCGACAGACACCGGCGAATCGTCGTCGCTGAAGAAGGTAATTTCCTGTTGCTGCTTATCATCGAAGATCGAGAACGCGTTTTTCGAAAGCCCTGAAACAAATCGGCCGTAGAGATCGGTGACCGTTACCGTGAAGGTAATCAGGTCGGTGTTCGTGATGACCGGGATCTTTTCGTCTACTTCATTTCCGGGTTTCTGCTGCTGGCCATCAGCCGTTTTCGGTTTTTGGTTGGTCGCAGGTGGCAGCTCTGGTTGCGTCGTCGGCGTCTGCGGGCGCACTGGCTCGACTTTCAGTAACTCATTGGTCGGCGTCGGCGATGGCTTTTCGACCGGCTTCTTTTGCGCGCTTCCGGTTCGCGACGCTGCAAACGCAGCAAGGCAAAAAACAGCGAAGAATAAAAGAATGGCAAGTGCTGACTGGCGACGCGGCTTCATGAAGGACCCCTATCCTGGCGAAAGCGTTCAAGCTTTCGATTCGATGACCGGCGATGCGTCAACAGTTGCGCGCGAGGGGAAACATCAGTGCGCCCCTGAAACCGAAACGAATTTCGGCCGGCTATTCTAATTTTAAGAGTCTGCGCTGCCTTGAAGAGTTCAGCACAGCTTCACCCTGAAAGAACGCTGCGGGGAGACGCTGCGCGATGCCAGGACAGTCGGCTGATGTAGGGCATTGTAGGACAGCAGAGGCCGGTGTGCAAGAACTGCTTCGCGCCGGGTAAGAAGTTAGGTAAGTCGGTCTAGACTCGCTGCGATGCGTTGGGCAGTCTTCGGCCCGATGCCGTCCACCATTTCCAGTCCGCCTCCCGCGACAAACTTTTTCAGATCGTCCAGCGAAGCAATTTTGAATTTCTGATGAAGAGTCGCCGCGGTCTTGGGACCGACGCCCGGCAGTTCCAGCAGGTCCAGCACCGTCTCGGGTGTTTCCGCGGTCAAGCGATCCCACGCGTCGAAGGTGCGTTTTTCCAGAAGCTCGACGATCTTTGCGGCAATCGCCTTGCCGACGCCGGGAATTTCCTGAAGACCAGCCGCGCCCTCATCGGCAGCGATTTTCTTCATCTCCGCCGGCCACGTCTCGATTGCTTCGGCAGCCATGCGATACGAGCGAAT
>Ga0114129_10014461_pt1 | contig 11246 bp, 10 predicted proteins | sample RhiMetdeltSRZDD1_FD_80071 | JGI IMG/M metagenome (GOLD analysis project Ga0114129, IMG submission 80071) | Populus rhizosphere microbial communities from Tennessee, USA - Rhizosphere MetaG P. deltoides SRZDD1 (version 2) (version 2) | ecosystem: Host-associated > Plants > Roots > Rhizosphere >... | reverse complement strand
AGGACCTTCTCGGGATGAGTGATCACCGCACCTCGAGCAGGCGCGGATGCCGCAGCTTGCCGTGCGTCGTCCACTCGAGAAAGGCGGCCTGGACGACGACCTCCGGCCGCGTCCAATGCGCGCGCACGCGCGGAAGCCCCGTGCCCCTCGTGAACGGTGGAGTCGGAATCTCGAGGGCGCCCAGGCGCTCCCGCAGCCTCAGCAGCAACGTCGTGTCGAGCCCGGTACCGATCTTCCCCGCGAAGACGAAGTCGGCGCCGTCGTGGTAGCCGACGAGCAGCGCCCCGAGGCCGACGCGTTTGCCGAGCGGGTCCGTGAAGCCCCCGACGACGAACTCCCGCGTGATCTCGATCTTCATCTTCAGCCAATGGGGAGACCGCCGGCCCTCGTAGGGAGAGCCGCGGCGCTTGGCGATCACGCCCTCCCATCCTTCGCGGGCGGCGCGCTCCCACGGCTGGTCGTCGTCGAGCACGGGGACACGCACCAGCGGCCGTCGCAGCGGCAGGTCGAAGAGCCGTGCACGCCGCTCCTCGATCGGCAGCGGCCGCAGGTCGCGGCCGTCCAGCCACACGAGATCGAACGTGTGATACGTGGTGCCGTCCCAGGTGAGCTCGCCGTCGAGGATGGCGTCGCGCACGGGCAACGCGGCGACGGCGTCGGCGATCGCCGGCAAGTCCTGCAGGCGGCGAGTGCGTGAGAACAGCGACACCCGGCCGCCGCCCTTGAACGCCAGCAGCCGAATCCCGTCGATCTTCTGCTCGAAGGTCCACTCGGGGCCGGCGAACCGCTCCTGCGTGAGCGTCGCCGCCATCGGCTCGACCCATTCGGGCAAGGGAGCGCGCCTCATCTCTCCCGCTGACGCACGTAGTCGAGCCCCACGACGCCCGTCGGGTACGGGGTGGCGGATCTGAGCGTGAACCCAGCGTGCGTGTGGTCCGCCCAGATGCGCTTGCCGCGGCCGAGCGTCAGCGGGTAGAGCAGCAGGTGCAGCTCGTCGACCAGATCGTGCGCGAGGAGCGTGCGCACGAGCTGACTGCTGCCGTCCGTCAGGATGTTCCTCCCGGGCAGGGCCTTGAGCGCCTTCACCGCCTCGACGACGTTGTCGCGGATGATGGTCGTGTCGCGCCAGATCGGCTTCTCGAGGGTTTTCGAGACGACGTACTTCTTGGGCGCGTTCATCATGTCGCCGAACAGATCTCCCGCCGGCATCGGCTCGAATGCCTGGGCGTGAACCACGTACGTTCGGCGGCCGAGCAGGAAGGCGTCGGTGTCCTTCATCATGGCGCCGAAAGTGGCGCCGATGTCGTCGTGCCAGTACGGAATCGTCCACCCGCCGTGCTCGAAGCCGCCATCCGTATCTTCGTCTTTTCCGCCGGGCGCCTGTATCACGCCGTCCAACGACACGAACTCGGACACGATCAGCTTTCGCATGGGTCTTTTCCTGTCTTCCCGTTGTGGCCTAGGCCGCGCGCCGGATGCCGATCGGCACGACACGATGCCGCATGTAGGCGACGAACGCCGCGAGGCCGACCAGCACCAGGGTGATCACCGCCGAGCTCATCTCGCCGCGCACCACATGGAAGGCCGTCGCCGACACCGTCACGATCAGGATACCGCCCGCCGCCCAGGTGACGAGCCACGGCAGGATCCGCGTCAGTCCCGGAAGTGTGAGCCCCACCGCCGCCAGCACTTCCGCAACGCCGAGAAAGAGCTGGAACCACCTCGGCAGCGACGCGTTCATCTGTACGGCGATCTCGGGCGGGGGGGTGAGAAACAACCAGCCGTGAGCCAAGAACGCCACCGCGAGCAGCACCTGCAACACCCAGAGCACGATGTTCATGACGTTTTCCCTCCTCTACCAGCGCGTCGAACGAGAGGCCCTCGGATCGACATTCAGCCCCAAGAGAAGGGGGCGGCGACCGGCGGACGTAGTGGCCGAACGGCCGGCGACCCCTCTCCGTCGCGCAACGCGCTACAAACCAACGACTTTGCCGCCGCGAGCGACGAAACTCACGCTCGCAACGGCAGACTCTGTGTGATGATCGTGGCTGCCGATGCGCGTCCTCCTGGTCGATGACAGCGAGCTGGTCCGGCGCGCCTATGGCGACTACCTCACCTCCGTCGGCTTCGAGGTGCGCCTGGCCTCGCGCGCCGAGGAAGCCCTGCGATATGCGCGTGAGTCGCCCTACGACGTGGTGCTCTCCGACATCTCGATGCCGGGCATGGACGGCATCGAGTTCCTGAAGGCGCTGCGCCAGCTCGACCTCGACGTGCCCGTGATCCTGATGACGGGCGGCGCCACGCTGCAGACGGCGGTGAAGGCCGTGGAGTACGGCGCCTTCCGCTACTTCACCAAGCCGGTGCCGAAGAAGGAGCTCGAAGACGTGCTGCGGCGGGCCGCGCGTTTTCACTCCCTGGCCACGCTCCAGCGCAAGGCCCTGGCCGCCGCCGGCGGATCGTTCGACTTTCCCGGCGACCGCGCCGCCCTCGAGGCCCGGTTCCAGAGCGCGCTCGACCGCCTGTACATCGCGTTCCAGCCGATCGTGGCCTGGGGCGAGCGCAGCATCCGCGCCCACGAGGTCCTCGTGCGCTCCCACGAGCCGTCGCTCAGCCGGCCCGTCGACCTCATCGAGGCCGCCCAGCGCCTGGGCCGGCTCAACGAGCTGGGCCGTGCCGTGCGCACGCACGCCGCGCGGTCGGCGGCGGACCTGCCCGAGGAGGTCGGCCTCTTCATCAATCTGCACCCCGACGACCTCAACGACGCCGCCCTCTACGATTCGAACCCGCTCGCTGCCGTGGCCTCACGCGTCGTCCTCGAGGTCACCGAGCAGGTCTCCCTCGACGGCGTCCAGCGCCTCACCGATCGCGTGGCCGAGCTGCGGCGGATGGGCTTCCGCGTGGCGGTGGACGACCTCGGCGCGGGTTATGCCGGCCTGAGCTCCATGGCGCACATCGAGCCGGAGTTCGTGAAGCTCGACCGCTCGCTGACCTGCGACGTGCACGCCCACGCCACGAAGCGCAAGCTCGTGCGTTCGATGACCGAGCTCTGCGCGGACCTCGGGATGCACGTCATCGCGGAGGCCGTGGAGAGCGAGCGCGACCGCGACGCCCTCCTCGGCAGCGGCTGCGAGCTGTTGCAGGGCTACCTCTTCGCGAAGCCCCACGCGGTGCCGCCCGCCGTCAACTGGGGAGCGCCGCCGCGCCGTCGGCGATCTTCCGTCTAGACAACATTTCCATCCTTGGACGACCGCACCCTCGGCCACTGTGGCCGCGGGCGCACAAACGTCCGCCGCGGCGCGTGTTCCGAGGCCATCGTCGATGGTCAGCCGCCTGGAACGCGTCGTGCTTTGCCCGCGGATACGCACGCCGTCAGAAGGCCGCGAGGCACAGAAGCTGGAAAGGAGACGCGATGAGCGATCTGAAGACGTTCACGATCCCCGAACGGGTGACGGGAGGCCGTGCCGACATCGAGCTGGGACGCGCACTGATTCACACGTGGCGCGCCGACGGCATCTTCCAGGTCGCGCGGAACGCGAAACAGGATCTCGAGACCGCCCGCGCGCTGGACGCGAGCCGGCGGTTCTTCCGCTTGCCGCTCGAGCACAAGTCGGGGTTCGTCAGCGACCTGAGCTACAGCGGGTACATCGCGTCGGGCGAGGAGGTGACGGCCGGCGAAGCCGACTACTCCGAGATCTTCACGGTGTGCAAGGACCTGCCGCTCGACGATCCGCGGGTGCGTGCGCACTGGCCGTGCCACGGCCCGGTGCCCTGGCCCGATCCGGCGTATGCCGAGAGCATGGCCCGGTTCATGGACGGGCTGGGCTCCCTCGGGGAGAGGCTGCTCAAGCTCGTCGCGCTGGGGCTGGGGCTACGCGACATGAGCGTGCTGGCCGACCTGACCGGCGACGGCTGGCACCACATGCGCGTGCTGCGCTTCCCGGCGGCGTCTTCGGAGACGGCGCGCGGCATCGGTGCGCACACGGACTACGGCCTTCTGGTGATCGCGGCGCAGGACGACGTGGGCGGACTCTACGTCCGCCCACCGGTGGCGGGCGAGAAGAGGAACCGCAACTGGCTGCCCCACGAGAGCTCCGCCGGGATGTACGAGAACGAGGAGCCCTGGACGTTCGTGAAGCCCGTGCCGAGCGTGCTCACCGTCTTCCCGGGCGACATCCTCCAGTTCCTGACCAGCGGCTACCTGCTCTCGACCCCGCACAAGGTCCGGCTGAACACACGCGAGCGGTTCGCCCTCGCGTACTTCCATGAGCCCAACTTCGAGGCGGAGGTGCGTCCGCTCCTGGGCGCGCCGAGCGCGGACCACATCCAGTACGGCATGCACTTCACCAACATGTTCATGAGGTGCTACCCGGACCGGATCACCACGCGCCGGATCGCAGCGGAAAAGCGCGTGGCCGCGTTCGCCAGCCGTCACGAGGCGCGCGTGCCCGCCTGACCCGCTCGATCCTCCGTCACCAGGCGCGACAGGCGTTCTCCCGCACCATCGGCTGGCCCGGCTTGCAGGAGAAGGCCTCCCGGAACTCCTCCATGTTGCTGATCGTCCCGATGACGCGGAACTGGCCCGGTGAGTGGGGGTCGGTCCGTACACGTTCACGGGCCGCGGGCTCGGTGATGTTCTGGCACCACACGTTGGCGAAGCCCAGGAAGAAGCGCTGCTCCGGCGTGAAGCCGTCGACCGGTGCGCGCGGTGTGCCCTCCAGCGCCTTCTGCAGTGCACGGTAGGCGACACGAACACCGCCGTTGTCGGCGGTGTTCTCACCCAGGGTCAGCCGGCCGTTCAGATGCACGTCGCCGTTCACGGCGTCGTTGACGCTCACGTAACCGTCGTATTGCTTGGCGATGCAGTCCGTGCGCTCCTGGAAGGCGGCGCGGTCGTCGGCGGTCCACCAGTTCCGGAGGTTGCCGTCGGCGTCGAACTTGCTGCCCTGATCGTCGAAGCCGTGGGTGTACTCGTGCCCGATCACCACGCCGATCGCGCCGAAATTGACGGCGTCGTCCATCGTCCGATCGAAGAACGGCGGCTGGAGGATGCCGGCCGGAAAGACGATCTCGTTGTTGGCGGGGCTGTAGTAGGCGTTGACGGTGGGCGCCGTCCGGCGCCAGAGCGTGCGGTCCGTGGGTTTGTCGATCCGCGCGTAGGCCCGCTTGACCTCGAAGACTTGCGCGCGACGGGAGTTGCCGAAGTAGTCGTCGCGGCGGATGGCGACCGAGCTGTAGTCCTTCCACTGATCGGGATACCCGACCTTCGACGTATCGAAGGCCTGGAGCTTGGCCAGCGCTTTCTCTTTGGTGGCCGGTGTCATCCAGGGGAGTGTCGTGAGATCCTCGCGCATCGCCGCGGTGATCGCGTCGACCATCCGGCTCATGCGCGCCTTGCCGTCGGCGCCAAACGTCTTCTCGACGTAGAGCCGCCCCAGCGCATCCCCGAGGTCCCGGTCGGTCGCCGACACGCAGCGCTTCCAGCGCGGCTGCAGCTCGCTCGCGCCGAGGAGGTACTGCCGGTTGAAGCGGAAATCCTCCTCGACGAACGCGGCACCCAGGTAGGGCGCGGCGGCATCGACCACGTGCCAGCGGAGGTACGTCTTCCAGTCCGCCAGCGGCGTGTCCTGGACGACGGCGTTTCCGTCCTGGAAGAACGGCTTGCTGCTCACGTTCAGCCGCGTGAAACGCGGCGCACCTGTCGCCGTGAAATAGGCGTCCCAGGCGAAGGCCGGTGACAGCGCCTTCAGGTCCGCGACAGTCATGGGATTGTCGCGGTTGGCGGGGTCGCGCATGGCCACGCGATCGAGGTGCACCCTGGCCAGGGCGGTCTCGATGCGCAACACCGTCTGCGCATCGGCGCCGGCCTTGTCCGCCCCCGCGCCGAGGAGCTGCAACATCGCGGTGACGTGCGCGACGTATCGCTCGCGCTTCTCCTTCGACTTCACGTCGTCTTTCAGGTAGTCGTCGCGATCGGGCAGCCCCAGGCCTCCCTGCCCCACGCCGGCGATGGTCTGCCGGGAGTCGTGCAGGTCGGGGGCGGCGCCGAAACCGAACAGCGTGGGCAACGCGGCAGCGTCGTGTTCACCGAGCCGGCGGAACAAGTCTTCCCGGGAGGCGAGCGCGTCGATGGCCTTCAGGATGGGATCGATCGGCCTCGTCCCCTGCGCCTCGATCGTCGACTCGTCCATGCAGGCGGCGTAGTAGTCGCCCACCTGACCCTTCGCCTGCTCGAGGATCTCGCGCAGGATGTTCCGGTTTCGCTCCGCGAGCTCGTCGAAGCGGCCCCACCGTGTCTGATCGGGGGGAATGGGGTTGGCTTTGCGCCACCCGCCGCACGCGAACTGATAGAAGTCCACGCAGGGGTCGACCGAGCGGTCGAGGGCACCGATGTCGAACGCGCCCTCGGGTTTCGAGACCGGCTCGGCGGAACCAACTGTGGCCCACGCCGCCAGCATCAGCATGCCGATCCGGTTTCGCATGGAAGGACCTCCCGTGAACGCAGCCCAGAAGGGTGTTGTATCGCGAGGACGCCCCGAGCGCCACCGAAAAGGAGGAGCGCGGCGACGAGACGTCAGTGGCCGCCGAACACGATGAAGCCCTGCACGCGCAGCCGCGCGGCCACCTTGGCCTCCAGCAGCCGCGACTGCTGGCGCGTCAAGCACACGAAGCCGCGATACAGATCGGGCCGGAGGCGCAGCCCGTACTTCCGCACGACCCGTGACGCGCGGTACCCGCGCAGATGCTCGGCGAAACGCTCCTCGGGCGTGTCTGCGGTCTCGCCGACGTAGACGCACGTACGCCCTCGCCGGCCGCGTGGGTACGCCTTCGGATCGAGCTCGATGACGTAGATGCGATAGAAACGACGATCGCCGGGCACGTGCCGAGTATCCGGCACGTTCGCCCGGCGATCCACCGGACCGCTCGCGATCAGCTCCGGCGGAAGACCCAGGTCTTTCCGTCGACGGATCGGTGGATGCGCGGATGGGGCCGATTTCGGCAACGGGCGAGAAGGCGTTTTTGCTTGACACGGCCGCGCGAGTTAACCAATAGTGCTTAACAGCACCCCCTTGGCCGGGTGAGTCAGGCCCCCTGAACCTCCCCGCGGGCCGCTCTTCTTGGGCTGATGTTCAAGCCGTCGTTCAGGCCACTTCGGTCTTGCGAGTCGGCGCCACCCCAGTAGACGACGATCGTGCTTGGCCGCCCGTCCGTCGGACGACCAGGAGAGGAGCTCGTATGAAGACCCACTCCGGGATCTCAGTGTGCACGTTGTGGTTGTGTCTCGCGGCCGGTTCGCCGTGCAGCGCGGTGGCCGAGCCGCAGGGCAAGAGCCGGGCGACGCTAGCTCCGCGAGAGACGGCGCTCCAGCTCGTTCTCGACAAGGGGAGCGTTGAGTTCGTGGCGGTCGGCTGGCCGAGCGCATTGCGCATCCGCGGCAAGGGCGAGGAGCTGACCGGCAGCCTCGCGGTGACGGAAGGGGGCATCGAGGGCGAGGTCGTGTTCTCCCTCGATTGTCTCGACACGGGGATCGCCCTGCGGAATCGCCATATGCGCGAGGAGTACCTCGAGACGGCGAGGTTCCCCCGGGCCGTCTTTCGGCCCACGACTGTGGCCGTCAAGCAGCTCGCCCGGACCAGCGCCTTCGACGGCGAGCAGGTCCCGTTCGAGGGAGAGCTGGAGCTCCACGGCGTCACGCGGCCCGTTCAAGGCCTGGCGCGAGTCACGCGTGAAGCCTCCCGCGTCAAAGTCGACGCCACCTTCGAGGTGCGCACGCTCGACTTCCAGATCCCGATCCCTCGCTACATGGGGATCACCGTAGCCGAAGACGTCAAGGTCACGGTTCACTTCGCCGGACACGTCGATACCCACGATCCGGAGACGCAACCTTGAGGTTGCGGGTCCTGGGCGCCGCCGTCCTGGCGGTGGCGGCGCTGCCGTCGCCGGGGGCGGCGTTCCCGGGCTCCGCGCGGTGGGGGTACGCGAACTGTCGCTCGTGCCACTTCAATGCGGGCGGGGGCGGGATCCTGACGCCGTACGGCCGGCAACTCTCGCGGGAGCTGCTCAGCACGTGGGGAGGGGAGAAGGAGGCCGAGTTTGCATACGCGCGGGTGGCGCTGCCCGCCTGGCTGAGCCTGGGCGGCGACGCGACGCTCCTGCAGTCGTCACACGGCGCCCGCGACAGCGACGCCGTGCGTCTCCTGAACGCCGACCTCGAGATGGCCGTCTGCCATCGCCGATTCCTCGCCGTGGCCAGCGTGGGCGCGCGCCCGCAGCAGAACCGCTTCGGCGTCGACGGTGCGACGAGCCGGCGCCACTTCGTCCAGTACGACCTCACGCCGACCTGGTCCCTGCGCGCCGGACGCTTCCTTCCGAACTACGGCGTATGGAACGGCGACCTCTCCGTGGCCACGCGGACCGGCCTGGGGTGGGACGAGAACGCCACGTCCTACAACCTGGAGCTCAATCGCGTGGCGGAGCGCGTCAGCGGGGCCCTGACCCTCATCGGAGGGCGTCTCGACGTGGAGGGGGACGAACGCGAGAGAGGCGGCGCCGCCTCGATGTCTTTCTTCTTCGCGGGAAAACGAAGGGTCGGCCTCGGCCTCCTGGCCACGAGGCGAGGGCGCCGGGCACGACGGGCGGCCGGCCTGCACGCGGTCCTCGGCATCGGTACCCACGCGTATCTCCTCGCGGAGACCGACGTGCAGCGCCGCGCGTCGCCCGGCACGGACGCGACGTGGGAGGCGTTCAGCAACTGGTGCTTCGCTCGGGAGACCGTCAAGGGGTTGTACGTCCTGGTCGTCGACGAGATGAGCCGCCCGCGCGTGGGTCACGCAGGCCGCCTCAGCCATTCGTACGGCGCCGCCCTGCGCTGGTTTCCGCGCCCGCATTTCGAGATGCAGCTGCGATGGCGCCGCCGGGACCGCGACGCCATCTCTCCGGACTACATGGACGGCCTGTCGACGTTCGTGAGGTTCTACCCGTGAGGCGCCGTACTATCGCCGGAAGACCCACGTCATTCCGTCGACGGGGACGACCAGCAGGCCGCGCTTCAGCGTCGCGATGCGACGCCGGCTGTGCGGGACGGCGAAGTGAATCGTGTCCCCTTCGATCTTGAACGAGCCGTCGGTCACGGTGGTGTCCGTCTGCACGCGCGCGCCGGCCGTGAAGCGCGACTCGGCACGCTCCGTGGTGGTCCCGTCCGCGCGGAGGGTGAGGGTGTCGCTGAGCAGCTCGATCTTGATGTCGCCCTCCCGGCTGAGCACGGCCGGCAGTGGCGCGCCGTCCACTGTGTAGAGCGTCCAGAGCCCGCTGACAGATGCAGGCGTGAGCGCCGCCGGCATGAACGACGAGGCCGAGACGCCGGCCTCAGCCGTCCCCGCGCCGCTGTCCTCGGGCAACACCGGCACGATCGCCGCTGTCGGACTCATCGACGAACCGCAGGCCACGCTGCCGAGCACCGCCGCCATCGCCACGAGGACTCGCATGTTCACTGGGCACCTCCCGTGCGCCTTCAAATCAGGAGATGATGCCCGCAACGCGAGAAAGCCGGATCCGTGGTGTCGTGGAGGCCGCCCTCATCCAATCGGCGGATGATCCCACCAGGGCGAAGTGCTCGACTACTCCTCCCGCAGCGCCACCATCGGATCCACCGAGGCGGCGCGCCGCGCGGGCAGAAGGCACGCCATGAGCGCCGCGCCGAGCAACGTCAGCGTCACGAAGAAGAAGGCGGTGGGATCCACGACGCCGACACCGTACACCATCCCCCGCATCAAGCGGCCGACGTACCAGGCGCCGGCGGATCCCAGCAGGGTACCCACGAGTGCCGTGGTCATGCCGTCGCGCAAGACGTCACGGAAGACATCCGCACGTCCCGCGCCCAACGCCATGCGCAAGCCGATCTCCTGCGTCCGCTGGCCGACCACGAACGCCATCACGCCGTAGATGCCAACGGCGGCGAGAACGAGTGCCAGCGCCGCGAAGGCGCCGAACAGCAGAGCGGTGAAGCGATCCCCGGCCATCGACGCCGCGAGCACCTGCCGCATCGTTCGCAGCTCCGCCATCGGCAGGTCGGGGTCCATCGAGCGGACGGCGGCGGCGAGACCGTGGTGGATGCCCATTGGATCTCCCACCGTGCGGACGGCCATCGTGGTCTGCGGCCACGGGCTCTGCCAGAACGGCACCATCATCTCCGGAGCACTCGCGTTCCTGGGGTCGGCGCTCCGCACATCGTCGCAGACCCCGACCACCTGCCAGTCGAGCCTCGGCCCCCGCTTCTGCCCAGGCACGAAGGACTCCATGGTCAGGCGTTGGCCCAGCGGATCGACGTCCGGAAGGAACCGCCTCACGAACGCCTCGTTCACGATCACGACGGGCTGGGCTCGCGCGCGGTCCCTCTCCGTAAAGGCACGACCACGGCCGAGACGGATCCCGAACGTCTCGAAGTACCCCGTGCTGACGACGCTCCAGTGCGCCCCGGGCTTGTCGGAGGCGTCGCCTCCCGGCCGGCCGATGACCTCGAAGTTCATGAACCCCACCGACGCTCCACGGACCGGCATCGTCGTGGACACCGACGCGGAGAGCACGCCGGGGACAGCCTGAACGCGGTCGAGGAGCTCCCGGTAGAACGCGCTGGTCCGTTCCGATCCCGTGAGGCGCCCGTCGGGAACGGGCAGTGAGAAGGTGAGCAACCCCTCGGCGCGGAAGCCGAGATCGACGTTCGCGAGCTTGAACAGGCCGTGGATGGCGAGGCCGGCGCCGGCCAGCAGGGTCAGGGCGAGCGCGAACTCGCCGGCCACGAGCACGCGTCGCAGGCGATCGCGCCCACCGGCCAGGGATCCGCGCGCGTCCTTCAGCGCGTCGGTGGGGTTCGCCCGGGTGGCTTGCCAGGCGGGCGCGCAACCGAACACGATCCCGCAGAACAGCGACGCGGCAACGGTGAAGATCAGCACGGAGAGGTCGAGCCGCACATCGGCCTCCGCCGGCAGCGTGTAGGCCGGCATGACGGCCATGACCGCCGGTAGCAGGCCGGCGGCGAGGACGACACCGAGCCCGCCCCCCAGGAGCGCCAGCAGCAGGCTCTCGGTCAGGAGCTGGCGCACGAGGGCGCCGCGCGACGCGCCCAGTGACGCGCGCACCGCCAGCTCACGCCGGCGGGCGGCCCCGCGGGCAAGGAGCAGGTTCGCGACGTTCGCGCAAGCGATCAGCAGGACGAGGGCCACCGCGCCGAGCAGCAGCCACAGAGCCGTCTT
>Ga0114129_10014456_pt1 | contig 11247 bp, 8 predicted proteins | sample RhiMetdeltSRZDD1_FD_80071 | JGI IMG/M metagenome (GOLD analysis project Ga0114129, IMG submission 80071) | Populus rhizosphere microbial communities from Tennessee, USA - Rhizosphere MetaG P. deltoides SRZDD1 (version 2) (version 2) | ecosystem: Host-associated > Plants > Roots > Rhizosphere >... | reverse complement strand
GGCGACCCACCTTTGACGACAGCAACGACAGGCAGGCCGTGGCATCCGGGTCGTCCTCGTCAGCCGTGAACACGCTGCCGACTAGTGAGCCCTGCAGGCGATCGACCGCAGCAGCGAGCTTGGCGATGTCGGTGTACTCGACAACGACAACCACGGCACCGAAACACTCCTCGAGCAGCCTGCTGCCGTCCTGCAGAGCAGCGATCCCCGCCTCAAGAACGGCAGCTGGCGCAGACCAGCCCTCAACGGACACCTCAACGAGCTCAACGACGCGAGCACCGCTGAACATCAAGTCCTCGACCCCGTGGGCTGTTGACTTTGCGATCGCCTCGGTCAACATGACCAGATCAAGCGACGCCCGCCTCAGGGCCTTACCGATGGCGTCGACGGCCGCGGTTCCCGCTGGAACAAACACGAGACCGGGCTTGGTGCAGAACTGACCAGACCCGAGTGTGAAAGAGGCGACGCATCCCTCGGCAATCTCCTCCATCCGGGTGGCCGCCGCCGCCCTGGTGACCACGACCGGATTCACCGTCGACATTTCGGCGTACGTCGGAATGACGGTTCGCCGCTCGTTCGCGATGCGCCAGAGCGCCTGACCAGCTGCCTGTGACCCGGTGAACGCCAGGGCGGCAACTTCCTCGTCCCGAACGAGCGCGACGCCAGCGTCGTAACCGACCACGATGTCGACACTGCCCTTAGGAGCCCCAGCGCGGAGCAGAGCCGTCCGTGCGAGTACTGCCAGTCGGTCGCTTAGCAGCGGGTGCGCCGGGTGGGACTTGGCGATCACTGGACAGCCGGCAGCGAGAGCTGACCCAAAGTCGTTCCCAAGCATTCCGAAGGCGAAGGGAAAGTTGCTTGCGCCGAAGACGGCGACAGGTCCGAGCGGCTGGTTGACCCGTGCTAGGCCGGGTGTTGTGCTAGTTGGGTGATCGATCGTGGCAGCGAGATACGAACCCTCCGCAGCCACGTCGCCGTAAAAGCGCAGCTGCCCGGCTGCACGCGATACTTCAGCGGTGAGGCGCGTGTAACCCAGCGCGGTCTCTAGTTCGGCGAGCTTGACCATTCCCGGAGTGTTCGCTACCAGGGCAGCAGCGACCGCGTGCAACCAACCGCGCCGCTGCCGTGGACTCGCTGCCGCCACCGCCGAACTAGCACCCGACGCGCGCTCGACGACATCCCGAACATCGTGGGCGGACATCTCCTGCACCGTGCCGTTCGCCTGGCCGGTCCGCGGGTTGTATGAGGTGATAGTCACGACGCCGCCTTGATGGCGCGTTCGAGCACGTCCAGGCCGTCAGACAGCAGTTCCTGGCTGATGACCAGCGGCGGCAGAAGCCGTACGACATTGTTATACGTCCCACAAACCAGCACAAGGACACCCTCGCTGTGGCATTGTGACGCCACTTGGCGGGCGATAGCAGGAGCAGGCGCCCGAGTCCCGGGCTTGACGAACTCAACAGCCAGCATGGCACCGCGCCCGCGGATCTCGCCGACGACCGAGTTGGCTCCCGTCAGGGCGCCAAGCCGTCGCAGCACCGCAGCCTCGATCTCTTGCGCCTTCCGGACCAGCTGCTCGCGCTCGATGGTTTCCAAAGCACCGAGCGCCGCGGCGCAGGCGACCGGGTTGCCGGAATAGGTGCCGCCGAGGCCCCCCGCAGGAACTGCATCCATGAGCTCAGCACGTCCCGTGACAGCCGAAAGCGGCATACCGCCTCCCAATGCCTTGGCCGTCGTAATCAGGTCCGGCACAACCCCCTCGTGCTCACAGGCGAATATTGCCCCCGTACGTCCGAGTCCGGTCTGGATCTCGTCGGCGATGAACACGATGCCATGCTCGTGCGCGAACTCCTGGACGGCCTTCAAGTAGCCCGGCGGCGGCACGATGAAGCCGCCCTCACCCTGGATCGGCTCCGCGATAATCGCGGCAACGTTGTTCGCGCCGACCTCAGTGATCACCGTGTCGCGCAGCGCCGCCAGCGCCTCTTCCGCGCAGTTCTCAGGCCCGCTCGGCCATCGGTACGGGTACGGCGAGGGAACCCGGTAGACCTCTGGAGCGAATGGACCGAAACCCTCCTTGTACGGCACGTTCTTCGCCGTCATGGTCATTGTGAGCAGGGTGCGTCCGTGGTATGCGTGCCCGAGCACGATCACAGCCGGGCGACCGGTCGCCGTACGAGCAATCTTGATCGCGTTCTCGACCGCTTCCGCACCGGTTGTGAACAACGCCGTCCGCTTGGGATGGTCGCCCGGGGTAAGCCGGTTGAGGTTGGCTGCTACGTCGACTGCGACCTCGTACTCCGTGACAAGGAAGCAGGTGTGGGTGAAGCGCTCAGCCTGCTCCGCAATACGTCTGACGACGGCCGGGTCGGACGCTCCGACGGATGTCACCGCGATCCCCGACGCCAAGTCGATGATGTGATTGCCGTCGACATCGACGAGGATGCCGCCACCGGCTCGCTCGATGAAGACAGGCATGGCGACGCCCAGACCGCTGGAAAGTTCAGCAGCGCGCTGCACCTGCAACTTCTGGGAGATGGGACCTGGGATGGTGGTGGCCAGGATTCGGCGCTGCTCTGGCTGCGACATGTATTCCTCCGTCTGGTGGGCTATCGCCACGCTAAGAAGAATCGATGCCCGAATCTTGGTGCGATCTGCCCATTGGCCAGTTGCGCCTGTGCATTCTGACCAATGAGCCATTCCGTCGAATGAGCAACCCACGAGGCTGTGCTAAGCCACACCTCGTTCACGCAGCAGAAGCCAGAGCCGGGCGGCGAGGTCTGGATCGTCGATGTCGACACCGAGCGCCTCATGGGCTCGCGATACTCGGTAACGCAAGGTGTTGCGGTGCACGCCCAGGTCACGTGAAGCCTGTGCCCATTGCCCATGGTGGCGGAGATACGCGGCCAATGCCGCAATGACGTCCTTGCTTTGAACTTCTAAGAAGTCATCAAGCGTGGCAGCGATCAGCCGGGCATCTCCGAGTGGGAACTCCTCAAGCGACAGCTCTCCCCCAGACAGTCTGCGCAGCCGGCCCCCCAACCGGGACCGAGTCGTACCGATGTCCTCGAGGCGAACGAGCTCGGAGACGACTGCCGAGGCCGTAGGATCCGCCTTCGACAGCCATCGACGCAGGTCTGCCAGTCGCGGGTGCCGGGAGGGCAGCAGGTACCACGACTCGGCACGCGTTATCGCAACGGCCAGCACGTCCGCGGACCAGGACTCGACCACCCGGATGACCTTCTCGCTGTCCCGGGCGTGCACAAGGAGAACGCGACCCTCACGCTGAAGCATGGGCAGGCCTTCCAGCGCGGCGAGCTGGCGGGCCGCCTCGATGTGCCCGAGATCCACCAGGCTCGCCACGCAGCGGGCCGTCGCCTCACGCGCCGGCGCATCGCGTTGCCAATGGATCGAGTCGATGCTCAGCAAAGCCACCGCAGTGAGCACAACTTGGCGGCGCATCGCGGACAACTGCTCCGTCGTGCCGACGGCCAAGTAGCCCACCACGGTGGCCTCCACCGACAAAGGCAAGACCGCCACATACCGACCACGCGCGACGAACGACGCAGCCGAGTGGACACCAGCCACCTCTAGTCGCTCGACCTCTGACTGCAGTGCCTCCGCCTCCTCGACCAGTCCAGCCGGATGAATCTGATCGAGCTTGCCGGTAGGCGTCAACGTGGCCGCCCACCCGTCCACCGCCCGCGCCAACCGTCGAAGCACCTCTGCCGCCGGATCCGCCGAGGCAGCCGCGTCGATGAGCGCCCGGTGCGCCGCGACCGCATCCTGAAGGTGCTGCTCAGAGGAGCGCGCCCGCGCCGTCCAGTAGGCCTTGGAGATCGTCAGGAATGGTGTTGGGGCCGGGACAATGAGCAGGGTGAGCTCGCCGATTTTGCACGCCTCAACGAGCGCCTCTGGAGGTTCGGAGTAGCGCGGCCCCAGGCCTATACCAAGCGCGGCGATCCCGATGCTCCTGAGCCTGGAAACGTATCCCTCCCACTCGATCCTGCTGGTCGGAAGGACCAAACCAGTGGTCAACAACAGTTCCCCGCCTGACACGTACGACGTCGGGTCGACGAGCTCGGAAACATGCACGGCCGTGACCGGGGTCTCGGGGACCACGAATCCATCTGCCGGGTGCAGGTCCTTCCCCAATGCCCGGCACAAACTCGCCACGGTGGGCAGCGCCACACCACACTCCTGGGTTGCTTCGTACACAGTCTGCCGCGAGCAATGCCGAGCGCAGCACAACTCAAGGTCCGCTCGCAGTATGGATGGCTCGCAGCCTTCAGGCTTTCCATGTGTGGCACCGAAGTAGTTTGAACCGACCTGCATCATTTCCTCACTCGAAAACCAGGTCAGAGGTAGGGTCCGGGGCATGGCGCCCGAGCCACTGATGTCCGGTTTCCCGCCCCCCGCGGAGTCGCGGGTCACACTTGCCAACTGGCAGGACCCACCGTTCAACCGGTGGTCTTTTCAACATCTGCGCGAGCTGATCCCGACGCAGCGGATCTCTCGTCGGCATAGTCCCCGGCGTGCTCTCCCGCCGTACGGTGCTGCGGGGTTGCTAGACGACATCACGGTGTACCGGCTGACTGGGTACACGTCGACCTTCGCCGAGGTGATTGCGGAGACATGGACCGATGCCGTTGTGGTGCTCCACGAGGGCCAGATCGTGCTGGAGCGGTACTTCAAAGGGATGACCGAGGAGACCCCCCACCTGCTCATGTCAGTGACGAAGTCTGTGGTCGGCTGCATCGCTGGAATTCTGGTCGAGCAAGGCCTGCTCAACCCCGATGAACCGGCCAGCAGCTACGTCCCCGAGATCGCCGGATCCGGATATCAGGGCGCAACCGTCCGTCAGCTGCTGAATATGCGCACAGGGGTCAGATTCCGCGAGGAGTACACCAACCTGGACGCCGAGGTCCGGGTGATGGAGCGTTTTATGGGCTGGCGGCCAGGTGAGGACCATGACGACACACGTGGGATGTATTTCTATCTCACCCAGCTAGGCACTGACACCGATCACGGCGGACCGTTCGTGTACCGATCAGCCGATACCGACATGCTCGGGTGGGTGTGTGAACGCGCGGCGGATGCACGAATGGCCGACCTTATCTCATTGCTGATCTGGCAGCCGATGGGCGCTGAGTTCGACGCCGAGATTACATGCGACTGCATTGGCTCGGCCATCCACGACGGCGGTATGTCGGCCCGAGCACGCGACATAGCCAGATTCGGTCAAATGATCTTGGAAGACGGCTACGTGCGCGATGCATCGATTGTGCCAGAGCCGTGGCTGCGCGAGGCTCGCGTGCTTGATCCTGAGATCCGAGGCGCCTTCGCCGCATCTGACTCGGAATCCATCCTCACCGGCGGCTGGTATCGCAACCAGTTCTGGTTCGTGCCGGGGCCGCTGGGAGATCTCCAGCTGTGCCTGGGGATCCACGGCCAGATGGTGCTGATCGACCGGGCGACCCGCACTGTCTCAGTGAAGATGTCCTCGTGGCCCAATGCACAAGACTCCACGGCGTTGATCGACACCATCCGAGCGTTCGTCGCAGCGGGACGTCACTTGGCCGGATTAGAGGGCGATGTCAGGAGCGTGCATGGTCCCGTCGGAATCGTCGAGGGCCGCGGGCGCGGGCACAGTTGATCTTCAGCAGATCTGCGCGAGGAAGGCACTTGCGTTGGCGTTGAATCAGGCTCTGGCGCTCACTTGACGTAACCGATGGGAGCGATGGTCGTTGGCTCCGGGATCGCTTCGCTCGTATATATGGAGCGGATGCCGGCGATGTAGCTGCGGCAACGTCGGGTGAGGCCCTCCGACGTCTGCATTCGTCCCTTGGTGACGAGGATCCCCAGGTCAGCGCCTTTGAACCGATAGTCACCGGGTCCGTAGACGCGCATGAAGAAGCATTCGTCTTCGTGGGTGACTTCATGCCAGTCATTGCTGACACGTACGAAGCTCAGATTGTCGTCCTCGTCTAGCCGATAGGTACCGGTTCGGGGTGCAGTCAGTATCCGCTCCACCGAGTCGTTCGGCTCCTTCATGATCAGTTGCGCCCAGACGTCGACTGCCGCAAGCTCCCGCCATCGCTCGTTGATCTCGTCGACATCCACTGCGTAATCCACCCCCATGAACTCAAGCAGGTGGAAGAGGAACAGCGGGATGTCGGCATACGCGCCTGCGGTGACATTCGTCATGGAGGACGCTCCCGAGATACGCGGATTCAACTCGCCTAGGTAGACCTCTCCAGAATCAAGATCAATAAGTACGTCGACCTCGAAGAAGCCCTTGTAGCCCTCCTGTCGGAGTCGGTCGCCAAGCCTTCGCACGTGACTGATCGCCGTCGCGCGATGATCTTCCGAAAGAGCCTCGGGGAACAGATCGTTGCCGCACCAACCGCCGCGATATGGGGTCAGCTCGGGATAGCCCGTCAGGTCGGTCATGAAGGGACCTACGACAGTGCCGTGCTTAGTGTTCACCGCCTCTACGGCAGCTGCATGGTTGTTGATCCGCTTCATGATCTTCAGCTCTTCGCCGATGATGTTCTCGCTGTCACGTCCCCAGTCGGACTCGGAAGCGATGAAGAACGTTGTCTTGCCAGAATCGCCGTACGGCGTCTGGACAACCAGGTCCAAACCGAGCCCCGCTCCGCCGGCGAGCTCACTCAGCTTGCTGTAGCTGTCCGCACGCCCCAGCACATTGGGCACAGACGGCGCGCCAGCCTCCTCTCCGAGCCTCGTCGTGACGATCTTGGAATCGAGGCGTCGCCGCAACTCGTCCGAGGGCAAGATCAAGTTGTAGTCGAACTCCTTGCAAATCTCTTCGGTTTCTTCGTCGAAAAAGACCATCGCGACCATCGGACGGAGGCCCGATGGTGACCGGGACTCCATGAACTCCTGCACCTCGCGATCTCGCAGCAGGTAGTTGTTGATCTCCTCGCTGCTTCCAAATTCGACGTACGGCTTGTTAGCAGGTGTGAACACCCGAGGGTGGTCAGAGTCCCAGGAGTCGTAGTACACGATGTACCCGAAGTTGCGCACCCATCGGTCGATGCCGAGCAGGTTAAAGGCAGTTGGGCCGATGAAGAAGATCGGCTGCTCGTTGGTCCTGAAGAACGTTCGGATGTCGGAGATTCCCTTGAGCTTCCGGGATCCGAACAGCTTCGCGATAGGGCTTTTTCCGTCGCTCACGTGTACCTCCCTGGCTATCGTCACATGACTGGTCGTACAGTGTCCACGCATCCGAGCAGGCAGGGTGAGACATGGGATTCAGGGCGATCGCGGAGCCAGCTCAGCGTTGATCGCGTCGAACGCGGCCAGCGTTGAGAAGAGCCTCCAGGGATCTTGTGGCGTCGGCCAGCTCGAGACCTTCACCGCGACCAGACCCGTTGTCCGGTCGACGAAGATCATCTGTCCGTGGATGCCCAGACACAGCAGGACCTCGCGGTCCGGCCAAGGAAACCAGAACTGATTGCGGTACATGCCGCCGGGCATCCGAGTGTCACTCGGGCTGGACGCGAAGGCCTCACGAGAGTCCGGCCCGCCGGCGAAAGTGTCGGCGATCCAGGCTTCCGGAACGACCTGGTCGTTGCGCAATGACGTTCCCTCGTGAGCGATCATGATCCCGAAGCGAGCAAGATCACATAGGGCCGCGGAGATGCTGCCGTCGAACATTCCCGTGCCCTCAGAATCGACTCCGATGTTGGCGTCGAAGTCTGCACCGAGACGCGACCAGATGAGCTCGCTCGCCAGCTTGTGGAAGCGTTGCCCGGCGGCAGCCTCGCATACCCAGCCCAAGACGTCGGTCTCGCAGCTGCGGTAGTTGAACGGACCGCCGTGTGGGCGGTCCTGGCGAAGTGTCAGCAGAAACCCACGAAGCGTCTTCGGCACATCAGGTGAGCGACGGGGTGCCCAACCGACTGCCTGCTCGAGCACGCGGACCTCGGCATCGGGGTTCAGGTAGTCCTCGGAAAAAGCAATGCCAGAACGCATGTCGAGCAACTGGCGCACCGTCGCCCCGCGGTAGCCGCTGTGCTCTAACTCCGACACGTATGTCGTGACTTGCTCGTCAACATTGAGTACGCCCTGCCCGGCCAGTGCACCGACGAGAATGCCGACGACCGACTTGCTCACTGACATGAGCAGGTGCAGCGTGTCGGCCTCCATCGCTCCCGCGTACTGCTCGGCGACGAGCTTGCCGTCGTGCACGACCATCCAACCGTCGGTCTCGGTGGCCTTCATGATGGCGCCGACTGTTGTGGACTCTTCGTCCGCATCTCGGCAACTCAGGTCGGCAAACGGTGTGATGTGCCGAGAAAGGGGTACCGCCCGCTGGGAACCCCGCGAGATCATCGCTGTCGGGAAGATCTCCGCAATATGGCAGAACGTCCACCCGACCTGCTCCGCGGTTTGCCAGTTGTCCAGCGTGACAGGGAAGGGCGGACGGCTCGCCGTTGAGCCGATCACGCCGCGTCACTCACTTTGCCATTGAGACTGCCCTCGCCACTGGCGCTGCGCTTGCCTCGGCACCGGCCAAGGGCTGCCCGTTGTACTGCTCACGGATCGAATCAATGAGATGTTGCGCACGGATGGTCAGCGTATCCGTCCCATCACCTGCTCTGCGCTGCAAGCGTCCCTTGGTGACCACGACCCCTAGGTCTGCACCCTTCCAGCGGTAGTCCCCAGCCCCGTAGATTCGCAGGAAGAACGCCTCGGACTCGTTTTGGAGCTGATGCCAGTCCAGTGCAGCCCGCCGATAGACCAGCGCCCCTGAAGCGTTGTATGAGTACTGTCCGGTGGGCGCGGCAGAGGTGATCAACTGCACAATGGGCGAGGTCTCCTTGATGACCATCTGGCTCCACAGATCCGCCGCCGCCAGCTCCCGCCACCGCGCGTTGATCTCTTCGATATCGAGCTCGAAGTCGACGTCGAAGTACTCCAGAAGGTGAAATGCGAAGAGCGGGATGTCGGCGTACGCGCCCGCGGTGACGTTCGTGATGGAAGAGGCTCCGCTGATCCGGGGATTGAGCTCACCGAGATAGACCTCGTCGGTGTCGGTATCAATCAGCACGTCGACTTCGAAGAACCCTCGGTAACCCTCCGCACCAAGACGATCACCAAGCCGTCCGACAAGGTCCCCAGCCTTCCGCCGAAGGTCCTCATCGAGGACTTCTGGGAACATCTCGTTGCCGCACCAGCCACCACGGTAGGGGGTGAGCTGCGGGTGTCCAGTCAACTCCGACATGAACGGGCCGACGACCGTGCCGTTGCGAGTCAGGACCGCCTCGACCGCGACCGGGCGGTTGTTGATCCGCTTCATCACCTTCACCTCGTTGCCGATGATGTCGCGGCGGTGCCGCTTCCAGCCGGTTTCATCGTCAATGAAGAAGGTCGTCTTCCCGGAGTCGCCGTACGCGGTTTGGACGACAAGATCGGTGCCAAGGCCGGCATCCGTCGCGGCACCGACCAATTCGTCGTACTCATCTACGGTCACCATGACATTCGGCACGCTTGCCGCGCCGACGTCGTTGCCCAGGCGGGTCGTTACGAGCTTGGAGTCCAAGTGCTCGCGGAGTTCAGCTGAGGGGAGGATCAGGTCGTAACCGAGCTCGTCGCAGATCCGCTCGGTCTCGGCGTCGAAAAAGACCATGGCGACCTTTGGTCGCTGGCCTCGAGGCGCTGGGCGGGACATATGGGCCCGCACCTCGGGGTTGACGAGTAGCCAGTTGTTGATCTCCTCGCCCGACTCGAATTCGATGTATGGCTTGTGTTTGGGGGTGAACACTCGCGGGTGCGCGCCATCCCAGCCGTCGTAGTAGGTGACGTAGGAGAAGTTCCGCACCCAGCGGTCCAGGCCCAAGAGGTTGAACGGGGTTGCGCCGATGAAATAGATCGGCACCTCGTTGGTGCGGAAGAAGTGCCGGACTTCCGAAATGTTCCGCAACGGCCGACCCAGGCCATGCGCGGCTGGCGGTGCATATGCAGCGTCGGTGCCGACCGTGGCCTCCGGAGCCCGGGACGTCCCGGGCGACGCGAGATCTGGATCAACCTCTGCTTGCGGCGTTTCGGTCATGGTCGTCTCAGCTCTCCCTGATCATGGCTGAGATGTGTGGAGTGATGCGGAGGAATTGTGCCCTCGGGAATCGGCGCCGCCCGGTCACTGAGCAGCGGAAGCAGCGGATCCCATCGCGTCCCGTCGCGCGCATCTTGGCGTTTGCGGGCAATCGCGCACAGTGCCTCCAAGACCACTCGATTGGCCAGCGCAGCCGTAATGTCGGCGTGGTCATACGGCGGGCTGACTTCAACAACATCGACGCCGCAAACCGGCAGCTCGAGGCAGATCCGTCGCACCGCGTCGAGCAGCTCCCGCGCGGACAACCCTCCGGGCTCAGGAGTTCCTGTGCCCGGCGCGTGACCCGGGTCGCACACATCTATGTCAACGGAGACGAATACCCCGTCGCAATCGTCGGTCGCGATCGTGAATGCCTCAGTCAGGCATTCGGTTAGACCCCGGTGAACGACTTCGGTCATTTCGTACGAGCGCATGTGCTGCTCGGCCATCCAGTCCAGGGTTTCTGGTGGTGGCCAATAGCCGCGAAGCCCGATTTGCAAAAACCGGTCGCCGCGTACGGCACCCGACTCGATCAACCTACGCATCGGCTGCCCGTGACCCCAGAGTGAGCCGAACTCGATGTCGCCGGTATCGGCGTGAGCGTCGAAGTGGATCATCGATACTCGGCCGGCGCCGATGACATTGGCACAGCCCTTGGCGTCCGGATAGGCGATCGAATGGTCCCCGCCGAGCGACAGCGGTATCGCGCCCGCCCGAGCCACCTTCTCCACCGCCGCTTCCAGCGCCGGGAGAGCAACCTCGATATCGCCGGAGTACATCTCCACATCGCCTGCGTCGTAGACCTTCAGGTCAGCAAGACCATCGGTCCGCAATGCCAGCGAGGGCCGAGATCCGTCGTGTGGTAGGTAATCGGTCATTCGGATGGCCTGCGGACCGAAGCGCGTACCGGCGCGATAGGAGGTGCCACCGTCGAATGGGGCACCCAAGATCACGACATCCGCGTCGGCATAGCTGCTTTCATCCTCCAAGTCGCATTCCGGCACCCCGAGAAAGGTGAAGTCGGGACCGAATTGAGCGCCGTAACGGCTCATGACGCTGCTCGCTTCCTTAGCTGGTAGTCAGTCGACCTGCTTCACAACATTGATCACGCCAGGAGATGCTCGTGC
>Ga0114129_10014455_pt1 | contig 11247 bp, 12 predicted proteins | sample RhiMetdeltSRZDD1_FD_80071 | JGI IMG/M metagenome (GOLD analysis project Ga0114129, IMG submission 80071) | Populus rhizosphere microbial communities from Tennessee, USA - Rhizosphere MetaG P. deltoides SRZDD1 (version 2) (version 2) | ecosystem: Host-associated > Plants > Roots > Rhizosphere >... | reverse complement strand
TGGCTCGAAGGAAGCCGTGGCCCGTGCGCGCTGTGTGGTCGCCGAAGCCGAGATCGCGCTCGTCTCGCGCGACCTCGGCTGGCCGGCGAAGGCACTGGATGCCGCAAGAGCGACGCTCGAAGCGCATGGCGACACGGCCAACGCCGCGCATGCGGGGCATCTGCAGGCCCGGCGCCTCTTGCTGATCGGCCGACTCGGCGAGGCCGAAAAGACGCTCGCCGGACTCGACCCCACGCCCCTGCCGCCCGCATCGAAGGCGGTCCATGCGCTGGTGATTGCAGGCCTCGCCGTGCGGCGCCTGCACACGAAGACGGCGCGCGCCGCGCTCGCACAGGCCGAGCGCGCTGCGCGCCACGCAGGCATCGCTGCGCTGGTGGCGGAAGTGGAAAGCGCCTCGCTCGCGCTGGACGCGCCCGCGGCACGCCTGATCTCGCGCGGCGAGCAGCGAGCGCTGTTGCTCGAGGAGGTGGAAGCGCTGCTCGCTTCCGAGACCTTCGTCGTCGACGCGTGCCGCCATGCCGTGCGTCGGGCGGGAACGTCGGTGTCGCTGGCCAGCCGGCCGGTGCTGTTTGCGCTGGCCCGTGCGTTGGGCGAAGCGTGGCCTGCCGATGTTCCGCGGGACACATTGATCGCGCGCGCCTTTCGCGGCAAGCACGTGGACGAGTCGTATCGCGCGCGCTTGCGCGTCGAGATGGGACGGCTTCGCACACTGCTGCGGCCGCTCGCCGGCGTGAGCGCAACGACGCAGGGCTTCGTGCTCGAGCCTCGCCACGCAGCAGAGGTGGTCGTGCTGGCGCGGCCCCTGGAAGGCGAGCATGGGGAGGTGCTCGCCTTCCTGGCCGATGGCGAATCGTGGTCGAGCTCGGCGCTGGCGCTGGCGCTGGGCGCCAGCCAGCGCACCGTGCAGCGTGCGCTGGAATCCCTTGCAGCGGCGGGCAAGGTGCAGTGGCTGGGGCAGGGGCGATCGCGTCGCTGGGTGACGACGCCGTCGGTGCCGGGATTCACGACAGCACTGTTACTCCCCGCTTCGCTGCCGGGTGAGTAGGATCGGCTGCATGAATCGACAAGCAGCCGAGATCGTGCGCGAGTACGGGCCCTTCACGGGCGTCAAGGAGGTCGGTGGCGTCACCTATGACGGCCGGCAGGTCTGGTTCGCATCCGGCGACAAGCTGAACGCCCTCGATCCGGCGAGCGGCAAGACGGTGCGCGCCATCGACGTCGCCGCGCATGCGGGCACGGCCTTCGACGGCCAGCACCTCTTCCAGATCGCGGAGGACCGCATCCAGAAGATCGACCCGGCGAGCGGCCGCGTGCTCGCCACGATCCCGGCGCCGGCCGGTGGCGGCGACTCCGGGCTCGCGTGGGCGGAAGGCACGCTGTGGGTGGGCCACTACCGGGAGCGCAAGATCCATCAGGTCGATCCGCAGACGGGGGCCGTGCTTCGCACCATCGAAAGCAACCGCTTCGTCACCGGCGTGAGCTGGGTCGACGGCGAGCTGTGGCACGCCACCTGGGAAGGCGACGAAAGCGAGCTGCGACGCATCGACCCGCAGACCGGAGAAGTCCTGCAGGCGCTGGAGATGCCGGCCGGCGCGGGCATCTCGGGCCTCGAGTCCGATGGTGCAGATCGCTTCTTCTGCGGAGGCGGCAGCAGCGGGAAGATCAGGGCCGTGCGCCGGCCGAGGTAGTCTGCGTGCGGGTCGCCGCGAGTTGTAGGAGTGGCCCATTTCGGAGACAGTCGCGGGTTTTCCAATCATCGGAAAGCCAACTCTCGTGTCCACGCACTCCCCTTCGGCCCGCATCGATCGCAGCGATCGCGCCTTCTTCGGCCACCCCGCCGGCCTCGGCTGGCTCGCGTTCTGTGAGCTGTGGGAACGCTTCTCCTACTACGGCATGCAGGCGCTGCTGGTGCTGTACCTCACCAACTACCTGTTCCTGCCGCAGAACATCGGCCAGGTCGCCGGCATCGACACGCTGCGCGCGTGGATCGAGAACGTCACCGGCCCGCGCTCGCCGCAGCAGCTGGCCTCGGTCGTGTTCGGGCTCTACGCCGGCCTCGTGTACCTGACGCCGCTGTTCGGTGGCCTGGTGGCAGACCGCTGGCTCGGCCGCACGAAGACCGTCGTCATCGGCGCGAGCCTGATGGCCGTGGGCCACTTCCTGATGGCCTTCGAAGCCAGCTTCATCGCCGCGCTGGCCTGCCTGCTGGTGGGCGTGGGCTGCTTCAAGGGCAATATCGCGGCACAGGTGGGCGACCTCTACGCGCCGCGCGACAACCGCCGCGCGAGTGCGTTCCAGATCTTCATGCTCGCGGTGCAGATCGCTGTGATCCTCGCGCCCATCGTGTGCGGCACGCTCGGCGAGAAGGTGGCGTGGCACTGGGGCTTCGGCGCCGCCGGCGTGGGCATGCTGATCGGCCTCGTGGTGTACCTCGCAGGCCGGCGCTGGTTCCCGCCCGAGCCCGAGCTGCCGGGCCCCACTCGCAGCGCCAAGACGCCCGCACCCGAGCGCGCCGGCATGACGCGCGCGGAGAAGACCCGCCTCGCGCTGCTGGTGGCGCTGATCCCGGTGCTGATGCTGTCCATCGTCGGCAACCAGCAGTTCAACAACGCCTACCCGCTGTGGTCGCAGAAGTACATGGATCTCGTGCTCTTCGGCTGGCAGGTGCCGATGACCTGGTTGCAGGCGGTGGACGCCTTCGTCAGCACCGGCACGATGCTCGCCTCGATCGCGTTCTGGCGCTGGTGGTCGACGCGCCGGCGCGAGCCCGACGAGCTCACGAAGATGGCGCTCGGCTCGCTGCTGGCCGCCGGCGCGCCCGCGCTGCTGGTGATCGCCTCGGGGCTGATCGAGACAACGCACGAGAAAGTCAGCCTTGTGTGGACCCTCGGCTACACGATCGTCAACGACCTCGGCTTCGCCAACATCCTGCCCGTCGGCCTCGCGCTGTATTCGCGCGCGTCGCCGAGGCGGCTGGAAGGCCTGGTCATCGGCATGTACTACCTGCACCTGTTCATCGGCAACACCTTCGTCGGCTGGCTCGCCGGCTTTCTCGAGACGATGCCGGGCCGCGACTTCTGGGGCCTGCACGCGGCCCTGGTCGCGAGTGCGGGCGCGCTGCTGCTGCTGTGCCGGCTGCTCTTCGGCAAGCTGCTGGCGCCGGAGGATGCGCAGCCCGAGCCGGCGCTCGCGCCAGCGGTTAGCGGGGCCAGCGCCGGGCCGCTCCCAAGCGGCCCCGGCACCCCCGCGGGGGGTGGCCCCGGTATTCCGGGGCCGGGGGCTCCATCTAGCGCTTGAACTTGATGCGCGCCGCCAGCACCTGCGTGCCGTTGGCAGCCAGGCTGCCGTTCACCTCGACCTGCACGCCGGTGGCGAGCGAGGCGGCCGTGCCACCGTCGAAGCGCGTGGCGTCGTTCCACACGACCGTCACGCCGTGCACGACGAAGGCGCGCGCCGCGGCGTCGATGGACTCGACCGCGCCGCTGAGCTCGAACTTGTCGGCCTCGTCGTCGCTCTCGAACTCCACCTTGCGCGCAAGCACCACGCCGCCGCGCCCCTCGCCTTCCACTTCCAGCCGCACGCCGTTGGCGATCTGCGCTGCGCTGCCGTTCTGGAAGGTGACACTGCTGCCGCTCGCGTCGATGGCGATGCCGTTGATCTTGAAGCTGGCCGGGCTCACGAAGTCGGTCACGAAGCCTTCGATCTCGGTGTCGGTGCCGTCGGCCACGGTGCGCGCATCGGTGCGCAGCTTCGTCGCCACCCAGACGCCGTCCTGCTGCGCGGCCAGCAGCGTGGCGCGCACCGGCAGGCCATTGCTCAGCGCGGGCAGCTGCGTGGCGGCCACGCCGGCATAGCTGAGGGTCGCAGCGCCGACGGAGAAGGTCTTCGCCAGCGCATTCAGATTGGCGACGCGCCCGCGCAGCTTGAACTGGCTCAAGCTGGCCTTGCGCTCGATGCGCGTGGCTGCATGGCGGCCCATCGCCGCGTCGAGCAAGGCGTGGATCTCCACCTGCTCGCCCACCTGCACGCCGGCCAGCCCGCTCGGCCAGCCATCGAACACGGTCTGCGCGCCGACGCTCACGCTCTGGCCGATGACGGTGAGCGTGCCGGCTGCCACGTCGACCGCTTGCACCGGGCCCTGCAGGTCGGTGCTCCATTGCACGCGGGTCGCGGCGCTCGTCCGCGCACCGGAGGCGTCGGTGCCGATCGGCCCGGCGTCGACGGCGACGACCATGCCGAGCTTCAGTTCCCCGCGGCTGCGCGCTGCGCCGTCGTCATCGAGCACCATGGCCGCGCTGTCGTCGAAATGCACACCGTTGACCACGATGGAGCCGAAGCCGTCGATCGGGCCATACGCATAGGTCGGCGCCTGCGCGCCGGTGCCCCCGGTGTCCACGCCGGCGCTGATGCCGCCGCCACCGCAACCGCCGATGGCCGCGGCGCAAAGCAGCGCGCAGATCGGTGCACGCCAGGCGAACCACAGGGTGCGCACATCACGTTCAAACATCGCTGTCTCCTTCGCCGGCCGGCTCGGCGGCCCGGCTGGCCATCTGCGCGGTGTAGGCGTAGATGCCGACGCGCAGCCGCTGGTCCTGCGGGCGGCCGGCGGCGCGGTCTTCCTCGATCATCTGGCGCAGCGCGGGCGCCAGCCGCTGCACCAGCGTCTGCCACTGCGCCGCGATGAGCGGCCGCGCCTGCTCCAGCGATTGCGTGGACAGCTCGTCGGCGAACAGCGCCTGCTCGAGTTGGCGCGGGCCGCTGGCGAGCACGTTGGACACGGCCGCGGCGAAATGGTCGCCGACGTTGGCGGCCAGAAAGCCGAGCATGCGCCGCTGGTCGTCCTGCGGCACGAAGGTATCGCGCACGAGCTCCACGGTGTCTGTGGCCTCGTCGAAGCGCGCCAGGCCCAGGCGGCAGATCTCATCGAGCAAGGTGCGCGGGTGCACGTCGCGCGTCACCGATTGGGCCAGCGCCTCGAAGCTCGGCCACTCGCCCTGGCGCGGCAGCTTGCGCGCGAAGCGCTTCCTGCCGCGCAGCTGCGGATCGCTCAGCCAGCGCGTGAACACCTCGGTGGCCGGCGAGCGCCTTGCAAGCGGCAATGCCTCGTCGGTGGCGGCGACACGGCGCGTCACGTCGCGCCGCGTCAACCCGGTGGTCGCGCTGATGCGGCTGACGATGCGGCGCGCGCCCTCGTCGCCATGCGCGCTGCGCGCCGCTTGTACGAGGGCCGTCTTCAGCAGATCGGCGATCTGCGCATACGGCAGGCCGCGCGCGACGGCCAACCTGGCCAGCGGCGCCAGCACGGCGCGGCAGGCGGCGATGATGTCCTCTTGGGCAGGCTCGCTCGCTAGACCGTGGGCAGGAGCTGAGCCGGGCGCAACCATGATGGAGGGGGCGCCGTGGTCGAAATGTGTAATCGGCACATTTTGCGGCAAGCCAGACAACGGCTGGCCAACAAGCTACGCCGGGGTGTCTCCGTCCACTGCGGAGTCTTCCTCGATGCCGCTCACGAACCAGATCGGGCGCGTCTCTTCGAAGTCGTCGTGCATCGGCTCGGGTTCAGCCGGCGGCTGCGCCTGAGCGGGAGCATCAGGGGGTCGGCCCAACTCCAACGCCGCCAGCAGCGGCGCATACAAGCGTGAATGGGCCAGCTCGGGCAGGTTCATGGATCCTCCTCGGGGGGTGGAAATACGGCGCGGATCTCGCCCGCGATCTCGCTCGACAACGACGGCGGAACACGTCGCCCCTTGAGGGCGCGCTCCGCCACCAGCCGAGACGCCGCCGACGCGCATTGCTCGGCGATGAGCGCTGCCAGGCGCGGCAACGCCGCCTGCACCTCGTGCCTTCGCAGGTCCGCGGTGCGATCGATTCCGGCCTCGCAGGCCAGTCGCTTGAGCAACTCGTCCATGGTCATCCGTTCCGAGAACGAATGGCAAGCGACGCGCCCACACCCCTGCAGCGCCGCGTAGCATCGGGGTATGTCCGAAGACAGCCAGCTCGTCATCCCGCAGTCGTTCATCGACCTCTACATCCCGCCCGGACGTGTGAGGCCGACGGCGCCTCGCCACGAGATCGCGGCGCGTTACGAGCTTTGCGAGGACCTGGCCACGCTGTTGACGGAGCATGCGAGAACGGTGCAGTGGCAACATGGCGCGACCGAGCAAGACGTTCTCGAGCGCGTGCTCGCGGGTTTGAGGCAACCCGACTCCGGCGTCGACGAGGCCGAGGCGCAGTGGATCGTTCGCCGCCTGGCGGAGCTGCTGGCGTGGGGTGGGTCCCCAGAGCGCAGCTGAGCGAGCGCGCAAAAAAAAGCGAGCCCGAAGGCTCGCTCTTTGCGAATGCGGTATCGCGCGATCAGTAGCCGCGGCCACCGCCGTAGCCGCCGCCGTAGCCGCCGCCACCACCGCGACGGGCGCCACCGCCACCGCCGCCGCCACCGAAGCCGCCCGGACGGTCTTCCTTGGGACGCGCCTCGTTCACCACGATGGCACGGCCGTCGATCGACTGGCCGTTCAGGCCGCGGATCGCTGCCTGGGCTTCCGCGTCGGAGCCCATCTCCACGAAGCCGAAGCCCTTGGAGCGGCCCGTGTCGCGATCCATCATGACCTTGGCGGACGTGACGGTGCCGTACTCGGAGAAATGTTGTTGAAGGTTTTCGTCGCGCACCGAATAGGAGAGGTTGCCGACGTAGAGTTTGTTGCCCACTTTGGGTGCCTTTCAGAGAATGCGTTCGCAGGTTTCCAGTATGACCTGCGACGCGGGGGAAAGCGGTTTCGGGTAAGAGAACCCGCTCAACGGAAAACGCGTTGCGCCGGGCGCGGCGCGCTGCTGGACCGGGTTTCGATGTGGCGGAAGGTGATGCGGCCTTTGGTCAGGTCGTAGGGGGACAGCTCCAGCGACACCTTGTCGCCCGCGAGGATGCGGATGTGGTGCTTGCGCATCTTGCCAGAGGTGTAGGCCACCAGGCTGTGGCCGTTGTCCAGCGTGACGCGGAAGCGCGAGTCAGGCAGCACTTCCTCGACCTTGACATGCATTTCGATCAGGTCTTCCTTGGCCAACGGAGCTCCTTGTGAATGACGATGTGGTTCGCGCCGAGCCACGTGGCTTGCGCGCCAGAAGGGGGCGACTGAAGAGAAGGTGGTCGCCCACCGGGATGGGGCTCGCCGCTTGGGAGGAGGCTGACGACCGCGAGAACCGATAAAGCCGGTCTTGAGAGGTATGGCGGGAGGCATTTGTGGGCCATCGACCGCGTCAGACGACGGTGCCGCGCTAGTGAGCAAGGCGCGACAACACGAGTATTGTACCGCGCAGTGGCACACTTCGCCGATGGACACAAGCTTCACCACCGTCACCATTGCTCCTTCCGTCACGGTCAGCAACCGCGGCCCCTTCGTGCTGTTCGGCGGCATCAATGTGCTCGAGTCGCGCGATCTCGCGCTGCGGTCCGCCGAAGAATACGTTCGCGTCACGCAGAAGCTGCGCATTCCGTACGTCTTCAAGGCGAGCTTCGACAAGGCGAACCGTTCTTCGATCCATTCCTACCGCGGCCCCGGGCTCGAAGAGGGGCTGAAGATCCTGCAGGCGGTGAAGGCCGCGTTCGGCGTGCCGGTGATCACCGACGTGCACGAGCCGTGGCAGGCGCAGCCGGTGGCCGAGGTGGCCGACGTGCTGCAGCTGCCCGCCTTCCTCGCACGGCAGACCGACCTGGTCGTCGCGCTGGCCAAGACCGGCCGCGTCGTCAACATCAAGAAGCCGCAGTTCCTGAGCCCCTCGCAGGTGAAAAACATCGTCGAGAAGTTCAGCGAGGCGGGCAACGAGCAGATCATCATCTGCGACCGCGGCACCTCCTTCGGCTACGACAACCTGGTGGTGGACATGCTCGGCTTCGGCGTGATGAAGAAGGTGACCGGCGACCGGCCGGTGATCTTCGATGTGACGCACGCGCTGCAGCAGCGCGAGGCCGGCGCCGCCGCATCGGGTGGGCGCCGCGAGCAGGTCGTGGACCTGGCGCGCGCGGGCATGGGCGTCGGCCTGGCCGGGCTCTTCCTCGAAGGGCACCCCGATCCCGCCCAGGCCAAGTGCGATGGCCCCAGCGCCTTGCCGCTGGACCAACTGGAGCCTTTCCTCGCGCAGCTGAAGGCGCTGGACGATCTCGTCAAATCCTTCGCGCCGTTGCAGATCCCGGCCTGAGCGGCCGGCGGTACCAGCGCTGCAGGGCCCGTTCGCGCTGCTGGGCGCGCGCCCCCGCCTGCGGCAGCCACTGGCCGTGGCTGAAGACGGCTCGGCTGACGAAATCGAGCAGCACCACGTGGCGGCGCAGCGCGCGCTGCAGGCGGTGCTCGGCCAGCGGATTGAACAGGCCGTGACGCGAGAAGAACTGCCGCGGGTTCTTCTTCACCCACAGCCACGAGCCCATCTCCAGCGTCAGCGGCAGCAGCATCGCGCCGCGCTGCAGTGCGCGCAGGTAGAGGTGGTCCCACAGGTCGCCGTGAGCGAGGTATTGGCGGCTTTGCGGCTCGCACAGGTACTGGTGATGCACCAGCGACTCGTCGAGCAGCTCGCTGAAGGCGTGCAGCTCGGGCAGGTGCTCGATCGGCTTGGGCGTGTGCGCGAACGGGAACCACAGGCGATCGGCCAGCCCGAAGCCCGAGTGGCAATCGACGGTCAGCGCGAAGGCGTGGCTCGCGAGCTCCTGCTCGACCACATCGCACAGCGCCTGCGCCTCCGGCTGCATCGGCGCGCCGGCCGGGCCGCGGTACCACGGCAGCGCTGCGCTCAGGCGCTGCCCGCCGAGCAGAAACGGCACGTTGGGTTCGCGGCATTCGACGGGCGCGTTGCGCATCAGGTCCACGCCGCGCGGGTTGGCCCGCGTGCCCTGCGCAAGCCCGCCGGGGTTGACCAGCGGCATGAAGACCATGCGCATGCGCTCGAGCTGGTGCCTGAGGCCCAGATCCCAGCGCAGCCGCGTGACGATGCTGCGCAGATAGGCCAGCACCACCTCGGCACCGATGCGCTCCAGCCCGTGCACGCCGCCGAAGAAGCCGACCGCCGGCACCGTGGGATCGGGGTTGCCGAGTGTGATCACGTGCACCGGCAGCGCCAGGCGGCCCAGCTCGACGTCGCAGACGACACGGTGCTCGACGCCCTCACCGGCCGCGTCGAGCAGCGCCTGCAGCGCCAGCAGCTCCGGCGGCCACGCGCTTGCCATCATGCTGTCACATGGGCGATGGAAAGTGCCGCGATGCTCATGCGTTCATTGTCCTGGCGTGCCGTGCTGCCGGCCGTCGTTTACGGCTGCAGCGAAGCGGTCGCGCTGCTGCGCGCGCGATTGTCGCGGCGCGGTGTGACAGCGGCTTGACGCCGCTGCCACTTCAAGCGCTCTGCCAACTGCCGCCCAAAGCGCGGATCAGCCCCACCGTGGCCTGGTACTGCGCGGCGCGTACCTGCGTGGCCGCGCGGCGGTTGCGCAGCTCGCTGCGCTGCGCGTCGAGCAGCTCCAGCTGGCTGATCATGCCGTTGCGGTAGCGCGAGGCAGACAGCGCCGTCGCGCGGCTGGCGGAGTCGACCGCTGTGCCTTGCGCCTGTGACTGCTCGGCCAGCAGACGCAGCGACGACAGCTCGTCTTCCACGTCCTTGAAGGCCACCAGCACCTGCTCGCGGTAGCGCGCCAGCGCCGCGTCCATCTCGGCCGTCGCGGACTGGATGCCCGCCGAGCGGCGGCCGCCGTCGAACACCGGCAGCGACAGCAGCGCGCCGACGCTCCACGCGCGCGCAGACCACTTGAAGAGGTCCGACAGCTCAGGCGACGCATAGCCGCCGGCCGCGGTGAGCTGCACGCTCGGGAACCACGCGGCCTGCGCGACGCCTACCCGCGCCTGCGCCGCCTGCAGCTGGCGCTGCGCCGCGGCCACGTCGGGCCGGCGCGCGAGCACGCTGCCCGGCACGCCGGCGGGCACGATGGGCAACGCCTTCCATTCACCGCCCGTCAACGTGAAGTTCGACGCCGGCTCGCCGACGAGCACCGCCAGCGCATGCTCGAGCACGCTGCGCTGGCGCTGCACTGCGAGCGCGTCGGACTCCGTCGCCGCGGCTTCGCTGCGCACGCGCGCGACGTCGAGCTCGGCCACGTCGCCCGCCTGGTAGCGCCGCTCGGTGAGGCGCAGCGTGTCGCGATAGGCCGCCACGGTATCGCGCAGGAGCGCGTTCTCGACGTCGAGCGCACGCAGTGCGAAATAGGTTTGCGCCACGTCGGCCTGCACGACAAGCCGCGCACTCTGCAGCAGCGCCTCGCGCGCCTGCGCATCGAGCGACGCCGCATCGCTGGCGCGTGCCAGGCGGCCGAACAGGTCGACCTCGTAGGAGAAGTTCGCACCGGCGCTGAGCAGGGTGCTCGGCTTCGTGCCGGTGCTCGGATCGGTGCCGCGCACGGCGCCCGCGCCGACGCCGACCTGCGGCAGCCGCTCGGCATCCGCGCTTCGCAGTAGCGCCCTCGCCTGCGTCAATCGCGCGGCAGCGATCTGGATGCGGTCGTTGCGCGCCTCGGCGCGTGCGATCAGTTCGTCGAGCACCGGGTCGCCGAAGGCCTTCCACCATTCGCCGCGCGGTTGCGCGTCAGCCGGCTGCGCCACGGTCCAGCGGCCGTCGCCTTCCTTGAAGGCCGCCGGCGTGGCCGGCAGCTTGGTCGTGTCGATCGGCGGCGGCGTCGCGCAGCCGGCGAGCACGAGGGCCGCCATCAGCGCCGTCAGTGCAATGTTCTTCTTCATCTCGTTTCCTTATTCAGCACCAGCGAAGGCTTCGACGTGCGGCACCTCGCCATGCAGCTTCAGCTTGCGGTTGCCCGCCAGCTTGCGCATCAGCACGTAGAACACCGGCGTCAGGAACAGGCCGAAGGCAGTCACGCCGATCATTCCGCCGAACACCGCGATGCCCATCGCGCGGCGCATCTCGGAGCCGGCCCCGGTGGACAGCACCAGCGGCAGCACCCCCATCACGAACGCGAGCGAGGTCATCAGGATCGGCCGCAGGCGCAGCCGCGCCGCTTCCACCGCCGCCTGCAGCGGCGTGCGCCCGGCGAATTCCAGCTCGCGCGCGAACTCGACGATCAGGATCGCGTTCTTCGCACTCAGCCCGACCAGCACGATCAGCCCGATCTGCGTGAACACGTTGCTGTCGCCGTGCGAGAGCCACACCCCCGTCATCGCCGCGAACAACCCCATCGGCACGATGAGGATGATGGCCAGCGGCAAG
>Ga0114129_10014454_pt1 | contig 11248 bp, 7 predicted proteins | sample RhiMetdeltSRZDD1_FD_80071 | JGI IMG/M metagenome (GOLD analysis project Ga0114129, IMG submission 80071) | Populus rhizosphere microbial communities from Tennessee, USA - Rhizosphere MetaG P. deltoides SRZDD1 (version 2) (version 2) | ecosystem: Host-associated > Plants > Roots > Rhizosphere >... | reverse complement strand
CTCGACCGGAATCTCAGGCGTTCCACCGCCGGGTAAATCAACGATAACAAATCAGGATTATGCATTCTTTGCCCAGGACAAGTGGCAGATAAGGTCGAACTTTTCTTTCAATTATGGCCTGCGATGGGAAGCGCAAATCTTTCCCGAGCCGGTCATCCCACCGAGCCAAACGGCCTATGCATCACTGCTGAGCAATCCGAAATTTCCATCAGACGGCACACTCCACAGCCCTAAGAAAGAATTTCAACCACGCGTGGGTTTCGCCTGGGATATCACCAGCACAGGCAAATCAGTATTGCGGGCGAACTTTGGTGTTTTCTATGGACGACAGAACATGCTTTCACAGGTGGGATCGATTACGGACAACGGAGCGCAGCAGTTTGGCATATTCTGTAACTCCACTTTTGCGTTTACCTGCTTTGGTGCGGCAACACGACCGCCAACATGGCCCAATGTCCAGTCCATTCCGTCGGGTGGTGGCATTCCTTTTGGAGCCAGCGTCCGCGTATTCAGTAAGGACTATGCCAATCCGCGAGTCTATACGACAAACGTCGCTTTTGAGCAGGAACTCACGACTGGCGTCTCCCTTTATTTTGATTTCACTCATTCGAAGGGTGTTCATCTAACGCGGTTCCTGAACTTCGCGCGCACCGGCCTGTTTCCAACGCTTGGCGACGTATTTGTGACCAGCGCCGTCGGCAAGTCGGTCTATGACGGATTTACCGCCGGCATGCGCAAGCGGTTCACCCGTCACTATCAGTTTGAGTGGAACTACGTGCTCGCGAAAGACAAGGATGACGACTCGAACGAACGCGATCCTTTTACCGATCGTTCGTTCGACATCAACAACCTCTCGCTGGACTATGCGCTGTCTGATCGAGACATTCGTCACAAATTCAACTTCTACTTGTACTCGGAGCTGCCTGGCCAATTCGAGTTTGTGCCGCGCATTCAAGCGCGCTCGGCGCAACCGATTACGCCCGGCACGCGCACGGCCACGAACCGCAATGCCGCGCGCAAGGACAACAAGTACTTCTCGTTCGATTGGCGGCTCTCGCGTCCGTTCAAATTCGGCGAACGCTACGAACTCGTGCCGACGATCGAAATGTTCAATACCTTCAACAACGCTAACAACATCAATCCGTTGAGCACGCCGGGCCTGTTCAACTTTGATGGCTTCCTGCGTCAGGGCGTGGGCGACCCGCGGCAGGTACAACTAGCGGTGCGTTTCTTGTTCTAAGAATTATTAGCGCTACAAACCTCAAAGGCGCAGCGGCTTTGCCCCTGCGCCTTTTTTCTCCGTTTAGAGGCGGGCTAACGCCCGCCCGTTCTGTAACCGTCAGCCTTCGTACGTTTGCACCAACCGGCCGTCAATGAACACGCGATACCTCATCGGCCGCAGTCCCGCGAGAAACAGTTTGCGCTTCTTCTCGATCGCCACGTGATGCTTTTCGTTGATGCCGACCATCAGATCGTAACGCTTCGTCAGGCTCAGTGATGCAATTCGGAAATCTTTGATGGCCGTTTGACCGTCAACCTTTATTTCCAAATTGCCGATGAACTGATCGAACGAAAAATCGATTCGATGCTGCTCGGTGACACCGACTGTGAAACTGAAATTCATGATATTTGTCTGCTCGTATTAGATCTTCACGTTTCGATTCGTTGGTGATATATTCCGCGCACCTTAATCCATTCGACGCCTAACGTACTAATGCCGGCGGGCTCAAACCTAACTTTGCCCGCGAAAAGATAGCAAAAAACCTGGCCAATCTTCGGAGGTCAACATGCAAAAGTGTGACGTGTGCGGCGTTGAGGCTGAACGCGAGAGCTTAACAGCTCGGTCCGTGAACGACCTGGTGCCGATGGTCAAAAAAGGCTTCCAGGCGGACAAACTGGAAGTCGCATCGACAATTGGCGACGCACTGCGAAACAAAGCCGCGTTTGAGAAAACCCAGCAGCCGAAATGGAATGCTTCGTCTGATGACTGGCTGCTCTGTCTCGAATGTTCGATGAAGGTACAGGATTACAAGAACATGCGCCGTGGGGGAGTTGCGCTTTTGATACTCGGTGTGGTGGTCATGGCCACGTCGTTCATTTTTAATTGGCCCCACCCTAATATTGTTCTACTCGTGATCGGCGGCGCGGTTTTTCTGGTGGGCTCGGGCCTGCTCAGCAAAAGCAATACGCAGTCAACCGCAACCAAAGTCGATTTGGAATCATTGAAAGACATAAAAATCACGCCGGAAATGATCGAGTGGGCCCGGCAAGAGTTGCGGGCTGAAGTCCCTAACGTGCTCATTCAGTTGCAGGATTCGTCGTCCGAAAAACGAGCCTCGGCTGCTCGAATCCTGGGTGAAGCTGGAGATGCAAGCAATGTTGTCATATCCGCTTTGATCAATGCGCTTGATGACTCGGATTTTCGCGTTCTGGTGAATGCGGCGGTCTCGCTGGATAAGCTCCGGCCGGAGTGGACGAAGTCAGTGGATGGGGGCAAGTACGCCACGAAGCTTGCCGCAGCCATTATCGATAACAAGCATAGGTTGGAGTTCGAAACGCGGATGAAAGTGATCGATGTAGTTGAGAAAATGGATCCACCTCGCGGCGAAGGCCTCCGTATGCTGGCTCAATTTGAGCACGGCATTGATTCGGCGGTGAAGCAATCCGCAGTCGGCCAAAGCCTTGGTTTGGATCCCAGCGCCCTGAACATGGAAGACAAGTTGACGCTGCTGCTGAGTCAGATGGGGCAAGACTCAAAACAAACCGTTTCGGTGAGTAATGACTCACCGTTTTCCCACGTGACGGGCAAATCACTCTTCTATCGCTGTCCCTCTTGCAACGTGCTGTTGAGAAAACGGTCCGTCGAAGGCATCGCCGACGCGGTTGGCACAACGTCGTGCAGCGAATGCAATGCTTCCTTTAATTACGGAGACGTCTATTACAAGGGACTGTACGATATTGCGGAGGTCGAGGGAAAGTGTCCCAGTTGCAATGCGGTCTTGCGCGGGCCTACCGATGATCTGCTGGGTAAACCGTGCCCATCGTGCAACGCGATGTTGCCATCAACCGCGCGGTAACGATTTCGGACCAGAAAGCCTTAAGGCCACCGGGTGTTCGCCATCTAACTGCAGAGCACGTTCCGCGTACTTTGCCGCTTCGTCTTGATCTCCCAGATCCATCAAACAAGCCGCTAACGCAGCCAGTAGATCAGCTTCGCGCGGACTGATTTGGTTCGCTGTCTGCAAAAGCTTCAGCGCTTCGTTTAGAGAGCCCTCTGCCGTAAACAAGTCCGCTAACTTCAAGTAAGCAAGCCAGTAAGAGTCATCTTCAGCGATTGCCCGATAGAACGATGACTTTGCTTCGTCGGTGCGGCCCAGCCGCGCGAGATTCAATCCCAGATTCGAGTGCGCTTCCGCCCACCGCGGTTTGAGCTCGATTGCTCGACGGCAGGCAGCGATGCCTTCCTCGTAACGTTTTTGCAGTTCGTACATTGCGCCGAGGTTGCTCCATGCTACTGCGTAGTCGGACTTGATCTTAATGGCGGTCTCAGTGGCTGTAACCGCGTCGTCGAGCCGATTCAATCGCACCAGGCACGCGCCGAGATTGTTGTGCGCTTCATGATTGTCGGGCACCAGGGCAATCGCTCGTCGGAAACAGTCGCTGGCCGCATCAAATTTTCCGAAAGTCATCAAGCTGAAGCCCTTCATGAACCAGTTGCCAAACTCCGAGACTTCCGGCCGGCCCGGCGGCGGCAATTCAATTCGTCCCCTGCTTTCGGGAACGTGCAACAATTCATTTTCTAACGTCGCGAAATTCTGAAACCGCGCAGGCGGCTGTTTTTCAAGACAGCGCGCTACCACGCGATCGAGCTCGATGGAGATGTTTGGGTTAAGCAGTCTTACCGGCGACGGTATCGAATCAATGTGCTGCCTCAGAATATTGGCAGAGCGAAACGGCCGCTCGCCCGCGAGCATTTCATACAACATGATCCCGAACGAGTAGATGTCGGATCGCACGTCGACCATTTGCGGATTAGTAATCGCTTCCGGCGCGATGTATGCGGGCGTGCCCAGGCAATAGCCGGCTGCGGTAACGAAAACTCCTGTCACTGTTTCGGCATCGTCCGCGCTCATCGTTCGACTCTCCCGGGTGAGAGATTCGCCGACTAGTTCCGCCTGCAATTTGCTAAGACCGAAGTCTGTAATCTTCAGGAGATCGTCGCGAGCGACGAGGGTGTTGGCTGGTTTAATGTCGCGATGAATGACGCCGTGTTGTTCGTGCGCGTGTCGCATGCCGCGGCAAAACTGCAGCCCAAAGTCTACGGCTTGCTCGGTCGCCAGCCGGCCGCGCGCCAGGCGATCCGCCAGCGATTCACCTTCAATGAACTCCAGCCAAAGGTAAGGCCGATTCACGATGCGCTCGACGAGCATCGCATGCACAATGTTTGGATGTTTTCCGAGGTCGATCCAGACCAGAGCCTCGCGTTCGAATCGCGCCACGGCTTCATCGTTCCAAAGATAACGTGACTGAAACGTTTTGAGCGCGAGCCGAAGCCGAATCTGTTCGCGCCGGCTTTTTAGATCTTCCACGATGTAGACGATTCCCATGCCTCCTTTGCGCACATCGCGGACGACATAGTTACTGCCGATCACATCGCCCGGTGTGTATTCAATCGCAGGTTCGGCGGGAGCTGTTGATGGCGGCGGTGACGAGTCGACGACGATCGTTGCGGGGGAAAGAAGATCTGATTCGGAGAAAGTATTACCTGACGCAACATCAGATTGGGATGCATCCCACGCATTCTTCAGCCACGAATTCTCAATGCGTTCGAGCGCGCCCTCATAGTTCACATAGCCGGCCGGAACCAGATAGTTCGTGACGCGCGCGTCAAAGGTCAGGCGCGAATCGGCAACTGCGAAGCCCGCCGATTTCGAGTCTCCGACGGCAGCTTCAATCTTGAACAGGCTTGCGGAATCGGACGATTCAATGCCGATGCAGTATCGATCGCCGATATCGCCATCGCTGAAGTAGCAACCATGAAAGAGGTTAGGATCTGCCGTGCGCAAGAGAAGTTTGTAAGCTGCCAGGCCGTAAGCACCGCCTAGCTCGTCGATGTTGAAGAGGATACCGAGGAACATGCAGCGGTTTTGAGCAAGTGTCCCGAAGGGACGCTGGAAATTAGCCGTGGGTGAAACCCACGGACCCGGGAATAAGTTGGTGCGCGCCCTGAAGGGGCGCCGCGAGAGAATCACCAAACATATTTCTCGTCATAGTCGATTCGGTACCGATTGAGGTACTCCAAATACTCATCTTGAAAGGTTCGCTTTCGGTGATGTTCGGCTTGATTCCGAATGTAATGCTTAACTTGATCGATTTGAGAAGCACCTACCGTGAACGCGCCATAGCCATCCTGCCATCCGAAACACTTCAATCCAATCGTTTGGTGAACCCAGCGCGACGAAGCCTGTTTGATGTCGCGGATGACATCCGCCAAACGATGTGTGGCGCGAATTCCGATCAACACATGGACATGATCGGATGTTCCTCCAATCGCCTCGGGCACGCACTCGGCGGTCTTAGTTGCGCCACCGAGAAATGCGTGTAATCGCTCGCACCAATTATCAGCAATGAAAGGCTCGCGATTCTTGGTACTGAATATCACGTGAACATGAAGACTCAGGTGGGTTGAGGGCATCCCTTATCCTGCACCCTTTCAGGGTGCCGGTTCAATATCGAACGGCGATCCGTGGGTTTCACCCACGGCTAATTTCCCTCATCGCTCCGCGATGGGAATTCAATAATCGAACGGCGATCTATTAATTCGTAAGGCTGCCTCTAGCTTTAATATCGGGCTCCAAATCCCATTTCGTTATTGAACGGAGTTTTTTACGCGACGGGTCAAGCAGGGCTAGCCGAACGAAAAACGGATCCGTTCCCAAAATGTAAATTGGCCTTCGGCTTCTGTTGCCTTCTGCAGAGCTTCCGAAATCGATGGTGGTTCATCCTGCCCGAGGTTCCGATGCACCTTTCGCAGTTCTTTTGCCAGACGCTTGATCTCTCTGGAGTTCTTCATGACCGCCCTACAATTGTCCCGATACTCATCAGGAGAACCATAGCCTCGCGGCTCGAGCAAAATACGCATCTGCGCCTCGGCCAGTGATTGGCGCGCCAAAGCCATCTTCTCTCGCAAGTCCAGAATGTGGGTCGTCTCGCCCAAAAGTTTCTTAGTCGCTTCGATCTTCTCTTCCAGAGTTGAACCTGGCGCGCTTATCGTTTTCTCTCTCGCGCCCGGCTCGGACGCCGAATCGAGGGTGTGACCGTCCGCTTCCGGCTTGGCTTTATATTTTGGACACGGTTGGGTGGATTCATCCCTAAAGGAGCCCAACAGTTCTCCAAACGCGTCCTTTTCGGTAAAGCCCTTGCATCGGCTATCTGCAATCGATCGTCCATTTACCAGGAAGTCACACGTGGGGCATTGGGCAGGACGATATGGAACAATTGGAGCTTGAATAAAGGACACGCAGTGGTTCCTCCTTTCGGTTAATAGGAATGAACTAAATGCCGGAATTTTATAGAGAATTCTCCGGCTGGAATGGAATTGAGTGAACTTCTACACCTGCAGTCGCGTTGTGTCAATCGCTCTTTTGGGAGTGTCTTAATTTGGCCGCTACCTTGTTCGCGGATCTGGCTTCACCACTAGAGGCTGCGTCTGACTCTTGCCACCCACCGTTAACCGCACGGTGTAGTTTCCGGGCAACGCGAGTGTGCCTCCTCCGCGACCGCCTCCTCGTCCCGCCGGTGCTGTTGGTGTCGGACGGAAGTCCCAAATCCAACGATGAAAACCTGCGGTCGCCGGTAGAGGCTCTTGCCTGCGCGCCCAGAATGGCGGGTAGTTCAACTTATCAGGATCGATGGCCGGGAATTTGTCTTCGCTCGAATACTTTCGAATCACTTCGCCGGAAGGATCGATTATTTCCAGCGTCACTGGGCCGTTCGCGTTTGATTTCAGGTAGTAATCGATCATCGCGCCGGCAGGCGGATTTTCGGCGATAGGCTCATCGCGTGGAATCGGCGTGCCGACAAAGTCGGCGCCGGGAATAAGCTGAATGACTTCACCCGGCTCAAACAGATGGACACTGCTGTTCGCAATGTTGCCGGCGAGTTGCCGCAGCGGCGAGATATTGTCGAGCACCCAAAAGCTGCGACCGTGCGTCGCCACGATCAAATCGTTTCCGTGAACGGCCAGATCGCGCATCGACGCCGGCGGCAGATTCAGTTGCAGAGACTGCCAATGATCGCCGTCGTCAAACGAAACGAATACTGCGCGTTCAGTTCCGGCGAACAGCATTCCCGCGCGTTCGGGATCTTCTTTCACGGTCTGCACGTAAATGCCCTTCGGCAGGCCGCGAGTGATCTCAGTCCAGGTCTTACCGCTGTCCCGCGTGCGAAAGATGTGCGGCTCGTAGTCGCTCAGTTGATGCCGTTCGACTGACGCGAAGGCTTTATTCACGTCAAAGTGCGAGGCCTCGATCATCGTCACTTTGCTCCATGACGTTAACTCAGGCGGCGTCACGTTTGTCCACGTCTTGCCATCGTCATTCGTCATTTGAATTAAACCGTCGTCGGTGCCTATCCAAATCAGCGACCCTTTGAGTGGCGAAGGCGCAATCGCATAAATCACGCCGCGACGTTTATCTTTCGGCGCGTCGGCGGCTGCCTCGGGATTCAGATTCGCGGGCACGCCTGGATCTTCGCGCGTCAGGTCCTGGCTGATCTGGGTCCAACTCTCGCCACCATTCGTCGTCTTGTAAAGAAATTGGTTCGCGTAGTAGAGCGCTCGCGGGTCGGCTTGCGAGTAGACGAGCGGTTGCGTCCACGCATGACGATAGGGCGACGGCTGCCCGAACCCGCCACCACCGCGCTCAGGCGAGACGCTCTTGGTCTCGCCAGTGATAACGTTGCAGCGTGAGACCTCGCCGCCAAAGAGAAGCTCCGGATGCAGAGGATCGGGAGCGGTGTAGCCGGACTCGCCGCCGGCGCAGAGGCCTTCCCAATCGCGTTGCGAGATTTCTGAGTGACGGCTGCGCGAAGGAGAACCAACCGCGCCGCTGTCCTGTTGCGCCCCGGTTACCCAATACGGGAAACGATAATCCGCCGCGACGTGATAAATCTGCGCGGTGGGCTGGTTGTACCAGGAACTCCACGTTTCGGCGCCATCGACAGTGACGATTGTTCCCTGATCACTCGCCATGATCATGCGTTTGGGATCGTTTGGATTGATCCAGAGCTGATGAAAATCGTCGCCCGTCGGATCTCCCTTAATCGCTTTCCACGTCTTGCCCGCGTCATTCGAGCGATACATCGACGTGTTCATTACATACACGATGTCAGCGTTCCTGGGATCGGCAGTGATCTTTTCAAAGTACCAACCACGGCCCCAGAGACGCTCCTCACTCGACAGCCGGATCCACGTGGCGCCCGCATCGTCGGAGCGGAACACCCCGCCGGATTTCTTTGTCTTGCTTTGGTTTTCGGGATCGTCCTTGTCGTTGACGAACGCATCGACGACGGCGTAAATCCGATTATGGTTTGCCGGCGAAACCGAGATGCCGATGCGGCCGCGACCTTCCGAAGGAATGCCTTCATCAATCTCTTTCCAGGTTGACCCGCCGTCAATCGATTTGAAAATGCCGCCGCCCGGCCCATTCGCAGGTGTATAGATGAACCAAGGTGGACGTCGCACGTTCCACAGCGCGGCGTAAACAATCCGTGAGTTAGTCGGATCGAAATTAAGATCTATCCCGCCAACGTCATCATTCTTGAATAAAACTTTCTGCCAGCTGGCGCCGCCGTCTTTCGAGCGATAGATCCCGCGATCGGGACTCGACGCGTAAACGTTGCCAAGCACCGCGACGAAGACGGTGTTTGGATTTTTTGGATCGACAATGATGCGACCAATCTGTTTAGTGTTCTCCAATCCGATGTGTTTCCAGGTTTTGCCGGCATCGGTTGATTTCCACATGCCGTCGCCATACTGGATCGAATCACGCATGTCGGCTTCGCCGGTGCCAACGTAGATCACGTCCGCATTGGAAGGCGCTACGGCAATGGCGCCGATCGATGCGGAAGAGGCGGAATCAAAGATTGGGGTCCACGTGCGTCCGGAGTTCGTCGTCTTCCAAACACCGCCACCGACTGACCCCATGTAGAAGGCGTCCGGTTGGCCGGCGACGCCGCTGACCGCATTGGTTCTACCGGCGCGAAATGGCCCAATCATGCGCCAGCGCAATCCGGAGTATAGGTCGGGATCAAACTGTTGCGCGGTCAACGGCAGCGCGAGACCGGCGATCAAAACCGACATTGCGGCTAATACAGCTGAACGGATACGACGACGAGGATCAGGCATGATGGCTCCAATTGATCTGAGTTTTACTGGTGTGCTGTTTATCGAGGATACAAATACTTGTCAAGCAGCGAATTGCGAAACTTGTTCGTCGGATCCAGCCGCCGCTTCAGGGCAACAAACTCAGGCGCGCGCGGATAAGCCCGCAGGAATTGCTGCTCAGTCGCATGCAGTTGGTAGGGAAGGTAATACGATCCGCCGGCGTCCAACGCCGCATCAATCAATTCTCGCGTCCAGACGCCGACGTTGGTTTTTTCTGTTTCACTCGTGCTCTGCTTGTAGTAGAGGACGAAAGCAAACACCTCGGTGCGTGCCCAAGCCAGCAGCGACCCCGGATCCTTTCGCGAGTGACGAATCGAAACATTGATGGCGTTGACGCCGTGACGCCGCAGAATGTCTCTCAACTTGCCGACAAAATCATCGAAACGATCAACCGGCACAAAATACTCTTGCAAAACATAAGTCGAGTCCGCGCGCGACGCCGGCTCGAGTTCTGCGGTGTCACGGCTGGCCTCGTAATTTCGCCAAACCACCGGTTCTTCTTTGCGTTGCAGAGGATCGTAAACCAGGCGGCGGAACGATTTTCCGAAAGGCCACTCAGAAACAACCCAGAATCCGAAACGCTCGACCCGATACGATTGACCAGCCGGAGTCAGCCGCTCGTTCGTCGTCAAGTCGTCATTCGTCACTGAATAACTGACGGCATTCGCCGTAGTGTAATCGGGCGGATACAGATCAGCGTTGTGAAAAACGTTTTCGGAACGGTTCCGTATGTGGTCAAAGAAAAACTGCCGGTACTCTGAAACCGTCATCGACTGGGTCTCGCGCTTGAGCTTGGCATTGTCCGCTAATTCCAAAACGGCTTCGACGATCACGCCAAGTCCGCCGTAGCCGCCGATAGCACCATAGAAGACTTCGGAGTTCGTCATCGGACTTGCCTCCACCACCGACCCATCGGCCAACACAACCTTGATTGACCTGACTGACAGAATCAGCGGTCCCAGTCCGACATAGCGGCCGTGCGCGTTCACGGAGAGCGATCCACCAACGGTGAAGTTCGCATAGCTCTGCATTATCTTGACCGACATATTGGCCGGATCGATGTGTTCTTGAATCTGTCGCCAGGTAATTCCTGTTTGCACTGTGATCGTTTTCTCGGTAAGGGAAAACGCGAGCACCTGATTGAAGCGCCGCATATCGATGAACAAGGCGCCCGTCGTCGCCGTTTGCCCTCCCATGCTGTGTCGCGCGCCGCCGATCGAAATCCGAGCATGAGTTTTTACGGCCTGAACGATCTCATCGATGGTTGTCGGCGTGATTACTTCGCTGACTTCGATTGGATTCAGTTGGCTAACGTCATTGATTGTTAGCGGCGAGGTCTGCGGATTCGCGGGAGCACGAACGACCGTCCAGGTCTTTACCGCGAACCACACGGCGAAGACCGCGAGCGCAACGAAAACGATGCGCGCGAGCAACCTGCGACGTTTGCGTGAAGCCATCTGGGCAGACATCGCTTCTAGCGCCTAAGGTGAGCAATTCGCCAAAGTTATTGGGCGTCGGTTTTCTTGTCGTCTTTCTTTGGCAAATCCGGCGCGGTGAAGTCAGGCAGCGGATCTCCCCAAATATAATGATTGAACCAGACGAGATTGTGCTGCATCACGGCGCGCTGCGATTTCGGTTTAGTGATGCCGTGACCGAACCCTTTGTAGACGACCATCTCGACTTTGACGCCGCGATCTTCCAGGCCCTGTCGCAGCTCGTAGGCGTTGGCAATCGGCACGCGACGATCCAATTCGCCGTGCTGAATCAACGTGGGCGTCTTCGCGGTCTTGATATAAGACATCG